>Ga0070685_10001072_pt1 | contig 14655 bp, 8 predicted proteins | sample KBSS13LmetaG_FD_65651 | JGI IMG/M metagenome (GOLD analysis project Ga0070685, IMG submission 65651) | Switchgrass rhizosphere microbial communities from Kellogg Biological Station, Michigan, USA - KBS S1-3L metaG | ecosystem: Host-associated > Plants > Roots > Rhizosphere ...
AGCGTGTTGCTGACCTGGTAGAAGAAGGCCAGCGGCAGGACCCACCCGACCAGGACAGGGGCCCACAGGTGCAGCCGGGTGGCGAGTGCGGCCACCGCCGCCAGGCCGAGCAGCCAGACGGCACGGGGCAGCGGTCCCGTGCCGTGCCAGTAGGAGCGGACCCGGGCGAGGAGGAAGCGTGCGTGGAAGCGGGGTGACAGGAGCTTGCCCACCACCGTGCGCCACATCGCACGCCGGGTCGTGCCCGGCGCCAGCCCGAGGCCGACCAGGACGGCCTGGACGGTGGGGTCCCGCAGGGTCATGTGGTGCACGGAGTGGTGTTCGCCCACGTGCTCCGCCCGGTAGGCCCCGAATGCCTGCACGACCAGCAGCCCCGCCAGGAACTCGCCCAGCACCGTGTCGGCCACCGGCCTGCGCCACATGTTCCGGTGCGCGCACTGGTGGTACGCCATCATGCGCAGGTTGCGCATCCCGTGCAGCGCCACGGCCCAGCCCGGCAGCAGCAGCAGGAGCCACCCGCCCCCGGCGGCGAGCGCCGCCGTGGTCGTCGCGACGCCGCAGGCAAGGGAGCCGAACGCGCCCGCCAGGTGCGCGGTCGGCGTGAGCCGCAACGGCCGCTGTCCGGCGTACGGGCGCCCGGTCAGCAACGTCAGCGGCAGACCGAGGACGCGCGGGAGGCGGGTCATCGACTCCCGCACCTCGTCCCGTGCGCCACCGGACCGCACGTGCCGTGCGGGCGTGTTGGTCTGCCCAGGCACTGCTGGGACCCCCTGCAACTCGTAGGAATCGGTCGTGTCGATCTGGCTCCCGAACGCGGGGCGGCTACCCGGTGAGCCGCTCCTCCTCCATCCCGGCGGCCGTCCTCAACAGGTCGTCGAGGACCGCGTCGAGCTGCTCGGGGGTCGTCTGCGGATTGAGGAGCATCAGCTTGAGGTACACCCGGCTGCCGCCCGTCCGTTCGATGTGGGTGCGTGCCAGCAGCGCGCACCCGTCCTCCAGCAACCGGCGGCGCAGCGCCCCGTTGAAGGCGTCGGCGTCGATCCCGGCGCCCGGCAGGTAGCGGAAGAGCACCGCGGTGAGCGGCGGCTCCGCGAACAGCTCCAGGAGCGGCTCGGCGGCGATCCGCCCCGCGGCATGGCGGGCCAGGTCGTGGCAGGCGTCGACCATGGCGCCCAGCTTCTTCCTGCCGAGCGTCCTCATCGTCACGGCGATCTTGAGGGCGTCCACCCGCCGGGTGGTCTGCAACGAGGTGTTCTGCGAACCGATGTAGCCGGCACAGGTGTCGTCGTCGGAGCTCAGACAGGTGGTGGTCCGCAGCCCGAAGGGGGACAGCGTCTCCTCCCGGCGCACCAGCAGGGCAGCGGACGACGCGGGCGCCCAGCCGATCTTGTGCAGGTCGAGCGTGACGGAGTCCGCCTCGGCGAGGCCGTCGAGCATGCCCCGCAGCCGGTCCGAGAAGAGCGCCCCGCCGGCGTACGCGGCGTCCGCGTGCAGCCAGACCCCGTGCCGCCGCGCCACCTCGGCCAGTTCGGGAAGCGGGTCGACGACTCCCAGGTCGGTGGAGCCGGCACAGGCCACCAGCGCGACGGCCAGCCGGTCCTCGGGCAGTCCGGCCAGGATCCGGTCGGCCTCGGCGGGGATCATCCGGCCCCGCTCGTCGGTGGGCACCGTGACGATCTGGTCCTGCCCGATGCCCAGGATGCCCGTGGCCCGCTCGACGGAGAAGTGGATGCCCTCCGGGCAGAGCACGACCAGCTGCACGCCCAGGTTCAGCACCCCTTCCCGCATCGCCCACCTGCCGAGCCTGACGTTCACCGTCTCGTCCCGTGCGGCCACCATCGCCATCAGGTTCGACACGCTGCCGCCGGCGGTCAGCGTGCCGCCGGCGCCGGGTCCGTACCCGACGAGCCCGGCCAGCTCGGAGACCACCCACCGGTCGAGCTCCAGCCCGAACGGGCCGCTCTCCCAGGCGTGCAGCGACTGGTTGAGGGCCGCGGCGACCATGTCGGCGGCCACTCCCACGGCGGTGGGCGGGGGCTGCATCCGGGCCAGCGCGGCCGGGTGGGAGAGGTCCACCGCCCACTGTGCGTAAGGGCGGACGAGATCCTCCAGCACCTCGGACGCCCTGCTGCCCGCCTCGGGCAGCAGGGGCCGGGACAGGGCCTTCCCGGCAGCCTCCCGCACCCCGCGGGCGCCGCCGGGGGGCACCGGGCCGAGGCGCTCGGCCGCGACCTCTTCGAGGATGTCGAGGGCGGTGTTCACCAGGGCGCGGACGCCGGCCGGTCCGGCCGTGCCGCCCGCCGGCCGGTCCGGCGGTCCGGAAGGGGACGCAGGCATGGTTGTCTCCCAGGGGTCAGAGGTGTCGGGCAGCCGGTTCCGGCTCGGGGGAGGTGGGCTCGGGGAAGTCCCTGAGCCGGGGCACCGGTGAGAAGACCAGCCAGAGCAGGGCGGACAGGAAGCCGAACCCCGTGATCAGGAGAGCCGTCCGGGGCCCCAGGGTGTCGCTCAGGTAGCCGCCGGCCACCCCGCCCAGCGGCAGCGGGCCCCATGCCAGGAAACGGCAGCCGGCGTTCACCCGGCCCAGCACGGCGGCCGAGGTGACCGCCTGGCGCAGGCTGACGATGTGGACCGTGGCCACCGTCCCGCCCAGCCCGCAGCCGGAGAAGGCCAGGGTGAACATGGCCAGGGCGGCCAGGCCGTTGCCGGGGGCGGCGGGGATGAGCAGCGGCGCCGCGCAGCAGACCACTCCCCCGAGGATGATCGCCGGTCCGACGCCCCACCGCTCCTTCAGCCGCTGGGCGGCCATCGCACCCACCAGCGAGCCGACCGCTCCCACCCCGAGCACCAGGCCGATGAGGCGGGGACCGAGGTCCAGCGTCCGGGCGGCGTACACGACGAAGACCGTCTGCATCGACAGCCAGCACACGTTGTACGTCCCCGAGTGCAGGGCGCAGGCGCGAAGCGTGGCGTTGCCGAGCACCAGCCGCATGCCCTCGGCAATGCTCCGGCCCATCGAGGTGCGCTCCGCAGCGGGCGCGAGGACCGGTTCGGTACGCCGGATCGCGAGCAGGGACGCGGTGGAGACGAGGTAGGAGCCGGCGTTCACGAGCAGGGCGACGGGGGCGGTGAGCCACCCCACCAGCAGCCCGCCCAGCGCGGGGCCGCCGACCTGGGCGAGCGAGTTGCTCGCCTGGAGCTTGCTGTTGCCCTCCACCAGGTGCCCGCGGTCGATCAGCGACGGCAGATAGGACTGGTAGGAGACGTCGAAGAGCACGGTCAGGGTGCCCACGGCCAGCGCCGCCGCGTAGAGGTACGCCAGGTGGAGCACGCCGAGCGCCGCGCACAGCGGAACGCTCGCGACGACCACGGCCCGCCCGGCGTTGCTCCAGATCATCAGCGGCCGGCGGCGCCGCCGGTCCACCCAGACGCCGACGAAGAGGCTGACCAGAAGGAACGGCGCGTACGACGCGGCGTTGAGGAACCCCAACTCCTTGGCGTCGGCGTTCAGTTCGTACACGGCGGCGAACGGCAGCGCGAGCGCGCCCACCTGGGCCCCGAGCTGTGAGACGGACTCCCCCGTCCACAGCTTCAGGAACTCCCGGTCGCGCCAGAGTTCGCCGAGCCGGAAATGCCTCACGCACCGACCCCCGCGTCGTCCCGGCCCCGGACGTGGAAGGCGCAGCCGATCCGTGCCCCGTTGGGCATGTTGACGATTCCCACGTGGGGGTCGGCGACCCCCCGGGCGAGCATGCCGGCGTACCGGCGGCCGACGAGCAGGGCGCCGTAGGCGACGACCATCCGCTGGAACCCCTCCCCGGAGTCGTCGACGAAGCGCTCGGCCACCGGCAGCACCCGCTCCTGCACCACGAAGGGACCGCCGACGGCGCTGCGGACACGGCGGTGCCATTCCTCTTCGGTGACCGTCCAGCCGCACACCACGCCGACACCGCCGTAGAGCAGCGTCGGCTTCAGGGCGAGCCGGTTGCGGTTGGCCAGTACGTGGGCGACCAGGTCGACCGGTTCGCCCTCCAGGAGGACCTGCTCGTCCCGTACGAAACGGGTCCACGGCAGGATGCGGTCGACCAGTGCGAGTTCGGCCGGGGAGAAGGACCCCCTGTTCCGCTCGTCGCTGAGCATGGCGAGGCTTCCCTTGTTGCCGTACAGCTCGCAGTCGAGCCCGGCGAACAGGAAGGTGTGCCCCTGCGCGGCCGCCGACAGCAGCGGGTCGACCAGGTCGAAGCTGCGCCGGTCGTCCTCGATCTCGCCCGGCAGGAAGATCCGGTAGACGATGTCCACCTTCTTGCCGTGGACGAAGGGCACGCCGTCGCGGTACTCGAACTCGCCGAGGTGGCACACCACGGCGTCGTAGCCGAGCCTCATCCATCCGGGCACGACGAAGTCGAGCCACGGCTTGGTCTTGTCGAAGCCGTCCGGCCACTCGGTGATGGCGAGCACCGGGCGGGCCGGCAGCTCGCGGTCGCCGCACTCCGCCCGCATGACCGCGGCGATCCGGGCCAGCGGGTCCGGGCACACCAGGTCCTCGCTCTGCGCGAAGCGCCGGAACTCCTGGTCCTCCATCATGGCCCGGCCGAACTCGGCCATCTGCCAGCCCCCCAGCGAACTGCCGGTGTTGAGTTCCATCACCTTGAAGCCACCGGGCTCGCGGTACATGTCGGCCCGCGCCATCGGCGCGGGCCGTTCGCCCGAACCGCGCAGCACCAGTTCGATCTGGGTGGGGGACATCCCCACGGCCTCGGCGAAGGCGCGCCGGTCGCCGCCGAAGAGCCGGTCGGGGAGGGTGACGAGCAGCTCGAACAGCCCGTTCAGGTCGTCCTCCACCCGTCCGGCGTCCTGAGCCGACAGCAGCACGGGACGGTTGAGCACCTCCCCGCCACCGGCGCCGTAGCGGAACCAGTCGTCGCCCACCCCGCCCACGACCATCCTGTCCAGGCCACGGTCGGGGTCCAGGAAGCGCCGGGTCACCGGGTTCTCCACCAGCGCGCCCAGACCCGCTGCGGCCGGCCCGTGCAGGACGGTGACCACCTCGGCCTCGGCCGCGTCGAGCGCGGTGGTGCAGTCGGCGGGCGTGTCGCCCACCGCGATCAGCGCCGCGGTGCGCGGGGTGAGCATCTGCGGCGGCAGCAGCAGCTCGGTGCCGGGGTCCGCCAGCACGACGGCCTCGGCGATGCCCGGCACGTTCTTCGCCGCGCTCAGGTCGACCCGGTCGACGGTGGCGTCGTAGGGCGGGTAGAGGAAACGTATCTTCGCATGGCGCCGAAGGGCCGGGGTGGTGCCGGGCGGGCGGCCGAAGGCGATGTCGGCGGCGACCAGCGGGAGGTCGACACCGGTGGCGAGGCGGCCCACCAGGGGGATGAGGTCGCCGCCCAGCCGGCCGTTGAGCTCGATGATCCGGGGCCCTCGGGAGGTCAGCCGCATCTCGGTGTGGGTGACGCCGCAGTCGATGCCCAGCGCCCGGTGCGCCGCGCGGAGCAGCTCCTCGGCCTCACCCGCCCACGTCTCGTGGTGCCAGGGGCCGACGAGGTGCCCGACCTCCTCGAAGCCCGGCGCGAAGCCGATGCGTTTGCGGGCGACGACCACCGGCTCCGCGACGCCGGCGAAGACGGCGCTGTCGATGCTGATCTCCGGCCCGTCCAGCAGCTCCTCGACCAGGACGTCGCCGGTGGACGGAAGACCGGTGAGGGACGTCCCGGCGACGTCGGCGTACCGGGCCCGCAGGGCGTCGGCGTCCGGCACCGCGGTGACACCGAGGCTGCCCGCGAGCGAGCGGGGCTTGAGGACCACGGGGTAGCCGATCCCGGCCGCCGCCTCCAGCGCCTCGTCCACGCAGGTGACGAGAGCGTGGCGGACGCCCGCCAGCCCCGCCCCGTCGAGCAGCGTGCGGGTCAGGTACTTGTCGCGGCAGGCGGTGGCGGCCTGCCGCGACATGTGCGGCAGGCCCAGCCTCCCGGCCACCTCGGCCGTCGCGACCAGCGAGAGTTCGTCCCACGTGACGACGGCGGCCCGGGCGCGGTCGCCCGCCTCGGCGAGGACGGCCTCGACCGCGGGCAGCAGGCTCTCCGGGCGGGTGGTGTCCGCCTCCCGGCTGAGGGCGACGTACGGTTTCTCCCAGGTGACCGGCTGCGAGGTCACCAGGGCGACGTCGTACGCCCGGTCCAGGGAGGCCAGGGCGTACTCGCGGTACGCCTGGAGCCGGCTGCCGACAACGATGAGGAGGTCCTGCCGACCGTTCACGGTGCGGGTTCACCACTTTCCATGGCTCGGGTGGGGTTCTGCTGCTGTGCGGCGATCCGGGCGTCGGCGATGACGACCTGGCCGAGGGAGATGCCCCCGTCGTTCGTCGGCACCTGCCGCTGGCAGTACGCGCCGAATCCTGCTCGGCGGAGTTCGACGAGGCAGTTGACCAGCAGGAACTCGTTGAGGAAGACGCCTCCCGACAGCGCCACGTCCGTCACCCGCTCGACGTCGCGGATCTCCGCGCAGCGCTCCGTCACCATGTCGACGACCGCCGAGTGGAAGCGCCGGCTCACCGTCGCGGCGTCCACGCCCGCAGCCAGGTCGGCCGCCACGGCCCGGACGACCGGCCGCGGGTCGATCTCGACGGGACCGCCCCCGCGCCGTGCCCCGAACCGGTAGCGCTCGGCCGCCGGGGACATCGACAGCTCCCGCCCCAGCAGACCTTCCAGTTCGATCGGGCCCTGCGCCTCGTACTCCGCGCGGCCGCACAGCCCGATCAGCGCCGCGACGCCGTCGAAGAGCCGGCCCATGCTGGAGGCGGGCGGAGAGTTGATCCCGCGCCGCAGCATCGTGGCGAAGACGTGCCGCTCGCGGTCGCCGAGCCGCCGCAGCGCCGGGAACGCCGCGCACGCGGCGTCGCCGTCGCCGAAGGCGTCGAGCGCCAGGGCGAAGCCGGTCCGCACGGGTTCCACGACCGCGCGGTCGCCGCCCAGCAGCGCCACCGGACGCAGATGCGCACGTCTGTCCGCGCCGCAGTAGCCGCCGACGAGGAACTCGCCACCCCAGATGGTGCCGTCCCCGCCGTATCCGGCTCCGTCGAAGACGACGCCGATCGCCGTACCGGTCAGGTGGTTCTCCGCCATGCAGGCGGCCATGTGGGCGTGGTGGTGCTGGACGAGCAGCACCTGCTCGAAACCTGATCCCTCCTCCCGGAGGGCCTCCCGGGTCGCCCGGAACCGCGGGTGCAGGTCGCACACCGCGTACCGGGGCTCGATATCGTGCAGATCGGCGAGGTGCCGTGCCGCATGACGGTGGGAGGCGAAGGTCTCGTCGTTCTTCAGGTCACCGATGTGCTGGCTGACGTAGACCCGGGATCCCGCCGCCAGCGCCACCGTCGTCTTGAGTTCCGCGCCGAAGGCGACGACCGGTGCCAGCTCGGTGCCCAGTTCGACCGCGTAGGGGGCGTAGCCGCGGGCCCGCCGCAGGAAGCTCACCACCGGCTCGTCGAGTCCGGGGTGCGCGGAGTACCTGACCAGGGAGTCGTCGACGCGGATCTCGATGTCCCGGTCGTTGTAAAGGACGAGGTCGGCGATCTCGAAGAGGGTCTCCAGGGCCTCGTCGTTGCGGTAGGCGATCGGGTACCCCGACACGTTGCCGCTCGTCATGACGAGCGTGTCCAGCCCTTCGGTGTCGACCAGCAGGTGGTGCTGCGGCGCGGACGGCAGCATCACCCCGAGGTTGGGATTGCGGGGCGCCACGGCCTGCGGCAGGCCGTCCTCCCGCTTGCGCAGCAGGACGATGGGCCGCGCCGGTGAGCGCAGCAGTTCCGCCTCGGCCGGGCTGCACTCCGCGAATCCCGCCACCGTCTCCAGGTCGCGTGCCATCACGGCGAACGGCTTGGAGTCACGCCGCTTGCGCCGGCGCAGCAGGTCCACCGCCCCCGCGTTGCGGGCGTCGACCGCCAGGTGGAAGCCCCCCACGCTCTTGACCGCCACGATGCGGCCAGCGGCCAGTGCGGCCACCGCTTCCGCGAGGGCGCTCTCCCCCTCCACCACCCGGCCCCCGGGGAAGGCGAGCAGCAGCGTCGGTCCGCACTGCGCGCACGCGTTCGGCTGGGCGTGGTAGCGGCGGTCCAGGGGGTCGCCGTACTCCTTCCGGCACGGGGCGCACATGGTGAAGGCGGACATGGTCGTCTGCGCGCGGTCGTACGGCAGTCCGGCGATGATCGAGTAACGCGGTCCGCAGTTGGTGCAGTTGATGAACGGGTAGCGGTGGCGCCGGTCGGCCGGGTCCCTGAGTTCGGCCAGGCAGTCCGCGCACACGTGGGAGTCGGCCGGTACCAGCGTGTCCCTGCGGCCCGAGTGGACGCTGTCCCGGATCGTGAAGCCCTCGTCCCGCGCGCCCCTCACGGGTACGTCCTCGGCCTCGACACCGATGACCTGCGCGAGCACCGGGGCGTCGTCGCCGAGCGCCCCGGTGAAGTGCCGGAGGGCAGCGGCGCCGCCCTCCACCTCGATCAGGACGCCCTGGGGGTCGTTGAGCACCCAACCGGTCAGCCCGTGCGCCAGGGCGAGCCGGTGGACGAACGGCCGGTAGCCGACGCCCTGGACCACCCCGCTCACCCGGATCCGCCGGCGTCCGACCGGGCCGGCGGCCTGGCCGGGAGCCGTCAACACAGCCTCGGCAGCTCGGCACCCTGCATTTCCTCGACCGTGCTCCACCGGCCGTCGGCGCCGCGCATCACGACCGAACCGCCGGCCTCCCCGGTGACCTCGCCGATGGTCACGGCCCCGGCCCCGTAGCGGTGCGACCGCAGGGCGGCGAGCACGTCCGCCTCGGCTTCCGGAGCCACGAACAGACAGGCGCACCCCTCGTTCGCGGCATGGATCGCGTTGGTGCCGAGCATGTCCATCGCCATGGCCGTCTCCGGCTGGACGGGCAGCGCGGCCTCCTCGATGCGGATCGTCCGGCCGCCGGACGAGGCGTACTCGTGCAGCACGGCCGACAGGCCGCCGCGGGTGACGTCGCGGACCGAGCGGACGGCTCCCTCGGGGACGTTCACGAAGACCTGTTCGAGCATGCCGTTGAGCGGCGCGCAGTCGCTGAGCACCCGCGTCTCGAAGCCCAGGCCCTCGCGGATCGACAGCAGGTGCACGGTGTGGTTGCCGATCGGGCCGCTGAGGACGACCCGGTCGCCCGGGCGGACGTCCCGCATCCGCAGCGGGTTCCTCGAAAAGGTGCCGACACCGGTGGTGTTCAGGTAGATCTGGTCCGCCTCGCCCTTGCGCACCACCTTGGTGTCACCGCAGACGATCAGGACGCCGGCCTCCCTGGCCGTGTCCCGGATCGAGGTGAGCACCCGCACCAGCTTCTCGACGGGAAAGCCGGTTTCCAGGATCATGCCCAACGTGAGGTATGTGGGCCTGGCTCCCACCACGGCGAGGTCGTTCACGGTGCCGCACACCGCGATCTTGCCGATGTCACCGTTGCCGAAGAACGGCGGATCGACGACGAACGAATCGGTGGTCATGGCGATGCGCCCGCCCGTGACGGGGAGCGTCGCGCTGTCCTCCATCTCACCGACGTACACGTCGCCGAGCGTTTCCACGATGAGGGAGATCAACTCGTGGCTCAGCGTCGCACCGCTCCCGTGATCGAGCACGATCTCCCGGGAACTGATTTCCGTCCTGCTCATGTGCCGATGCCCAGACTTCCGGTAGGGAGTGGCGGTACTACGGGATCTTGACGGTCTTGCGGGGGAGTTCACCCAGCTCGTCGATCAGCCGCAGGATCTCGGCGGAGTCGCTCACCGTCGCGCAGTAGCCGGCCAGCCACTCCAGGGCCCGCTCCTTGTCCTCCGGCCGTGCCGAGACGACGCAGTCGGCGGGCACCCAGACCTTGTAGCCGCGGAAGAAGGCGTCCGCAGCGGTCGTCTGCACGCAGATCTGCGTCTGCATGCCCGTGATGACCACGGTGTCGACGCCCAACGCCTGCAACTGCTCGTGCAGGTCGGTCTCGTAGAACCCGCTGTCCTTGTTCTTGACCACCACGACGTCCGGGTCGTCCACGAACTCGCGCACGATCTCCGCGCCCTCGGTGCCCTCCTGGACCGGCAGGCGCCCGTGCTCGTCGCGCTCCTCGTTGGGGTCGTCGGGCGGGATGATCAGTTGGAGGTGGAAGACGTGGTGCCCCCGCCGGCGGATGCCGTCCAGGAAGGCGATGAAGTTCGACGCCGCCGATTCGACCGCCGCGGAACGTGCCGGGTTCTTGTGGACGAGTTCGTACTGCAGGTCATTGGTCAGTACCGCGATTTTTGACACGCCTGTTCCAGGGTCAGTAGTGATGGCGATCCGAAGAAAAGGGGGATAACTTTTCCCGATGGATCGAGGCGGCATCCGTCCTGGTCACGCCGAAACTCCTGATCGACAGGGCGACTTGCGGCAATCATCTGCCGGAACCGGAGTTCCGATGCCTGCCGAACGTTCGGTCAAAATCCTGTAGCGATGCTAGGAGGCCGCAGCGCCGGGAACAGGAGTGATCAATACTCAGTCACCCTGATCCCCGGAGGCGTTGCGACGTCGCACCGCACTGCACATGGTCCCGGCCGTCGGGTCCGATGACCGCGAGGACTCCACGGGCCGCCGGAATCCGGGCAGTTGACGCCGGTGCAGCAACCACTGCGGTCTTCCGGACGGGTCGGGCGGGAGTTCCCTGCCCGATGGCGGAGACGAGAGAACCGCCCGACCGGGCCGGACGAGGAGCACGCCGGGACCTCAATGCCCGCCCTGCACCTGCTCCGGTCCGCGCTCGTGCACGTCAACACCGCGCTGGTGCAGCGGGTCCCGGCCGAACCGGCCCGGCCTGGCCACGCTCTTCCGGTCGAACGTCAACCCGTACGGCACCTCCCGTCTGAACATGGACGAGCCCCCTCGGCCCGGGGCCGACCGCCGCCGGGCCCCGCCGCCGGGCCCCGTCCTCTGTCCGGAGTGGCGGTTACGCTCGTGCGCATGTCGCGAACGATCTTTCCGGACGCCAACCTGGGGCTGGCAGTGCTGCAGTCGTTGATGGCGGAGAAGCTGGCGCCGTGGCCCGATCGGAAGGCGGCACGGGCGGCTCACCCGCCGGGCGCGGAGCATCCGAACGCGGCGCTGCGGGCGTTCCTGGTGGACGGCCTGCGTGAACGGTCGGTGGGACTCGCCCGGCTGACGTCGCTCGTCTGGGAGCCGTACACCACCCTGCGGAACCTCTGCGAAGGCGAGCGCCACTGCTCCCACGACGGCTACGACCTGACGTCGCTGGTGGGCATCGGGGCGTGCCCCGCCCTGCGGTCGCTCACGGTGCGCTCGTCGTTCGCAGTGGCCGACCTGGAGCCGTTGACCGGGTTGCCGGTGCTGGAGTCGGTCGACGTCGATCGTGCCCCGGCGACGACCGACTGGTCGCCGCTGCTGCGCATCCCGTCGCTGCGCACGGTCACCGCGCCGGTCGACCCGGCGACCGCGGCGGGCCTGGCGGAGCGGGGTGTGACGGTGGCGTACCCGCAGTGGTTGGCGCCGCTGGTGGCGCACCCGGGCTGGCCGGCGGACCCGGCGCTGGTCACCCGGTTGCTGAGGCTGCCCGGCAACGACGGCGCCCACGACTCGGAACCGTTCCCGGACCCGAACCTCGGTCTGGCCGTGCTCCAGTGCCTGATCGACGCCGGCCGCATACCCGAACCCGACTGGGACGAGGTGACCGGACGCACCGACGACGAGTTCGCGGACTCCGACTACGAGCTGAGCTTCGGCGCCCGTACGGCGGTGCTGGGCGTTCTCGCCGAGTACCGGTCGAAGCTGCCGGAGCTGACCGAGTTGTCCTGGGACGGCGGCCAGGACACCCAGCACGCCTGCCACGCCTTTTGGGACGGCGAGGACGAGACGTTCACCATCACCTCGCTGGCCGGCATCGAGCAGTGTCTGAACCTGCGGACCATCCACCAGTCGGACCTGCTCGGCCCCTGCGACGTGGAGCCGCTGACCGGGCTGGCCGGGCTGGAGAACCTGCACATCGACGGCGCGGACGGCACCGATTGGAGTCCGTTGCTGCGGATGCCGTCGCTGCGGCGGGTGATCGCGCCGGTCGACGGCGGGACGGCAGACCAGTTGACGGCGCGGGGCGTCTACGTGCGTACCCGGCACCGTCCGCACCCGCTGGTGACGACCTGTGCCCACGACGGGCTGCGCTGGACGGCCACGGCAGTGCTCGACATGACCGAAGCAGAACGCGACCGCTGGCTGTGCGAACGTCTCGCCGACCCCGCACCCCGTGCGGTGGACGACGCCGGGGCGGCGGTGATCGCACGGTCGTGGCTGGCGCTGCGCGACCCCTCCGACGAGGCAGCAGGAGTCGCACTGGCTGACGCGCTGCTGCACCTGGCCGCACTGCACCACCAGGAGGGGTCCGAGCCCTACGCCATCGGGGCAGCCGCCCACGCGGCGGACGTCTTCCGCGACCTCGCACCGGGCGCGCCGAACGTCTTCCTGCCCCGGCGCGCGGCTGCCCTGGACCTGGTGGCCGCATACAACCGGCAGCGGGGGTCCGATGACCTGTGGGCGGCGCGGGTGGCAGCGGCCGCAGGGCACCGCGAGGCGGCGGCGGCCGACCCCGTGCACCTGCCGGCGGCGATCGCCGCCGGCAACCGCCTCGTCGCCGAGCTGGACACCAACCCTTCGGCGGCGTCGTGGACGGTGCCGGTACGCGAGCACGCCGCCCTGCTGCGCGGGGCGCTGGCCACCGATCCCGCGCTCGCCGGTGACCTCCTGTGCACCCTGACGCTCCTGATCCGCTGTCTGGGCGACGGCCTTCCCCCGGCCGAGGACTGGCAGGTGGAGGCGGTGGCCGCCGGGCGGGAGGCGATGACCCTGTGGCGGGGCGGTGCCGGCGTCGACGGCACGGGGAAGCTCTCCGAGGCGCTGAAGGCGCTCGCCGAACAGCTCGCCCGCACCGGACACCCCGACGCGGTGGCAGTACAGGCCGATGCCGCCACCGCCTTCGAGGTGCTGGCGGCCACGGACTCGGCGTACGTTGAGGAACTGTATTTCGTGACCAGCGAACTCAGCCGGCTGCACCGCGGCCAGGGCCGGCCCCAGGACGCACTGGACGCCGCGCGGCGCGCGGTCGCCGCCGCGCGCCAACTGGACATGGGCGAACACCCCTACCGGCTCGGTTGGGCGCTGGAGGACCTCGGTAGTCGGCTCGTGGCCCTTCAGCGCCGCGCGGAAGCCCTGCCGGTGTTCGAGGAGGGGGTCGCGCACGCGCGTGCCTCGAACTCATCGTGGTCCCTCGCGGTGCTCCTCGACCGGGCCGGCTGCTGCTACACCGCTGTCGGCCGGTACGCCGACGCGCACCGTGCCGCCCGGGAGGCCGCCGACATCTTCCGCACCCTGGCCGCGTCCAAACCCGATGAGAGGTCCAACCTGGTCATCGCACTGCGGAGCCTGGGCACAACGCTGGGCAGCCTCGGCCGCTGGGAGGAGGCATTGGCCGCCACTGCCGAAGCGGTCGAGGCCGGCCGCCACCTGGCCGACGAGGACGGCGCTCAACGCCCCCAGCTCGCGGTGAGCCTCAACAACCTGGCCCACTACCTGGGCAGGCTGGGACGACACGATGAGGCGGTCACACCCGCGTCCGAGGCGGTCGCCATCCTGCGGGCAACCGCCCCGGGGAGGGAGCGGGATCTGGCGATGGCGCTCGCCACTCTCGCCATGGCGCTGTCGGATTCCGGACGGCAGGCCCGGGCGCTCGCCCCGGCTGTCGAAGCGGTGGCCGCCTACGGTCGGCTCGCCGCCGGCGACCCTCAGCGGTTCGACGGCAACGTCGCCGACGCGCTGACGGACCTCGCCGTCGTGCAATCCCGCCTCGGTCGGCACGCCGAAGCCGCCGACGCCACCGCGGAGGCCGCGCCCGTCTACCGCCGGCTGGCCGCGTCCGAACCGGAGGAGTACGCCCCGAAACTCGCCCACACCCTGCTCAGGTTCGCCGAAGTCCGCCAACCGCAACCGGCGTTGCACGAGGAAGCCGTCCAGGCCGCCCGGGAAGCCGTCACGCTGTACGAACAGCTCGCCGAGGCCCGCCCCCGCGTCTTCGACACCGAACGGGAGGCAGCCCATCGCGTCCTGGCGGCCCTCACCGCCGGTTAGCCCCCGGGCACCCGTTCCCCGATCCGGCGTCAGGAGCCCGCATCCGCGACGCCGCGCCAACGCGCCAGCAGGCTCCGGATGCAGTGGACCACCACGAAGGCAGCCGGGGCGACGAGCCCGGTCAGGAAGTCACTGCGCGCGCCGGGCAGCACGAGCATGGTGATGACGGTGCCGCTGAGCAGGAGCAGGGTGAACCACGTCAGGTACGGATAGGCCCACATGCGCACGGGCAGCGCAGTGCCGGACCGGTCCAGGGAGCGACGCAGCCGGAGCTGCGAGAGGGCGATCACGAAGTAGATCACCAGCGCCACGCTGCCCGCCGCGTTGAGGAGGAAGGTGAAGATCTTGTCGGGGGCCAGGTAGGCCACGCCCACGGAGATCCAGCCGGCCAGGGTTCCCAGGAGGATGGCCCGCGCCGGGACGCCTCTTTCGGTGGTCTTCGCCACGAAGCGGGGACCCTCACCACGGGCAGCGAGGGCGAAGAGCATGCGGGAGGACGTGTAGA
>Ga0070685_10001074_pt1 | contig 14636 bp, 15 predicted proteins | sample KBSS13LmetaG_FD_65651 | JGI IMG/M metagenome (GOLD analysis project Ga0070685, IMG submission 65651) | Switchgrass rhizosphere microbial communities from Kellogg Biological Station, Michigan, USA - KBS S1-3L metaG | ecosystem: Host-associated > Plants > Roots > Rhizosphere ...
TCGTCGGGCGTCCCCGGCCTGCTGAACGCTACGCCTACCTCGTCGAACGTGACCCGGCAGAGCGCCTCGGGCATCAGCGGAGCGGGGCCGTCAGCCGGGCGGGCCTCGACCGCCCGGCGGACGCGCCAGCGCGCGTACCGCTCCATCGCGACCATCACCATCCCGGCGATGGCCAGCGTCGCGACGATGAAGAGGCCCACGTCAGCCGCCGCCGGCAGCGCGATCTCGTTCAGCACGAACACACTATCCGAAGGCATTTTCTGGCCTACCTCGAGAACGGCGGTCCACCGAGATCAGCGGCGCTCGACTTGACGGTGTGGACGTAGTCTGAAGGTCAGTGCCGAGCGAGGTACGCGTCGTCATCACGACTCAGGTTGAGCGGCAGGAGAAGCCTGTCTGGCCTGTAGCGCCTTCTCCACCGTACGCACGCGCTTCATCGCTTCTTTCTGGGCGTGGCGATGACCGAGGCCGGCACCGTGGGCACGCCAGAACGCGAGCTCTTCGCCAAGCTCGTCCACGGACATGCGTTCGAGGTAAGCCGGCCAATCGTTCAGCTTCTTCCAGCGGCTCATGGCCCGCAACGGATGGCTGGAGGAGTGCGACCCCAACGGCTTCTATCTAGGCCGAATCCCGGCGGGATCGCAAGAGATCGTCAGGTCGCGACCGACGATCCTGCGTCGGAAGGGCTCCGGCATCGCGTCGCCATGGAACCTCCGCCGCCCCGTGACCGTATCTCTCGCGCCGCTCCGCCGGGGGCGCTACTCTACCGCCCGGCCGCAACGCCCGATTCCCTCGACACCGATCCGGATGAACCGCCTCCTGACCCGCGCCGTCCCCGCGCTCCCGGCGCTCGCGCTCCTCGCCGCGCCGGCGGCGGCGCAGCAGCGCAGCGTGGAGTACGAGATCGCCTTCCCCAACGCCGTGCACCACGAGGCGCGGGTCACCGCCACCTTCCGCGGCGTGCCGCAAGGGCGCCCGCTGCAGCTGCGAATGAGCCGCTCGTCCCCCGGGCGCTACGCGCTGCACGAGTTCGCCAAGAACGTCTACGACGTGCGCGTCGCCGACGCCTCCGGCCGCGCGCTCGACGTCACCCGCCCCAACCCGCACCAGTGGGACGCAACTCCGCGCGGCGCCACCGTGCGCGTGACCTACACCGTCTTCGGCGACCGGGTGGACGGCACCTACGCCGGGATCGACGAGACCCACGCGCACCTGAACATGCCCGCGACCTTCATGTTCGCGCGCGGGATGGACGCGGCGCCGATCCGCGTGACCTTCCGCCCCAACCCGGGGTGGCGCGTGGCGACGCAGCTCAAGCCGACGGCGGACCCCACGGTGTTCGAGGCGCCCAACCTCCAGTGGTTCATGGACTCGCCCACCGAGGTCGGCCCGGTGGCGATGCGCACGTGGACGGGGACGTACGGGGGGAAGACGTACACCTGGCGGATCGCCGCGCACCACCCCGGCAGCGACGCCGACCTGGACGCCTACACGGAGGCGGCGAAGAAGATCGTGGCCGAGGAGATCGCGGTGTGGGGCGCGCCGGCCGACTACGACTTCGGCACCTACACCTTCCTCGCCGACTACATGCCGTACGACAACGGCGACGGGATGGAGCACCGCAACAGCACCATCATCACCAGCGCGCGCAACATCACCGACCCGGAGCAGCGGCTGGGGAACCTCTCCACCTTGGCGCACGAGTTCTTCCACTCCTGGAACGTGGAGCGGCTGCGCCCGCGCGCGCTGGAGCCGTTCGACTTCGAGCGCGAGAACATGAGTGGCGAGCTCTGGTTCGCCGAGGGCTTCACCAGCTACTGGGACGCGCTCTTCATGCGGCGCGCCGGGCTGTTCGACGACGCGCGCTACGCCCGCGACATCACCGGCGACGTCAACACGGTGATCAACGCCCCCGGCCGCCAGCGCTTCAGCGCGGTGGAGATGTCGATGCAGGCGCCCTTCGTGGACGCCGCGCAGTCCATCGACCCGCAGAACCGCGGCAACACCTTCATCTCCTACTACACCTGGGGCGCGGCCATCGGGCTGGGGCTGGACCTCACGCTGCGCCAGCGCTTCCCCGGGCTCTCGCTCGAAGACTACATGCGGGCGATGTGGCGCGAGTACGGCCGCTACCAGTCGCCCGCGCTGGCGCCCGAGCGTCCCTACACCGTGGCCGACCTGCGCCGCGTCCTCGGCGAGGTGACCCGCGACAGCGCCTTCGCCAACGACTTCTTCCGGCGCTACGTGGAGGGGCACGAGGTGGTGGACTACGCGCGGCTGCTCGCCCCGGCAGGGTTCCTGCTGCGGAAGGCGTCGGAGCGGCCCTGGCTCGGCGCCTTCATCGCCGACGACAGCGCCTCGGCGGTGGTGACCGCCGCGGCCACCGAGGGCGGCTCCTTCCACCGTGCCGGGATCGGCCGCGGGGACCGCATCTTCGCGGTGAACGGGGTGCCCACGCCGACGGCGGACTCGCTGGAGGCGGTGGTGCGCGGCCACGCCGTGGGCGAGACGGTGCGGATGGACGTGGAGCAGCGCACCGGCCGCCACGAGGTCGCGGTGCCGCTGGTGGAGAACCCGGGAGTGGAGATCGTGCCCTACGAGGCCGCGGGGATGCCGGTGACCGACGCCATGCGCACGTTCCGCCGCGGCTGGCTGGGCGCGAAGGCAGGTGCCCGGTGACGATGCCGCCGCGCGCCACGCGTCCCGCCGCCCTGCTCACGCTCGGGCTCCTCGCCTTCTGCGCCTGCGAGCGGAGCGGCAAGTCGAACCCGCCGATGGACCAGCCACCGCAACCCGTCGCCCCGGTCGCCACCGTGACCGTCATCCGCAGCTTCCCGCACGACACCGCGGCCTACACCCAGGGGCTGGTGTGGCACGCCGGCTTCCTCTACGAGAGCACCGGGCGCACCGGGCAGTCGTCGCTGCGCAAGGTGGAGCTGGAGACGGGGAAGGTGCTGCACAAGGTCGACGTCGGCGCGCCGTACTTCGCCGAGGGGCTGGTGCTCTTCGGTGGGCGGCTCCACCAGCTCACCTGGCAGGACCAGACGGCCTTCGTCTACGACCTGGACTTCGGGCGGGTGGGCACCTTCCACTACGAGGGCGAGGGATGGGGGCTGGCGACGGACGGCACGTCGCTGATCCTGAGCGACGGCTCCAACCAGCTCCGCTTCCTGGACCCGCAGTACGCCGTGCAGCGCACGGTGAACGTGATGGACGGCACCGAGTACGTGAACGACCTGAACGAGCTGGAGTGGGTGAAGGGCGAGGTGTGGGCCAACGTGTGGCACACCAGCCGCATCGCCCGCATCGACCCGCAGACGGGGCGGGTGAAGGGGTGGGTGGACCTCACGGGGGTGATGGGCCCGCAGCCCGACCCCGAGGCGGTGCTGAACGGGATCGCCTACGACGCGGAGCACGACCGCCTGTTCGTGACTGGCAAGCTGTGGCCCACGCTCTTCGAGATCGCCGTCCCCGGCGTGGCCGGCGGCGGCCGCGCGGCACCCGCGGCGGCGCCGGCCGCGGCCCCGGCGACACCGCCGACGACGGCGCCCTGAAACTCGGCGCGAGCCGCGTGCGTAGAGACGCACCGAGACACGCGTCGACACCCTGAACCGCCGGACCCCTGTGTTCCTCCTCCTGCGATTTCTTGTAAAGACGGTGCTCCTGGGATGGATCATCAAGTTCCTGGGACGCTTCTTCCCAATCCTCCTCCGCCTCGCCCGACTCTGGCGGTAGCGGTTGCTCGAGGGAAGTCGATGCTCCGCGCCCGGAGCGCGCGCCAGCGAGCGCGTGCTCCGGGCGCGCCGTGTGCGCCCCGACCGGTGACGGCGTCCGTTCGGCAAGCGACGATGGATGGATCGATCCCGCGGATGCCCCCTGTCGGATTGCGGCATCCGGAACCCGTCACCCTCCGAACCCTGATGGAAGCGGCGACCCTCCACTGTCCCGACTGCGGTGCGCCCGTCAGCGCCGACGCCCACGCGTGCGAGTACTGCCACGCGCGCCTGGCCACCACGCGCTGCCCCGCGTGCTCCGGCCCGGCGTTCGTGGGGATGCGGCACTGCCCGGCGTGCGGCGCGGCGCTGAAGGGCGAGGAACCGCCCGACGACAGCGTGGCGCTCTCCTGCCCGGCCTGCGCCGGCGCCTTGCGGCCCATTCGCCTGGACGCGCACCGCCTGCGGGAGTGCGAGGGCTGCGGCGGACGGTGGATGGACAACCGGACCTTCCTCGCCCTCTGCCGCGCCCGCGACCGCCCGGTGGTCCGCTCCGCCCGGCCCGTGCCCCTGGCCGAGCCGACGCGGGAGCTCCCGGTGGCCTACCTCCACTGCCCCGTCTGCCACGGCCTGATGAACCGGGTCCACTTCGCGCGCGTCTCGGGCGTGGTGGTCGACGCCTGCCGCGAGCACGGCACCTGGTTCGGGCGCGGCGAGCTGGAGCGGGTGATGGAGTTCATCGACGCGGGCGGATTCAACCTGCCGCAGGACGGTCTCCCCGGCCTGTTCTCCGGCGCCTTCGCCCCCTTCACCCCCAAGGGAGGCTGGTGAGCGACGTGCTCCGCGTGCGTGCCGACGACGATTGCCCGGCCGCGCGGGCGCTGGCAGATTGCATCCGGAACCCGTCACCCTTCGTGCCCTGATGGAAGCGGCGACCCTCCACTGCCCCGTCTGCGGCGGGCCCGCGAGCCCCGACGCCCACGCGTGCGCCTACTGCCACGCGCGCCTGACCGCGGTGAAGTGCCCCGCGTGCTTCGGCCTGGCCTTCGTGGGGATGCGGCACTGCCCGGCGTGCGGCGTGGCGCTGGCGCGGGAGGAAGTGCCCGACGAGGGCGCGGAGCTCGCGTGCCCGTCCTGCTCCACCGCGCTCAAGTCCATCCAGCTCGGCGAGAGCCGCCTGCGGGAGTGCGACGGCTGCGGCGGGGTGTGGACCGACTACCCGACGCTCCATGCCATCCGCCGCGCCCGCGACCCCGAGGCGAGGTTCTCCTCCGGACGCCCGCCCGCCGGCGAGCCGCCCGCGCCGATCCAGGCGCGGCCGGTGGCGTACCTCCCCTGCCCCGTCTGCGGCGCCCTGATGAACCGCCAGAACGTCTCGCGGGTGATCGTGGACACCTGCCGCGAGCACGGCATCTGGTTCGAGCGCGGCGAGCTGCAGCGGGTGATCGGGTTCAGCGCGGCGCCCTCCTGGGTCTGGTGAGCGAGCTCCCGGGACGCTTCGTTCCGATCCTCCTGCGCCGCCCGCATCCCTGGCGGTAGCGGTCGACCGAGGAGGGTCGATCCTCCATGCCGCGCGATTTGCCCGGCCCCGCGGACGCCCGCAGATTGCGGCGTCCGGCCACGCATCATCCCCCGTGCCCCTGGAATGGAAGCGCCGACCCTCCACTGCCCCGACTGCGGCGCGCCCGCGAGCCCCGACGCCCGCGCGTGCGGGTACTGCCACGCGCGCCTGGCCACCGTGCGGTGCCCCGCCTGCTCCGGGCCGGCGTTCGTGGGGATGCGGCACTGCCCGGCGTGCGGCGCGGCGCTGAAGCCCCAGGAGCCGCCCGACGAAAGCGTGGCGCTCTCCTGCCCCGTCTGCTCCGGGCCGCTGCGGCCCATCCGCCTGGACGCGCACCCCCTGCGGGAGTGCGAGCGCTGCGACGGCCGGTGGATGGACAACCGGACCTTCCGGGCCTTCTGCGATGTCCGCTGGCGCCGGGCGAAGGCCCTCGCCCGGCCCTTGCGCCTGATCGAGTTCCCGCGGGACCTGCCGGTGGTGTACCTCCCCTGCCCCGTCTGCCGGAGCCTGATGAACCGGGTCCACTTCGCGCGCGATTCGGGCGTCGTGCTCGACGTCTGCCGCGAGCACGGCGCCTGGTTCGGACGCGGCGAGCTGCAGCGGGTGATGGACTACATCGACGCAGGCGGCTTCAACGTGCCCTCGGGCTATCTCTCCGAGGCCCTCGTCCCGTTCACCCCGCGGGGGGGCTGGTGAGCGACGCGGCGCCTCCCGACACCGGGAGCGGCTTCGACGGCGACCGGCTGCGGCGGGTGGCCGCGGCGGCGGGGCTGCCGGCCACCGCGCGGCACCTCTTCCTCTGCTGCGACCAGACGAAGCCGAAGTGCTGCGACCACGCGCGCGGGGTGGAGGCGTGGGACTACCTCAAGGCGCGCCTCAAGCAGCTCGGCCTCTCCGAGGCGGGCGGGGTGGCGCGGACCAAGGCCAACTGCCTGCGCGTCTGCGAGGGCGGCCCCATCGCCGTCGTCTATCCCGAGGGCGCGTGGTACGGGCGGTGCGACCCGCCGGTGCTGGAGCGCATCATCCAGGAGCACCTGATCGGCGGACGCGTGGTGGAAGACCACCTGATCGCCGTGCGCCCGCTGAACCCTTCGTCCCCGTCCGAGCCGTGACCCCGATCCCCTCGCCGCTCCCGCGCGTGCCGGACGGCCCGCAGCCCACGCTCCACACCGAGCGCCTGATCCTGCGCCCCTTCGTCCCCGGCGACGCGGACGAGGTGCACCGCATCGTCTCGGACCGCGAGATCGCGGCGAACACCGCCCACATCCCCCACCCCTATCCCGACGGGATGGCGCTGGAGTGGATCGACCGGGTGACCGCGCGCTGGCCCACGGGCGAGAGCGCGGTCTTCGCCGCCACCGAGCGCGGCGCGGGCCGCATCGTCTGCGCCGCGGGGCTGGAGATCGATCCGCCGCATCGCCGGGGGGAGCTGGGGTACTGGGTGGCGCGGCCGTTCTGGAACTGCGGCTACGCCAGCGAGGCCGCGCGCGCGGTGGTGGCGTTCGGCTTCCGCGAGCTGGGGCTGAACCGCGTCGCCGCGCACCACTACGCGCGCAACCCCGCGTCCGGCCGGGTGATGCAGAAGATCGGGATGACCTGGGAGGGGAAGATGCGGAAGCACATCCTCAAGTGGGGCGTGTTCGAGGACATCGACCTCTACGGCGTCCTCGCCGACGAGTGGGTCGACTGACCGAAAACGGGATTGGTCTCACGCAGAGGCGCGGAGACGCAGAGGAGGCGCGGCGGCCTCTCTGCGTCTCCGCGTCTCTGCGTGATTCCGCCGTTTCCGGCAGCTATGCGCCGATCCGCGGCGATTCCGCCGGCGTGGGCTCGGCCAGCTTGCGGTCGAACGCGGCACCGTCCGCGGCCCGCTGGAGCTCGCCACGCATGGCCGTGAGCTCCTGCTCCAGAAGCGCGAGGCGGCGCTCCATCCCCTGCGTTTCGCTGCCCTGCCGCACGCGCATCGCCTCGGTGATGCTCTCGATCAGCGGCTTGAGCGCGAAGCGCGCGGTGAGCCCCGCGACGGGGATGAGCACGATCAGCAGTCCGCCCGAGATCGTCAGGATCGGCACGATATCCATCGAAACGCCCCTTTCGTTCGAGGTCAGCGCACGCCGGCGGCCGGGACCGGCACCTTCTTCGCCGCGGGGCCGCCGATGCGCTCGCGGAAGAGGTCGACGAACCGCTCCGCGACCCCCGTCCACGAATAGGTCCGCGCCGTGTAGCGCGCGGCGGACCGCGAGGCGGCGGCCAGCGCCTCGCGCTCGCCGCGGTAGTGCAGGACCGCGGCCGCGAACGCCGCGGCGTCGCGGCTCGGCACCAGGTGGCCGTTCTCGTCCTCGCGCACCACGTCGCTGATCCCCTCCAGGTCCGCCGCCACCACCGGCAGCCCGCAGAGCCCCGCCTCCAGCATCACCACCCCGAACCCCTCGATGTCGCCGGGGACGTGCACGTTGGGCATGATGAACAGGTCGCCGCCGCGGTAGAGGGTGCGCAGCATCTCCTCCGGCACCTTCCCCAGCAGCCGCGCGCGCCCGCCCAGCCCGTGCCGGTCGATGGCCGCCTGGATGCGCGGCGTCATCGGCCCCTCGCCGGTGACCAGGTAGAGCACGTCGGCGGGGAGGCGCGGCATCACCTCGTCCGCGAACCACTGGAAGCCCTTCCGCTCCTGGTGCCGGCCGACGCTCACCAGCAGCAGCGCGTCGTCCGGCACCGTGGCCGGCGACTCGCCGATGGCGCGCAGCAGCTCGCGGCGGGCGGCCGCGCGGTCCCGTGGCGGCGCGAAGGAGGCCGTGTCGACGCCGCAGGGGATCACCCGCAGCCGCGCCGGCTCCACCCCGCGCGCCAGGCACTCGTCCGCCGTCGCGCGGCTGATGGGGAGCACCAGGTCCAGCGCCTGGAAGACGCGACGCACCAGCCACCCGTATCCCGGCGTCGGCAGCGTCACGTCGCGCCCCACGGGGATCGCGGCGAGCAGCGTCCCCCGCCGGGCGAGCCGCGCGCGCAGCGGCAGCGCGAGCGTCGCCGTGACCATCGACGAGAAGAGGACCACCTCGATGGCCTCCTCCTCCACCACCCGCGGGATGGCGCGCAGGAGGCCGGCCATGTAGCCCGGCATCCGGTACGGCGTGGCCTTCCACGAGGTCTCCAGCACCAGCGAGCTCAGCCGCACCTCCGGGTGCGCGGCGAGGGCGGCGTGCAGCCCGGTCGCCACACGCTGCATCCCCCCCACGTTGGAGAGCGGGTCGCCGCGCAGCGGAAACGAGTGGGAGACGTAGAGGACGCGCAATTCGCCGCCGGGTTGCCGTGGATTGGAGCCGCTGGAGCGTGATGGTTTTAGACGCGTCGAAATAATTGCGCCACCCTGTCACAGCAAGTGTGGGAAAGCGAAACAGAAGGCCTCACCCAGAGGACTGGAGGACCAGAGAAACCACGCGCTTTTCCCTCTGGTCCTCTGGTCCTCCGCGTGATGCCCTTTCCGTTACAGTCCCCGGATGCGGAGCGAGAAATCGGGACTCGACCCAGCCTGCATCGCCCGCGCGTTGACGTGGAAGTGCTCGCGCGCCTCCTCGAAGGGGAGGTCGGTGTCGATCAGCCCCAGGTCGTACGCCAGCCGGTCGCTGTAGCCGGGGAAGAGCACCTTGTAGCTGAAGGGCACCTTCTCCGGCGCGATGTGGTTGACGTGGCGGACGATGCTGGTGGTGCAGGTGTTGGTGAGGGTGTTGTACCACTCGGGATGCTCGGCCAGCTCGGTGGCGCGCTGCAGCATGTCCACCAGCATGGCGCGGGCCTGCGTGGGGGTCGCGCGGACCGGGTAGAGGTAGACCGGGTCGCGGCGGAAGTTGGTGCGCAGACGCACCACGTCGCGCTCGTCGGCCACCACGTAGGTCATCTCGAATTGGCGCAGCAGCCCCGTGAACGGCGAGAAGACCTCCCCCTTCTCCTTGCGGATCTCGGCGGAGACGGCCAGGAACTTCCCGCCCGCGAACTGGAACGAGACCAGCGTGTGCGCGGGCCCGCGCCAGTCCTTGCTGAACGGCTCCACCAGGAACCACGCGCGCTCCACCTGGCGCAGGTCGTACGCGCGGTCCTCCCAGTGGACGGTGTACTGCTGCGTCGTCACGTACTCCGCGTTGCGGACGTCGTGGACCCACACGCTGTCGCCGCGGAACTCGGCGCGCGCGGTGCGGGCGTTGTCCGGCGTCCAGTCGCGCTGGTTGGACGGGCGCTGCACCGCCCACCAGAGTACCACCGGCGCCAGCAGCGTCGCCGCGACGGCCCGCATCTTCATCGCCTCACCACCCCGCGCCGAGCTGCGGATAGCGCGGATCGCCCGCCTCCAGCATCCGCTTCGACTCGTCGTTCAGCAGCACCCAGAGCCCGTAGCCGCCGATCGCGGTCCCCACGGGGACGTTGGCGAGCTGCAGCGCGCTCAGGATGATGCCCAGCACCCGCGCCCACGGCTTGTAGTTGAGCAGCCCCCACCCGCAGATCAGCGAGGGGATGCCGAGCGCCGCGATGAAGATCGCGAACGCGAGGCCGATCCCCCCGATCAGCGCCCCGCCCTCCGCGCCGCCGGCGACGACCCCGGCAACGCCGAAGAGGGTCCCCAGCACCACCGCCAGCAGCAGCACCAGCCCGCCGCTCGCCGCGTACAGCCAGCCCAGGATCTTCAGATGGTCGCGCATGGTCCACTCCCGAGTGTGCGCCGGCGTTGGCCGACATCGGACTTCAGCACAGTACTCCGCGCGAGCCCGCTCCGGTAGCGCTTCGATTCGTCTACCGCGATGGGCGGCGCTGTCGACGATCGACGACACGGCGGATGCCTGTCCACGTTCGCCGACATTGCAGACGCGGGTCTCGTGGAAACCGGGTTGGGAACCGGTTTCTGGGATCGAAGTCGCGGGGAAATTACGCAGGCGCGGCGGGATTGTTTCGGGGGGATCTCAGCGCGTGCAAAGAAGTTAGCTGACGGACCGCTGGCGTGTCACCAAGGCGGTGTCGAGTGGCAGGCAGGAGGCGGCCGGCTTATCCGGCGATTCTCTGCAGCGCATCGACGGTGTCTCGAAGCGGGTTCATGGTTGTAAACCCTTCTGCCCTCGCCGCTCCCTCCAACCCATGATCGGCCGTCACGAACACCAGCGGATCTCTCACCCTCGGACGGATCTCCAGAGCAGTCACCAGATGTAAGCATCGCCTGCACCGATATCGTACTCGGGATGCCTCTTGAGCAGATCCGCGGCGTCTTCGACCAGCTCCTCCGAAAGTGGAACGATGGTGAACGCACCCTTCGACAGATCCCTGCGGAACGCCTCCACTACGCCCGGATGCTTCCTGACGTAATGTGCTCTCAGTGTAGGGTGTTCTGCGTTACGCGCATACTTGGCGAACGCCGATATCACTTCCGGCTCGATGAAGCTGGAGACGACGAAGCCGCCCCAGCGGTCGAAGCGGCCTGTGATTTCTCGCATCCTCTGGGTGCTCGTGCCTTCGTACAGGTATCTCTTGGCGAAGGCACAGGCATCAAGGAACAGTGGCATGGCCTTTCGAGTGCGTGAGACGGTGGAACACGCGCACGCTGCCCTTCCACGCGTTTCGCACCACCGCACCAATCCCGCCCCGGAAGCCCGGCGGCGGGCTGAAGAAATCGTCCGGCTCCCGGTTCAGAACCCCGGTACCGGTGCGAACGTTGATCCCCGCCTCACGCAAACGCGCCACCCACTCGGGTTCGGTTTCGCCGACAGGCGTCGTGTTCATCAGGTCCCCCCGTGGCCCAGTTGGTTGAACCATCACGCGGCACTCGTCACGATGCGCCAATCTGCATCGCACGTCGACCACTGTCAAGTCTGTCCAGTCGTGGCGTGTACGGGCCGCTCGCCACTCGCCAGGCGCTCCCGGCAACATCCCGAATAACCGTCAGTCGTGCGGGGTGTGCTCGACGGCGGGCTCGGGGGTGCGGGTGCGGTCGAGGGTGCCGGAGCGGGTGAGGCCCTCCCAGCCGCAGCGAGGGCACCAGCGGCGCTGGACGGCGCCGCGCGACATCCACGAGAGCAGGCGTCCCGCCGGACCCATGCGGATCGCCAGCGTCTCGCCGTCGCACTCGCTGCAGACGCGGTCCGACGGGAAGATCAGGTAGATCATGACGAACGCCAGCACCACCTTGGCGCCGAACGCCACGAAGAAAAAGAAGATCCAGGTCAGCATTCGTCCTGCCTGATTGGCTCGCTCGCGGCTCCTCCCGCGTCCCCCGGCACGGTGCAAGAAACACGCGCTGGAGAAGCACTCGCAACGAAGTCTGGCGAAGGGCCGCGCGGGACGCAAACCGTGTCGCGGCGGCTGCTCCAGGTCCTTCGTCCGCCGCCAAACGCCGGTGCGAACGCAGTTTGCGCGCAGCGGCGGCGCTCAGGATGACATCCCGCGGGTGGCGGGAGTCGAGATGGGGTCATCATGCTCGCATTCGAGGGCCTCCACGGTCCTGCCCTCATCCGGTACGCGCCGCATCGACCCGGAGTTCCCCCTGCCGGCCTCGCACAGGGCGCGGGGTCGGGTGTAGATTCGCCGGCCCGAATCACCCGAGCAGCGCAGGCTGAATGGCGAACGTCCTCAACGTGCAGGACCTCCACAAGAGCTTCGGCTCCCGCACCCTCTTCGACGGCGTGTCGTTCGCCGTGGACGAGGGCGAGAAGGTGGGCTTCATCGGCGTGAACGGGTCGGGGAAGTCGACGCTCTTCCGCATCGTGGCGGGCGACGAGGGGGCGGACCGGGGGACGCTCGCGTTCCAGCGCGGAATCCGGGTGGGCTACCTGGCGCAGGACCCGGCGTTCGAGCCGGGGGCCACCATCCTCACCGCGGCCGCGTCGGGGCGGCCGGAGCTGATGGAGGCGATCGGCGAGTACCACGAGGTGTCGGAGACGCTCGCGCGCGGCGAGGGCGACGCGGACCGCCTGCTCGCGCGCCAGGAGCAGGCCGCCGGCCGCATCGACGCGCTGGGCGGGTGGGACTACGAGCACCGCATGGAGGCGGTGCTCACCAGGCTCGGCGTGGAGCACTGGGAGCGCCCCGTCGCCGGGCTGAGCGGCGGCGAGCAGAAGCGCGTGGCCCTCGCGCGCGTCCTCCTGCAGCAACCCGAGCTCCTTCTCCTCGACGAGCCGACCAACCACCTGGACGCCGACACCGTGCTCTGGCTGGAGGAGCACCTGCAGGAGTACCCCGGCGCGGTGATGCTCATCACCCACGACCGCTACTTCCTGGACCGCGTGGTGGAGCGGATGATCGAGGTCTCCTCCGCCGAGCTCACCCCCTATCCGGGCGGCTACACCGAGTACCTGGAGGCCCGCGCCGAGCGGATGGAGCGGCTGGGGGTGGAGGAGGACAAGCGGAAGAAGCTGATCATGCAGGAGCTGGAGTGGGCCCGCCGCTCGCCCCCCGCGCGCACCGGCAAGGCGAAGGCGCGCCTGGGCCGCGTGGACGCGCTGCAGGCCGAGCAGCGCGAGAAGCGCCTCCCCACCCGCACGGCGGTGGAGATCGCCGCCGGCGCGGCGCCGCGGCTGGGGCGCACGGTGCTGGAACTGCGCCACGTCACCAAGGGATACGGCGGCCGCACGCTGGTGAAGGACTTCAGCACGCTGCTGCAGGCGGGGGAGCGGATCGGGATCATCGGCCCCAACGGCGCGGGGAAGACCACGCTGCTGCGGGTGATCATGGGGATGGAGCCGCCCGACGCCGGCGAGGTGGAGGTGGGGAAGAACACCCGCATCGCCTACTTCGACCAGCGGCGGACGGACGTGGACCCGGAGAAGAGCGTCTACGAGGCCGCCGCCGACCAGGACTGGGTGATGGTGGGCGGCGAGCGGGTGCACCTGCGCAGCTACCTGGAGCGCTTTCTCTTCCCCATCCCGCAGCAGCGGCAGAAGGTGTCGTCGCTCTCCGGCGGCGAGCGCAACCGGCTGCTGCTGGCCAAGCTCTTCCTCACCGACGCCAACCTGCTGATCCTGGACGAGCCCACCAACGACCTGGACCTGGTGACCCTGCAGGTGCTGGAGTCGGTGCTGATGGAGTGGAGCGGGTGCGTGCTGCTGGTGACGCACGACCGCTTCTTCCTGGACAAGGTGGCGACGGGGCTGATCGTCTTCGAGGGCGACGGTGCGCTGCGGCGGCACGCGGGCGGCTACGACCTCTATCGCCGCCTCAAGGAGCAGCGCGAGGCCGAAGCCGCCGCCGTCGTCCAGGCGAAGAAGCCCGCCGCCCCCGCGAAGGCGCCCGCCGCGGAGCGTCCGCGCAAGCTCAGCTGGAAGGAGCAGCGGGAGATGGAGGGGATCGAGGCCGCGATCCTCGAGGCCGAGGGGCGCAAGACGGCGCTGGAGGCGCGCCTCGCCGACCCCGCACTCTACACCCGCCCGGCGGCCGAGATCGCCGGCGCCACCGCCGACTTCGAGGCCGCCACGCGCGAGGTGGACGCGCTCTACGCCCGCTGGGCGGAGCTCGAGGACATCGTTTCGTCTGCTCAGTAAACAGCAATCTCACGCAGAGCCGCTCTGCGTGAGCTGATTCTTTAATAGTCTGGACCCGCATGAAGCTTGCAGAGATGCGTTTTCCCACTTGCGATTTGCCCGGCCGCTCCGGCCAGATCTGCACAACTTAATACGGGTCAATAAGTTAACCCCTGCAATAGTCGCACATTGATCCGCCGAGCATGACGGGGATGCAAAGAGCCCGATCACCCGCCCCACGCCTGTAAGATCGTCCTCTCATGGGGACGGACATGACGCGCGTAAGTCGAGGTTGTTGACATCCGCGGCGGCATGTCGTACCATGGAAGTCCCCCACACCGTAGTACCTGATACCCGCAGCAGGCCCATGTCCATCTCCCTGCTCCTGGTGGCGGCCAGCCTTTCGGCCGCACCTGGAATCGACTCCACGCGCGTCCCCTCCGGCGCCCCTGGAGACATCGCCCGCGGGGCGTCTCACGAGCTGACCGCCGCCGCGTCGGTGGGGATGAGCGCCACCGCGCTGATCCACGCCGAGGAAGAGGTGTGGAGCGACCTGCAGCGCGGCGCCTTCCCGGGCGCGGCGCTCGCCATCGGCCGGGGGCCGCGGGTGGTGCTGGAGGAAGGGTTCGGCACCATGGGCCGCGGCCCCGCCGAGCTGGACGCGGTGGATCCCGATCGCACCGTCTACGACCTGGCCTCGCTCACCAAGGTGGTGGGGACCACCACGGCGGTGATGCTGCTGGTGGAAGACGGCACGATGAGCCTGGACGACGCCGTCAGCCAGTACCTTCCCGAGTTCTCCGGCGGCGGCCGCGAGCGGGTGACCATCCGCCACCTCCTCACCCACACCTCGGGGCTCCCCGAGGGGATCGA
>Ga0070685_10001075_pt1 | contig 14636 bp, 13 predicted proteins | sample KBSS13LmetaG_FD_65651 | JGI IMG/M metagenome (GOLD analysis project Ga0070685, IMG submission 65651) | Switchgrass rhizosphere microbial communities from Kellogg Biological Station, Michigan, USA - KBS S1-3L metaG | ecosystem: Host-associated > Plants > Roots > Rhizosphere ...
GCATGCCGGTACAGGTACTTAGGGGTATAAAACCCCTACGATTGCTTATTATAGCATAACTACAAGCGTTTTGTCTAGTTCTGATTGAAAAGTTCATACAGTGCATACCAATCTTCGAGCGACAAAGCTTGGGCGCGGGTCTTTTCGGCTATATCGGCAGCGGCGAGCATTTCGCGGGCTTGGTCTTTGCCGATGGCTAGGCCAGCGCTCAAAGAATTTACGAGCGTTTTGCGCTTCTGGCCGAAGCCGGCCTTCACTAGGCGGAAGAACCGCTTGGTATCCACACCTTCGAACAACGGCTCTGGGCGATAGCGGAGCACCAGTACCTGGCTATCGACCTTGGGCGGTGGCGTGAACAGCTCGGCCGGCACTAACGCACCAAGCGAGACCTCGCAGTAGAACTGAGCACTCACGCTCAGCAGCGACATCTGGCCGGGCTGAGCGGCTACGCGCTGGGCGACTTCCTTTTGGATCAGAATGGCAGCTTGGCTGAAAGGATTGGTACTTTCGCACAGCACCCGTATGAGGTTACTGGTGAGGTAATAAGGGATGTTCGCCACCACCTTATAGCCAACCGGCAGCGTGGTAAGGTCGAACTGCAGAACGTCCTCGTGGACTATCTTGAGGTTGGGGTTGGGGTGCCAGTCGTTCCAAAAGTTTTTCGCTAGGTTTGCGGCTAGTGTATCATCGAATTCTACCGCGGTGATTTGGGCGCCACGGCCAAGCAGGCACTTTGTGAGCGTACCCAGACCGGGTCCAACCTCGAGCACATGGTCACCAGCCTGCACACCTGCGCTATCACAGATGCTCTGCAGTGTCGCTTCGTCGTGCAGCCAATGTTGACCCAACGATTTCTTAGGAGTTACTTCGGCCATATTTTAATAAGAAAGCTTGAGATGTAGATGCTCGGCGATTTGCTCGATTTGCCGCTCCAAGCGATTGACTTTCTGGGCGAGGGCCAGCATCTTCTGCATGTAAGTTTCCGCTTGCTTGGCATACGCATCGACCGCACGAGAATATATGTCTATGCTCTGCCTAACCTCATCACGAATTGCGGACCGATCATGTCGAGCTTCTTCGAAACCAACCGTGACCGCCTTTGCGATGCGCTCTAATTGCGCGTCCATGCGTTCAAGCCTCTCCTCCGTGGTTAGCTGCTTTGTCATACGAGCAATTATAGCATGTTACCAGTTGTGACTTACTGTCCAGTGGTTGTAGGCACCCTCCCAGCTGCCATAGCGAGCGACCGCATAACCAGTCGCCCAACGAATCTGCGTTACTGCGCTGGTTGCCCAATCACTACCTGCTGATGCCATTTTACTGCCCGGCGTCGCCTGGAATATGCCATAACCGCCATATGACGGAACCGGATCGGGGGCATACCCCGGACAGGCATGTGACCCCTGCACCTTGGTAGGACACCAGCCACCTTCGTGACTCGCAATGTAATCAACATATTTATAGTCACTTGCGGCGATACCGGCCTGCGCCATCACCGCCTGTTTGTCGGCCGGGATGCTCACTGCCAACCCACGAGCTACTATCTGCGCAACTGGCTGCACGGTGATGACAGTCTGTAGTAGCGTGCGGCCGACCTCTGCGCCATTCACGGTGTTTACCTGGTAGGTGAGCACCTTGGTGCCGGCGCTGCCCTGCTGCCGGACAGCGCTTGTGCCAAACGATAGTGACGTGTCGGTTACGGTCTGCACCGGAGCTGGAATGCTTTGCGTTTCGGTAACGATCTGTGTGCCTTTGCGCAGAACGAACACTTGCATATTGGGCGTCACTGGCGTGTCCAGGGCCGGCGTCACTGAATCTTGCGGCCCTAGCTTTACATTTTTGGCCTTCAGCAGGCTGGCAACAGTTTTGGTGTGAGTGCGAAGCGACAGCAGCGTGCCATAGACATTCAGGGTGAGGGGCACTGAGCGATCAATGATAATCTGCTCGCCCAGGCTTTGTTGCGCTACTAAGTTTTCGGCTGGCCGGGCAGTAACCCTATCTTCGGCATAGAGCGTAGTGCCCGCATCGGCAACGACGCTCCGTGCCGTAGCAGCGGCACTAAAGGTCGTGGTAACGGTATTGCCATCATAGATAGTGACCGGCACAGCCCGATAGATATTTATACGAAAATTATCCTGCTGAATAGGTGTACTGGGACTTGGCTCGACACGGTCGCGCGGACCAACAGCTATATCGAGCTTCTTGAGCAATGCCCCAACCGTTGGTTCTTTGGTTGGCACCGTTTCGGTCTCGTGATCATGCGAGATAATAGCAATATAGCTAGTGTCTGGGTGAAACGTAGTGGTGCTATTTGTCGCGGACAAGATCAATAAGATCAGTCCACTCACTAGAAGCAGCCCCACAAACACCACGATCGGCAAACCGAACGGATGCTTACGCCAGCGTCTTATACGTTGCACGTGAGTTGCACGTGAGCGACGAAGTTTTTTGATAATATTTTGCATATCAACGACTACAGACAAATACTCTCGACGTCTCGTCTCTAGTTTCTACTAGTATAGCACTTCCTAAAGACACGCTGACGACCCGCCTATCTGTTAATTTTCTAAAAGTCATCCCGGTTGCAACATTTTAGCCATTCGTACGTATAGTTATATGCAATGAATGAAACCCAAGTGATTGCCGCTATTTGTGCTGGAGATGTTGAACAATATGCCAACCTGGTAGAACGTTACCAAACCGGACTCATCATCCACTGCGACCGCTACCTGCACAGCCGGAGTGACGCCGAAGACATCGCCCAGCAGGCGTTCATTAAGGCATACGCAAAATTGAGTGAATTCAACCCAGAACGCGCGCATTTTTCTACCTGGCTCTACCGTATAGCCACCAACCTGGTGATTGACCATTTGCGCATACAAAAACACAGCATTCCCACAGAAGATATGGAGCTATTTGGGGTAAACGACTCGATTCCCTATGACGAAGTGCTACTGCAGGAACTGCGCGATACAGTGCGCAGCTTGCAGCCACCAGAACAGCGACACGCTATCGAAGCCTACTACTGGGACGGCAAGAGCTACTTAGAAATTGCAGAAAACATGGGAGTACCGATCAACACCATAAAGAGTTGGCTAAGACGAGGTAAGGCCCAGCTCAGGGAGAAGTTATCATGAACAAGAAGGATCTAGAACATTTATTACCCCTGGCACGACCGCTGGGTAGGTCCGGCCAACAAACTAGCTTTACTCAGTCGGTTATGGAACAGTTACGGCCAAGCGCAACATTTGCGGGTCTGCTACGTACAAAGAATGCAACTAAACAAGGAGCATTCATGAAATTACTACACATGCATAAAGTTGCAGCTTTAGCTGTAGCTGCGGTGACTACAAGCATCATCGGCCTTACCGGCTACGGCTACGCGAGCGGCAACAATCCCTTCAGCGTCATTAAGAGCTGGGTCACAGGCGATAGCGTTCATGTGTCATACGAAGGACAAACCTACCACTACGGCAAAAACATGAACTACAGCGATGCGGCCATAACTGCATACGCCGAGCTCAATACGGTACAGAAGCTCTACAGCGCCGACAATGTCCTCCTTACCGTTCCCAAAGGTGGCATAGAATACGTTGATGATCCTGCCAATACCGCTCCCATGTACCCTTGGGTTGGTACAGTAAAGCAAGTTACGAATGATTCGCTCATTGTGCAAAAACAATTCGTAATTGGTGACCTAGCGAGCCAGAATCAAGACACCGACGAAACGATTACGTTGCCCTTAGGCGAACTAAGTTCTAGCGTAGAAGGCAAAGCCGTTGTTATGCCCAACAGCGCAGTAGGAAAAGTGGTCGAAATATATTCGGTCGCCTATGTTAAACACCGCGTAAATAGCACCGACCCATTACAGCATGTAACGCATTACTTCGCCTACCAGTTGACTCACTCGCTCGCCGACATCAAAGAGGCCAGCAAGCAGCCACCCCACTATTCAGACCCCTCAGCCCAGCCCATTCTGCCAGATAAAGCCCCCAGTACCGATACGAACCTCTGCTATAACAATGGAGCTGACACGTGCAAATTCCCCGCCAGCTTTAACGCAACAACTTTTCAGGGGCTGTATGGTGATATGACCGATCCAACAACCGGCGAGTTTGAGGGCTCTCGTAGCAACCCATCTGTTGTCGGCGTTGGCGACCCCAACGGCACCGGCCCATCCAAAACGAGCGTTGTGCGTCAAACAGAAGGTGCTATTACCGCCATTACCGACCGCAATTTCACCATTAAAACGTCTTCGGGAGCAAACTGGACATTTGCGTACAGCAGTGCCCTGCAGCAGACCTTTGCTCAGACACACAGCCCCCTCAAGATTGGCGACAACGTCTTTGCGGTCATTCTTGCGCCGCTTACCAACCTCGACAACCACACTATAGACACTGCCCATATTTACCAGATGGCACGGTACAAGCAGTAGCTAGAACCCGTAAGCCTAGGCGGTCGGGCTCTGGTATGTTATTTGGCAGACCAGAGTTCAATTGCCCGGCTTACCTCAGGTTTACAGTCCAGATTCTGTAATGCATCGATGGAAAACCACCCAATATCGCTAATTTCACCACGTTGTTTTTTAGGCACAATGGGCAACGGTAATTCAGCAGCAAAATAGTAGCAAAAGTAGCGCACGCCACGGTTCTTGTACCATTCGCTCGCAAGCAATGCGCACTGTTCAGGAAGCAGCGGTATGCCAGTTTCCTCGGTGACTTCACGGAGCGCACCGCGGGTTGGATCTTCGTGCCGATGCAAACCCCCACCAGGCAAGCTCCATTTGCCGTCACTCAACCAGCCTTGCACGAGCAGTACTTCATCACCAACACGCACTAGCACACGCGTCCGCTTAGTAAGCGGGGCATACAAGCAGAGCGCCGGCCAGATCAGCCAGTAGCCGATTCTGCCGATACACCGCCAAAGACTCATAATTTCTCCAGTGGGGCGAACGCGATGTTCAGCTTTTTAGGACCTTTGCCCTGGAAATAGATAGTGGCGTTTTCGCCGTCCAACTCCACGATGGTACCATTGCCGAATAGTTGGTGTCGCACGCCATCACCAATCTCGAAATCGGGCACGTAGCGTGGCTCACCGTCATCAATAGGTTTAGGTGGCGCAGGCGCAACGTATTGGCTATCATCATACCGATCCGATTCATACGGTCGGCTACCCGCAAGGCTCGACCCAAAACTCATTCCCATGCTCGTTTCCTGTACGTAGGCAGCATCTATCTCACTTAAAAACCGGCTCGGCACATTGTGCTGTGTACTGCCATAGAGCATGCGACCCGTGGCATAGATCATATATAACTCTTCGCGGGCCCGCGTCATGCCTACGTAGCACAGGCGGCGCTCCTCTTCCATCTCGCTGGCGTCGTACAATGCCCGAGTATGTGGAAAGATGGTTTCTTCCATGCCGGTCATGAACACTACTGGGAATTCCAGACCTTTTGCGGCGTGCAACGTCATGAGCGTCACGGCATTGCCGTTCAGGTCGGCCGTATCGAGGTCGGATATCAGCGCGACTTCCTCGAGGAATCCGGCGAGGCCAAGCTCCTGGTAGCTTTGCGCCACACCCATGAGCTCGCGAACGTTTTCCTGGCGGCTTTCGGCTTGCGGCGTGCCATCGTCTAGGTAGTTCATGTAGTTTATCCGACGTACCAGCGAATCTATGAGCGCGGCCGGTGGCACATCATCTACCAGCTCACGGAGGCTCTTTAAAATATCCCCGAGCTCCACAAGCGCTTTCTTGGCCTTGCCGGTCACCGTGCCACAATTAGCAGCCTGCGTCAGCGCATCTGATAGACTCAAGCCCAAACCCTCGTACCACTCGTAGAAATTTTGCAGACTTTTTACACCGACGCCACGCGTAGGGACATTCACAATCCGCTCGAAACTAATGCGGTCTTCGGCCTGGTAAATGAGCCGCAAGTAAGCCACCAGATCTTTGATTTCCTTGCGGTCGTAAAAGCGCACGCCCCCAACGATGCGATATGGAATGCCGTACTGGATAAACGTTTCCTCCACGCTACGGCTCTGAGCGTTTGTACGATACAGTACGGCATAATCGCGGAGTTTACGCGAACCACTGTCTACGCCCAGCTTCACCCTACGTACAATGGCTTCGGCCTCGGCCCGCTCGCTGCCCACTTGCAGCAGCTGCACTTTTTCGCCTTCACCGGCCGCTGTCCACAGCTGCTTGTCGCTGCGCTGCTGGTTGCGCGTTACTACGCCATGTGCAGCATTCAAGATATGGCTAGTACTGCGGTAATTCTGCTCCAGTTTTATGACTGCACAGTTCGGGTAATCGCGCTCGAAGTTCAGGATGTTGCGAAAATCTGCCCCTCTCCAACTATAAATCGAATTGTGAACCGCCACACCCGATACGATGTAGTTGTGCACCTTGTCTACATCCAAATCGTACACTGGCCCCTCGTAAGCCTCCCGTTCAACAGAAATTACCCTGTCAGCTTCTAGTTGTCCGTTCTGTCCATAGACGGGAAGTAGCATGTCAGGGTGTATTTGGCCGGCAGGCATAAAAACAAATTTGTCACCCGTCATAAAGGCGTATCTACTGATGCGCACTGCTTCGCCGCTCTCAACCTGAAGCGCGTCAAGGATTTTTTCCAACTCACCGTAGTTAAGTTTATGAACCTCACTCCGGAACGTTCCGGACTTGCCAGAGCGTACGCTAAACCCGGCGTCCGCAAAAGCCTGTAAGTGTTGCGGACGAGTTGTATTGGCCGAGATCCTGCTTGCTGACCATGCACTAGTCTGCGATGTGCGTTTATCACCGAACAGTACTACGTTTACATTGAGCTTAGAGACACCCCCTCTAGTGGTCGCCTGGGGTATAAAATGCGGGTAGTCAAAGGCCAGGCCCATATCGGTCATAAGCTCTTTGGCCCGCTTTTCAGTGTCGATTTCCTGGAATAACGCATCAATATACTCTTGGCCGAACTTCATAGCCCTATTAGCAAAGGCGTGAAAAACCATCATCGGTATCCCATATTTGTAAGCCATGAGACTTTCGCTGTATGCAGCGGCTTCTCTTGTCTTGCAGACTTTGAGCACCCACATCCGATCGGCGCGCTCTTGATTAGCGCGTACACGCAAGCCCACATCATCCTTTTTGCCATCAAATCGTGTGCCCTTCGCCATACCGATGCGGTAGCCCTTGTCTTGAGAATGCATGAGATATACAAAATATTGTTCCGTTTTGCCCCAGCGCGTGAATAAGATATGGTTTGGCGTGCAACGCAGTTCTTTGCCGCCAGCCGTCTTGATACACACAATGCTACCCCTAAAATCAAACTTCTTACGCTGCGTAACCGCAAACGAACCTGTTTTACCATAGCCACTGGCCGAAGTCACCAGATCGCCGGATTTTATAGCCTCAATCACCTTAACACCCGAAGGCGTTTGAACGAGGCTACCAGGGAGCAGACATTGCCAGTCGTCACCAACTACTGCAACATTATTCGATTCACTTGTCAATAGCTTCACCAGCTTATACTGGGCCGCGTTGGTGTCCTGGTACTCATCAATCATGATGTAGGCAAACTGTTGCTGCCACTTCCGGCGAATGTCCGGCACGGTTTGCAGCAGGTGCACCGTGCGAGCGATGAGGTCATCAAAATCCAGCGCACCACTGTCTTTGAGGATCTTTTGGTACAGCGGGTAGACCTCTGCCGCGGCACGGGTGGCTGGGCTGCCGCCAGCCCGGTCGTATTCTTCGGGTGTTACCAGCTCGTTCTTTGCGCTACTGATTAACCCGGCGATAACTCGCGGCGGAAAGGCTTTTTCGTCGAGCATCAGCCGCTTGCTGGCCTGCTTAACCGCACTCAGCCGGTCGGCTTCGTCGAAGATAACATAAGAACGCGGGATGCCGATATGCTCACCGTCCATGCGCAGTATTCGCACGCAAATGCTGTGGAAGGTACCCATGTAGGGCATGAACCCGCGGTTGTCGGCGTTTTCGCCCAGCAGGTGTGCTACGCGTTCGCGCATCTCGCGCGCCGCTTTGTTGGTAAACGTTACCGACAAGATGTTATAAGCCGTGGCCTTGTGGGTTGCGATGAGATAGGCAATGCGATGTGTGAGCGTCTTTGTCTTGCCACTACCGGCGCCAGCCTGAATCAGCAGCGGCCCCTCCGTGGTTTCGACAGCACGGCGCTGCTCGGGGTTCAAGTCTTCTAAAAGATGGTTGAGATAAGGCTCTTCGGACATCTCCCTATTCTACCAAAATCAAACGGTCTTAGTCGGCAGTATGCGTTGTAGAAAAGAAGTGCGTATGCGGTAGATTTACGGGTGGTTTTACTGTGCCCATATCAAACACAACATCAAGCAGCACTAGCGCAAGAACGAGTGCTAGCAAACAGAGCGCTATGGTGCGCGCGCGTGAACGCTTGCGCTGGACCGCATTGATTGGCACGTTGTACTTGCCGCTGGCGATAAGAGATTCGAGCTCTTGCTGGCGGGCCTCCTGGGCCTCTAAGATTGCCGTTTCGTTAGCAGTGGCTTCGGCCTCGCTGTCGCGCTTGGGCTCATCCTGTGATACCTCGGGAGCTATGTTTTGAACGACTGGTCCAGGATTGCTATCCAGGCTTGCACTTGGTGAAACTTCCGGCTCGGAACCGGGATTGGCGGGAAGTTCGGTGTTTGGTCCCGGTGCCGCTTCGCTGACCGGTCCGGGGACTTCTTCGGCAGGCACACGCCGCGTGGCAGCAATGGGTTCTACGGCCTTGGCAGTGCGGTTGATGAGCTCAGCTGGTTTATCGGACACGGACACCCTTGCAGAACCTTGGCCAGCCACCATCATGGGATCACTGGTAAGTATCGGACGATTGGTAACCACTATAGGGCGGCTACTGGTCGTCGGCGCGGTCTTGCCAGGGTGTTTGACGTCGACTATCTTGGGTGATTTTGGAGCCATAGCATCATGCCTCTATTCGTCGCCGGTAGGCCACATCTACGATGGCCGAGAATTGATGATAATTGAGGCTGGCAGCGCCTACCAGCGCACCATCCACGCCTGGTACCTCTAGATAGCTGCGGACATCGTGTTCATTCACGCTGCCACCGTACAATATGGAGACATTTTCGGCAGCCCGAGCACCATAGAGCTCCTGCACTTGCATACGCATGTAGGCTATGGCTTTCTGGACATCGTCCGGCTTGGCCATGATGCCATCGAAGGTGCTAATAGCCCAAGTAGGTTCGTACACCAGCACAACCTTGTCGAGCTCGCGGCTGGTGATGTTCATAAGTGCCGTGGTGAGCTGGTCGTGTATAACCTGCCGACTCTCGCCCGCATCACGCTCCTGCTTGGTCTCGCCGATGCAGATAATGGGGCTAATGCCGTTGCGTACAGCAGCCTGCACTTTATCGCGCACCATCTCGAGCGTCTCGCCGAAATATATGCGCCGCGCCGAATGCCCGACGATGCAGTACCGCACCAGGTCGCCCAGCATGGCAAAGCTTACTTCGCCGGTAAAGCCCCCCTCGTCTTTGGGATAAGCATCCTGGGCACAAAGCTGAAATTTGCGGTGATCGAGCTCCATGCCAATTGGCTGCAGAGCCAGCATGCTTGGCGCCAACACCACCTCTATGTCACGGTGGACTTTTATGCGCTCGCTCAAGCGATGCACGAGCAGGCTTGACTGGTGCACGTTGAGGTGCATCTTCCAGTTGCCTACAATCAAAGTCTTTCTGTTCAAGTTCATAGCATTTCCTTTTGATGTGCCGGAAAAGAGCAGCCGTTTTCCAGGTGCCGACTATTAGGAGTTTTTCGGGTTGTATTCATAGTGCTTATGGTTATTGTACCTTATTTGTTCTCGAGCGCCTCTACGCCCGGCAGTTTACGGCCGCTCATCAGTTCCAGGCTAGCACCACCACCGGTAGATACATGGTTGAACGCCTGGAGCAGACCACGGCTCTGGATATAGCCCACCGTGTCACCGCCGCCCACCAAGCTGAACGGACGGTTGCCAAACTGGCCGGTCATAGCCTCCACCAGTAGTTCGGTGCCATGCGCAAATGGCCCAACTGGACCCTGCAAGCCAGTCGTTTCGGTAACGCCAAGTGCGCCGTTCCATACAACCGTCCCGGCCAATTGCACAGCTCCGGCGATAAACGCACCACTAAACGGGCCGACATCGAGTATCATCTCGTCGGCCGCCACCTGGCCGCTTTCCTTCAGTGGACGCTTCGGATAGTTTTCTACATCGGCAATCACGTGTGCACTCCAGTCGACGATACGCGTTTTGGCGGCCTTATCGACCTTATGCGCCACCACACCATCCTGTGGCAGATAGAATACAAACCTGCCGTGCTTGGCCTTTTCCTTCGCCAGCTCCATGATTTCTTTGGCCAGCGGCAAATCGTCGTAGTTGGACATGCTCTTGCCGATTCTAAGACCGGTAGCCTGCAGGAACGTGTTAGCCATAGCTCCGCCCACCGCCACGATGTCGGCGATATCTATAAAACGCCGCAGCACTTCGATTTTATCGGATATCTTAGCACCACCCACTACAGCCACCAGCGGGCGAGCCGGATCTTCCATAACGCTCGTTATAGTGTCGACCTCGCGCTCCAGCAGCAAGCCAGCCACGCTTGGCAAAAAGTGCGTCACAGCCTCGGTGCTGGCATGCGCCCGGTGCACTACACCAAACCCATCCTGCACGAATACTTGCGCTAAGCTGGCGAGCTGTTGGGCAAACCCCCTGTCATTAGCTTCTTCTTCCTCGTGAAAGCGTAAATTCTCTAGCAACAGTACCCGCCCGGGCTGGAGACTGTCCGCGGCCTTTTTAGCGCGTTCTCCTATACAATCGGGGACAAATTCTACATCTACACCCAGTAATTCTTTCAGCCGCTTCGCGACGGGCAGCAGGCTGTATTTGGGATTGGGTTTGCCTTCGGGGCGGCCCAAATGCGAGCAGATTATTACCGCCGCGCCATGACCAAGCAGGAACTTTACCGTCGGAACACTCTGCTGCAAGCGATAATCATCCGTTATCTCACCTGCATCATCTAGCGGCACATTGTAGTCGGCGCGCAGCAACACCTGCTTGCCATCTAGGTCGATATCTCGGATTGTCTTTTTCGTAAAACTCATGCCACCCCTTGGAACTACTATATGTTATAGTTTATTGCTTATACTTACCCACTATAACTCAGAACTAACAATCTAGGAACTGATTAATCCAGCTGACGGACCTTGATGGTGTCGGTCGTGCCCACCACGCCAGGATATTGGCCACTGGCGGTCACCACGATATCACCCTTCTTTAGGATGTTGCTTTCGCGCAGGAAATCGGTGAGCTTGGTGGCAGCATGTTTACTGGCTGGCCGTACGTAACTCTTTACGTTGTACACAATAGCCAGCTGCTGAGCGGTGCGGGCGTCGTCAGTCACTGCAACTAGTGGTATTTCCGGCCGTTCAGCCGCTATCTGCAGTGCCGTGGCACCCGATTTGGTTTCGGCCACGATAGCCGCCGCCCGTATGCTGGTAGCCAAACTGATAACGCCACGGCTAATAGCCAACTGACGCGACACACTCCGCCCTTCCTCGACCGGGAATACCGCCTTTACTGGCGCGTGGGATTGGGTGTACATAATGACGCGCTTCATAATGCTAACCGCTTCGAGCGGATACTGACCGCTGGCCGTTTCGTCGCTCAGCATCACGCAGTCGGCACCCACCAGTACTGCTGTAGCCACGTCACTGACTTCGGCACGGGTCGGTTCGGGCATCTCCGTCATACTGGCCAACATCTGTGTTGCCACGATGGTGGGCTTGCCGTACTTAAGGCCGAGGCCGATTATTTGGCGCTGCACGATTGGCACGCTTTCGGGTAGTGTCTCGACTGCCAGATCGCCACGAGCTACCATCACCGCGTCAGCCGCCTGCACGATAGATTCTATGTTTTCTACCGCCAGTTGGGTTTCCACCTTGGCGATAACCTTCCGCGGGCTACCCAAGTTCTTGATAAGCCGCTGTATGTGCTCGATATCGGCCGCACTCTGCACAAAACTCATAGCGACATAGTCGATGTCTTGCTGACTGCCAAAGGCCAGATCGGCCTTATCTTTTTCAGTAATAACATCACCAGCGAAATCGGTGTCAGGCAGGTTGATACCCTTGCGCTGGATAAGAATGCCGTTGTTCTCGGCCTCGGCGTGCACCACGCCGTCTTTAACGCTCGTGACACGAGTACGAACCTTACCGTCATACAGATACAGCCGCTCACCGCGTTTCACCTTGGTACTTAAATCGTACTGCGTGGGAATGATGCCACTCTCAACCCAGTTGCTTTTGTAGCCGAATCGCAGCATCTTGCCCGTATGCACCTGGATGATATCATCGAAATCACCAAGTCGGATCTTTGGCCCCTGCAAATCCTGAATGATCGCCACCGGTTTCTTGAGCTCTTTGCTGGCCCTGCGGATCCAGCCTAGCTGCTCTAACCGTTGTTCATTGTTACCATGGCTAAAATTCAGCCGGATGCCGTTGGCACCCCGCTGAATCACTTCCCGCACTGCTTCGTAGCTGTGCGTGGAGGGCCCGATGGTAGCAATTATTTTTGTACGTTTATATTCGTGCAGTGGCACGAGACTCTGTTTTTGTTCACCCATATGGTCACTAGTGTACCTGCTTACGCTCGTGCGTTGCAAGTGCCAGCATTCTGCTTTCGTCCTTTTGGCCCCTACCTTTACAGTATGAGCAGCCCACACTCGCAATGTGGTTTTGCATAAACTCAAACCGCATTCCTCGCCCGAGGACTCATCAGCACGGCTTACATCCGTGGAGCAGAATTGGGTAAGTAGTTGAGGCAGGAAGAAAGTGGCGTCGCGGGAGTGCGGCAGCTATGCATCATAGCTGCCGCACTCCTCTATTACTCGACGACCAGGTTTATAGGCATCGGGTTGGTGCCGTTACCGGTCGTACGCAGCAGCGTATATGCCGTACCAGCTGCAGCAGCCAACAAGAACAGGCCGCCCAAAGCCATCCCTTTCAAGATGCTCCGGTTGCGATTTCCCTTACTCACCGTTCCTCCTTCAATCCGTTCGCATATCCGACCATCTGCCAAATATGCACCCATGTAGTGTGCGGTGCACTCTACAAACTACTTACCCTCGTTTTAGGACCTATAGCCACTAAAACCTGCATATTCTCACATACTCTCAATGTTTCTACAGTGAACTAAGCCGCAGCACGACCAGCCTACTGGTGACACCACAGGGATGCGTAGGTAGGCAGTTCGGTGGCGTAGTAGGCGTCCCAATCGGGGAACATCAAGTTTATGCCCATCGAAATCGCCTTGGTGCCGCTCGAGTTCGCGAATGACCACGTGTCGTAACCCAGTGTTTCACCTTCGTGGCCGTAAATGCGCTGGTTACAGCCATCGGGCGCGTCCACGTTCTGGAGATCCCAGCTCCATATGCCAAGGCCAGCACCAAATCCGGGAGGAAATAGACCTTCTGGCAGTGTGATAGGCACCGTGGTTTTCATCTGAGTCGTCAAGCTAGCTGGTAGCAACTGACCGCCCACGAGCGCCTTCATGAAGGTGTTAAGATCTGCCGGATTGCTGATCATGGCACCGGTCGCCCACAAGAAGCTTGGGTTATAGTTGGTCCAGTCGTCGGTGTACTGCTGGAATGGTTGGCCCACAATTGGGTTACCGTCAGCGTCTACCCGGTATGAGTAGCCGTTGGCGTAGGGGCTCGGCATGGTAGTACTAGTAGTCGGGAAGGTAGTATTTGTAAGGTGCAGCGGCGCTATAAACCGCGTCTGGATCTGGTGCTGAATGGTGTCGTGCGTCACCGCCTCCACCACCATGCCCACTAGCACAAAGTTGGTGTCAGAGTACTCTGCCTGATTGGCCGGCAATTGGTGGCGTGGCTGGTTGGCGATTAAGCCAACGATCTGCTGCGGTGTCCACTGTTTGTAGCGGCTTACCTGCCCACGCGCCAGCTGGTAGATCAGCGAATTACCGTCAGCCTCCAGATAGTCTGGCACGCCAGAAGTGTGGCTCAGCAGTTGCTTAATGGTCACCTGGTTGGCATAGGGCAAAACACCCGGTACCCAGTGCCCAAGCGTGTCGCTCAAGCTCAACTTGTGCTCGGCCACCAGTTGCAGTGCAGTCGCGCCGGTGAATGACTTAGTGATACTAGCGATACGCATTTTCATAGCAGGTTGCGTGGATGTGCCCGTCTGCAGATTGGCGATTCCGGCAGCGCCAGTATTACCATTGGAATCCATAGCCCAAGCACCCGGGAAACCTCCCTGCACCACACGCTGCACACCATTTTGCAGATATGATGTGCCGGTCGCTGCTGCTCGGCCAGATAGCATGCTCGCCCAAGGCATTAGCGTCGCTAACACTATACTTCCAGGCAATACTATTGCCCGCCCTACCGTTGAAAAGCCCCTGACCAGTCTTTGTACCATACAGACCCTCCTTAATAGTTGTATAGCAAGCATATAAGGTAGCGAAGCATAAATACTGTATGGTAGATTACTATTTCTCCCATTATTCGACGTATAATAGGAGGATTGTTTACAACGTAATTGGAGGATTCTTCATGCAAAGCCGGCTTAACCCCTATCTCAGTTTCAAAGACACTGCTCGC
>Ga0070685_10001079_pt1 | contig 14628 bp, 14 predicted proteins | sample KBSS13LmetaG_FD_65651 | JGI IMG/M metagenome (GOLD analysis project Ga0070685, IMG submission 65651) | Switchgrass rhizosphere microbial communities from Kellogg Biological Station, Michigan, USA - KBS S1-3L metaG | ecosystem: Host-associated > Plants > Roots > Rhizosphere ...
TGACGAGATGGGCCAGGGCGCCGAGCGACGCATCGTCGGCCCAGTGCAGGTCGTCGACGACGAGGAGGCCGGGGACCGGTCCATCAAGGGCGGTGGCGATGCCCGTCGCGATGGCAGCGAGCAGGCGAGCCTGGGCGACCGGCCCGTCCGCCGATCGCACGGCGCCAGTGGCGAGCTCGGGGACGATCGACGAGAGTGTCGCCAGCGTCGATGGATCAAGCTGCCGGATGGCCGCCGCGGTGGCGGGATCGTCGAGCGCTGTCGTGAGCGCGTCGACCAGGGGCGCGTAGGCGATCTGGCGCTCGACCGCATACGCCCGCGTCACGATCGCGCGACCACCGGCCGAGCGGGCGGCCGCCGCGGCAGCCTCCACGAGTCGGGTCTTGCCGATACCGGGCTCACCGACGACCGCGACGACCCTGCCACGGTCGCCTGCGGCAAGCCGGGCGACGTCGATCCGCGCGAGTGCCTCATCCCGGCCCACGAGCGGGATCGCCGCCGAGGCTGCCGGCGCAGCGGCTTGCAGGGACTCGGGTGTCGGGGTCGGCAGTCGCGGCGCCGCCGCGGCCGGCGCGTCGCGGATGGCTTCATACCTGGCCGTGGTCTCGGGTAACGGTGCCACGCCCAGCTCGCGCTCGAGGATCGCGACGCACGCCCGGTACTGTCGAAGCGCCCCGCTGCGGTCGCCGCTTGCAGCCAGCAGCTCCATCCGGCTGACGTGCGCCGCCTCGTCGAGCGGGTCGAGATCGATGCGTCGACCCGCGACGGCCGCAGCCTTCGCCGTCTCCCCTGTCGCGGCGAGCGCTGCCACGAGCCGGTCGAGAACGTCGGTGACCGTCCGCTCGACCTGCGTCGCTCGAGCCGCGCGCCAGTCATCGAACTCCGGGCTGTCACGCAGCGAGAAGCCGGCAAGGAACGGGCCGCCGACGAGATCGGCCGCCGTGCCAAGGGCGTCGGTCGAATCGGTGGCCGCCAGGCGTTGGACTTCAGCGAGGTCGATCCAGCACCTCGCGCGATCGAGCTCGACCCGTTGGCGGTCGATGCGAAGAACGGACTCGTCGATGGCCGCGCGCATGACGGAGAGCGTGCGTCGAAGCGCGCCGCGCGCCCCGGCATCGTCAGACTCCGGCCAGAGGAGGGCCGCGAGCTCATCGCGAGCGTATGCCCGCCCATCGGTGGCCAGGACCGCGAGGACCGCGAGGGCTTTACGGGTATCGACCTCGAGCGGCGCGCCGTTGACCCGAGCCTCCGGCGGCCCGAACAGCCGGATCTCGAGCGTGGGCGTGGCGTCACGACGTGGCATCGCCGTAACGATACGGGCGCCTGTGCCGTCTCGTAACGTTGCCCGGACGATGGGCGGCGATGCTTTCTCCATGCACTCGACCGTTCCCCGCAGCCCACGCTGGCCGTGGGTCCTCGCGGTGACCACGATGGTCATCTTCCTGGCGACGAATGCGGTCGCGTCATCGGGCGACATCGACCTGCCCGGCCTGATCGATCTCGCGACCCTGCTGGCCTTCCTGCTCGTCGGTGCCCTGCTGTGCTCCCGTGTGCCCGGCAATGTCGTCGGCCCGCTTCTGCTTGGCTCGGGCGTCACCCTGGCGACGACGATCAGCCTGAGCGCACTGGAGGTGGTCGCGATGGACTCAGGCAGGGTGCCCGTCACCGTCGTCGCCGCGGCCGGCCTCGTCAGCGGCGTCGGGTTCCTTGTGCCGGTCCTGATCGTCCTGGTCGGGATCCCGCTGGTCTTCCCCGATGGCCGCCTCCTTTCGGGCCGTTGGCGGTGGGTCGTCGTCCTATGTGTCGTCGCAGTCAGCTCGGCGGCCGTTTCGCAGCTCGTGGGCCCGGATCCGGTGGGCAGGCCACAGATCGCGAACCCGTTCCTCGTCCCGACCTTGGCGGGTCTGGCGGACGTTCTCGAAACGTTCACGAAATGTGCGGTGATCCTGGGTTTCGGTGCGGGGGCGCTGGCGATCGTCATCCGCTATCGGCGCGATGACGACGTCGAGCGGCATCAGCTCAAATGGCTGATCGCGCCACCGGTCCTCGCCGCCGTGGCCTTTCCGATCGCGTTCCTCGCGCCGTGGCAGGTCGTGAGCGACGTGGCCTTCGCCGTCGGTCTCCTGGCGCTGCTCGCCCTGCCGCTCGCGATCGGGGTGGCGATCCTTCGGTACCACGTCTACGACATCGACAGGATCATCAGCCGGTCCATCGCCTGGGCCCTCATCACCGGTCTCCTCGTCGGTAGCTTCGCGGTCATCGTCGTCGGATTGCAGGCCGTGCTCGTCCGCGTCACCCAGGGCGACGTGCTGGCTGTCGCCGCGTCCACGCTCGTCGCATTCGCCCTGTTCCAGCCCGTCCGCCGCACCGTGCAGGGCGCCGTGGACCGGCGGTTCGACCGGGCGCGCTACGACAGCGACCGGACCGCGGAGGCGTTCTCGACCCGGGTCCGGAGTGAGGTCGATCTCGACGCCGTCGCCGATGACCTCACCGGGTCCGTCAGGCGCGCGCTGCGCCCCCAGGCGATGTCCCTCTGGCTGAAGGGTCCCGGCCGATGAACCGGGTCGGTCGCGCCGTCTCGCGTATCGCCCTGGTCGGGTTCGTCGTCGTCGCGACGGCGCTCGCGACCATCGATCTGTTCACATTCCTCACCGTCGCGATCTCATGCGCCGTCGGGGCTTTCCTCATCGACCGTCGCCCACGGAATGCCGTCGGCTGGCTTGTGATGGCGATCGGGATCTCATATCTCCTCACGACGGCGCGACCCGGCATCGACATCGACGGCATCGTGACGGGCACGGCGCCGTGGCCCGACTTCATGTGGCAGTGGCTCGGGTCTTGGGCGGGCAGCGTCGGGTTCGTCTGCTACGCGGCTGTCGCTTTCGTCTTCCCGAGCGGCCGGCTTGTCCAGGACCGGCGAACGGCGATCCGGGTCGCGTTGATCGTCGCGCTCCTCGTCGCCGTGATCCCACCGGCACTTGCGCCGTCGATCCCGGTCACCGCCCAGGACGGGAGGGAGCTCCGCGGCCCGAACCTGCTCTCGCCATTCGGCGGCGATGGGAGCGCAACGCCGCCACCGGGTGCCGTCCTGATCGGGACGATGATCCCGATCGGGGTGCTCGTGGCCGGCGTGGCCGACCTCCTGCGTCGCTATCGACGGGCCGTGGGGATCGAACGGCTCCAGATGCGCTGGCTGCTGTCTGCCGCTCTCTTCGTCGTCTGCAGCATCGGCATCGGTCTCGCTTCGTTCGCGATCGGCGGACCGCAGCTCGGCGTCATCGCCTGGCTGCCGGCATTGTTCGCCTATCCGACGGTCGCGCTCGCGATCGGCGTCGCGATCCTGCGCTACCGGCTCTACGACATCGACCGGATCGTCAGCCGGACGCTCTCGTGGGGTCTCGTCACGGGGACGATCCTTGCCCTCTTCTGGGTGCTCGTCGTCGGCCTCCAAACGGCACTCGCGAGATTCATCGAAACGGGCACGATCGTCGTCGCGATCTCGACGCTCGTCGCCGCGGCCCTCTTCCAGCCGATCCGCCACCGGATCCAGCAGGCGGTCGATCGCCGCTTCGACCGGGCTCGCTATGACGGCCAGCGCACAGCCGCGGCGTTCGCCGACCGGCTGCGCATCGGCGTCGACCTCGATGCGCTCGTCGCTGACCTCACGGCCACCGCTGACGAAGCGGTGCGTCCGACCTCGGCTTCCCTCTGGCTGCTTCAGTCGTCCGGCCGAAGCGGAGATCGGCCGTAACGATGTCGGAACGACGTTCCTCGAGGATGGTCTCGATGACAGCCCTGACCAGACCGTTCCGCCGCCTCGTCGATCGGTCCACTGATGGTGTCGAGCCCGCACCGGATCACGACCCGCTCGAGCCTGCGACCGACGCCCCGGCTGGGATCGCCGCAGCGGCCGGCGCAGACCTCGCCTCGATCGCCGTCGACATCCCCGAGGCCGATCCGCTGTTCGCGTACCTCCAGTCCGCTCCCGGTCCGGTCGACGTCGGCCGACTCGAGCTGGAGTCGCCCGCGGTGGAGGCATTGCGTGACGCCGACGTGGCGCTCGTCGTCCCACTCGTCACGCAGGGCGAGCTCATCGGGACGCTGAACCTCGGGCCGCGGCTCTCCGAGCAGGACTATTCCACCGACGATCGCCGGCTCCTTGCCACGCTGGCTGCCCAGGCCGCCCCGGCCATCCGGGTCGCCCAGCTCGTGCGCGAACAGGCCGCCGAGGCGGCCGAGAAGGAGCGCCTCGCCCAGGAGCTTCGGGTCGCGACGCTCATCCAGCAGCAGTTCCTGCCGCGTGAGCTCCCGCGCCTGCCCGAATGGCAGATCGCCGCGTTCTATGGTCCGGCGCGCGCGGTCGGTGGCGACTTCTATGACTTCGTCGAGCTGCCTGACGGCCGGATCGGGATCGCCGTCGGCGACGTCACCGACAAGGGGGTCCCGGCGGCGCTCGTCATGGCCCGGACGCACAGCGTCCTGCGTGCCGAGGCGTCCAGGCTGTCGTCGCCAGGCGAGATCCTCTCCCGGGCGAACGACCTGCTCGTGCCCGAGATGCCGGCCCGGATGTTCGTGACGTGCCTGTTCGCCGTCCTCGACCCGGCGACGGGCAGGATCGTGATCGCCAACGCCGGCCACAACCTGCCGTTCGTCCGGTCCGGCGGCACGGTGACCGAGATCCGGGCCACCGGGATGCCGCTCGGGCTCCTGCCGGGCATCCGGTACGAGGAGGTCGAAGGCACGATCGCGCCGGACAGCAACGTCCTGCTCTACAGCGACGGCCTCGTCGAGGCGCACGACTCGGACCGCGAGATGTTCGGGTTCGACCGGCTTCGCGACGCCCTCGTCGTCGACGACGCCGGCAGCGAGCTGCTCGATCGACTGCTGGAGACGCTCCGGACATTCACCGGGCCCGACCACGAGCAGGAGGACGACATCACGCTCGTGACGCTACGCCGATCGGCGGGTGTCGCCGACAGCTCCGCTGACTCGACGGCCCTCACCTCGTTCAGCCTCCCGGGACTCGCCGGGAACGACCGCGAGGCGATGGACCGGGTCGCCGCCGCCGTCGCCGATCTGGAACTGCCGCCCGATCGGGTCGATCGGCTGAAGACGGCCGTCAGTGAGGCTGCGATGAATGCCATCGAGTACGGCAGCCACGGCCGGGCCGACGTGCCATTCGACGTCGACGTCGTGGTGACGCCCACGGACGTCATCGTTCGCGTCACCGACCGGGCCCTGTCCGGACCCGTCCCGACCGATCCCGAGACCCCCGACCTCGAGCGAAAGCTGGCCGGCGACCAGAAGCCGCGTGGCTGGGGCCTGTTCCTCATCGAGCACATGGTCGACGCGATCGACGTGTCGGCCGATGAAGCCGCGGGCACGCAGACCGTCACGCTCCGCATCGCCCGCCAGGAGAAGCGATATGACTGATCGGAGCTTCGGCGCCGAGGTCGTCGGCAGACCCGACGGCGTCCGCTTGCAGATGCGGGGCGATCTCGACAGCCGCGCCGACGAGACCCTGAGAGATGCCTATCGCGAGGTCGCGACCTCAGGCTCGCCCGGTCTGACGCTCGACTTCGGCGAGGTCGGCTACATCAACAGCACCGGTATCGCGCTCGTCGTCCGGCTGCTCGCCGACGCCCGACGCGACGGCCGCGGTGTCCGAGCCGTGGGGCTCACGCGGCATTACCAGGAGATCTTCCGGATCACCCGGCTCTCGGACTTCATGGACATCGTCGAAGGAGACGCGGCATGACGACCACGACCATCGAACGCGCGCGGTCAGGCGACGTCGCGTTACTGCGGATCACTGGTGACGTCACGTCAGCGAGTGACACGGAGCTGACCGAGGGCTTCGGCGCGGCGGTGGACGACGGCGCTCGGGCGGTCGCCCTCGACTTCTCCGCGATGGAGTACATGAACAGCGGTGGCATCGGTCTGCTGGTGACGCTCCTCGTCCGCGCCCAACGGTCCGGTGTCCGGCTCCTTGCGATCGGCCTGTCCGACCACTACCGCCAGATCCTTGCCCTCACCCGGCTGGATGAGGCGATCGAGATCCTGCCCGACGAGGCGGCGGCGATGGCTGCCGTGGACGCGTGACCGGCTCGCGCGATTCGGCCAACTGGGCGCCGACCGTCGATCGCCTGTCCGCCAGCGGCGTCAGGGGGGCGTCCGTCGACGCAGTCAGCGGCCGGCGCCTGTCTGGACCCCTCCAGGGGTTCGGCCAGCTCTGGCAGAAGACCTTCCGGGTCCGCCTCGAGGGCGTGGACGTCTCGCCCGAGCAGCTCGTCGCAGCCTGGAAGGGGTCGTTCGCATCATTCTGGCCGAAGCAGGGCCGGTTCTACGGCCCACTCGCGGGGATCGCCCCAGGCGAAGTGGCCCTGCTGGACGTGATCCCGCTGCCCGGAGCTCCCGTGCGGCTGAGCAGCGGCATCCTGGTCGTCTATGCCGATGACGAATCGTTCACGTTCATGACCCCCGAAGGCCACATGCTCTCGGCTTGGATCACGTTCTCGGCGTTCCGTGAGGGCGACGTCACGATCGCCCAGGCCCAGGCGCTGGAGCGGACATCGGATCCGTTCGACGAGCTTGCCTACATGTTCGGCGTCAGCCGGATGAACGACGCGTTCTGGAGTCGGACGCTCGAGAACCTTGCCCGACACGTGGGCGTCACCGAGCCCGCCGTGACCGCTGTCGCCATCTGCGTCGATCGGCGACGTCAGTGGCGTCATGTCCGGAACATCCGCTACAGCGCGACGCTCCGGACCGCTCGCCACACGCTGGCCGCTCCGGTCCGCTGGGTCACGCGCCGGAGCTAGCGCAGGATCACGCCCTGCGGAGCGGTCGGACGGGCTGGATCGCCACGATCGCGAGGACGATCCATGCCGCCCCAGCGGCGACCCACGCGATCGGCGATGGCACGAGCATGAGGCCTCCGGCGATCACCAGGCCCTCGGCGGTCGGATGGTCGCCCGCGCGCGATCGCATCAGGCCGACGAGCACGGTGCCGACGGCCGCCAAGGCTCCCGGAGCGCCTGTGATCGCCCCGTAGGGCCCACCGAGCGAAGCCCCGACGAGGGCGGCGATCCAGAGCAGGTGTCCGACCACGGCGACCACGAGCGCCCGCGCCGTTCCCCGCGGCGCGTCCAACCCTGACCGTCGCCCGAGCTGCGTGACCGCCCGGAGCGCCGCCACCGCTCCCAGCGCACCGATCGGCAACGTCTCCAGCATGAACCCGGGCCAATCGGGCATCAGCGGCTGAAGCGCACTGAAGAGACCGGCCCCGACCCATGCGACCCCTGCGATCAGCGCGGCCACGACCGGCGGACTCGGCGCGGTCAGCGGATGCACGTAGGCGTCGAAACCTCCGCGCGCGAGATCGAGCCGGCTCCGCATCGTGAGCGGCCGCGATCCGAGCACGGCGATCAGCTCGTCCTCGTAGCGCTCGCGCCAGGCGCGCGGATACAGACGCAACCAGCGACTTCCCCGCGGATCGGCAGCGGATCGATCGGTCACGCGCACCCGTTCTCGACCAGTGGCGGGATCACGCCCGGCATCCCGAGGGCGACGGGCAGTGGCCCGAGCGTGAGCTTGGTCTGGTCGACGAACAGTACGCCGTCCTTGTCGATCCGCGTCCCGAAGCGATCCATGCTGCGCGCCGCAGGTCCGTACCGGACACCGTCGACCTTCGTCCCCAAGCGGTCATAGCGCGACTGGTGGCACGGGCAATGGATCCAGAAGTCCTCGATGCAGGGGTTCGGCTTGCAGCCGAGGTGAGGGCAGCGCTGGTAGAGCGCACGGACGTTCAGTGCACTCCCATCGCCCGTCTCGTCCTCTCCTTCGAACCAGCCGGCACGGTCAGGGTCGATCACGACGATGAATGCCTTCGCCTCGGCGACGTAGGCGGGGAAGCCCTCGCCGACCGGTAGCGAGCCGTTCGCGGTAAGGAACTCATGGAACGTACCGATCCTGACGACGCCGCCACCGCCCTTGCCCGCAGACCAGGCGAAACCGACCGTGCCGGCGACGGCCTCGACCGCCAGGAGGCCGAGGGTCGCCCCGAGCGCGCGGCGCAGCAGGGTGCGCCGTGAGAACCCGGTCGTGACGCTGGCGCGGCTCGCGCGGAGCACGGCCGACGTCAACGGCCTCATCCCGGTGCTCAGTCGAGCATCAGGCTCCGACGGCGGAGTCGAGCTCCACACCTCATCCCTCCGATCCCGTCGAGGCGCCGTCGGCGACGGCGCTCGGCATCCCGAGCAGCCCTATCGTCAGGCCGACGAGGACCCAAACGATGCCGAACGGGATCGCCTGGTACATGACGGACGGATCGGTCCACTGGGTACGCACCAAGGCGGCGAAGGCATTGAAGACGCCAACGACTGTGACGACCCACAGCACGGCGACGATGCTGGGCACCGTCCGCCCGGCGACCGCCGTCGCGAGCCCGATCGATCCGAGGAGGGCGAACAACGCGGCCGCCCCACCACCGATCGCCGTGATGAAAAAGCCGACAGCTGCGATCGCTGCGGCGTAGCCGCCCCAGCCGCGCATCCGACCCACACTCGCGAAGCCGAGTGAAAGGTGGCTGGCGACCGCCGCGAGCCCCGCCAACGTCGCGAGCAGCCGACCAAAGCCGAAGATCGGATCGGCTTCGGCGACCTTGAACGCTTGGACCGATAGCACCAGCCATGCGATCCAGAGCCCGCCTGCCGCGATGGCGCTGACGGCGGCCGCCCAGACGGGCCTCTCCCATCGGTTCGGCGACCGCTGATCGCGGCGGGCATCGATCGCTCCGCGGACGATGTCGACGCGGTCGCGCATCGTCGGTGGTCGAGCCTCCAGGAGGCCGAGGAACTCGTCTTCGTAGCGGGCCCGCCACGAACGCGGGTACAGCCGGACCAGGGCGCTCATGACGACGTCTCCCGAAGTCGATGCAAGCCGGTCTTGGAGATCGCGCTCAGCCGCTCCATCTGGGCTCGAACCGTCGCCTCACCAAGCCCGGTGAGGCGATACGGCCGGCGTCGATCGACCGCCTCGAGCGGCTCGATCAGCCCGCGTCGCTCAAGACGAGCCAGGGCCCCGTAGAGCGTTCCCGGCCCCATCGGCGCACCGCTGATCGCTTCGACGTCGGTCATGATCGCGTACCCGTGCTTCGGGCCCTCGCTCAAGGACACGAGGATGTACAGCGACGGTTCAGCGAACCGTCCGAGATCGAGTTCCTCATCCTTCATCGCAGCGTCCTCGCGTGGGGAGACAGGATCGACATGCTCAAGCGGGCCGGATGACGCCGCAGGCCACCCGAGCGCCACTATTCCCGGTCGGGTTCGTGACCTGGTCGTCCATGGCGGCGTGGATGATCACGGCCGACCCATCCCGATCGAACAGGGATACCGGACCAGACGACAGCGTAGCCCGGTCGGAGACCGCCTGGAGGTGGCCGTGCCCGATCACGTTCACCATGAGGTTCGGCAGGTCCCCGGCATGCGCGCCGGCAGCATTCGCCAGTCCGTGCTCCATGCCGAGCGGGTTGTGATGGCCACCTGCGGAAGTGAATGCCGGTCCGACGCAGCTCGCGACCGAGTGGAGATGGATCCCGTGCCGTCCCGGGGCGAGCCCCTCGACCTGGACGCTGATGTGCAACCGACCCGCCTCGTCCTCGACGAAGCGAGCCCACCCGATCGTGTCACCCGCGGCGTCGACGATGCGCGCCGAGGCGTGGGTCGCGCCGGAAGCGGCGACGGCGCCGATCGTGAGCCCGAACAGGACCATGGCGACCGCTGGACCGAACAGACGCCGGACGGGAAGCTGATCCATCTGATCGACTCCTGACTTACGTGGCGCGATATGTCGTGGTCTGATATATCGTCACACGTAGTAGCTGTCATGTCAAGTGTCGTCGATGCCCCCTCCGCCCGGTACAATCCCGCCCGATGACCACCCGACTCTGGGACCGTGCCGCTGTCGCCGTCGTGAGCGAAGGCCGTCGATTCCCGGCCGTCGTTTCGCTGGGCCCTGGCGACCCGACCGTCCAGGAGCTCTTCGACTTCATGCGGGACGCGGAGCTGCGGTTCGCCACGCTCCGGATGCGGATCGTCGAGCGGGTCGTGTCGACCCGCGGCGATGACGCCACCCAGATCGACGTGATGCTCCGTCACCCAGGCGATGCCAAGGTGACGACCAGCCGACCCGGCGAGGAAGTCGGCGGGCCATACGAGATCTGGATCTCTGATGGCGAGATCGTCAGGACGTACGTCGCCCAGCACAAGCTGGGCACGCAACGCCCGATCCGCAATCGGCCAAGGGGCCTCGACGATCCGGACTTTCCCGGCATGGCCCGGGTCTACGAACCCGTGACGGCGTTGCCCTTCGAGACGCTTCCCGACACGTTCGTCCATCCGGGGGGCTTCTGTCAGAACGTCCTTGCCACGGGCCGCTGCACGATCACGGGCAGCTTCGTGGATGCCGGTCGCGCCTCGATCCACCTCCGGTGCGAGCACCCGCGCACGGTCGAACTCCCGGGTGACCGGCCCGATCACACGATCGAGATCGCAGTCGATCGGGCGACCGGCGTCATCGTCCGGCTCGTCGAGACCATCGGCGGCACGGTGACACGTGACGCCGTCGTGACCAAGCTCGAGCCCGATGCCTCCCTCCCACCGTCCGCATTCGAGTTCGTCTTTCCGACCGGGACGACGATGCTCTTCTAGGAGCGCCAGACCGAACCGAAGCGGCGCACCTCCGACAAGACGAAACGCCCGGCCGATGGCCGGGCGTTCGAGTATCCGAAGCGAGGGTGGTCAGGCCTCCATCTCGAGCTCACGCTCGATCGCGGCCAGCTCGTCTGCGGTCCCCTGGACCTTGGGGCCGTGGAACCAGTTCTTGGCCGAGACGACCCACCAGAGGGCAGCCCCGCCGAGGACGATGAGGAACACGATCGGCGTGTAGTTGAACGTGTTGATATTGATCGGCTGAGCCTGCGGGAGCATGAACAGGATCGAGATGAAGATCACCCAGATCGTGGCCGTGATCCCGATCGGCCGGCTCCATCGCCCGAGCGTCCACGGACCTTCCTGGAACTTCGAGCCCGCGCGAACACGCAGGAACACGGGCGCGACATAGGCCACGTACAGCCCGATGACCGCGATCGACGTTACCGCCGCGTACGCGACCGAGCTGTACAGATACGGCAGGGCGAGGATGAATGCCCCGACGGCCGCCAGCCAGATCGAGTTCGTTGGCGTCCGTGTCCTTGGGTTGATCCGGTGCCAGAACTTCGAGAACGGCACGGCGCCGTCGCGCGAGAACGCGTAGATCATCCGCGAGTTCGCGGTGACTGACGACATGCCGCAGTAGAACTGGGCGCCGATCACGAGGAGCAGGACGATCAGACCACCGGTCTGGCCGACCGCGTCGATCCAGATCGTGATCGGGGGTCCGGCGTTCGACAGCGTCGCGGCCGAATCGAGCGCGTGCTGGTAGCCGGCGGCCCCATTCGCTGTGCCGTCGGCGGCCGGGAAGACCTTGTCGGGGGTGATCCCGACGTTCATCGCCGTCAGGAGGATGAAGCCCATGATCACCGAGATGACGACGGAGAACACGATCCCACGCGGGGCCGACGTGTGGGCGTCGTGGGTCTCCTCGGACATGTGCGCGGACGCGTCGTAGCCGGTCAGCGTGTACTGGGCGTTGAGGAATCCGATGAGGATCACGTAGAGCGGGATCCCGAAGAGGATGACGCCAGGCCATTCCGGGTTGTCGCCACCGCTCCCACTGTTGTTCACGAACGTGGAGAAGACGGTGCCGATATCGGTCCGGCTGTGCTGGTTGAGGACGACGGTGACGAGCACGATCGCCGCGACACCGACGACGTGCCACCACACCGAGACGTCATTGAGCAGCTTGACCAGGCGGATCCCGAAGGTGTTCAGGAGGCCGTGGATGAACAGGACGATCGCGAGGATCACGATCGTCACGATCGGGGCCGTCGACACGCCGAAGACGATGTTCAGGAAGGCGTTGATGAAGAACGCGAGGCCGAAGTCGATGCCGGCGGTGACGGCGACCTGGCCGACGAAGTTGAACCAGCCGACGAACCAGCTCCAGGCCGCCGGATTGCCGCCGGACTCAGGGGCGAGCTTCGCCGCCCAGTAGTACAGACCGCCGGCCGTCGGGTAGCTCGAGGCGACCTCGGCCATGCCGAGCGCTACCAGGGTCACGAAGAAGCCGACGATGAGCCAGCCGATCGTCATGACGGCCGGGCCGCCGAAGTTCATCGCGAAGTAGAACAGCGTGAGGCAGCCCGACAGGATCGAGATGATCGTGAACGAGACCGCGAAATTGGAGAAGGTCCGCATCCCTCTCCGGAGCTCTTGCGCGTAGCCGAGCTCGTGTAACCGATCGGTGTCGGAAGTTGCCACCGTGCCCTCCTCGCCTGCGTTCGACCACAACAGGGACGCTGGGACATGGAGACGAGACGGTGGACGACCGAGGGATCCCTCGCTGGGGTGCGGGTCCCGACGGTCCGCGCGGCCTCCCTCCGGCGGGAACGATACGGCCGGGGTCGGGAGTGTCAAGATGCGCCCCGGACGGGGCATCGCACGAACGCATGGAGCGTGCCATGGGCGATCGACTGGCGGGCAAGGTCACCATCGTCACCGGCGCTGGGTCGGGCATCGGCCGAGCCACCGCCATCCGGTTCGCCGAGGAAGGGGCACGGGTCACGTGCGTCGACGTCGCGCGCGACAACGTCGAGGCCACCGCGGCCGAGATCGGCGACGCTGCGGTCGCGGTGACGGCCGACGTCTCGGACGCCGGTGCGGTCAAGGCCTATACCGACGCGACCGTAGAGCGGTGGGGCGGTCTCCACGCGGTGTTCAACAACGCCGGCGTCAACCTGCCAGGTGTCTTCCACGAAGCCACCGATGAGACGGTGGAGCGCACGCTGGGGGTCAACATCAGGGGCCCGATCTACGGGTGTCGCTACGCCATCCCCTACATGCTCCAGGGCGGAGGCGGCTCGCTCATCAACACGAGCTCTGTGAACGGCCTCGTCGCTGAGCCGTACCTCGCGATCTACGCGACGTCGAAGGGCGCGATCATCATGCTCTCGAAGGGCATCGCGCTCGATTACGCGAAGCAGGGCATCCGGTGCAACGCGATCGCGCCCGGCTGGGTCGATACCCCGGTGAACTACGCCCACGCCGAGATGCTCGGTGGCCTCGACAAGGTGTACGCCGAGATCGACTCGTTCCAGCCGATCGGACGGCCGGGCGAACCGCGGGAGATCGCGAACGTCGCGCTCTTCCTCGCGTCGGACGAGTCGTCGTTCATGACCGGATCCGTCGTGGTCGCGGACGGCGGGATGACGGCCAAGTAGGGACGTCCCGGGACGCGCGCCGACGTACGATGCGCCGACCGAGGGGAACCGTCACGCACTCGCGCGGAGGAGAGCGATGAGCGACCACGGCCACGACGCCGACCACGCCACGATGCACCCGCGTCTCGCTGAGCTCGAGCGCCTCGTGCGCGATGGCACGGTCGACACGATCGTCGTCGCGCTCACCGACATGCAGGGCCGCCTGATGGGCAAGCGCGTGCACGGCCAGGCATTCCTCGACGGCGTGATCGCCCACGGTGCGCACTTCTGCACGTACCTCCTCGGCACGGACATGGAGATGAACACGCCCGAGGGCTTCCGCCTGATGAACTGGGAGACCGGTTATGGCGACTGGATCGCCGAGCCGATCTGGGACCAGCTCCGGTTGCTGCCGTGGCTGCCGGGGACCGCGATGGTGCTCGCCGACACGATCGACGAGGAGACCGGCAAGGAGATCCCCGTTTCGCCGCGGACGATCCTCAAGGGCCAGGTGGCCGCAGCCGCCGAGGCTGGCTTCGACGTCAAGGCCGGCTCCGAGTTCGAGTTCTACGTCCTCAAGGATTCGTGGGAGTCGCTCGCCGAACAGGGCTGGCCCGTGCCCCGATCATTCGGCTACTACAACGAGGACTACCACCTCCTGCAGGCCACGAAGGCGGAGCCGCTCCACCACTTGCTGCGGACGCAGATGAGCGCCGCGAATGTGCCGATCGAGTTCAGCAAGGGCGAGGCGGCCAACGGCCAGCACGAGGTCAACATCCGCTACGACCACGTCCTCGAATCAGCCGACCGCAGCGTCGTCTTCAAGCACGGCGCCAAGGAGATCGCCTACCTCAACGGGTGGGGCATCACATTCATGGCCAAGCCCGACCACCGCTGGACCGGCTCCTCCGGCCACCTCCACATGAGCGTGTGGGACCAGGCCAAGGGTGTCCCGGTCATGCATGCGACCGGTCGGGAGAAGCCGGGACCCTACGGTCTCTCGAAGACCGGTCAGCAGTTCATGGCGGGGATGATGGCGCTGTCCCGCGAGCTGGCGGTGTTCGTGGCGCCCTTCATCAACTCCTACAAGCGGTACGCGTCGCTCTCGTGGGCGCCCGTGAACGTGGTCTGGGGCCGCGACAACCGGACCACCGGCTTCCGCCTCGTCGGGCACGGACCGGGGCTTCACGTGGAGAACCGGTTCCCGGGCGGCGACATGAACGCCTATCTCACGTACGCCGCGATGGTCGGTGCAGGTCTGTACGGTATCC
>Ga0070685_10001084_pt1 | contig 14560 bp, 8 predicted proteins | sample KBSS13LmetaG_FD_65651 | JGI IMG/M metagenome (GOLD analysis project Ga0070685, IMG submission 65651) | Switchgrass rhizosphere microbial communities from Kellogg Biological Station, Michigan, USA - KBS S1-3L metaG | ecosystem: Host-associated > Plants > Roots > Rhizosphere ...
GACGAGGAGGTGGCGAGCATCGGGATGCAGGAGGTGCTGCGCCACGTGACCGCCGACGGGGCCATCGTCACCGAGCCCACGGAGCTGGAGGTGGGGCTCGCCCACAAGGGGTTCTGCTGGATCGAGGTGGAGACCTTCGGGCAGGCGGCGCACGGGAGCCGCTACGACGAGGGGATCGACGCGAACCTGCGCATGGGCCGCTTCCTCGCCCGGCTGGAGGCGCACGAGCGGGAGCTGCGCGAATCGCCGCCGCACCCGCTGGTGGGCCCGCCCTCGCTGCACGTGGGCGTGCTGAAGGGCGGCACCGGCGCCAGCACCTACGCGGACCGCTGCGTCGCCACCCTCGAGCGCCGCATGACGCCGGGGGAGACGGAGGAGAGCGTGCTCGCGCCCCTTCGCGCCATCGCCGACGCGCTCGCGGCGGAGGACCCCACCTTCCGTGCCGAGGTGCGGGCGACGCTGACGCGCGACTCGTTCGAGGTGCCGGCGGACGCGGCGGTGGTGCGCGCGGTGCTCGAGGCGTCGGCCGAGGTGCTGGGGGCGGAGCCGGTGACGCGCGGCTTCCCCTTCTGGATGGATGCGGCCTTCCTGGGGGCGGCGGGGGTCGAGACGGTGGTGATCGGCGGCCGCGGCGCGGGCGCGCACGAGCTGGTGGAGTGGGCGGACGTCGACTCGCACGTGCAGGTCGCAGAGATCCTGGCGCGCGCGGCGACTGCGTTCTGCGGACCAAGTGCGGGGTGAGGAGCGGGATTGGCGGGAGATTGGTGCGCGAATATGCGAGTAAACTCGCCGCTACAAAGGCACGAAGTCCGCCTGCGCGGACTCGCCGGAATGCATCCGTGCGCAGCGCGAGTCCCGGCGGGACACAGGCCTGTTTAATAGCCGGGATGCCGAATCGGGACGGAAATCGCCGTTGAAGTCCGCGAGGCGGACTGCGTGATGTTGTAGCGGCGGCTTCAGCCGCATCGTCGCGAAAATCCATTCCCCCAATCGTCAATCCCCCACTCCCCCAATCCCGCAATCCTGAAATCCCCCAATCCTCCAATCCCCCAATCCAAATCCCCATCCAATCCCCACCACAAATCCATCCACCACCTCCGTCTTTGTAGCAGAAAGCTTTCGCGGACGAGGTCTGCAGCACATCTTGATGCCATCCCCCCACAATCATCCGCGAAAGACGCCGAGGCCGCCATGGAACCCACGTTCATCGCGCTGGTCGGCGACCACGACCCGGAGGTGGTGGCGCACCGGGCCATCCCCAAGGCGCTCGGGCTGGCGGCGCTCTCGCTCGGCCGCACCGTGGACGCGGTGTGGGTGGCCACCGAGCGCGTGGCCGAGGACGAGGAGGAGGCGCTGGGGCACGTGGACGCCGTCTGGTGCGTCCCCGCGAGCCCGTACCGCAGCACGGAGGGGGCGCTCGCGGCGATCCGCCGGGCGCGCGAGCGCGGGATGCCCTTCCTGGGCACCTGCGGCGGCTTCCAGCACGCGGTGGTCGAGTTCGCGCGGAACGTGGCGGGGATCGCCGCGGCGGGGCACGCCGAGACGGAGGCGGAGGGCGAGGCGCTGGTGATCTCGCCGCTCGCCTGCGCGCTGCGCGACGTGGGCGGCCAGGTGCGCTTCGCCGAGGGGTCGCGGCTCTACGGGATCTATGGGCCGAACCCGGTGGAGGAGGAGTACATGTGCGGCTACGGGCTGAACCCGGAGTTCCGGGAACGGCTGGAGTCGGCGGGGCTCCGCTTCACCGGCTTCGATCCCGAGGGCGCGGCGCGGGCCATGGAGCTGCCGGAGCACCCCTTCTACGTGGCCACCCTCTTCCAGCCCGAGCGCGCGGCGCTGCACGGGCGCACCCCGCCGCTGGTGCGCGCCTTCGTCCACGCGGCGACGGCGGGGAGGCAATAAGGTCGGGGCACGGAAGGGCAGAGGCCGCGAGGGATCATCCCTTCGCGGCCTTCGGCTCTATTTCTTCGTCCACCTCGGCGAGGGCGGCTTCCGTGGGGTTGGGGTGGGCGAGATGGCGGAGCTCGTCGTCCAGCCCCTCGTGCGCGATCTGGATCCAGCGGTCGAGCACGCGGTCGCTCTCCACCAGCGCCACCAGGTGCGGGTCGAACTGGCGCGCGCACCCCTCGTCGAGGTTCTCCAGCGCCTCTTCCACCGGCATGGCGTCCTTGTAGCTGCGCGGCTGCGTCATCGCGTCGAAGACGTCGGCCAGGGCGATGATGCGCGCCGCCAGGGGGATCTCCTCGCCCGCGATGCCGCAGGGATAGCCGCTCCCGTCCCAGCATTCGTGGTGGCTGGAGACGATCTTCATCAGCCCCGGGTGATGCTCCTCCAGCGGCTCCAGGATGGTGGCGCTCTGGTGGGGATGGTGCTTGATCTGCGCGCGCTGCTCCTCGCTCAGCGGCTTGCGCGAGTGCACGATCAGGAAGAAGCGGTCGTCGATCTTTCCCATGTCGTGCAGCAGCGCCGCCACCCGCAGCGTGGCCATCTCGTCGCGCGACAGCCGCCCCGACGCCGCGCCCAGCGCGTAGCTCAGGTCCGCCACGCGCCGGCTGTGGCGCGCGGTGACCGGGTCGTCGGCGGTCAGCGCGTTCAGCAGCAGCTCCACCACCTGGCGATGCATGCGCCGGGTGGCGTTGTCGCGCCGCGCGGCGTCGACCGCCCAGGCGCAGGCGACGAGCCCGGCGGAGGCCAGCACGCCGGTGGCGAGGGTGAGCGGGTGGTTGCGGGCTCCGGGGCTGGGCATCTGCAGGTCAATCGGTGGCGCGGGTCGATCAAACCGGGAGCGCCGCAGGGTCTGCACAACCTAAGCCATGGCGTCCCAATCAGTTCAGCAGCACCACGCCGGGAGCTTCCCGCCGCGGAACCACTCGTCGCCATAGGCCGCGATCACCCATTCGCCTCCCTCGCGCCGCCACTCCACGAACAGCGGCGCGTCCGCCGGCTCTCCCGCCAGGACGAACCGCGTGCCGCGCACCCGGCGCCATCCCCCCTGCCGGGAGAAGGCCTCGCGGACCAGCACCTGGTGAAAGAAGAGCCCGACGGGCTGCCTCTCGACGTCGATCGAGAACGAGGCGTGGAGCGGGCCGCCGTACTCGATCGCGCGGGGCAGGTCGGCCGCCGGAAACCGCCACACGGAAACGGCGTCGCGACCTTCGCGGTGCTCGATGTACACCCGGGTGAAGTCGCCCTGGCGGGGGAAGAAGGCTGTCACGCTGTCCGTCCGCGCGCTCCGGAGGGCGTGGAGGAACTGCTGCATCCGCGCCTGGAGCGATGCCACCTCGGCGGAGGAGAGTCGCGCCTGTTGCTGCCCCGCCGCGGGGGCGGAGGTGGCGAGGACTGCAGCCAGCGCGAGGGGCCATCCCGCTTTTCGCATCTCCATCTCCAGATCGGTTGCTTGACCTCGCCCGGGCTGTCGCGCGGAGGAAGGCGGCGGTATCCTGCGCGGCCGAAATCAACCGTACGCACTCACCCTTCGCCGCGCCATGACGACGATCGTCCTGCTGCTCGTCTCCAACGTCTTCATGACCTTCGCCTGGTACGGGCACCTGCGGCACCGCTCGCTGCCGCTGCTGACCGTCATCCTGGTGAGCTGGGGGATCGCGTTCTTCGAGTACTGCTTCCAGGTGCCGGCCAACCGCTGGGGGTACGGGCGCTTCAACGCGGCGGAGCTGAAGACCATCCAGGAGGTGATCTCGCTGGTGGTGTTCGCCGTCTTCTCGGTCTCTTACCTGAAGGAGCCGTTCCGCTGGAACTACGCGGTCGGCTTCGGCCTGATCGTCTGCGCCGTGTTCGTCATCTTCCACCGCTGGTAAGCGTTGCGCGGATGGCGAGGTCAGAATCGCCCGGCCCGCGCCGTTGGACCATGGAGAGACCCCGGCATACATTCAGGGCATGATGGACGATCCGACGATCCCGGCGCTCGACGGGCCGCTGGTGCTCTACGACGGCACCTGCGGGCTGTGCAACCGCTCGGTGCAGCTCATCCTGCGCCACGATCGGCGCGGGCGCTTCCGCTTCGCCGCGCTGCAGTCGGAGCTGGGGCGCGCCCTGCTGGCGCGGCACGGGCTGCCGGTGGACGCGCTCGACACGGTGGTGCTGGTGAAGGACGGCCGCGCCTGGACGAAGTCCGCCGCCGCGCTGCGGATCGCGCGGGGGATGGACGGGCCGTGGCCGCTCCTCCGCGCGTTCGCGGTCGTCCCGCGTCCCGTCCGCGACTTCTTCTACGACCGGCTGGCGAACAACCGCTACCGCATCTTCGGCCGGGTGGACGCGTGCATGCTGCCGCCCCCCGAGGTGCGCGCCCGCTTCCTGGCCTGACGCACGGCGCCGGAGGGACCCACCTCTTCCGGCGAACCCTCGATCCACGGTTCCGATGAAGTCTGTCCGCCGTACCCTCGCGCTCTCCCTGCTCGCCGCCGCGACCCTCGCCGGGCACGCCGCGGCGCAGCGCACGGTTCCCGCACGCCCATCCCAGGCGCGGCCGGTTCCGGCGCGCCCCGCCGCGCAGCCGGGGGCGCAGCAGGGACGCCGCATCCCGCCGCTCTACCCGGACTACCGGCCCCGTGGCGGCCCCGCTCCGACCGTCGATTCGACCGGGCTCTTCTTCCGCCTGGACCCGGGGTCCGGCGGCGGCGCGGCGGTGCGCCCGGTGGTGGCCCGCGGCCGGCTGCTGACCGCCGCCGAGTCGCAGGCGCTGCTGGCGCGGCTGCAGCCGCTGCGCACCCGCGCCACGCCGGCGGACTCGTTCTTCTTCCCCGCGCAGACGCTTCCGCCGCCGCGCGCGGGCCGCACCGTCACCGAGCCCTTCCCCCCGCGCGACTCGCTCGCGGTGCGCCCGGGGCGGCTGGCCGGCCCCGCGACGGCGTCGCTGGAGGTGATCCGCCGCGCGCCCGAGGGCGAGGTGGACGTGGGCGCCGAGGTCACCCTCACCTTCTCCCAGCCGATGGTGCCGCTGGGCTCGGTGAGCGACGTGGCCGCGCAGGCGGTGCCGGCGCGCATCACCCCGCAGCCCCCCGGGCGCTGGCGGTGGATCGACGCGCGCACGCTCAAGTTCGAGCCCACCGGCCGCCTGCCGATGGCGACCACGTTCACCGTGGAGGTCCCCGCCGGCACCCGCTCCGCCGCGGGGACGCCGCTCGCGATCGCGCTGCGCTGGACCTTCTCCACCCCGCCGGCACGGGCCATCGGCGGCTCGCCGCAGCCGGGGCCGACCCGGCTCACGCCGATCCTGGTGGTGGCGTTCGACCAGCGCATCGACCCGGCGGCGGTGCTGCGCTCCATCCGCCTGCGCGCCGCCGGCGCCGACCGCCCGGTGCGGATGGCGACCGCGGCCGAGATCGCGGCGGACTCGCTGGTGAAGGGGCTCGTCGAGGGGCAGGAGGCCGGGCGCTGGCTCGCCTTCCGCCCGGTGGCGCCGCTCCCGCGCAACGCCGAGGTGCGGGTGAGCGTGGGCCCCGGCACCCCCTCGGCCGAGGGGCCGCGGCTCACCACGGACGAGCAGTTCTGGGAGTTCCGCACCTACGGACCGCTGCGCATCGAGAACGAGAGCTGCTCCTGCCGCCCCGGCGAGCCGTTCTTCATCGGCTTCAACAACCCGCTGGACGCGCGCGCATTCCGCAAGGAGATGGTGCGGGCGGAGCCGGCGATCCCCGGGATGCAGGTGACCGTCTCCGGCCCGATCCTCTACGTCTCCGGCGACACGAAGCAGAACACGAAGTACACGGTGCGGATCGACCCGGCGCTGCGCGACGTCTTCGGGCAGACGCTGGGGGCGCCGCAGACGCGCACCTTCGAGGTCGGCTTCCCCCCGGCGGAGCTGAACGGGCCGGGGGGGATGATCGTGCTCGACCCGCTGGCCGAGCGCGCGATCTCCGTCACCAGCCAGGGGCACCGGCGGCTGCGCCTGCGCCTGAGCCGCGTGCAGCCGGAGGACTGGTACACCTTCAACCAGGTCCGCCGCCCGGATCGCGGAGGATCCGCGACGCTGCCGGGGAACACGCTGGTGGACCGCGTGCTCACGGTGGATGCGCCCCCGGGCGAGAACCGCGAACTGCGGGTCGACCTGGCCCCCGCGCTGAGCGAGGGGCTGGGGCAGGTGGTGGCGGCGGTGGAGGCGCTGGACGGTGCGGGGGAGTACGAGCGCCAGCAGGCCGTGTACGTCTGGGTGCAGTCCACCCGCATCGGCCTGGCCGCCTTCTCCGACGCCACCGACCTGCTCGCCTGGGCCACCTCGCTGGTGGACGGCGCCCCGCTCCCCGGCACGCAGGTGCGCCTGCTCCCCGCGCCCGGGCGCCCGGCGACGAGCGCCGGGGGCACCACCGACGCGCGCGGGCTGGCCACCTTCGCCCTCCCCGCCGGCACGACCGAGCGGCCGCTGCTGATCGCGCGGCAGGGCGACGACATGGCGTTCCTGGCGTCGGGCATCGGCGGCTACGCCAGCTGGCGGCGCCAGGAGCCGATGTCGGCCGCCGCGTGGTTCACCTTCACCGACCGCCATCTCTACCGGCCCGGCGAGACGGTGCGCTTCAAGGGATGGGTGCGGCGCATCGCCCCCGGGAAGGAGGGCGGCGTGACGCTGGTGACCGGCCGCGACGCCAGGGTCGAGTGGAAGGCGTTCGACGCGCGCAACAACGAGATCGCGCGCGGCACGGCGGCGCTCACCCCGCTGGGCGGCTACGACGCCTCCTTCGCCGTTCCCGCGGGTGCCAACCTCGGCTCGTCGCGGATCGAGCTGGAGCTGGGCGACAACGACGAGCGCATGAGCGGCGGGCGGACCTCCGCCGCCTTCATGGTGCAGGAGTTCCGCCGGCCGGAGTACACCGTCTCCGTCACGGCGCAGGAGGGGCCGCACTTCATCGGCGGGAGCGCGGAGGTGACGGCGAAGGCGAGCTACTTCGCCGGCGGCGCGCTTCCCGGCGCGCCGGTGCACTGGCAGGTGACCGCCACCCCCGGCTCGTACACGCCGCCGGGGTGGGACGAGTGGACGTTCGGCGACGCGCCGGAGATCTTCTTCCGCGCCGGCCGCTTCCGCGGGGAAGAGTCGCGCACGAAGGCGCTCGACGGCGCCACCGACGCCGCGGGGCAGCACGTGCTGCGCATCGGCTTCACCGCGGCCGACCCGCCGCGCCCGTACAGCGTGCGCGCCGAGGCCACCGTCACCGACGTCAACCGCCAGACCTGGTCGGCCAGCACCTCGCTGCTGGTGCACCCGGCCGACGTCTACGTGGGGCTCAGGACGCGCCGCGCCTGGCTGCAGGCGGGCGACTCCATCGACCTGGACCTGGTGCTGGTGGACCTGGACGGGAAGCCGGTGGCCGGCCGCACCCTCCGCACGACTGCGGTGCGCCGCGAGTGGCGGCAGGAGCGCGGCGAGTGGAAGGAGGTGACGGCCGATTCCACCACCTGCGTGCGTGAGAGCGCCCCGCAGCCGGTGCGCTGCGTCTTCCGCGCGGCCGAGGGCGGCCGCTGGGAGATCGAGTCCACCGCGACCGACGCGCGCGGCCGGCCGGCCCTCTCGTCGCTCACCATCTGGGTGAGCGGCGGGCGGCGCATCGCGGCGGGGCCGGAGGAGAGCGGCGAGCGCGACGCGGAGCTCATCCCCGACCGGAAGACGTACGCGGTGGGCGACACCGCGCGGCTGTTGCTGCGCACCCAGTTCACCCCCGCCCGCGGCCTGCTCACGGTGCGCCGCAACGGCCTGGTGCGCAGCCAGGAGATCGGGGTCGTGGGGCCGATGACCACGCTGGCCGTGCCGATCGGCGAGGGCGACGTGCCCAACGTGAACGTGCAGGTGGACCTGGTGGGCGCCGCCGACGGCCGTCACGGCGAGGGGGCGCGCGGAGTGAGCTTCGCGGTGGCCACGGTGAGCCTCTCCGTGCCCCCGGCCACGCGCACCCTGGCGGTGACGCCGCTCCCGCGCGACACCGCCGCCGCCCCCGACGCGCAGACGGAGGTCGCGGTGGAGGTGCGCGACGCCGCCGGGCGCCCGGTGGCCGGGGCCGAGGTGGCGCTGGTGGTGGTGGATGAAGCGGTGCTGGCGCTCAGCGGCTACTCCATCCCCAACCCGCTCGATGCCTTCTACCGGCAGCGCAATCCCGGAGTCGAGGAGGAGCGCATCCGCCCGATGGTGCAGGTGGTGGCGCCCGACTTCGCGCCCGAGGCGCACACGCTGGTGGGCCGCGTGGTCGACGCGCGCAACGGCGGCTACATCGGCGGGGCGCGGGTGGCGCTGGCGGGCGGCGGCGAGGGGGTGACGACGGACGACGCGGGCCGCTTCCGCCTCACCTCGGTGGCCTCCGGGCGGCGCACGGTGGTGGTGAGCGCGGAGGGATACCAGGCGGCGCGAGTCGAGGTGACGGTGGGCGAGGCGGCCCCGGCGCCGCTGCGCATCTCCCTTGTCCCCACCGCGCTGGAGGGGCTCGTGACCACCATGGCGAACGGGAGGGCGATGCAGCGCCAGTCCGCCGGGTTCGCGGATATGGCTCGAGCGGAGGTAGCGGCGCCGATGATGGCGCCGCCGCCTCCCCCGCCCCCTCCCCCGGTCCCGGGCGGGGCGCCCGGCCCCGCGCCGATCGCGGTGCGCAGCAACTTCGACCCGCTCGCCCTCTTCACCCCGGTGGTGACCACGGGGCCGGACGGGCGTGCGTCGGTGCCCTTCAAGCTTCCCTCGAACCTCACCCGCTACCGGGTGACGGCGGTGGCGGTGGAGGGCGGCACGCGCTACGGCCGCGGCGAGTCCGGCATCACCGCGCGCCAGCCGCTGATGGTGCGCCCCTCGGCGCCGCGCTTCCTGAACTGGGGCGACCGCTTCGAGCTGCCGGTGGTGATCCAGAACCAGACGGGGATGCCGGTGGAGGTCGACGTGGCCGCCCGCGCCAGCGGCGTGAACGTGACCGAGCCCGGGCGGCGCGTGACCGTTCCCGCGCACGACCGGGTGGAGGTGCGGCTCGCGGCCGAGGCGGTGAGCGCGGGCCCGGCCTTCTTCCAGGTCGCCGCCGCGTCGCAGAACCTGTCCGACGCGGCGGAGGGCGAGCTCCCGGTGTACACCCCCGCCACCGCCGAGGCCTTCGCCACCTACGGCACCTTCACCGGCGACAGCGCGCAGACGCTCCCGCTGCAGGTGCCGGCGGACGCGATCCCGGTGTTCGGCGGGCTGGAGGTGAGCACCTCGTCCACCGCGCTGCAGGAGCTCACCGACGCGCTCCTCTACCTGGTGCGCTACCCCTACGAGTGCGCCGAGCAGATCGCCTCGCGGATGCTGGGGGTAACGGCGCTGCGCGACGTGCTGCAGGCCTTCCGCACCGAGGAGCTTCCCGCCCCCGAGGAGCTCCGCGGCTCGGTCGAGCGCGACGTGCGGGCGCTGGCGGCCATGCAGAACCCCGACGGCGGCTTCGGGCTCTGGAAGCGGGGCGACCCCTCGTTCCCCTACGCCAGCATCCACGCCGCGCACGCGCTGCAGCGGGCGAAGGAGAAGGGATACACCGTGCCGCCCGAGGCGCTGGCGCGCGCGCAGGAGTACCTGCGCGCCGTCCCGGGCAACCTCCCGCGCGACTACCCGGCGGACGTGAAGCGGGCGCTGCACGCCTACGCGATCTACGTCCGAGCGCGGATGGGTGACGCGAGCGCGGGCGATGCGACGCGCCGGTTCCTGGCCGCCACCCCGCGCGACTCGGTGACGGTGGAGATGGCGGGATGGCTCCTCTCCGCCGCCACGCGCTACCCCGCGCTCGCCGCCACGCGCGACTCGCTGCTGCGCTTCGTGGACAACCGCGCCACCGAGACGGCGTCGACGGCGACCTTCGCCACGCGCTACAGCGAGGGCGAGTACCTGCTCTTGCACAGCCAGCGGCGCACCGACGGCGTGGTGCTCGAAGCGCTGCTCGCCGCGCGGCCGGAGAACCCGCTGGTGCCCAAGGTGGTGCGCGGGCTCCTGGGCCACCGCGTGCGCGGCCGGTGGGACAACACGCAGGAGAACGCCTGGGTGCTGCTGGCCCTCGACCGCTACTTCCACCAGTTCGAGGGGCAGACGCCCGAGTTCGTCGCCCGCGTCTGGCTGGGCGAGCGCTCCGCCGGGAGCCACGACTTCAACGGGCGGCAGGCGGACCGCTGGCTGGTGTCGGTGCCGATGCGGGTGCTGCAGGAGGAGCGCCCCGGCTCGGTGACGGTGGGGAAGGAGGGTCCGGGCCGCATCTACTGGCGCGCCGGGCTGCGCTACGCCCCGCGCGACCTGGAGCTGGCGCCGCTCGACGCGGGCTTCGCCGTCTCCCGCACCTACGAGGCGGTGGACGACCCGCGCGACGTGACGCTGGGTGCGGACGGCCGCTGGCGGGTGAAGGCGGGCGCGCGGGTGCGGGTGACGGTGACGATGACGGCGCCCTCGCGGCGGCTGCACGTGGCGCTGGTGGATCCGCTCCCCGCCGGCTTCGAGCCGGTGAACCCCGAGCTGCTGGGCGCGCGCGAGGCCCCACCGGAGAGCGGCGCGCGGCCGGTGGACTTCGGCTGGTGGTGGCGCCTGTACTGGTACGAGCACCAGAACCTGCGCGACGACCGCGCCGAGGCCTTCACCTCGCTCCTCCGCGCGGGAACGTACACGTACTCGTACCTGGCGCGCGCGACGACGCCCGGCCAGTTCGTGGTCCCCCCGCCGCGCGCGGAGGAGATGTACTCGCCCGAGACCTTCGGTCGCGGCAAGACGGAGCGCGTGGAGGTGGTGCCCGAGGACGAGCAGTAGGAACTGCATTCTCACGCAGAGACGCGGAGGCACGGAGGGAGAGAACGCAGGCTCTCTCTCCGTGCCTCCGCGTGAGGTCATTGACTTGTCGGCGTCACGCACGCATTTATGGGTATGCTGGTTTTTTAGCATCTCCTCCGGAGCGTTCCATGCGTCTCGCCTGCCTCCTGCCGCTCTGCTGTGCGACCTCCATCCTCTCCGCCCAAACCGGCCCTCCGGACGACGCCACGCTCGTCCGGCGGATCGACGCCTACCTCGCGCCGCTCGCGGCCCACGAGCTGTCCGGCACGCTCCTGGTCGCGCGGGGCGACCGGGTGCTGCTGGAACGCTCCTTCGGCTTCGCCAGCCACGAGCTCGGGGTTCCGTTCACCCCGGCGACGCCGACGAACGTGGCCTCGATCACCAAGCCGCTCACGGTGATCATCGCGATGCAGCTGGTCGACGCCGGGCGCCTGGCGCTCACCGACACGGTCGCGCGCTGGCTCCCGGAGTACGTGCACGGCAGGCGGATGACGGTCGAGCAGCTGATGGGGCACACCGCCGGCGTCCCACACCGCCTGCTCGCCGACGACGCGCAGGAGGCGCCGCGGACGGCCGACGAGATGGTGCGCGCGGCGAACGCCCTCCCGCTCCTCTTCGAGCCCGGCACCCGCTCGTCGTACAGCTCCGGCGGATACACGCTGCTGGCCGCCATCCTCGAGCGCGCCAGCGGCAAGCCCTACGACGCCCTGCTGCAGGAGTACGTCGCGCGGCCGGTGGGCGCGCACACCATCCGCCACCTCGACCACCGCGAGCTGCTTCCGGGGCGGGCGTTCAGCGTCGTTCCCACCGGTGCCTCCGTGGTCAACACCGACCTCCGCGACCTCTCCTTCCTGGTGGGGGCGGGCTCGGTCTACACCACGCCGCGCGACGTCTTCGCGGTGATCCAGGGGCTCCTGCGCGGCACCTACGGCGCCACCGCGCGCGAGCGGCTGGTGCGGCCCACGGGGCTGGGGTGGAACGGCATCACCAACGGCTTCCGCGCGTTCGCCGCCTGGAACCCGGCCGATTCGCTCAGCGTGCTCTTCTTCGGCAACGCGCACACGGGCGCCATCGATCTGCTGCGGCGCGAGATCCCGCGCATTGCCGCCGGCGCCGCGGTCGCGCCGCCCGTGGTGCCGAGCGTGACGCCCTTCGCGCTCACCGCCGCGCAGCGCGAGCGGCTGGCCGGCGACTACGACACCGGCGGCGGTTCCATCGCGAAGCTGACCTTCCTCTCCCCGGAGATCGCGCTCTTCGGCGACCGGGCGCTGATCGCGCGGAACGACTCCACCTTCTTCTCCACCTCGGACTACGCGCCGGTGACGTTCGTCGGCGCGTCGTCGGGGACGGTGGAGGCGATCCAGTGGGGGCCGGGCACCTGGGGAACGGGCGAGCCCGGCCCGCGCTTCGTCCGGGTGCGCACGCCCCGCGCGCCGTAGCCTCCGCGCCCCCTCCGTGTCTCTGCGCCTCCGCGCGAGAAGCAGTTCCGGGTGAGCCGGGCTCATCTTCCGGGCCGTTCAGCTTGCCCCGAACCCCCTCGCGTGATACCGTTCCACCCCTGTTTTCATCCGCTGCCGGGAAAAGAAGCGCCCCGGCGGCGGCGGATCGCGTTCCCGGGAACCGAAATTCAGAGCATGTCGACCATCTTGAATCCCGCCGAGGCCGCCGCCCCGACCTTCGGGACCGCGAGCCGCTACGGCCTGGACCGCCACGGCATCCGCAACCCGGGCACGGTGTTCTGGAACCTGAACCCGGTGGAGCTGGTGGAGCACGCCATCCGCCGCGGCGAGGGGAACCTGGTGGACGGCGGGCCCTTCAACGCCGTGACCAAGCCGCACACCGGCCGCTCGCCCAACGACCGCTTCGTGGTGCGCGAGCCCGGCTCCGAGGGCGACGTGGACTGGGGGAAGGTGAACATCCCCTTCGAGGCCGAGAACTACGACCGCCTGCGCGAGGACGTGCTGGCGCACCTGGAGGGGCAGGACCTGTTCGTGCGCGACATGTGGGCCGGCGCCGACCCCACGTACCGGCTGGGGGTGCGGGTGGTCACTCCCAACGCCTGGCACAACCTGTTCGCCTACAACATGTTCCGCCGGCCGAGCGAGGGCGAGCTGGAGGGCTTTGAGCCCGGCTTCACCATCCTGCACGCCCCCGAGTACCCGGCGGACCCCGCGCGCCACGGCACGCGCACCAGCACCTTCATCCTGATCCACTTCGGGCGGCGCGAGGTGCTGATCGGCGGCACCCGCTACGCCGGCGAGATCAAGAAGAGCGTGTTCGGGCTGCTGAACTACCTGCTCCCGCACGACCACGGCGTGCTCTCCATGCACTGCTCCGCCAACGTGGGGCCGCAGGGCGACACCGCGCTCTTCTTCGGCCTCTCGGGCACGGGGAAGACCACCCTCTCGGCCGATTCGCAGCGCTCGCTGATCGGCGACGACGAGCACGGCTGGAGCGACGAGGGGATCTTCAACTTCGAGGGCGGCTGCTACGCCAAGGCCATCAAGCTCTCCAAGGAGGGCGAGCCCGAGATCTACGCCACCACGCGCATGTTCGGCACGGTGCTGGAGAACTGCGTGGTCGACGAGCAGCGCCGCGTGGACTTCGACGACCAGTCGATCACCGAGAACACGCGGGTGAGCTACCCGCTGCACTACATCGCGAACCACGTCCCCAGCGCGCGCGCCGGGCACCCCAGGAACGTGGTGTTCCTCACCGCCGACGCGTACGGCGTGCTCCCGCCCATCAGCCGGCTCACCCCCGAGCAGGCGATGTACTACTTCCTCTCGGGGTACACGGCCAAGGTCGCCGGCACCGAGCGTGGGGTGAAGGAGCCGCAGCCCACCTTCTCGGCCTGCTTCGGCGCGGTCTTCCTCCCGCTGCACCCCGGCGTCTACGCCGAGATGCTGGGGAAGAAGCTGCAGGAGCACCAGGCGCGGGTGTGGCTGGTGAACACGGGGTGGACGGGCGGGCCCTACGGCGTGGGGCACCGCATGAGCCTGGGCCACACCCGCGCCATGGTGCGCGCCGCGCTGGCCGGCGAGCTCGACGGCGTGGAGACGACCACGGTGCCCTTCTTCGGGCTCTCGGTGCCGACCAGCATCCCCGGCGTGCCGTCGGAGGTGCTGATCCCGCGCAACACCTGGCCCGACCCCGCCGCCTTCGACGAGCAGGCGCGGACGCTCGCCGCCGCCTTCGCCGAGAACTTCAAGCGCTTCGAGGACCGCGTCTCCGACGCCGTGAAGGCCGCCGGCCCAAAGCCGGAGTAAACTGCACCTCACGCAGAGACGCAGAGGCACGGAGAGGATCTCTCTCTGTGCCTCTCTGCGTCTCTGCGCGAGGCGCCTTTCCCGGGGGTACGCCGTTGGCATCCACCCGCAGCCGTCTCGAGATCCTGGCCGCCGCGCTGCTCTTCTCCACGGGCGGCGCGGCGATCAAGGCGACGGCGCTCACCAGCTGGCAGGTGGCGAGCTTCCGCTCGGGGGTGGCGGCGCTCACCGTGTTCCTGCTCCTTCCCGCGGCGCGGCGGGGGTGGTCGTGGCGCGTGCTCCTGGTATCGGTGACCTACGCGGGCACCATGGTGACGTTCGTGGCCGCGAACAAGCTCACCACCTCGGCCAACGCGGTCTTCCTGCAGTCCACGTCGCCGCTCTACGTGCTGCTGGCCAGCCCGTTCCTGCTGCGCGAGAAGATCCGCGGGCGCGACCTGGCGTTCATCGCCGTGGTGGCGCTGGCGATGGGGCTCTTCTTCGTGGAGCGGCCGCCGGTGGCGGCCACGGCGCCCGACCCGCGCCTGGGGAACATCCTCGC
>Ga0070685_10001085_pt1 | contig 14552 bp, 13 predicted proteins | sample KBSS13LmetaG_FD_65651 | JGI IMG/M metagenome (GOLD analysis project Ga0070685, IMG submission 65651) | Switchgrass rhizosphere microbial communities from Kellogg Biological Station, Michigan, USA - KBS S1-3L metaG | ecosystem: Host-associated > Plants > Roots > Rhizosphere ...
AGCAGAACGTCGTCGATCTCACCCGCGACTTCATGACGATGCAGGCGGTGGGGGATTACGCGGCGGCCAAGCAGATGCTCGAGAAGATGGCGGTCGTGCGTCCGCAGACCCAGGCTGTCCTCGACAGGCTCAAGGGCGTTCCTGTCGATATCGAACCGCGATTTGTCACGGCGGAACAGCTGCTCTCAACTCCCAAGACGCCAGCTCCCAACTCCCAATAGCTAACGCCCAACGACCAACTCCCAATCGGGCTTCGTGTGAACGCCTCAGGCGTGGCGACGTGCCCGGAAAATCGGGAGTTGGGAGTTGGGAATTGGAAGTTAAGGGAAATCGAAAATTGGAAGTTAAGGGGAACCGACTCCCGCTATAATTCCCCCGCTCAAAGGAGGCTCCCGTGCGCAAGATGCTGACGAACGGCAGGTTTGTCCTCGTCCTGGTCGTGCTCACCGCGGCTGGTTTGCTCGTGGCGCGGGAGCTCGCAGGTCAAAACCGGAACGGCACGCAGGCACCGTACTTCGAGGTGGATCCGCTGTGGCCGAAGCCGCTGCCCAATCACTGGGTCCTCGGATCGACGATCGGCGTCTCGGTCGACGAGCGCGATCACGTCTGGATCATTCATCGCGGATCCGCCACGCTCGGCAACAACGAAAAAGGGCTCGAGCTGAAACCGCCGACCGGTGAGTGCTGTGCCGCGGCGCCGCCGGTACTGGAGTTCGACGCGGAAGGGAATCTGGTCGGGCACTGGGGCGGTCCTGGCGAGGGATACGAGTGGCCAGCGTCGAACCACGGCATCACGATCGATCACAAAGGCAACGTGTGGATCGGTGGCAACGGCGATCAGGATTCGCAGGTGCTGAAGTTCACGAGAGACGGCAAGTTCCTGCTTCAGGTCGGGAAGTCGGGTGCCCGCAAGGGACCGAACAACGAAAAAGGACAGCCGACCTTCGTCGGTGGCAGCAACGATCCGGTCTCATTCGGCCGCGTCGCGAAGATCTTCATCGATCCCACCGCCAACGAGGCGTACCTCGCCGACGGCTACTTGAACAAGCGCGTCGCCATCATCGATGCCGACACCGGCAAGCTGAAACGGTATTGGGGCGCGTACGGCAACAAGCCTGACGACACACCGCTTGGCCCCTACAAGCCCGAAGCGCCGCCGGCGCAGCAGTTCCGCAACCCCGTGCACTGTGCAGATCTCTCGAAGGACGGATTGGTCTACGTGTGCGATCGGCAGAACGATCGGCTGCAGGTCTTCACGAAGGAAGGCAAGTTCGTCAAGGAACAGTTCTACGCGAAGAACAGTCTGAGCGAAGGCTCGGTCTGGGATGTGGCGTTCTCGAAGGACGCGGCGCAGACCTACATCTTCCTCGCCGACGGACGCAACATGAAGATTCGGGTGCTGCGACGGGATACGCTCGAGGAGCTCACGAGCTTCGGCGATGGTGGCCGCCAGCCCGGGCAGTTCTACGCCGTGCACAGCATCGCCACCGATTCGAAGGGCAATCTCTACACAACCGAGACCTACGAGGGGAAGCGCGTTCAGAAGTTCTCCTACAAGGGACTCAAGTCCGTAGCGAAGCGAGAACAGGGGACGGTGTGGCCTCGATGAACAAACGAACGAAGACAACGCTCGAGATCCTGGTTGTCGTTGGGATAATGGTCGCGGCTCCCCTGGAGCCGCCTCCTCTCAACGTCGTGCCGGCACTTTCGGCGCAGACATCAGCTCCTGCGGGCGAGTGGCGTACTTACGGCGCCACTCTTTCCAGCCATCGTTATTCGCCACTCGATCAGATCAATGCCGGCAACTTCGGCACGCTCGAAGTCGCGTGGCGATTCAAGACAGACAACCTGGGTCCGCGTCCGGAGTTCAATTTCCAGTCGACGCCGCTCATGGTCGGTGGCGTGCTGTATACGACGGCAGGCTCCCGCCGCGCCGTCGTGGCGCTCGATGCGACAACGGGTGAAATGAAGTGGATGAGCAGCCTCGACGAAGGCAAGCGCGGGCAGGAAGCGCCGCGTCAATTGTCGGGGCGCGGGCTGGCGTACTGGTCAGACGGCCGCTCCGCTCGAATCATCTACGTCACACCCGGCTACGAGATGATCGCGCTCGACGCGCAGACCGGCCAGCGCATCGCCTCGTTCGGCAAGAGCGGCATCGTCGACCTGAAGCAGGAAGACGATCAGGAAATGGATCCGATCACGGGCGACATCGGACTTCATGCCGCACCGATCATCGTGAAAGACACCGTCATCATCGGCGCTGCGCACACCGAGGGAAGCCGCCCTGTCAGCCGTCGCAATGACAAGGGCTATGTGCGCGGCTACGACGTCCGGACGGGAAAGCGGCTGTGGATCTTCCACACGATCCCACGCGCTGGTGAGATGGGATACGACACGTGGGAGCAGGGTTCAGAGGAGTACACGGGGAACAACGGCGTCTGGGGGCAGATGAGCGCCGACGAGGAACTCGGCCTCGTGTTCCTGCCGACGGAGATGCCAACCGGCGACTACTACGGCGGACATCGTCCGGGCAAGAACCTGTTCAGCGACAGCCTCGTTGCAGTGGATCTCAAGACCGGCAAGCGCAAGTGGCATTACCAGTTCATCGAGCACGACATCTGGGACTGGGACATCCCGTGCGCGCCGATCATCGCCGATGTCACGATCGATGGTCGGATGCGGAAGATCATCGCGCAGCCAACGAAGCAGGGATGGCTCTACGTTTTCGATCGTGTCACCGGTGAACCGATCTGGCCCTTCGAGGAGCGCAAGGTCGAGGCGTCCGACGTTCCGATGGAGAAGACGAATCCGACGCAGAAATTCGTCGTCAAGCCTCCAGCATATGAAAAACAGGGCGTCGCGATCGATGACCTGATCGACTTCACGCCGGCACTTCGCGCTGAAGCCGTGAAGCTCGTCTCACGTTTCAAGATCGGACCCATCTTCACGCCTCCCGTCGTCAGCAAGTTCGACGGTCCTCTTGGAACGCTGATGTTGCCGGCGGCGACCGGCGGTGCCAACTGGCAGGGCGGTTCCTTCGATCCCGAAACTGGCGTCTTCTACATCTTCACCAACACCGAGGTCACCCCGCTCGGGCTCGTGCCAGGGAAAGATCGTCCCGGCGAGCCATCGGATATGGCGTTTGTTCGAGGACAGGCGAAGGATCCCGCCAATCCGAAGGCCGCTGACATCCCGACAACGGTGCAGGGGCTGCCGCTGATCAAGCCGCCATATGGTCGTATCACGGCGATCGACCTGAAGCAGGGCACCTTGATGTGGCAGATCGCGCACGGTGAGACGCCGGATAACGTACGGAACCATCCGCTGCTCAAGGGACTCACGATTCCCAGAACCGGACGGCAGGGGCGCATCGGGACGCTCGTCACAAAGACGCTGCTCATCGCCGGTGAAGGAGGCTTCTTCACGCTTCCTGATGGGCGACGCGGCGCGATGCTGCGCGCATACAACAAGAGCACGGGGCAGGAAGTCGGTTCGGTCTACATGCCGGCGCCGCAGACCGGATCGCCGATGACCTACTCACTCAACGGCCAGCAGTACGTCGTCGTGGCGATCAGTGGACCGGGCTTTCCGGGTGAGCTGATTGCGTACAAATTGCCAAAAAGCTAACCACGAAGAACACGAAGCTCCGGTCACAAAGAACACGAAGATTTGAACAGGTAACGAGGAATGCGGGTTGCGGAATGTTTTGAAAATCAGGGTCTTCGTGTTTTTCGTACTCTTCGTGGCCTTCGTGGTTTCGCAGTTCGTGGCAACCGCGCAGCAGGAAAGGACATTTCCCGCGCCTGCAGTCGGTGTCTCGTCCGCGGGACTGCGTCAGACGTTCGCCAACTACTGGCAGTGGCGGCTGGCGGATCGACCGGAGCTGGCTACGAGCGTTGGACGTTCCGAGCACAACGATCGATGGACCGACTGGTCGAAGGGCGCGCGCGAGCGTCGTCGTGCGGCACGCCAGGAATTTCTCCAGCAGGTGATTTACGTCAGCCCCGGGAACCTCACGCTTGGTGAACACCTGAGCGCAGATCTTCTCGAATACGAGCTGCGCATGGCACTCGAGGTCGAGACGTATGCGGATTTCATCGAGCGCATCTCGCAAGTCGACGGTCTCCATAACGAGGTGTTTCAGGCGATCGATGCGATGCCAGCGCGGACCGTCCGCGATTACGAGAACATCATCGCCAGGCTGCGCGCACTCCCGACCTACATCGACCAGTCGACCGAGCTCGTTCGTGAGCAATTGGCTGCGGGCCTGGCGCAGCCAGCGATTGTCGTCAACCTGATGCTCGACCAGGTGGTGGCGCAGAGCAGCGCTCCCGCGGACCAGTCGCCGCTGCTCGCGGCGTTCAAGACGTTGCCGTCTCAGATTCCGGCTGATGAGCAGAGTCGCCTTCGTCGCGAGGCGCGCTCGGCCTACGAGCAGTCGTTCGTACCGAGTTGGAAGCGGCTCGAGCGCTTTCTGCGCGATGACTATGTCAAACGCGCACGATCGCAGGTGGGCATTGGAACGCTGCCGGACGGCGCGCGCGCCTACGCCGCGCTGATTCGCTATGCCACGACGACGAGGATGGCGGCGAGTGAGATTCATCAGCTCGGTCTGAAAGAAGTCGCGCGGATCGAAGGGGATATGGCCCTCATCGCGCGACAGGCGGGCTTTTCCGGCACGGTGGCCGAGTTCGAACAACGCCTTGCGAGCGATCCGGCCATGCATTTCTCGACGAAAGAAGAGATGCTGCAGTACGCGCGCGATGTCCTCGCTCGTGTCGAGCCGCAGGTACCGCGACTATTTCGACGCACGCCGCGCACGAGCGTCGACGTGCGGCCGATTCCCGACGATCGCGAGGCGTCACGTTCTTCGAGCTACTCCGCAGGCACGGCGGACGGCACGCGTCCCGCCTGGTTCAACATGAACACCTACCGGCCGAACGAGCAGGTGAAATACAGGATGGAGGCGCTGGTTCTGCACGAAACGGTTCCCGGTCACCATGTGCAGGTCGGGCTTGCCCGCGAGCTCCAGGGACTGCCCGAGTTCCGCACGGTGTTCCGCGCGCCGGCGTTCTCCGAAGGCTGGGGCCTGTACGCGGAATCGCTGGGAACGGAGCTTGGTGTGTATCGGGATGCCGATACGCGATTCGGTCAACTGGCGAGCGAGCAGTTTCGCGCGGTGCGTCTGGTCGTCGACACGGGAATCCACGCGATGGGATGGTCGCGCGATCGTGCCCGCGAGTACTTCGCGCAGCACACGCCGTCGGAATCGCTGGCCGAGGTCGATCGATACATCGCGCGACCGGGCCAGGCGCTCGCCTACAAACTGGGACAGCTCGAAATCGTCAGGCTGCGACGGAAAGCCGAGCAGGCGCTCGGCTCCCGCTTTGACGTCCGCGACTTCCATGACGCCGTGCTGCGCAATGGAGCGCTGCCGCTCGATCTGCTCGAGCCGCAAGTCGACGCGTATATTGCTGGCGCAAAGGGCGCCGAGTGAGTCCGATGGCTCGGCGGATTATTTCGCAATCGCACAACAGTATGAGAAATAGTGAGTTTTGTTGTATTCTCGCGTGCGTACGGACTGGCCGAGGCGGTATTGCGGCTGACGAAAACCTGGGGGTTCCTGACAAAGAATTCAGAGACTCTTCAGGACCCTTTTCGTTGTTTGTCGGCTAGGATTTCCTTCTAAGATCGGTTCTGTCAGGGGAGGAACCACGATATGAAGCGTTACCTGGTTGTTCTGGCTGCCGCAGCAGGTTTGATGTTTGCTGCGCAGGCGTACGCCCATCACTCCTTCGCGGCCACGTATCTCGAAGACCAGACCGTGCAGATTGAGGGCGAACTGGTGCAGTTCCTGTTCAGGAATCCGCACTCCTTCGTGCATGTGATGGTGAAGGAGAAGGATGGATCGATGGTGCGTTACGCCGTCGAGTGGGGCGGCGCTGGTCAGCTTGGCGGCCAGGGCGTTACCAGAGAGACGCTCAAGGCCGGCGACCACGTGATCATCACGGGCGCCCCCGGCCGCAATCCGCAGGATCATCGCGTTCGGATGGTGACTCTGCACCGCCCGAAGGACGGATTTGGCTGGGGTAAGAAACCCGGCGAAATCGTCGACTAACGTTCGATTACGCCGGGTCTAGAAAGCAAGACCCGGCCTACGATGCCGGGTTTGGAAAACAAGACCCGGCCTACGTTGCAAAGAAGACCCGCTCATCCACGGCGGGTCTTGCTTTTGTACCCCCCGGACACGTGAGGCGGGTCTTGTTCTCTAGACCCGCTATTCCTGCGCCCTACTTGAGTTTCCCGAGGGCTCCTTTCACTTGCTGGCCGTTTTCTGAGTCCGTCCACGCCAGGATGAGTTCATTGCCGGCCCGTGCCATGCGGGGGTAGCCGCTCGTTCGTCCCGCGCCCGGAACCTCGAGCGCTGCCGACCGCTGCCCGGAGGCTGTCAGCCGGCGCACCTTGAAGTGGCTCTTGCCGTTCGCGAATTCCACCCAGCTCGCGATTGCCGAGCCGTCGTCGAGCATCTCGATATCGACGCGCCCGAGCGATGCTTCGTCGTCGAGGCGGATCGGGTCGCCCCACGTCTTGCCAGCATCCTGTGAGAACGCGACGAACGCGCGGCCGTTGTCGTTCGGCGCCGCGAACCACACTGCCGCCACCTGGCGCCCGCGCGCGCTCAGGGAAGGCCCGTTGATCGGGCACGCGTCGATCTTCCAGTTGTCGTCATGCAGCGAAAGCTCTGGCGTCCACTTGCCGTTCTCGAGACGCGAGACTTTGACGTCGCGAATTTCCTCGGCCGTCCGATCTCTGAACGCCGTGAGGACACCGTCTGCTGTCGTGACAGCCGCCGTCTGACAGCATTCGCAGACTCGCGCGTTGACGATGCTCTCGGCGTTCTGTTTCCAGGAGGAGTCGAAGCTGGCAAAGTAAAGAGCCATTGAGCCGCCAAGCGGATCGGTGGTGTTGAGCTCCTGATCCCGGCCATCCAGCCACACCATGCCGAGGCTGCCGTCGGCAAGCTCGAGGAGCGACACGAAGCCATGCTGGGTCTTTGTACCGTCGTGATGGGGAGAAAACGCCTTCGCCCACGTCTTGCCTTCATCACGTGAGTAAGACAGTTGGGTGTCGTAGGCCTCGATGGCTTCGTCTGTCGTCGGATACCAGTTGGCGACCAGAGTGCCATTCTTCAAGCGGAGAACCGACGGCACGTCAGCGGCCGTGATGAACCAGTCCTTGCCTGTCGACACGTCCTGGGGTTGTGACCATCCCGAGGCCGTGCGCTCTGAGAATCTGAGGGTCGTCGACGCCTCGTCCTGATCGAGCCAGCTCAAGATCGCGCCCTTGGACGAGGAGGTGAGTTGCGGATGTGCGCTTCCGGACTTGGCTGGCAGCTCGAGAGGCGCGAAGGTCACTCCCAGGTCGAGCGGCTGATTGGCCGACTGCTCGGGCGAAGTGCGGTTGCAGGCGGCAATCACCAGAAAGAAGGGCAGGACGCAGGCAAGTGTCCGATTGCGATTCATGAGCGCTCCTGATAGGAGCATACATCGGCGAGAAGCCTGAGGACGGGTCTATACTCGGATTCGGAGCTCGAGGCTCGCGACTCGGGGTTCCGTTCCGGGTCAACGCCGGACTGGGCTGAGTTGAGGAGATTGAATGTTCCGAAGAGCTGTCGTCGCGTTGATCGCGCTGCTCGCAACCGGTATCGCGCTTCGCGCGCAGGATACGCCGCGAATCTGGCAGGGCGTCTACACGACGGCACAAGCCGAGCGCGGAAAAGCGGTCTTCAACACGACCTGTTTGCGATGTCACGGCGAGGACCTGGCCGGCAACACCGCTCCCGCGCTCAAGGGCGATCGCTTCCAGAGCAGCTGGGGTGGCGACCAGATCGACAGCCTCTTCACCAAGGTCCGCGACACGATGCCACCCAATTTCGGCACCATTCTCGACGATCAAGTGAAGCTGGACGTCGTCACCTACATCCTTCAGACCAATGGTTTTCCCGCCGGAACTACGGAGCTGACCGTCGGCAGCGCAGATCTGGCGACCGTTCAGATTCTGAAGAAGGGTGAGCAGGCTGTCGTGCAGAACTTCTCGCTGGTTCAGACAGTCGGTTGCCTGGCGCAGGGACCGAACAACACGTGGCTGCTGACACGAACGGCGGATCCGGTGACGACACGCGATGATGTGCCCTCCGACCGCGCCCTGACCGCGGCCGCGTCGAAGGGGCTCGGCGCGAAAACGTTTCGACTGATCAGTGTGGTGCCGTTCAAGCCGGAGTCGCACGCTGGCGAGAAGATGGAAGCGCGCGGGCTCATATACGCGGAGCCTGGCGACGAGCGGATCAACCTCACGTCGCTCCGGGCGCTCGGAGGCAACTGCAGTGAGTAGTAACTCGGGAGCCGGGACTCGGGGTCCGGGACCCGGAGCGCCGCGATCATCGCGCAGGCTGAAGCCTACGCTCTACGGCAGTCGTAAATCGGCTTATTAGTTAACCGAACACGATCCCGGGCCGCGCGGATCGCCGCACGTTCCACACGCACCCATCGCAGCGGATGCCGCGCTGCTCGCGTTCCCGTTCGTGTGGGCGGCAAACACCGAGAGACGACGCTGAAGCTCTTTGCCGTGGCAGGACGGGCACTCCGGCGTGTCGCTTCCACGCACCAGCAGCTCGAACTCGTGATCGCATTCCTTGCACGCATACTCAAACAAAGGCATGGATCCATTCTAACGCGGGGGATCGCACCGAACAAAGAACGGGAAGTTATACTGGGGAGATGTCGCCGTACCGCAAGACCGCACAGGTCGCTAACAAGCTTCGACGCAATGTCGCGATCATCGCGCACGTTGATCATGGCAAAACCACGCTCGTCGATGGCCTGCTGCGCCAGAGCGGCGCCTTCCGCGCCAACCAGCAGGTCGCCGATCGCGTGATGGACAACACCGACCTCGAGCGCGAGCGCGGCATCACGATCCTGGCGAAGAACACCGCCGTCCACTACAAAGACGTGCTGATCAACATCGTCGATACACCGGGTCACGCCGATTTCGGAGGGGAAGTCGAACGAACGCTGTCGATGGTCGACGGCGTGATGCTGCTGGTCGACGCCTCCGAGGGACCGCTGCCTCAGACGCGCTTCGTGCTCCGAAAGGCGCTCGAGCGCGGGCTGCCGCCGATCGTCGTCCTCAACAAGATCGATCGCAGCGACGCCCGCCCGCAGGAAGTGCTCAACGAGGTCTACGACCTGTTCATCGACCTCGATGCCACCGAAGAGCAGATTGAGTTCCCGATCCTCTACACGAACGCCAAAGAGGGCGTGGCCACGGTCGATATCACCAAGCCGGGCGACAGCTTGCAGCCGCTCTTCGAGGCGATCGTCGACCACGTGCCGCCGCCACGCGGCAATCCCGAGGCGCCGCTCCAGATGCTCGTGGCGAACCTGGACTCGAGCGACTACCTCGGACGAATCGCCATCGGTCGAATCTTCAACGGCGTCGTTCGACTGAACGATCCCGTGGCCGTTCTCAAGCTCGATGGCGCCGCCCAGCAGACGCGCGTAACCAAGCTGTTTGCGTTCGACGGCCTGAAGCGAGTGGAGATCCAGCAGGCGGCTGCCGGTGACATCGTGTGTCTGGCCGGCATCGAGGACATCACGATCGGCGAGACCATTGCCGACCTCGAAAATCGTGTCCGTATTCCTCCAATTGCCATCGATGAGCCGACGGTGTCGATGATCTTCGGCGTCAATACGTCGCCGATGGCCGGGAGAGACGGTCAGTACGTGACCTCTCGCAACCTCCGTGACCGGCTCGCGCGTGAACTGCTCGGGAACGTGTCTGTGCGCGTCGAGGACACGGATTCGCCGGAGCAAATGAAGGTGATCGGACGAGGGGAACTGCAGCTCTCCATCCTGATCGAGATGATGCGACGGGAAGGCTACGAACTGCAGGTGTCACGCCCGGACATCGTCATCCGCGAGATCGACGGCGTTCGGCGGGAACCGGTCGAAGACCTGGTCATCGACGTGCCCGAGGACTTTCAAGGTGTGGTGATTGCGCAAGTCGGCACCAGACGGGGAGTCCTGAGCAAGATGGTCAATCATGGCAGCGGGCGCGTCAGGCTCGAGTTCCGCATTCCAACCCGCGGCATGATCGGATTCAGGTCGCAGTTCCTGACCGACACCAAGGGCACCGGCATCATGAATCATTTGTTCGCCGGCTGGGAGCCGTGGCATGGTGCGATTCCTGCCCGCACGACCGGCGCGCTCGTGGCCGATCGTCAGGGCGTGGCGACCGCGTATGCCATCTACAACCTGCAGGAGCGCGGCGAGATCTTCGTCGAGCCCGGGACCACCGTTTACGAAGGGATGATCATCGGAGAGAACGCGCGTCTCAACGACATGGACGTCAACGTTACCAAGGAGAAGAAGCAGACGAACATGCGCGCGTCGACGGCCGACGAGGCGATCCGGCTGATTCCGCCTCGCCAACTCAGTCTCGAACAGGCGATCGAGTTCATCAACGATGACGAACTTGTCGAAGTGACTCCACGGACGATTAGGCTCCGCAAGCGTATTCTTGCGTCGAATATGCGTCCCAAACGGTCTGACGACTGACCCGCCCAATGATCACAACGGTGCTCGCAGTGACGAATTTGGAGTTGCCGCTGTCAATACTTCGACACGACGTTTTTTTGAGTCTCGGACGTTTCACGAAATTCGATGCAATTTCAGTAGGGGCATCCAGCCAATAGTGCGGGCACATTCCTTGCCCCTGTCACGTATGCAACGCGAAGTTGCTGGCGTGTTGCGGTCGGGATTCCGATAGCCCGATTGCCCCAGGGTCCAGCCGGCCATCACCGCACGAATCCAGAACGAGGAATCACACGATGCTGCTCGGAGCGATGTCGCTCTTCTCCCACGACCTGGCAATTGATCTGGGGACGGCCAACACCTGCGTGTTTGCACGCGGTTCGGGCATTGTCCTGAACGAACCGTCCATTGTCGCCGTCAATACCGTCAACGACCAGATTGAAGCCGTAGGAATCGATGCCAAGGAAATGCTTGGCCGCACGCCCGGCAACATTACTGCCATTCGTCCCATGAAGGACGGCGTCATTGCCGACTTCGAGGCCGCCGAGAAGATGCTCGGCCACTTCATCAAGAAAGCGCATCGCCGCAAGAGCTTCGTTCGTCCGCGTGTGGTGATCGGGGTGCCATCGGAGATCACGCAAGTGGAGCGCCGCGCCGTCAAAGACAGCGCGTATCGCGCCAAGGCCAGTGAAGTGCATCTGATCGAGGAAGCGATGGCTGCGGCCATTGGCGCCGGCCTGCCCATCACCGAAGCCTCCGGCAACATGATCGTGGACATCGGCGGCGGCACGACCGACATCGCCGTGATTTCCCTCGCCGGGATCGTCTACAGCAAGTCGGTCCGCGTGGCCGGCAACGCCATGGACGAGGCGATCAGCAACTACGTCAAGAAGGAGCACGACCTTCTCATCGGCGAGCGGACGGCAGAGCGCATCAAAATCGAGCTCGGTTCTGCCGCGCCGCTGTCGCAGCGCAGGGAGATGGAGGTCAAAGGACGTCACGTGCTCGAAGGCAAGCCGTGCACGATCACGATCAACGACCACCAGGTGCGAGAGGCGCTGGCCGAGCCCGTCCGGCTGATGATGCAGGCGGTTCGTGACGCGCTCGAGCGCATTCCGCCGGAGCTGTCGGCCGATGTCTGCGATCGCGGCATCGTCCTGAGTGGCGGCGGCGCGCTGCTGCACAACCTCGACGAGCGCCTGCGGCTGGAAACCGGCCTGCCGGTTCAGGTCGCCGAGGATCCGCTGTCGGCAGTCGTGCTCGGCGCCGGCAAGATGCTTTCGGACTTCAACCTGCTGCGCAAGATTTCGATCGAATAATTCACGTAGGCCGGGTCCTGTTCTGTGGACCCGGCGTTCTCCTCTCGACGTGGCGGGTCTACAAAGCAAGACCCGCCCTACGCAGTCGAGATCCTCTGTCTCGACCCGGCCTACGCAGTCGAGATCAAATCCATTCAGGCGGGGGTTGGATCGTGTCCAGGGGTGTTGCTCCTGGATCGGGCCGACCACTTCCGGTCAGCCGGCTGATGGCGCGCACGGTCATGTCGTGATCGCAGACGATCTGACATGAGAGCCGGACGCCACTCAATCCCTTCTCTTCCAGTCTGGTCTTCTCGGCCCGCGTCATGCGCGCCGGTTCACCATCCACGAACTCGATTCGGCATGTCGTGCAGCGCGCGTTTCCTCCACAGGCGTGCAGGATGTCGACGCCTGCATCCTTCTCGATGGCAAGGACGAGTCGCTTGCCTTCCTCCACATCAACGGTCGCAAATCCTTCTACGGTCAGCTTCGGCATGTCGCTATGTTACTCTGCTGCCTCGGAGGAATGTACCGAGCTCACCATGCCCGACGCGCCTGACATCCCAAGACCTTCGCAATTGTGGAAGCGCCTGTCAGCCGAGCGCAAGCTGCTCGCCGCTGATGCGTTCTGGCAGGACGAGAACGCCGCCGCGGAACAGGCCGAAGCCGTCGTGATGATCGCGCAGCGCATCAAGTTCCGCGTCCGCAGTGTGCAGACGCTGGCGCGCGAGAAGAAGTCACGTCATCTCGTGAATCTCGGCTCGGTGTCGGAGATGGTTGCTGCGCGATTGCTCGTCGCGTATCACCTGCACCATCAGCGCGCGATGATGGCCGCGTTCCTGGACGCACTAGGCATCGCGCACGACAACGGCCTCATTGCCGATGAGGAGCTGAAAGCTCCGTCAGCCGATCGTCTCCGCGACGCGGCACGCGCGATCGGCGCCTCCTATCCGGCCGAAGACGTCGCACTCTACCTCGCGACTCTCATGTGGCAGGATCCGGAAACCTGGGCAGGCCTGACGGAGCTGCCCGAACTCGCGCAGCACGCGTGAAGGGCTGAGGATGAGCGAGGCGCTCTCGGCAGCGCTGGGGTGGACCGCCAGCGCAGAAGGATGGATTGCCCTCGGGACGTTGACGGTGCTCGAGATCGTTCTTGGCATCGACAACATCGTCTTCATCTCGATACTGGCGGGGAAGCTGCCGCTGCACGATCGCGCGCGCGCCCGGAAAGTCGGCCTGTCGCTGGCCATGATTATCCGGATCCTGCTCCTGCTGTCGATCACCTGGGTGATGAGTCTGACGGCGCCGCTCTTCAGCGTACTTGGCCGTGAGATTTCGGGCCGTGATCTGATCCTCCTCGTGGGTGGTCTCTTTCTGCTCGGCAAGAGCACACTCGAGATTCACGAGAAGCTCGAGGGTGTCGAAGGACATGGTTCCGCCCGGGCGGTCAAGTCATTCACCGCCGTCATCGTCCAGATCCTTCTGCTCGACATCGTGTTCTCTCTGGACTCGGTCATCACCGCGGTGGGGATGGCTGAAGACGTCGCGGTCATGATCCTGGCCGTGATCATCGCCGTCGGCGTGATGCTCGTGTCCTCCGGCGCGATCAGTGATTTCGTCGATCGGCATCCCACAGTCAAGATTCTGGCCCTGAGCTTCCTTTTGCTGATTGGCGTGTCACTGATCGGAGAAGGTCTCGATCAGCACATCCCCAAGGGCTACATCTACTTTGCGATGGCGTTCTCGGTCTTCGTCGAGATGATCAACCTTCGCATTCGCGCGAAGGCCGAGCCCGTCCAACTCCATCAGGCGTACAAGGACTAGGCTGGTCTCCAATGGATCTGACGTCTCTCGGTGCGGTTGGCTATCGAGCAGACGGCAATCCGGATGCGCTGCTCGTGCTCGCACATGGCGCCGGCGCGGGGCAGCAGCATCCGTTCATGACTACCGCGGCGACGGGGTTCGCGGCCCGCGGAATCGACGTCGTGACCTTCGACTTCCCGTACATGCGCGAACACCGCAAGATTCCCGATCGCGCCCCGGTGCTGGAGAAGGCATTTCAGGACGTCGTTGCCGCCGCGCGGCAATGGAGCCACGCGACGAGAGTGTTCATCGGCGGCAAGTCGATGGGCGGCCGGATGGCGACTCATCTTGGCGCCGCTCATCTCGCGGACCTTGGCGGCATCGTCGTGTTCGGATATCCGCTCCACCCGCCCGGTAAGCCCAGCCAGTTGCGCGTCGAGCATCTGCCTGCCATCGCGGCGCCGGTGCTCATCGTACAAGGCGAGCGCGACGCGTTCGGGACGCCGGGCGAGTTGAAGCCGGCCCTCGAGTCGATGAAGGCCCCCGTCGACCTCCATATTGTTCCGCGAGGCGATCACTCGCTCGCCGTCGCCGGCCGGCGCCGCGAAGACGTACTCGGCGAGGTCCTCGACAGGGCGGTCGCCTGGATGCGTGGCGTGGGGTCAGACCCCTTCACGCAGTTGCCCGAGCGATGACGCTCGAAGCCCTCGGATGGAACCAGGACCTCGATCGCGCGTTTCAGGCGTGGGCAGACAAGCCCGATGTCCGGCCCGGGCGCGTGCTCATCGAGTTCAACTACATCTGTCGTGTGTGGTGCGAGGGAGGAGAGATCGACGCGGTGAGGTCTGGACGGCTCACG
>Ga0070685_10001086_pt1 | contig 14547 bp, 10 predicted proteins | sample KBSS13LmetaG_FD_65651 | JGI IMG/M metagenome (GOLD analysis project Ga0070685, IMG submission 65651) | Switchgrass rhizosphere microbial communities from Kellogg Biological Station, Michigan, USA - KBS S1-3L metaG | ecosystem: Host-associated > Plants > Roots > Rhizosphere ...
TGAACGTGAGGATGTTGGAGTCCAGCGTGAACGGTGCGGAGCACGCGCCGGCCTCGTCGAACGCGACCACCGCGAGCACGTAGCGCTGACCTGGCTGCAGACCGCGGATGTCGACGCCGGAGGCCGCACCCAGGAGCGAATCCCAGTCCGCGAACCGCGGCCCGAAGAGCTTGAGCAGGGTGTCCGGGTTGAGTTGAATGTCCAGCGTCCCCGGGACGCTGGACTGCCCGAACACCTTGTACTTGATCATCGCCGGCGTGCGCGTGAGCCGTCCGTCCGGATCGTCGGCGATCCACGAGACACGAAAATCGGGGGCGACTGTCGGCAGCAGGAGCTTGCTCGCCTGCGGCGAGGTGACCTTCAACGTGGGCAGCACCGTTGTTGCCGTGAACGAGATCCACGCGGGCGCGGACATCGCCCCGCGGTCGTCCACCGCCTTCACCACCACGGTGTGGAAGCGGCGAGCGTAGAGGCTGCTGTCGGAGGGCAGCGAATCCGCGGAGAACACGAACACGCGGCGGTTGAGCGTGGTGGCGGTCCACGCGGTGTCGTTTCCTGCAAGCGCGGGAGGATCGACCGCGAAAAGAAAGTGATCGATGTGACCGTCCGCATCGCGGCCCGCCCAGCGGATGTCGTACGAGTAGTTGCCGATCGTGCTGCCCGGCGCGGGCGCCGACGTGAGCGTGATCGTCGGCGGCTGGTTGGGGGGCGACACGAGCGGCGCCACCTTGGCGCACGAGCCCATGGCAAGCAGCACCGGCACGAGTGCCAGAACCCGGGAGCGTGTGCGCCGCGTCATCGGATCACCACGAACTTGCCGACCTGGTGGCCGGCCGTGGAATCCACGGTGAACAGGTAGATCCCGGATTCGATGTCCTGCCCGTTCCGGGAGATCAGGTTCCACGGCGCCTGGCCGTCGCCCGACGAGCCGTCGTGGTCGAGCACGCGCACCAGGTCTCCGGCCAGCGTGTAGATGCGGATCGTGCTGCGCGCGCGCGGCAGGCCGAAGAAGTCGACGTGGCGGGTGAACGGGTCTCCCGGCACGGGGCTCCGCTCCCACGCGGCGTTCTCGCGATACGGGTTCGGCACCACCCAGATACGCGAGTTGTTCACGGCTGCCGCCACCTGTGGCGTCACGTGTTCGTCGAACGCGCTCGTGAGCGGACTCTCCAACTCGTCCAGGATGGGAGCGCCGTTCGAAAACGTGAGCCGCGAGAACACGGTGGTGACCACGTAGAGGTAATCGAAGCCGTCGAGCAGCGCGTGGTCCACGAACCGATAGTGGCCGGGCGGGTAGTGCGGCATCCCGTAGGCCACCGTGTCCGAGGGCACGCTCGGATCCACGAGCGGGCCGAGTGGGGGCCCTGCGAACGCCAGCTCGGGCGGCCGAAACTGCGCGATCTGCTGCCAGCGCTCAGGAGACGGCAGCAGTGATTCGCGTCGCCAGTCGTCCACGCGGTAGATCCGATAGCCGCCGAATTGGTAGCCGGGCTTCCAGCCACCGGGCTGCCCAAGCACGATCTCCGGGAGGTTGTCCCAGAGCAGCGTGGCGACGGTGTCGCCCGCCACCACACGCAGCGTGGGCTTGGGCGGCAACAGGCCGCCCACCTGCCAGTGGATCTGCGTTTCCTTCCCGTCCAGACCGGTGCAGGCGTCGCAGTCGAAGTCGCTCCAGATGCATTTGCCGGCGACGTACGTGGATTCGCTGGCGAACGGGTAGTTCAGGCTCCCGGGCACGGCCGGCAGGTAGTCCGTGTAGAACTTGGGCGGGCAGTGCGGGTCGTAGTTGAACACCACACCCGGTGGCGGCTCGTAGCAGATCTCGTGGCCGTTCGTGCCCGTCTCGCCCACGCTGAACCCGCCCGGCCCTCCCGATGGCCGGTCGGGCTGGAAGTTGTACCGCGTCCCGCGCCACGCGAGCCCGGGCAGCGTGATGTACGACGCCATGCTGTCGCGCGACGGTGCGACCACGAACGCGACCGAGAACTGGACCGATTGCTGCGGCTCGAGCCGGACGAACGGGCCGCACGAGAGGAGCACGGCCCAGTCCTGCGCGCCGGCGAGCGGTGCCTGCGCGTAATCACCCTCGAGCGCGCGATACCGATCGGCGTCGAGGATCGGCGGCCCGCCCTGCCCCGGCGGCAGGCCCTGCGAGAACACGGAGTAGCGGAACGTGGTGTCCCGGCGCGGCGCCCGGGCGCTCGCCTGCGCCTCGCGAGCCCCGGGAAACGCGTAGTTCACGAGGTATCCCAGCGGATCGGTGGTGTGCGAGAGCGGCACGAGCGCGACCGCGGGCAGCCCGCTCGCGGGTCCGCCGTCGTGCACCACCGGTGCCACGCCCTCGATCCGCGTGAAGCACGCCTTGGTGAAGGCGCCGCCCGCGTTGACGACCGAGATGCCCTCCGGCACGGCGAGTTGGTACGGCATCAGCTCGACGACGTCGTTCAAATGGCCGCTGGCGTCCGCGCGCACGCGCGAGTCGAGATCTGCGTACACGCCGAGCCGCAGATCGTGCAGCGGCGCGTCGCCCATGTTCGTGATCGTGAACTGGAAACCCGCGACGTGGTCGTAGCCCGGGAGCGCCCAGGCGAACGACTCCTCGTGCACGCTCAAGTGGAGCGGCACGTGCGACTCACCGGTCGGGTAGGCGTAGTTCACGGACGCCGGCTCGTCGTCGCGATAGTCGGCCGCGTACTGCTGGTCCGCGACCATGCCGAAGTCCTCGTCGACCCGGCCGTCGCCGTCGTCGTCGCGGCCGTTCAACGGATCCTCGTCGATCCGGCCATCGTGGTCGTCGTCGAAGTGCCAGAGCGACCCGGCCTGCCCGGCGCGCGCGCCGCGCACGCGGTCGTTAGGGTCCAGGGTAGGCCGCCACTCGAGCATCGGCCCGCCCGAGACCCGCACGGGTCCGTGGGCGGGCACGGCGCCAACCCACAGCTCCGCATGCCCGAGGAGCTCATGACCGCTGCCTCGCGGAAACTCGAGCGAGGGGTCGAAGCTTCGCCCCTGGTCGAAGAACGCGTTCCCAAGGATGCCCGCGTTCGTCACGCGCATGGCGAACGCACCCGCGTCTAGCACCGGACCGCGGTCGTCGACGTCGAGCGCCGCGCGTGCGGCCGCGGCGAGGCACACGAGCCCCGCGGCGAGTAGGAGGACCGGCGAGAGCCCTCGGACCACAGGGCGCGCTCCGCCGCTGGGTGCGCCGTTGTGCGCTCTGGCCTCGAGCGCCGAAGGGGTCATCGGGTGCCGGGCGGTGCCAGAGCCATGGGTGGTTCACAGCCTCCGCTCAGTGTGGCAAAGGGAGGGCGACGGGAGTCTTGGGCTCGGCGCCCACTGTTGATCTCACCCGGTCGAGAGCGAGGCTAGCAGGTCTCCCGTTGGACCTCCACGAGGGATCCGCATCTCGAGGTACGCGCGCGTCGTGGCCATGCCGCTCGGCTGTCCTGACTCACTGGGTTCGCTCCTTGGGGGTCAGCTTGAACCAGAGGCGGAGCGGATTGGCATGTGGTCGGATTGCTTGATGACGGAGATGGAGCGACGTTGATACCGTGCTTCAGGAGCTTCTCGAACTTTCACCGACGCGGGCTCGCGCGCAATAGTGTCAGGTAGTGCTTTCTTGGATCTCATTCATGACCGCGCTTTGCATCTACTGCCTCCGGGATCACGAAGGACCATTCGACAAGGCACACATCTTCCCCGAGTCAGTTTTCGGCGACCACGAGTACCTCTTCCTCAGGGAAGGCGAGGTCTGCCGCTCGTGCAACAATCGCCTCTCGCGCTTGGAGAAGAAGTTCCAAGCCAATATGGGTCTAATCCCTCTGATGATCGGCCCCGGAGTCAACAAGAAGGGCAAGCCGACCACCATCGACGCGCCTGGGCTTCGCGCGACGCGTGATCCGCGCGACCCTAGAATCTTTTTGAACTTGGGGGCTACGCCTGTTCGCGTGAGGGACGGGCAGGCCGTCAGGCCCATCAAGAGACCGGAGAGCATTGAGGTCATCGATGAAGGGCAGAGTGAGGCCGGATACCGGATCCGGATCCGACACAGCTTCCGTCTGGTGATTATCGCGCGTGTCCTCGCGACAATCGGCTTTGAGACGCTTTGCCTTGAGGTGGGTTCCGACTATTGCCGCGACCCTCGATGGGACCGGATTCGCACCTTCATCATGGAAGGCGAAGGGCCTCGAACATGCGCGGTTCCGAAAGATTGGAGCAAAAGTGCGGCCGATGGGGTGCACCGGCTTCCTGCGGGAATAGAGCTGGTTCAAGTCGACGATCCTGAGCGAGGCGTCGAGGCCGAGCACTACTGGATTGCTGTGGTCAGCATGGGTGCTCCTTTCATGATTGATTTGTCACCTGGGAACGTGGTGCTCGCCAGGTTCTTCGAGAAACAGCCAGATGCCAACGAGCTTGCGCTACTGGTAACGCTTGGTGGCCCCGGAGTGCGGCGCAGTCGCAGACGTGCGTTCACCAAGGACACCCGCGAGCGCTGAATGCCGAGAACAGTCGGGAGGTCGCCTTGGCTTCAAGTACACAAAGCTCCAGATCTGTGCCGCCGACTGCGGGGAGCGCTCGGGAAGGAGCCCGGCGGCCTCATGGTGGTCCGCGTTGGCGAGTGGTTCGAAGGAGGGCAGGACATGCATGAAACGTGAGGCGCGCTTGCTGAAGGACAAGGCGCTGAAGTCGCTCGTCCTAGCCGTAGATCATTTCAATCGTCCGCACGATGACGGGCGCGCGGAGGCTGTCCTGATACTCTTGGACCACGCGTTTGAGATGCTCCTCAAAGCAGGCATCCTACATCGCGGCGGGCGCATTCGGGAGAAACGGGCAAAGGAGACGATCGGGTTCAACGCGTGCGTGAACAAGGCGCTCACGGAGGGGAAGGTGAAGTTCTTGACGCCGGAACAGGCGCTCACCCTGCAGGCGCTGAATGGGTTACGAGATGCTGCGCAGCATTACCTGCTCGAGCTTCCAGAGCACAGCTTGTACATGCATGCACAGCTGGGTGTGACTCTGTTCAGAGACGTCTTGAGCGACGTGTTCAGTGACAATCTCTCGCTGCATCTTCCCGATCGTGTCTTGCCAGTCTCGACAAACCCACCGAAGGACTTGTTGCTGGTGGTTCAGGATGAAGTCGCCCTAATCAAGGACCTGATGCGCCCATCCAAACGACGACGAGTTGAGGCGCGGGCGAGATTGCGTGCTCTTGCGATTTTCGAAGCGTCGACGAGAGGCGGCACATCCCAGCCTAGTGATAGTGAACTTGATTCGATGTTGCAACGGCTGGCTGCAAGCGGGGACTGGGAGCGGCTTCTCCCAGGTCTTGCATCGCTGGCGCTCGTACACGAGGGGAACGCAATTCCGGTTGGGTTGCGCATTACCAAGCGCGAAGGGACGCCGGTCCAGCTAGTTCAGGAAGGTGCTCCGGGGGCGACTGTCGTCGCGGTGCACAAGGTGAACGAACTGAGCTACTACACACTTGGACGCGACGACTGCGCCGAGAAGGCGGAGCTCACTGGGCCGCAGGCTACCGCGTTGATCGTCCATCTTGGCCTTCGATCAGATGCGGACTTCTGTAGGGAGATCAAGATTGGGAAGATGACCTACATGCGGTACAGCCAGAAGGTCGTTGAGCGCTTGCGTGCTGCGAAGGGGCAGCTCGACGTCGCCGAGATCACGCGCAGTCACTGGCACACGACGCGAAAGAGGAAGTAGGCGGAGGCCGCGATGTGCCGTGCGATCGCGCCGAGCGCGTGTTCACCGCAGCCATGGACATCGATCGTGACGACTGGCGGCGGCTCAAGCGGGTGCGCCGGATGACGGGCGTGGAGGGCTTCCACGTCCACCAGATGAGGCACACGTTCGCCTGTCAGTGGCTGGAACGGGGCGGCTCGTTGGCCGCGTTGCAACAGGTGCTCGGACACGCGAGCATCACGACGACGCGCGGTACGCGAGGCTGTCGGATGAGGCGGTGATGCGGGAAGCGCGACGTCTCACCGTTTCATGAGAGACCTGAGGGGCACATGAACCCAATCCATGACTCGGCCGGAAGCGTTATTGCCTGGATTCACGAGGATGTTGTCTACAATCTTGGAGGGGCACCGGTAGCGTTTGTGCGGAACGGTTCGGTGATTGGGTTCGGCGGGGCGCACCTCGGAAGATTCGACCAGGGACACTTCCGAGATCATGCTGGAGGTGTTGTTGCCTTTACAGAAGGGGCGATCGGCGGACCCCTAAAGCCGGTTCGAGCGGTAACTCCAGTGTGGCCTGTTCGAGGAGTTGTTCCCGTTCGCCCAGTCGCACCCGTTGCACCAGTCCGACCGGTCGACTCGTTGGGTTGGAGTTCGTCGAGGTGGACGGACTTCTTGATGGGGAGAGCGTAGTTGGAGACACACGCTTGGGCTGAGACCGTAGCCAAGACCGTAGCCAAGCCGAATTGAGGCAGCTGAGAAAGTGCCAGAGCTGCCTCGCGCAACTCCAGCGATGCACTACAGTCCCCGCCCCGTGGCCCCGTAGCTCAGACGGATAGAGCAGCGGTTTCCTAAGCCACGCCGCCTCCCCACCCAAACGAACGGGGGACCGTCGTGGGAACGGTCCCTCGTCCTTCACCGCGGCCCGCCCTGCGGCCGGACGGGCATCAACTCCCGGCGCGCTTCAGCGCTCGGTGATCAGCTCGCGCTCTGCCTTGAGCCAGATCTCCACGTCGCGGCCATTCGGGCGGCCCGTTTCCTCGTAGATCTCGTAGGCGCGCTTCGCGATCGCCTCGTAGGGGGGGCGGAATGACGTCAACGGGAGCGGGGCCTTGCGCTGCGGGTCGGTCTGCATCGTCATCACTCTGGGCTTTTCCATGATGCTTCCCTCCTGGCTATTCGTCGCGCACTGGCTCACGGCGTGAGCAGGCGCATCCCTGGCTTCACCCCAACGGGGGAGGCCATGCGCCGCTTCCGATGTAGCCACGTCTCCAGCCGATGCGGGGTGCCGAGGTCCGTCCACCCGGTGCCATGCACCGGGACCACTCGCAGGTGGGGAACGGAACGTTCGAGGATGTGACGGCTGAGATCCGTGAACGGCAGCGACGCGAAGCATTCTAGCAGGGCCTCCTCCGACCCGCGCCCCGCCGGCATCTTCCACAAGTAAGTTTCGACCAGCCGGGGCGCCGCCTCGAGGAACCGAGCCAGGAGTGCACGTCCCGACACCGCAAAGATGAGGCTGTTCCAGAGCCCGCCCTGTTCCATCAGCGCGCAGGCCTCGCGCAGCGAGGGCTTCTCTTCGAACCGGCGCACCGGCCGCGCGCCACCCGCCCCGCCCGGCCCGGGCACGATCCAGCCGTACTGTGGCTCCGGAGTCCGCGGCTCGACCCCGACCAGGACGAGCGGCCCCGAGGGATCGCTGGCCGCCGCCACGGCGCGGCCCGTGGCGGCGAGCAGCGGGTCATCGTCGTCCACGCCGTGATCGCACGGCAGCACCACGATCGTGGCGCGTTCGTCCCTGAGCAGGATGTGGATGAGCGCATGGAAAAGCGCAGCCCCGGTGCCGCGACTCTGCGGCTGGACGAGCACGTTCTCCCGCGGCAGGTGCCGCAACTCGGGCTGCCACCACACGCGATGCCGCTCCGAGACGACGGGCAGGATGTGCGCGGGGTCGGCGATGCGGCGCGCGCGCCACAGCGTCGAGCCCAGGAGCGAGTCATCGCGGCCGAAGCGGCAGAACTGCTTCGGGCGGTCGATCCGCTCGCCGTCGATGGACGCGCCCAACAGCCGCGTGCCCTCGCCGCCGGCGAGCAGCACGGTCCATAGATGACCGCCAGTCTCCCGGGCGGGTTCCTGTTCGACCCACATCGTGTGGGTGCGGGATCCACGCATGACGAGCGCCTCCATGCAGGCGGGGCCCTCCCTCGCCTCGCGAAGAACATCGCTCTCCGGGGACCGCGCGCCCATGGTCCATGCGTAGCATCGTCTGACAGAAGCGTGACCAGGCCCGAGATCAGTGCCCCTTGGTCAGGCCGCGCACCGTGGTCAGGAACATGCCACGCATCATGGTCTGGTTCGCTTCCACCTTGTAGAACGACTCCATCTGCTCGAGAAGCTTGGGGTCCAAAGTGGGGCGCACCTTCTCCAGATACTCGCCGAGCTGGGACATCGCCATGGAATTGTCGGGAGTGGTGTCGAACTTCACCATGCCCGAGTACACGGAAAAGATGAACGGCTCGAACGTCACGCCCTTCGACGCGTAGTCCTTCTTCTCTTTCTCGAGTTGCGCGGGGTCGTCCTTGAAGATGTGTTCCAGGAAACCGCCGAGACGAGGATCCAGGGTCCCGGGCGGGTTCGTGGCGGCCAGTTCGGACGACTTGCAGCCGATGAGGCCGAACAGCGCGACCAGGAGCACCAGGCACCGGATACGGATCATGGGGCGACCTCCCGGCGTGGGATCACTTCGCTTCCAGCTTCCAGATCTTCCCCTCGTAGGCTACCACGTACAGTTCGCGCTCCGCGTCCTCGCCGAACGAGGTCACACTGCCGAGGCTGCCGACGTTCCACTGCGTCTGGTCGCTGACCTTGCCGTTCTTCCAGCGGAACGAGCGCAGCCAGCCGCCGCAGTAGTCGGAATAGAAGATGGTGCCCGCGAGCTCGGGTAGGGCGCGGCCGCGGTACGCGTAGCCACCGGTCACCGAGCAGCCGTCCGGGTGCGCGTACTCGACCGCCGGCTCGATGCGGTTCTTGGGGCCGGGCCTCGGGAAGCCGAAGCCGTGCGCGCCCTCGCGCACGTTCCAACCATAGTTGGCGCCCGCGCGCGCCGCATCCACCACGTCCATCTCCTCGTACCTGTTCTGGCCCACGTCGCCGATGATCAGGAGCTTCGCCGTGAAGTCGAACGAGAACCGCCACGGGTTGCGCAGGCCCGTGGCCCAGATCTCGGCACGGCCATCGCCCGGCCGCTCGTGGAACGGGTTCCCCTGCGGGATCGCGTACGGGTCGCTGTGGTCCACGTCGAGGCGCAGCATCTTGCCGAGCAGCGTGCGCAGGTTCTGGCCGTTGCCGAACGGATCGCCGCCCGCGCCGCCGTCGCCCATGCCGATGTAGAGCATGCCGTCCGGACCGAACGCGAGCATGCCGCCGTTGTGGTTGGCGAACGGTTGTACCACGGTGAGGATGCGTTTCGAGGAGCCGGCGGTCACCGAATCGCTGCCGGCGCGCATCGTGTAGCGCACCACCTGCGTCTGGCCGTTACGATCCGTGTAGTTGATGTAGAGGAAGCCGTTCGTGGCGAATGCGGGGTGGAAGGCGAGTCCGAGGAGTCCCTGCTCGCCGCCGTAGCGCAGCTGGCTGCTGACGTCGAGGATCACGCCCCTGGACGGGCGGCCGCCTTCGATCCAGCGGATGCGGCCCGGCTGCTCGACCACGAACACGCGTGCGTCGCCGGGGGCGGTGCAGAGGAACAGCGGGTGATCGAAGCCGTCCGCCACGGCGACCGCCTTGAGCGAGTCGCCCTGCCGGAATCCCGTCGGCGCCGCGGCCCGAACCGACTGCGCGCCCGGCACCGCGGCGGCCACCGTCATCGACAGCGCGAGCATCGCAATGCGCATGCGACGGAGCGTAACAGAGCGGCTCACACGCCACCTGTCCCCGGTTCGGGCATTTCGCAACGTCGCCTGGCCGCAACGTCGCCTCGTCGCACCAACGCCGGTGACTCGGCGTGTGGCGCCCGTCTATCATCAAGGCTCCCCGCAGCGCCGTGATCGACCACCGGCCCGACTCCCCCTATCCGCGAGATCCCCATCGATACGATGCTCGATCCCCAGGAGCGCGCGCTTACCGCGCCGAACGCCGTGCCCACCAGCCCCGAGTCCGCGCTGGCAGCGAACGCCGCGCCCCATGTGTTCGCGCGCGCGCGCGCCGAGGGCAAGTTCCTGTTCGCGGGCGACGAGAAGCTCTACGTGCGCGGCGTCACCTACGGCACGTTCCGTCCCGACGAGGACGGCCACGAGTACCCGCCGCGGGAGATCGTCGACCGCGACTTCGCGCTCATCGCGAGCCACGGCTTCAACGCCGTGCGCACGTACACCGCGCCGCCGCGCTGGCTTTTGGACCTCGCCCAGAAGCACGGCCTGCGGTTCCTGATCGGCCTCGGCGGCGAGCGCTCGATCGGCTACGTGTGCGAGGGCCGCTGGAACGCCAAGCACGAGCAGGCGTTCCTCGATGCCGCACGCGAGTGCTTCGGCCATCCCGCCGTGCTGGCGTTCGCGATCGCGAACGAGATTCCGGCGTCGATCGTGCGCTGGTTGGGCGCCAGGCGCGTGGAGCGCCACGTCGAGCGCCTGTGCACGCTCGTGCGCCGGCGCGATCCCGGGGCGCTGGTCACGTACGTCAGCTACCCCACCACCGAGTACCTGCGGCTCCCATTCCTGGACCTGCACTGTTTCAACGTCTACCTCGAGCAGCGCGAGAAGCTCGAAGCCTACCTGGCTCGGCTCCACAACCTCACCGGCGACCGGCCGCTGGTGCTGGCCGAGATCGGGCTCGACAGCTTCCGCAACGGCGAAGATCGCCAGGCGGAGACTCTGGCCTGGCAGGTGCGCAGCACGTTCGCCTCGGGGGCGGCGGGCGCGTTCGTCTACGCCTGGACCGACGAGTGGCACCGCGGCGGCGAGGACGTCTACGACTGGGAGTTCGGGCTCACGCGCCGCGATCGCTCGCCCAAGCCGGCGCTGGCCGCGGTCGAACGCGCCATGCGCGAGGTTCCGTTCGCGCCCGCGGGCGCGTGGCCGCGCGTCTCGGTCGTGGTGTGCAGCTACAACGGCTCGCGCACGCTCCGTGATTGCCTGGAAGGACTCGAGCGGCTCGAGTACCCGGACTTCGAAGTCATCGTGGTCGACGATGGCTCCACGGACAATGTCTCGGAGATCGCCTCCGAGTACGACGTGAGCTTGATCCGCACCGAGAACCGCGGCCTCTCGAGCGCGCGCAACACGGGGATGGAAGCAGCGACGGGGGAGATCGTGGCCTACACGGACGACGACGCCCGCCCCGACCCGCACTGGCTCTACTACTTGGCGGACGCGTTCCGGCGCGGCACCGACTCCGGCGTCGGTGGCCCCAACATCGTGCCGCCCGACGATGGCTGGATCGCCCAGTGCGTCGCGGCCTCGCCCGGCGGGCCCGCGCACGTGCTGCTCTCGGACCAGGAGGCCGAGCACATCCCCGGCTGCAACATGGCGTTCAGGAAGCGCGCCCTGCAGTCGATCGATGGCTTCGACGTGCGCTATCGCACGGCCGGCGACGACGTGGACCTGTGCTGGCGGCTCACCGAGCGCGGGCTGCCGCTGGGTTTTCGCGCCGGCGCGATGGTGTGGCACCATCGTCGCGGCTCGGTGCGCACGTACTGGAAGCAGCAGGTGGGCTATGGGCGCGCCGAGGCGCTGCTCGAGGCCAAGTGGCCCGAGCGCTACAACGCACTTGGCCACGTCGCCTGGGCGGGGAGCATCTATGGCGCGGGACTCTCGCGCGGCTGGAACCTGCAGCGCCCGAGGATCTACCAGGGCTCGTGGGGCCTGGCGCCGTTCCAGCGTCTGTACGAGCCGCACGAGGGCACGCTCGAGTCGCTGATCCTGATGCCCGAGTGGTACCTGGGCGTGGCGCTGCTCGCCGTGTTCGCGGTGGCGGGCGCGTTGTGGGCGCCGCTGCGGTTCGCGGTCGCGTTGTTTGCGCTCGCTGCTGCCGCACCGCTTGCGCTCGCGGTGACGAATGCCGCGCGCGTGCGCTTCCCCTATCCGGCGCGCGATCTGCGCGAGCGGCTCCTGCGCCGCCCGCTCACCGCGTTCCTGCACGCGATGCAGCCGCTGGCGCGGCTCCACGGCAGGCTCAAGCACGGGCTCACACCCTGGCGCGACCGCAGCGGCGCCGGCATCGCCGCACCCATCGTCCACGCCCGCCGCATCTGGTGCGAGCGCAGTCGCCCGACCGAGGAGCGGATCGACATCATCGATCTCGGGCTCCGCACGCGAGGCATCCCCGTCCGTCGCGGCGGCGACTTCGACCGCTGGGACCTGGAGCTGCGCGGCGGGCCGTTCGCCGCGGCGCGCATGCGCATGGCGGTGGAGGAGCATGCGGGCGGGCAGCAGTTGGTCCGGCTGCGCGCCTGGCCGCGCGTCTCGCCGGCCGCGGCGTCGCTCGCACTGCTGTTCGCCGGGCTCGCAGTCACTTCCGCGCGCGACAGCATCGCGGCGGCTGTGCTGCTCGGGGCGCTCGCGCTCGGCCTCGCGGCGTCGATGGCGCTCGGAGCCGGGGCGGCCATGGCCGCGAGCCGGGACGCCATGGGGCGGGCGGAAGTGCGCTGGCGGTAGCGGCGCCGGCGCAACCCGCGTCGGTGAACCGATCGGCTCTCGTGTCCATTGTCTAGGATGGACGGCCGTAGCCGGTGCTGGGTCAATGACCCGTCTTAGCTCCAGCACCTCGCATGTGCTCCGCCTCGGTCGGGTGTGTCCCCGATTGCCGTTCGTGTCGCGCCTGATCACAATGTCGGGTTAGGCATGAAGAGACAGACGCACGACCTTGCGCTCGCCATCGGGCTCACGGGTTCGCTGTTGGCGCTCCCAGCGGGCGCCGTGACCGTCGTGGCGAACACGGTCGCAGGATTTGCAGTCGCACCCAGCGACTCGGTGCAGACCACGCCGGCGATCGCCAGCGATGGGTCGGGCGGCGCGTTCGTCTTGTGGAGCGACTACCGCTACGTGAGTAACTACCAGCCGCCGGTCGACGCCCAGCATGTCGCCCGAGCCGGCGGGATCGCGTCGGGATGGCCAGCAGGCGGTCTCCAGCTTCCGTGGCGGAAATCGGAAGCGGGCCAGATGGCGATCCCGGATGGCACAGGAGGCGTGTTCACGGCCACCGGCGGGTGGGACTGGTACGGAGCTCTCCTGATCAATCACCTTGGTGCCAACGGGCAGCCGGTTCCACCGTGGCCTGCCGACGGCGCGATGATCTGGATCACGAGTGGCCCCGGGCCCGATGGCGCGCGCTCGCCTGGCCCGAATGGCGACGAGGGCGCGGGCCCCGGCGACATCATGCCGTCGATTGCTCTGGGCGATGCGGGCGGGCTCTTGGTCTCGTGGACGCACGTGGGGCGGGCGTCGGACGACGTGCACGTGATCGAGCTCACGAGCTCCGGCACGTTCGCGCCTGGCTGGCCCTCGAATGGTGTCTTGCTCCGTCCTACCTTCGAGAACCAGTGGGTATCGTCCATCTGCGCCGACGGAAGCAGTGGCGCCTTCGTGGTGTGGTACGACGAGCCGGGGCTGATCATGGCCGACCACGTGATGGCGGGAGGGAGTATCGACTCCCGCTGGCCCAGCGGCGGTCTGGTCGTATCGGACCCCACGCACACGTCCGAGGCGCCTGGGTTGGTGCCCGACGGCCAGGGAGGCTGCTTCATCGCATGGCAACAGAGCGATGCCGGCGGCGCGGAGCATCCTGCGCTCCAGCACCTGCTTGCGGACGGCTCGCTGGCCGCTGGGTGGAGCCTCTACGGCCGCGCGCTGACAAATCTCCCGAGCGAGGCAGGAGCGTTCCGGGTCTACAACGGCGTGAACTTTGCTTATTCGTCGGTCATCGCCGATGGCTCGGGCGGCGTCATCATGTCGTGGTCCGCGATCGAGAACGGGAGTGGACAAGTGTACGCGCAGCGTGTTCTCGCGGATGGGTCGGTTGCGCCAACATGGCCGGCGACGGGATATGCGGTCGCGCCCGATGCTCATGACCAGCGGCTGCCGTGCATCGCCCCGGACGGCACCGGTGGGGCGTTCGTCGCATGGCAGGAGGGACCGGGCAGCTCCATCTACAACGAGATCCTCGTGCAGCATGTGGACGGCTCGGGAGTTGTGGCCCAAGGCTGGCTGCGGACAGGGTATGTGCAGGCCGCGGGTCCGGGGACGCGCTGTCACCCAGTTGCGACACCCGACGGCACAGGCGGTGTCGTTGTAGCCTGGGAAGAGAATGCAGGAGGCAGGGCGAACATCTTCGCAGGCCGCGCTGCGCCCGCGACGACAAACGTTCCACGAGCCGGGCCCACATCGACTCTTTCGCTGGAAGGATTGCGGCCGAATCCTTCCCTCTCGACGCCACTTCGCGTGGCGTTCGAGCTGGCGACTTACGAACCAGCGACGCTCGATCTCATGGACGTCGCGGGCCGCGTCATCCTGACCGAGGAGGTCGGTGGACTGGGGCCCGGGGCTCACATGGTGGTGCTCGACGCACCGCATTCGTCGCGGTCAGGCCTCTACTGGCTACGTCTCCGGCAGGGCCGTCGCCTGTTGACGGCGCGCGGCGCCGTGATTCGTTGATTCCGGATCGTCCTGGGACGCGGGTCGTCTTGGCTCCTAGCGCACCAAGCTCAAAGTGAGTCGGACTCAGTTCAGGCGCACGAGTGCGAGGGCAAACGCGGTTCGGGGACGCATTGGTCTCCTCCCGGACGCTTCAATGTTCGATGGGTTGACTGCGTCACTTTGTCGTTGTTGATCCCAGGCTGACGAGAAGTTCGTCGAGTTGGTCGAAC
>Ga0070685_10001088_pt1 | contig 14536 bp, 12 predicted proteins | sample KBSS13LmetaG_FD_65651 | JGI IMG/M metagenome (GOLD analysis project Ga0070685, IMG submission 65651) | Switchgrass rhizosphere microbial communities from Kellogg Biological Station, Michigan, USA - KBS S1-3L metaG | ecosystem: Host-associated > Plants > Roots > Rhizosphere ...
AGCGAGGTATTGGTGTCCGGCAGAATCTTGCTGTAGCTCAGGCGAACGCTCTGGCCGTTCTGCGTCGACTGGCCCGGGATTTCGGTGCGCGCATCGGTCACGTCCAGCGCCAGCGCGCCGTACTGCGTGTTGAGCGCGGCGCCCAGTTCCACTGCGCCGTAACCGTTGGTGCCGACCGCGCCAACGCAGCCGGTGATGATGTTGGTGAAGCCGTGCTGCCACTGCGCTTCCAGCAGCGCGGGATTCGCGTGCAGCGAGGCGTCGTGCAACTGGCCCGCCACGATGGCGAAGCGCGAGATGCCCGGACGCAGCAATTGCGGCACCGAGGCATACGGCACCGAGAACGTGCGGATGCGGCCATCGGCTTCGGTCACGGTGACCACCAGGTCGCCGCCGTAACCGGTGGAATACAGATCGGAGATGGTGAACGGGCCCGGCGCCACGGTGGTTTCGTACAGCGTGATGCCGTTCTGGCGCACGGTCACCTTGGCGTTGGTCTCGGCCAGGCCACGTACGGTCGGCGCATAGCCGCGCAGCGAATCGGGCAGCATGCGATCGTCGGTGGCCAGCTGTACGCCGCGCACACTGACCGAGTCGAACAGGTCGCCCGGCGTGTACGAGTCGCCGATGGTCAGCTGCGCGCGCAGCGAGGTGATGTCGTGGCGCAGATAGGTGTCGATGGCCTGCCAGCGCGTGCTCGACTTGGCGCCCGCGCCACCGCCCGACTGGCTCACTACGGTCGAATCGCTGCGCAGCTGCCAGCCGGCCAGGTTCAGTCCCGCATTGAGGCCCAGGAACGAGGACGTCTGGGTCACGCCGTTGCTGTGATTGCGATAGCCGTTGTAGTTGTAGTTGAGCAGCGCAGCGTTGACGCCGCGGTCCCAGTTTTCCGGGCTCACGTAGCCGCGCGCGCGACCACCCAGCCAGGCCTGCGGAATGCTCACGTCCAGGCGCAGGTTCGGCTGATCGAAGGTCATCGAGGCCGCCGGGATCAGATCGCCGATGGCCACGCAGGCGGAGCCGTCGTTGCTCAGCGTGGCCAGCTGTTCGGCCGAGAGCTTCTGCCGCGGCAGGCCGAGCTGGTCGAACATCGCCTTGGTCAGGCAGGCGATCGCCGGTGCATTGGGCGCGGGCGAGGCGAAGCGCACGTCGGCGCGGCCCACCCAGGCATTGTTGAGGAAGATGTCGGTGCGATAGACGCCCGGCATCACCATGTTGCCGCGCTCGAAGCGCGAGAGATCATTGGTGTTGTTGCCCGCGCCCGAAAGCAGCGAACGGTCGAAGCTGGCGTCCACCGCCGCCGAGGCATCGGCCGCGGAAGCGTCGGCGCCCGTCGCGGCGGCAGCCGCGGCGTGGGCCGGATGGATCACCCCGAACAGCGCGCCGGCAATCGCCACGCACAGCAACGCACGGGCGCCAACGGACAAGCCGTTGGCATCCTTGCGGCTGAGCTGGCGGACGCGCGCTTGGGTCACGGCGTCACCGTGCCCTTATAGGCGTCGCCCGCGCCGTAGTCATTGATGGCGGTGAACGACACCACGCTGCCGGCCGCCGGCTTCTGTGCGCCGTGCAGCGACAGGCGCAAGTCGGACAGCGGAGCGACCATGCCCAGTTCGGCGCTGATGTTGTTGCCGCCGGAGGCGACCGACAAATCGGAAATGGTCACGTTGTACGGCGTGGGGTTGTGCGCGACCAGCGCGTAACCCTTGCCGTCGGCCTCGACCTTCCAGGTGAGTGCGGCGGCGGCCTTGAGCGGATCGCCCTGCAGGCCGGTCGGACGATAGAACAGCTTGATGCGCGAACGCAGCGCCAGCTGCAGCAGGTTCTGGCCTTCGGCTTGCGGACCGGTCGGCTTGGGCGGCACTTCGAGCACATTGAGCCAGAACAGCGATTCCCGGTCGGCCGGGAGCTGTTCCTTGGTAAAGACGATGCGCAGGCTCTGTTCCTTCTTCGCTTCCATGCGGAATAGCGGAGGCGTGATCAGGAACGGCACGTCGACCGATTCGGGCGTGGAGTGCACGTCGCCGCGGTCGATCCACGATTCCACCAGCACGGGGTGGTCGTTGTCATTGGTGAGACGAACGGTGACTTCGCCATCTTTCGCGGGAAACACCACGCGGGTGCCGCCAATCAAGACGTTGGCTTGTGCGAGCGGAGCGCCAAGGCACAGCGCTAGCAAGCCCGCGCCCACGGCGCAGACGAACTTCTTCATGGGGACTACCTCGGTGGGATTCAGGGCCGCCGCGGCGGAAAAGGCCGGGGCCCGAAGGCCCCGGCAGGTGTTGCAGGTATTACTGGTACAGCATGGTGAACTGGACGCTGGTAGCGACCGAACCGGCGCCAGCGGCGGCGGTGGCGTAGTACTGCGCGTAGTAGTTCAGCGTGCCGGCGCCGCCGGTCAGCGTGGCCTGGGCGGAGTTCTGCGAACCGGAAGCAGCGTTCAGGGCGATGGCCGAGAAATCGTTGTTCAGCAGCTGCACTTCCACGCCGGTGGCACTGCCGGTGGCGTTCTTCAGGTTGCCGTCGGCCAGCACGGTCGGGCCCGGCTCGAAGAAGGTGGTGGCCTTGGTCAGCGAACCGCAACCGGTCAGGGCGATCGCGAACGGGGTGCGGCCGGCAACGGCGGCAGCGGCGTTCAGCGAGGTGGTCGACACGGTCGGCAGGGTCACGTTGACCGCGGCCGGGCTGTTGCCGCCGTTGATCTTGCAGGTGGAGGAATTGATCTGGCCGGTGATGTTGATGGTGCCGTCGGCTGCCGAAGCGGAAGAGGCAGCGGCGAAACCAGCGATCAGGGCGGCCGTGAGAAGCAGCTTGTTCATACGATGTCCTTCTTAAACGAGTGGATGAAACAACGGGTCGTGCAAGGCGCTTTCGGAACAAACGGGACATCGCCCACCGGCTGCGCTGTATTGGCTCCTGGCCGTCGTCCCATGCGGTTGGACGTCCAGATCGCTTACCCCACCCAAAGCAACGCCCGTGCCAACCCGTACGGTCTGGAAAGACGGCCGTAGAAGGCTGAAATGAGAGGTAGTTGTTAAGCGGAGGTGACGATTTTTATGAGCCGTCCGGGGTCAAAGTGGACGCGGAGGGAGGCTCAATGTGCAAATTGTGTCACATTTTAGGAAATGTCCTACCGGTTTTGCCCTTAAGTTTTCGTGGGGTCCGGCCGATACAGCATTTAGTATGTAAAGGACGCTTGACATCTTTTGCGGTCGGGTCTAGCTTTGTGTCAAGTTCGCTTGACATGGGGAAGGGCATGGGTCGCGAGACTGTGAAAGGGGGCGTGTCGTGAGCGCTCCGACATGGCTGGGGGCGGCGGGTCGCACGGCCGCGTGGCCCAGCTGGGCGCGCTGGCTGGCGGTGGTCGCGCTGTATGCCTGGCTGATCGCCGGGTTCCTGTTGATGTTCCGAGGCGGCACGGGCTTGCGCCTGCTCGGCTTGGCAATGTTCGCGCTGGGGCTGCCTTGGCTCGCTTACAGCGGCCGTTTTCTGATGCGCGAGCGCAGCCGTCCCGCCGACTGGCGCTATCTGCGCCACTTTATGCCGGCGATGCTGCTGTACATGGTGGTGATGCTCTATGTGTGGCCGCTGCAACACGGCATGCCGCCGGGCTGGCTGAAGACCGCGACCGTGCTGTCGCCGATGCTGCCGATCGTGTGGGTGATCTGGGCCTCGATCCGCTATGTGCTGGCCAGCGACGAAATGCAGCGGCTGCAGCACCTGGAAGCGCTGGCCATCGGCGTCTCCGTGGTGAGTGTGGTCAGCCTCGCGCTGGGCTTTCTCGGCGCGGCTCGCATCATCGCGGTGGACGGCCCGCTTGCGCTGATGATGGTCTATCCGGCCGTTTGCATCAGCTATGGGGCGACCCGCTGCTTCCTGGTCTGGCGCGCCCGCTGCGAATGATCAACCGTATCCGCGAACTGCGTAGCGATCGTGGCTGGTCGCAGGCCGATCTGGCCGAGCGTCTGGATGTTTCGCGCCAGACGGTGAACGCGATCGAGACAGGCAAGTACGATCCAAGTCTGCCGCTGGCCTTCAAGATCGCGCGCTTATTCAGTCTTTCCATCGAATCGATCTTCGAGGCGGAACTGCCGGCGGCAACGCCGATGGTTTCGCGTCATCCAATGGAGTGAGGGGAACACGCTCATGGCAATCAAAGGCCGAACCGTCTTTCGCATCGGCATCGTGGTGATCGCGCTGGCTGTGCTGGGCTGGAAGCATTTCAATCCGCAGACTCATGCGGCCTCCGACACGGCGGCAACGACGAGCGCGCCGGCAGCTAAGCCGAGCACGCCGGTCAAGCCGCAGACCTGGAAACTGGGCTCGCTCACGCTGACCCCATGCGAACTGGGCCAGCCGCATAGCGGTCTCTCCACGGCCGCGTGGTGCGCACCGTTCGAGGTACCGGAAAACCGCGACGATCCGAACAGCCGCAAGATCAACCTCAAGCTGGCGGTGATCCGCAGCAGCGCCCAGGTCGCCAGCAAGGACATGCTGGTGATGCTGGCCGGCGGTCCGGGCCAGGCAGCCACCGAATCGTGGCCGGGCGTGTCGAGCGCGCTGGCACCGCTGCTGCAGCATCGCCATGTGCTGCTGCTCGATCAGCGCGGTACCGGCGGTTCCAATCCGCTCACCTGCAAGGACGAGGGCGAGGGCACGGAGGGTGGTTCCGAAGACATCGATGCCAGCGCCGAAAGCCAGAAGCGCGAGACCGAGCGTTGCCTCAAGCAACTCGAAGGCAAGGCCGATCCGCGCTACTACACCACCACCATCGCCGCGCTGGATCTGGAAGACGTGCGCAAGGCGCTGGGGTCGCCCAGCTTCGATCTCGTCGGCGTTTCCTACGGCACGCGCATGGCCCAGCAATACGCGATGCGTTATCCCGCCGCCGTGCGCAGTCTGCTGCTCGATGGCGTGGTGCCGAACGAATTGGTGCTCGGCGAAGACTTCGCGCCCGATCTGGAAGACGCATTGAAGGCGCAGTTCGCGCAGTGCGCGGCGGTAGAGGCCTGCCGCAAACGCTACGGCGATCCGTATCAGACGCTTTATCAGCTGCGCGACGCGTTGCGCGCCAATCCGCACAAGGTGAGCTTCCGCGATCCGCAGAATTACCAAAGCGTGCAGCGCACGCTGAGCGAATACTCGCTGGCCAGCGTGGTGCGCATGTTCGCCTACTCGCCGCTCACCGCCGCGCTGCTGCCGCTATCCATCGACGCGGCAGCGCACGGCGACGTGGGCCCGCTGCTGGGTCAGGCCAAGCTGCTTTCCGGCGATCTGTCCGACACCATGAATGGCGGCATGCAGCTGGCGGTGATCTGCAGCGAAGATGCCGACCTGCTGGTGCCGCGCGACGAAGATGCGCACACCATTCTCGGTACGCGCATGGTCGACACGCTGCGCAATTCCTGCGCCGTGTGGCCCAAGGGCACGCGTCCGGCGGATTTCCATCAGCCGCTGAAAACCGACACGCCGACGCTGCTGCTGTCGGGCCAGTTCGATCCGGTCACGCCGCCGCGCTATGGCGAGCAGGTGGCGAAGAATCTGCCGAACTCGCGCCATCTGGTGCTCACCGGGCAGGGCCACAACGTGATCAATGCCGGTTGCGCGCCGCAGCTGGTGAAGCACTTCATCGAAGACCTCAACCCCAAGGCGCTGGACGCTACCTGTCTGGATCGCCTGCAGCCGACGCCGACGTTCATCGATTTCAACGGAGCGACGCCATGATCGAGGTAAAAGATTTGCACAAGGCGTTCGGCACCGTGAAGGCGGTGGACGGCGTCAGCTTCACCGCGCGCGACGGCGAGATCACCGGTCTGCTCGGTCCTAACGGTGCCGGCAAGACCACCACCTTGCGCATGCTCTACACGCTGATGGCGCCCGATCGCGGCCAGGTAATAGTCGATGGCATCGATGCCGCGCAGGACGCGCTGGCAGTACGCCGCGAACTCGGCGTGTTGCCGGATGCGCGCGGCCTGTACAAGCGCCTCACCGCACGCGAGAACATCGATTACTTCGCGCGCCTGCACGGCTTGCCCGAGGAACTGCTGGCCAGTCGCCGCGAGGCGCTGGTGAAGGCGCTGGACATGGCCGACATCGCCGACCGCCGTACCGAAGGCTTTTCGCAGGGCCAGCGCGTAAAGACTGCGATTGCCCGCGCGCTGATCCACGATCCGCGCAACGTGATTCTCGACGAGCCCACCAACGGTCTCGACGTGATGGCCACGCGCGGCTTGCGCCAGTTCATGCAGCATCTGAAAAGCGAGGGACGTTGCGTGCTGTTTTCCAGCCACATCATGCAGGAGGTCGGCGCGCTGTGCGATCGCATCGTAGTGATCGCCAACGGCCGCGTAGTGGCTGACGAAACGCCGGCCGCGTTGCGCGAACAAACCGGCGAAGCCAATCTCGAGGATGCTTTCGTGAAGATCATCGGCAGCGAAGAGGGACTCGCCGCATGAACGTGAAAACCACTACGCCGATCATGCGCACGCGCGCCTTCGTGACTGTGTTCATGAAAGAAGTGCGCGAGAACCTGCGCGACCGCCGCACCATCACCAGCGCCTTTCTCACCGGTCCGCTGCTGGGGCCGATCATCATGGTGATGCTGCTCAACATCACCCTCAATCGTCAGCTCGACAAGGCCGAAAAGCCGTTGCCGGTGCCGGTGAGCGGCGCCGAATACGCGCCCAATCTGATCAACGCCTTGAAAGCCGAAGGCATCGTGCCGCAGCCGGCGATCGCCAATCCCGAACTGGCCGTGCGCAAGCAGGATGCCGATGTGGTGCTGCGCATTTCGCCCGACTACGCCAGCGCGTGGCGTAAGGGCGAAGCGGTGCAGGTGGAGTTGATCTACGACTCCTCGCAGCGCGACGCCAACGCCTCGGTGGATCGACTGTCGAGCGTGGTGGAAACCTACGCGCGTCAGCAGGGCGCGATGCGGCTGGTATCGCGCGGCCTGTCGCCGAGCACCGCCTGGCCGGTAGTGGCGGCGAAACGCGATCAGGCCACCGCGCAGGCGCGTGCGGCGCTGGTGTTTTCGATCCTGCCGTACTTCTTCGTGCTTACCGTGTTCATGGGCGGCATGTATCTGGCGATCGACCTCACCGCAGGCGAGCGCGAGCGCCAGTCGCTGGAACCGCTGTTCGCCAATCCGGTGCCGCGCTGGAAAATTCTGGCCGGCAAACTCGGCGCGATCTGCACGTTCTCGTCGGCAAGCCTGCTGATCGGTCTGGTCGCATTCGGTGTGGTGGGACGTTTCGTACCCACCGAAAAACTCGGCATGGAACTCAATCTCGGTCTTGGTTTCAGCGGCCAGGTGCTGTTGCTGATGTTGCCGCTGATCGTGCTGCTGGCGGCGTTGCAGTCGATGGTGGCGGCGTTCGCCAAGAGCTATCGCGAAGCGCAGATGTATGTGTCGCTGCTGATGTTCGTACCGGTGTTGCCGAGCATCCTGCTCTCCACCATGCCGATCAAGGCGCAGGGCTGGATGTACGCGGTGCCGCTGCTCGGACAGCACCTGGGCATCATGCAACTGCTGCGCGGCGACGGCGTCACCGCCGAGCAGCTGGGGATGTGTCTGATCGGCAGCCTGGCCGCCTCGGTACTCGGCGTGCTGGTGACGGCGCATCTGTATCAATCCGAGCGCCTGGCAATTTCAGGCTGACGCTCTTAGCTCCTTCTCCCCTCCGGGGAGAAGGCTGGGATGAGGGGCGGGTGCTCGCGGGAAGGTGGCAAAAAAGCTTGCTTTGACCAACGTCGAGTTAAGCCCAACCCTCTCCCCGCATGGGAGAGGGAGCCACGTATCGCGCTACCATTGGCCTTTCCTCCCACCGAGTAAACCCATGCGCCGCCACCTGCTTGCTCTCAGTCTTCTCACCGTTCTGGCCGGCTGCAGCTCGCACGACGACAACGCGCCCGCCGCAGCCGCCTCCGCGCCCACACCCGCCAGCACCGCGCCGGCGGTGGCACCGCCGTCCACCGATGCCGATATCGCATCGCAGCGCATGGGCAACTACGCCTCGGTGAAACTCACCGCCGATCTTTCGCACTTCGACGATAAGCAGAAGCAGATGATCGCCTTGCTGATCGAGGCGGCCGACGTCACCAACGCGATCTACTGGCAGCAATCGTGGGGCGACAAGACCGCTCTGATGGCGCGCATTCCCGACGAGGTCACGCGCCGCTTCGCCGAGATCAACTACGGCCCGTGGGATCGCCTGGACAACGACGAACCGTTCGTTGCCGGCATCGGTCCGCGCCCGCTCGGTGCGCAGTTCTACCCGGCCGACATGACCAAGGACGAGTTCGACAAGGCCGACCTCAAGGACAAGACCGGGCTCTACACGCTGCTGCGTCGCGACGCGCAGAACAAGCTGGTGACGGTGCCTTATCACGAGGCATACAAGGCCGATCTCGAGCGTGCGGCCGGGCTGCTGCGGCAGGCTGCCGATCTGTCGGCCGACAAGGAATTCGCCGGCTATCTGAAGAAGCGCGCCGATGCCTTGTTGAACGACGACTATCGTCCCAGCGACTTCGCCTGGATGTCGATGAAGAACAATCCGGTCGACATCGTGATCGGCCCGATCGAAACCTACGAAGATCAGCTGTTCGGTTACAAGGCCAGCTACGAAAGCTATGTGCTGGTCAAGGATCAGGCCTGGAGCGCCAAGCTCGCGCGCTTCGCCAAGTACCTGCCCGAGCTGCAGCGCGAACTGCCGGTGGACGACAAGTACAAGGCCGAAAAGCCCGGTTCCGATGCCGACCTCAACGCCTATTTCGCGGTGTATTACGCGGGCGATGCGAACGTCGGCGCCAAGACCATCGCAATCAATCTTCCGAACGACGAGGAAGTGCAGCTGAAGAAGGGCACGCGTCGCCTGCAGCTGGAAAACGTGATGCAGGCGAAGTTCGACAAGATCATGCTGCCGATCGCCAAAGAGCTGATTGCCGACGATCAGCAGTCGCACCTCACCTTCGATGCGTTCTTCGAGAACACCATGTTCCACGAAGTGGCGCATGGCCTGGGCATCAAGAACACGCTCAACGACAAGGGCATGGTGCGCACCGCGCTGAAGGATCAGGCGTCGAGCTTCGAGGAAGGCAAGGCCGATATCCTCGGTCTGTACATGGTCGGCAAGCTGGCGGATAAGGGCGAGCTGGACAAGACCAAGTTGATGGACAACTACGTCACCTTCCTCGCCGGCATTCTGCGCTCGGTGCGTTTCGGCGCCAGCGACGCGCACGCCAAGGCGAACATGGTGCGCTTCAACTTCTTCCAGCAGCAGGGCGCCTTCACCCGCGACGCCACCACCGGCCGCTATCGCGTCGACTTCGACAAGATGACCGCCGCCATGAACGCACTCTCGGCCAAGCTGCTGACCATCCAGGGCGATGGCGACTATGACGCGGCCAAGCAGCTCACCGACAGCATGGGCAATGTCGACGCCACGCTCGCCGGCGATCTGAAGCGGCTGGACCAGGCGAAGATTCCGGTCGACATCACCTTCGAGCAGGGCCTGGAAACGCTGGGTTTGTCCAAGCCCTAAGCGCCAATGCGGCGCATGAAGAAAGCTTCATGCGCCGCCGATTGCTTCCGCCGCGCGTTGGTCGTAGAACACAGAAACCGACCACTCGCGCAGGGAGCATTGCCATGACGATGAGCAAGAGCTGGGTACTGGGTCTGTTTGCGGCCGCCTCGTTTTGCGCCGCCGAAGCGGCCCTTGCAGGCAACAACAACGACCCGCAAGCCGCTGAGCGTGACGCCTATGTGAGGGCCGCCGGCCACACCGTAGCCGGTGTACCCGAGTCGGCCAGAATCACCAGCGTCGATCCACTCGGCGATCACCACGTGGCCATCTATACCGTCGACGGTTCGCAAAAAGACGTCTGGCTGGTCACCACCGATGCCGCCTGCACGCAACCCGTGCTGGCCAACGACCACATCGTCTCGCTAGACACCGGTGTCGCCCGCGACTGCCAATCCGTCGCCATCCAATCCGTCGACAAACGCGACCTCTCCTCCCGCCTGCACTCGATCCCCCGCAATCAATCGCCGGCATTGGTGGATGCGAGGGTCGACAGCACCGACCTGCGCCTCTACACCGTGTTTCGGAATGAGGCGATGACGGATGGTGGGCGGACGCGCTAAACCTGCCGAGTTTTTGCCATTCATGTGGGAGGGCCTTTGGGCGCGACGTGAGCACATGAGAGCCACGCTTCGTCAGGTTGTCGCGCCCAAGTGCGCTCCCACAGATGGCGAGTCTAGGCGCGGTCCTCGCTAAGCGCTGTGCTCCTACAGAGGTCGGCATGGACGCCCGATATGGCGTGGCCAGAGACAATGCAAATGTCGAGGCATGAAACCACGCTACGGATATCGAACATTACGCGCAGGCCGTGTTTCTTTGCCGGAACAGATCTATCTGCTAACTGCGGTTACGGCTTACCGACGCTCCCTGTTTCGAAATACCGCCCTGGCGCGCGAGGCGAGCCGATGCATCCACGACAGTAGCCATTGGGGCGATGCATCCGTGCTGTGCTGGGTGTTGATGCCGGATCACTGGCATGGTTTGGTGCAGCTTGGGGAGCGGGATGATTTGGCTGTGGTGATGAACCGCTTCAAGGGCGCGGTGTCGAGACGATTGCAATGCGCCCAAACCAATCACGTCTGGTCGCCGGGCTATCACGACCGTGCGCTTCGCCATGAAGACGACCTGAGAGCCGTCGCGCGCTATATCGTGGCCAACCCTCTGCGCGCTGGCTTGGTCAGCCATGTGCTCGACTATCCCTACTGGGACTGCATCTGGTTATAGCACCGTGTGGGAGCGCACTTGGGCGCGACGTTTGCCTCTGGCGGTTCCGCTCCGTCAGGTTGTCGCGCCCAAGTGCGCTCCCACAGATTGAGCTGCCTCGCTTATTTAGGAGCCAAATCCCGCATCTCCATCTTCAACTCCCGCCCATCGGCCAGCTTCAGACTCAGCGGGGTGCCGTCCGGCAGATGCATGCTCATTTCGCGCAGCCCTGCGAAACTCAAATCCGCGGAGGATGTTCCGTTGGCGGCCATGATCGCGTCGCCCTTCTTCAAGCCGGCCTGCTCGGCGGGGCTGCCGGGCATGACGGCGATGACGTTGTAGCGATCGGGGTGATCCTTGGACTTTTCGGCGCGGAAGCCGGCCATGCCGTAGTGCCAAACCGGTGCGGGGTGGCGCGGTAGCAGCACCATTTGCTGGCGGCGATAGTCGAAGTGCACGTTGAAGCGGGCCAGTACGTCCTGGCCGATATTGCCGGCTTCGCTGGGATTGCCGGTGGCGCCGGCATCGGTGCGGGTGAGCATGGCGGTGAGGCTGTCCAGCCGCTGGGTGCCGAGCACGAGCTCTTTCGCGTGGGCGACATGGGCGGTGAACAGGCCGCCGACGCCGCCGGTGGGAATCGGCAGGCCGGCTTCATAACGTGCGGCGATGCCGTTGCGTGTGGCCCATTGCGGGAAGGTGAGCGTGTAGCCGGCATTGCCGGTGTCGATGCCGAACATGCCGCTATGGCCGTCCAATTGCGCTTGTACCAGCGGCATGTCGTCGGTGAAGCGCAGCGGCACGACGTTGCCGGCCACCGCCGACGGTGCATCGCCCATGTCATAGGGCTTCAGGTGCAGCTGCTGCTTATCGTTGTCGAACGTGATGGCGAAGCGCTCGAACATTTCCAGGCCGAGAATGCCGGCGATCGGCTGCTGCTTGCCGCGTTCGTAGAAGCTGAAGGGGTAGGGCAGCACGCTATAGGTGAGGTCGCGCACATGCGCGTTGCCCAGCGCGGTGTCGTGCACCTTGGTGTAGGAGGTGCTCATGGTGCCCGAGCCCGAGCCGCCGCTGACGCCCGCGCCCTGGGTCTTGAAGCCCATTTGTTTGGCGGCGTCGGCGGTGAGGATGGCGTGGCCGCCGGTGTCGAGAATGAAAGGCATCGGCGCACGGCCGTCGATGCTCACGTCGACCAGCATGATGCCGCCTTCGATATGCATCGAGGTCATCGCATCGCGGGCGCCGTTGGCCATGCTCACATCGTGCACCTTGCCATCCGGACGCCGCAGCTCGGCCGTGGGCACGCTGCTCAGCAAGCTATAGCGCTCGACTGTATCCACGTTTTCGCCGTCCGCAGTGCCGGCCAGATTGGCGCGCGAGCGGGCGATCTGGAACGGCAACTGCACGCCGTCGACGGCGCGGTAATCGCTGTAGCGTTCGGTGGCGATCAGAAACGAAGCGGCGTAGACCGCGCGGTCCAGTCGATGCGTGCTCGGGTCGATCCACAGCGTCACCAGACGACCGCCGGCCGGCGTCGCTTCCAGCCGCTGATAAGTGCGGCCGTTGTCCTGCGCATCGGGCAGTCGGCGATACGTCACCGACGATTTCGCGTCCAGAAAACCCAGGCGCAGCAACCAGCTCTCGGTGACCGCAATCGCGCGCGCCTCGTCCGAATCCAGCGGATGGATCAGGCCGGTCTGGTCTTCGCGCCATTTGCCCTGCGCATCGATGCCGCTGGCGTTGTCGAACACCTCGTTGTGCGCACGCATGGCGTACTGGCCGTTGCGCAGATTCACGGTGGCGTGCCACGGACCACTGAGGCCATCGCTGGTCTCCTTGCCCGATATCTGCAGCGCGGCCACGTTGTTCCAGTGAGCGGCACCATAGGCCTGGCGCATGCTGTCGAGCAGCGTGGTGCTGTCATCGGCGGCAGCGGCCAGGGCCTGGCTCAGCGCGCCGGCCAGCAGCAGGCCAAGCAATGGGCGGGCGGGATGCGGCATGGGGACACTCCTTGATCGAATGCGCTCATGGTCGATCCGGCGGCGCATCCGGTCTAGGACGCGCGTGGCATATCAGCACGCCCGTTGCAGGCGGTGCCGATAGTCACGGGGCGTTTCTCCGGTGATGCGCCGGAACACGCGGGCGAAATGGCTCTGATCGTTGAAGCCTGCCATCGCGGCCACATCGGCAATGGAGCGATGCTGCTCGCCCAGCGCCTTGCGGGCCAGTGCGATGCGCAAGCCGCGTTGATATTCGCCGACCGAAGCCCCCTTGGCGCGCTGGAAACTGCGCGCCAGATGCGAAGGATGCACGCCCGCCAGCGCGGCCAGCTCCTGCAGCGAAGGCGTGGCGAGCGGATCGTCGTGCAGGCGATCGAGCACCTGTTGCAGCCACACCGGCCGCCGCTCATCGTCGGCGCGGCAGGCCAGCGCAACCAGTTCCAGCACCGCCGATTGCAGCGCCAGTTCCGCCGCATCGTCGGTGGCGCGCAATTCGCGGCTGATGCGGGCGAGCAGGCGATCGGCGTCGGGCAGGCGCAACTGGCGATGTTCGCTGAGCAGACGCGAGACGCCGTCGCTGGCGACATCGGTGAAGAAAATACTGATGCAGCGCGCGCCCTGCGGCCCGAAGCGGTTGGCGTGCCGATGGCCCTTCGGATGAGTGAGCAGCAGCCCCGGCTCGCAGTCGATCGCTGCGCCTGTCGATTGCTGCGTATAAGCGCCCGCAGCGACCAGGCACAGATACGCCTCGTCGTGCTCGTGCAGGGGCAGCGCGTCGTCGCCTGCATACGGCGTGGCGGAAATCTGCAGGCCGCCGAGTTGCCGGCATTGCTCGGGCTGGCCGTAGTTGGTGCGTTGAAAATGCTGCATGGGGCCAGTCTAGGCCGCTGGCGGGCCCGGGCATGTGCCGTCGGTCAGGCCACGCCGCGGCAATTCAGCCTGATTTGGCCTCGATATGCGCTTTGGCCCAGGCCGCCACGGCCTCCGGATGCTCCAGCTGAAGATGATGACCGCCATCCATGTGACCCACCGCGATGGCCTCCACGCAGGCCGCGCGCGCCTGCATGAGTGGGCCGGGCAGGTAAGGCGTGTCCGGTTGCGCCAGCAGCAGGGCGGTAGGTGCGGCGATGCCGCGGAGGATGGCGCGCACCTGTGCTTCCGCCAGGCGGATCGACGAGGGCCGATTGACCCGTGCATCGCTGCGCCAATACCAGCCTTGTTCGGTCTGACGCAGGCCGCGCTCGACGATCGGCCGTGCCTGCTCGGCGGGCAGGCCGCTGGCCATGGTGCGCGCGCTGATCGCCATCTCCACCGAAGCGAACGCGCGCAGCGAGCGGCCGGTGGCTTCGCTGGCCATGGCATCGCGAAACTGCCGCAGCGTGTGCTGGCCGTCGTCGGCAATCGGGCCCAGCCCTTCGATCAGCAGCAGGCGATCGATTCGTTCGGGGCGGGCCGCTGCCACCATCGAGGCGATGCCGGCGCCCAGCGAATGGCCGAGCAGATGAAAACGCGTCAAACCCAGCGCTTCGATCGCCAGCAGCACCGAGCGCACATAGTCGACGAAGTGGTAATGCATGCCGGGCGGCAGATGATCGGAATGACCATGCCCCGGCAAATCGAGCGCGATCACCTGGTAGCGTTCGGCCAGCAGCGGCGCGAGGCGCGCATAGCTGCCGCTGTTGTCCAGCCAGCCATGCAGCGCCAGCAGCGGCGGCGACTGCTCGTTGCCCCACACCTGCGCGCTGAGGCGCAGAT
>Ga0070685_10001091_pt1 | contig 14526 bp, 13 predicted proteins | sample KBSS13LmetaG_FD_65651 | JGI IMG/M metagenome (GOLD analysis project Ga0070685, IMG submission 65651) | Switchgrass rhizosphere microbial communities from Kellogg Biological Station, Michigan, USA - KBS S1-3L metaG | ecosystem: Host-associated > Plants > Roots > Rhizosphere ...
GGTCGGCGTATCAACGTGAGCGGCCCGGCCCTGGCCAGCGGCGCCAAGAAGGCACGGAAGGGGTACCGAGTCTCCCACAGCCCCGGGGCGATTACGAGAATTCGAGCACTCTTCGCGCGAGCGAGCTCAACGCGATCTCGCGCTCGCCGGGCGCCACCCAGCGGAGCCTCGGGCCGGCGCGGGGCAGCGGCTGTCGCGGCTCGCAGCGCCAGACCTGCGCCTCGATCCTGCGGTGCGTGATCGCGTGCCGGATCAGGACCCGCGTGGCGTGGAGCTTCCCGCGCAGCCCGAGGCTCGTGAGCGCGCGGGCGAGCGCGCGTTCGGCCGGCTCGTGGCCTGCGAGATCCACGCCCGGCGGCTCCCAGAGGCCGTCCAGGAGCGGTCCCGAACGCCGCACCATGAGCACGCGGCCGCGGTACTCCACCCTCGCCACCGCGCGCCGAACCCGTACGCCCTCCCGGCGCGGTGCCGCCGGCGGGAAGTCCTCCTGCCGGCCTTCGGAGCGGGCACGGCAGTGGTGCCGCACCGGGCAGGCGTCGCAGCGGGGCGCGCGCGGCGTGCACACGGTGGCGCCCAGCTCCATCAGCGCCTGGTTCCAGTCCCCCGGGGAGCGCGGATCGAGCAGGTCCGCGGCCAGGCTCCAGAGCGCCCTGGCGTCCGCAGCGCGCTTCACCGACCACGGCTTGGCCGCGAGCCGCGACAGCACCCGCGCCACGTTTCCGTCAAGGACCGGAAGCGGGACTCCGAAACCCATGCTGAGCACCGCTCCGACCGTGTAGCGGCCCACGCCGGGCAGCGCGCCGAAGGCCCGGGGCTCGGAAGGGACGCGTCCCGCATGCTCGCGCACCACGATCCCCGCCGCCTCGTGCAGGTGTCGCGCGCGCCGGTAATAACCCAGGCCCGACCATGCGGCGAGCACGCGGTCGAGCGGGGCGCGGGCCAGCGCCCGCACGCTCGGGAACCGCGCCACGAAGCGCTCGTAGTAGGGCGTCGCGGTGGCGACCTGCGTCTGCTGCAGCATGATCTCCGACACCCACACGCGGTACGGATCGCGGGTCGCTCGCCACGGCAACTCGCGGGCGTTCCGGCGGTACCATTGGAGGAGCGCGCGCCTGAGGCCGCGCGCGTCACGCGCCCCGCGAGGTCTTCGAATGTCCCCCGGTGAAACTCCCATGTCCGACCCCGCCCTGAACCGCCGCCACTTCCAGGAGATGATCCAGCGCCCCGACGCCGAGATCGACCTCGCGCGCGCGGCCTTGCTCGTCGCCGCCGAGAACGATCCGCTGCTCGATGTGGACGCCGAGATGGCGAAGCTCGACCGCTGGGCCCAGGAGCTGTCGCGCCGCATCGATCCGCAGTGGAACAGCCTCCAGCGCCTGGCCCGCCTGCGCACGTTCATGTACGAGGAGCTGGGTTTCAAGGGCGACGTGCGCGGCTACTACAGCCCCGCGAACTCGCTGCTCCATTCCGTCATGTCCCGCCGGCTCGGGATACCCCTGACGCTCAGCATCGTGTTCATGGAGATCGGCTGGCGGATCGGCGTGCCCTTCGAGGGCGTCGGCTTCCCCGGGCACTTCCTGGTGCGGCTGACGGGCGAGCCGGGGGACCTGCTCCTGGACCCGTACGATCACGGCGCGTCCGTCCACGAAGAAGACTGCCGGAGGATGATCGAGCTGACCTCGGGCGGCACCGTGCCCTACGACCCGAGCATGATCCGCTCGCTCGGCAAGCGCGCCATGATCGCGCGGCTGCTCTTCAACCTGAAGGTGGCGTGCCTCAAGGCCGGCGACGACAAGGGCGCGCTCGCAGCGGTGGAGCGGCTGCTGCTGCTCCACCCGGACGACCCGCCCGAGTTGCGCGACCGCGGCTTGCTGCTCTACCGCATGGACCGCTACCGCGAGGCGCGCGTGTCGCTCAACGCCTACCTGCGCGCGCGCCCCGACGCGCTGGACCGCGAGGTCGTGGAGCGACACCTGACGGCGCTGCAGATGATGCTGGCGAGCGATCGGCCGACGCCGTGATCGCCGTCGGAGCGCGTGCCGCGCCCCGTCATCTCAATCGCGACGCTCGATCTCGGCCACGTCCTTGAGATTCGGCGTCTTCATCTGCGAGCCGGTCCACGCGCACTGCATCACCACGCCGCAGCGCGGGCACTCGAACTCAGCCGCCTCGCCCTCCTCGGCGGTGGGCATCCAGCGCTCCATCTTGGTGTTGCATCCCGGCGTGTAGCAGAGATAGACGCACAGCGGCATGAGGCTCGCTCCTTAACAGGTGGAGCGCTCAGTGTATCGTGAACTTCACCGGTACGCCCACCCACGCCTCGACCGGCTTGCCGCCCGCCTGCGCTGGCTTGAACGTCCACTGCCGGACGCACGCCATCGCCGCCTCGTCGAGCCCCGGGACCGAGACCGTCACCTTCACGTCCCCGACCGAGCCGTCCGTCTTCACGAACGCCTGCAGCTGCACGGTGCCCTGGGTGCCGGCGGCCCGCGCGCTGTCCGGATACTTGGGCTGCACCCGCGTGAGTGCGACCGGAAGCTCGTCGACGTGCGCGTTCGTCGTGGACATGGGCCAAAGGTGTGCGGTGTCCGCAGCAGCGCTCGACGGCTTCGCGGCCGCGCTCGCAGCGGCAGCTGCGGCCGCTGCTGCCGGTGCGGCCGCCCCTGCGGATGCCCCTGCGGCTGCCGCAGCCGATGGCGTCGCCGCTCCCGTTGCCGCCGCCGCCGGCGCGGCAGCGGCTCCCGCCGGGGCTGCTGCTGCCGGTTCGGCATGCGTGGGCGCCTTCCGCGGCGGCGGACGATCGCCCGGGCCCGTCTGTGCAGGCGTCAGCTCGCCCTGCGGCGGCGGGTTGGTGAAGAACGCATCGCTCGGCGGGTATCGAGTGACGCCGCGATGCGCGCAACCCATCGGCGCGAGAAGGAGCGATACCGCGAGGAACACGACGAGGCGGTGAGCGAGGGTCTGCATGCTTCCAGCCTGCGCCGGCCTGCGAGGGGAACGCAAGCGCGGACTACAGGTCCAGGAGCTTGCGCGTCTCCTGGTACGTGCGCAGCGCGGCGGCGTCGAAGCAGGCGCAGGTCACGCGCTTGAGCTTCTCCGATCGCTCGAGCGCGGCGCCGATCTCTCGGAGCGCGATCGTGGTCGCGCGCGGCAGCGGGAAGCTGAACGTTCCCGTGCTGATGGCGGGGAACGCCACCGTCGTGAGCTCGTGCCGCTCCGCGAGCGACAGCGCCGAGCGATAGCAAGCGGCGAGCAGCCGGTCTTCATCCTGGGTGCCGTTCATCCACACCGGGCCCACCGCGTGCACGACCCAGCGCGCCTTGAGCTTGAACCCGGGCGTGATGCGCGCCTCGCCCATCGGGCAGGGCGCCACCTCGCGGCAGGCCTCGTTCAGCTCCGGCCCCGCCGCGCGGTGGATCGCGCCGCACACGCCGCCGCCGGGCATGAGCGCGACATTGGCCGCGTTCACGATGGCGTCGACGTCGAGCGTGGTGATGTCGGCCTGGAGGATCTGCAGGCGGTCGCCGAGCGGCACGGACACCCCCGATGCGAGTCAGAAGGGCGATGGGTAGCGCGGCACCGTAGGTCGGCGGTCCGCCCGGGTCAACCGGGGGGGCTCGCGGAACGGGCGCGTCCCGAGGGCATCGAACCGCGTGTTCACGGGCATTGCCTGGGCTACCGATGGCGCTCTAGAGTCAAGGCATCGGACCGGGGTCGATCGGGAAGGTTTGGAGGTGTTCATGCGTTCGCACAGTCTCTTCCTCGTCCTCGGCGCGCTGCTCGTCTCCCTGGCCGCGGGGCCAGCATCCGCGGATGGTCACTGGACCGTCTCGTTGGGCGTCGGCGAGTCCGTGAGCGAGCTCCACGGCTCGGCGATCGATGCCGCGGCCTACGCGCAGCTCCACCCGCTGCTCGGCCTCGGCCTCGAGGCCGGGATGGCGTACATGCAGCTCCAAAGTGCGCCCATCCTGATCCCCGCCGGGGCCCGTGACGGCTTGAGCGACGGCATCGCCTCGCTCACCGATGGCATCACGCGGAACCGCGGAGTCTTCGTGGGGCCGGCATTGCGCCTCGGCCAGCAGCTCTATGCGGTCGCGAGCGCCGGGATCTACGAGTTCTCGAACAACGACGGCAACTGGCTCGCGACGCGCTGGGGCGGAAGCGCCGGGCTCGGCCTCACCGGGCGGGGACGCTTCTCGCCGCGCGCCGAGGTCCGCTATCGCTGGGCACCGGATCCCCACCCCACGCAGGTGGTGAGCTTTGAGCGCCTCCCCTACCCCGCGACCCTCGACCGGGACGCCTCGGCGATCGTCTTCACCATCGGAGCCAGCTTCCATTGAACAGCCGCACTCCGCTCACCGACACGCACGGACGCACGGTCCGTGACCTCCGGCTCTCGATCACGGACCGCTGCAACCTGCGCTGCGTCTACTGCATGCCCGCCGAGGGCATGCCGTGGCTCGCGAAGCAGGACCTGCTCACGTACGAGGAGCTGACGCGCTTCGCGCGCGTGTGCCGCGAGTGCGGCGTGCACGGCGTGCGGCTGACGGGCGGCGAGCCCACGGTGCGCGCCGACCTGCCGGTGCTGGTGCGCATGCTCCACGATCTGGACCCGGGCCTCGATCTCTCGCTCACCACGAACGGGCTCAAGTTGAAGGAGATGTCGCCCGCGCTCCGCGACGCGGGGTTGAAACGGGTGAACGTCTCGCTCGACACGCTGGTGCGCGAGCGCTTCCACAAGATCGCGCGCCGCGACCGGCTGCACGAGGTGCTGGAGGGGCTCGCCGCCGCGCGCGCGGCCGGATTCGCGCCGATCAAGGTGAACGCCGTCTTGATGCGCGGCGAGAACGACGACGAGATCGTGCCGCTCGCCCGCTGGGCGCGCGACGAGGGCTACGAGCTGCGCTTCATCGAGTGGATGCCGCTCGACTTCCAGCACTCGTGGGACCGCTCGCAGCTCGTCTCCGGCGAGGAGACGGTGGCGCGCATCGCCGAGGTGTTCCCGCTCGAGGCGGAAGACGGCTCCGAGGATCCGAGCGCCCCCGCGCGCACGTTCCGCTACCGGGACGGCCGTGGCCGCGTGGGCGTGATCTCATCGGTGACGCGGCCGTTCTGCGGCCAATGCGACCGCATCCGGCTCACGGCCGACGGCCAGGTGCGCACGTGCCTGTTCGCGCTCCAGGAGTACGATTTCCGCAAGCTCATGCGCGGCGGCGGCAGCGACGACGACATCGAATCGCTGCTGCGCGCCGCGGTGCTGCGCAAGCAGCCGGGGCACCTGATCTCGCAGCCGGGATTCGTGCAGCCCGAGCGCGGGATGAGCGCGATCGGCGGCTAGGGCGGGGCGGCGACATCGCCGCGTTGCCGGATCTCCGGCTGGCCGAGCGGCGGCGGGTTACGGCTCGTCGCCGTAGATCTTCTCGAGCAGCGACACGAGCATGCGTGCCTCCTGCTCGTTCAGCCGCCGCGACAGGATCTGGTTCAGGTGCGCGACCCTCGGGCGCAACTGCTCGAGCAGGTCGCGACCCCTCGCCGTGATGCGCGCCAGCGACTGGCGGTGATCCAGGTCGCCCTTCTCGCGCTCGACGAGCCCCATGCGCACCAGTCGGTCGAGCATGCGCGTCAGGTCCGGCGCCCGCCGCACCATGCGACGCGCGATGTCACCGCGCGGGTGCGCTCCCGGGTAGACGCCGTTCAGTATCCGCAACACGTTGTATTGCGGAACGGTCATCCCGGTGCCATCGAACACGTCGTCGAGCATTCCCTCGACGGCGGCGTTGGCGAGGAGTACGGCGAGTAGGGCCTCGTGATGAGCGCCCTCGAACCGGGTCTGCAGGAGCCGACGACCTAACACCTCTCCCATGCAGGCGATGATGGCCCAAGGCGATACGAGAATTCAACACCCTCGTGAGCGCGTCGGTCACTACCCCCAGAAATGCGTGTCAGAACACGATTCGAGCTTCCATCGGCGGACCATCTCCCCGATCGTGGACGACGGGATCTCAGTCGATGGGGACCTTCGGACCCGCCGATCCGTGGTATACCACGCAATCGCCGCGGCGCGGGGTCCGACCTCGCCGATCCTCGCCGCGCGGGCGCGGCCTCAGGCGATCATCGCCGACGGCGCCGACACGATCGGGCGCGCGCCGAGGAACATCACTTCCTCCTCGAGCTCGACGCCGAACTTCGCCCGTGCGCGCGCCTTCATCACCTCGGCGAGCGTGAGCACGTCGGAGGCCGTTGCGCGTCCGGCGTTGACGAGGATGTTCGCGTGCTTCGCGAACACCATCGCGTCGCCGACGCGGAGCCCGCGGCACTGGCAGGCGTCGAGCAATGCGCCCGCGGGCACGCGCTGCGTGCCCGGCGAGTGCGGCAGGCCCGGCACCTGGAAGCCGGGCGGAAGGTTCTTGAAATACGAGCCCGCGGTGGGCTCGATCCGCCACTGCGGGTGCTTGACGCGCCGGATCTCGAGCTTCTCCTCGATCTCGGCGCCGATCGCGTCCGGGTCGCCGCGGTCCAGCCGCAGCACGCAGGAGAGGAGCGCGCGCGGCTCGCGCTTGAGCCGCGAGTCGCGGTAGGCGAACTGGAACCACGAGGTGGGCAACGTCTGCACCTGGGTGCCCTCGAGCGTGCACACCGTGCACTCGAGCGTGCGCGAGCCGATGTCCTGTCCGTAGCAGCCGGCGTTGCCGTAGATCGCGCCGCCGACCGAGCCGGGGATGCCGGCCGCGTAGGCGAGGCCGGCGAGCCCGCGGTCGCGGCAGAGCTGGATGAACGTGAGGTAGTCGGCGCCGCAGCCGACGCGCGCCGTGGTGCCCTCGAACTCCACGTCGTCGACGGCGTTCTTCACCACCAGGCCGCGGAAGCCCTCGTCGGAGACGAGCAGGTTGCTGCCGCCGCCGAGCAGGAAGCTCGGGAGCGAGAGCTCGGTCGCGGCGCGCAGCGCGCGCGCGAGCTGGTCCTGCGTGCGCGCAGCGAGGAACCAGTCCGCGGGCCCGCCGATGCGGAACGTGGTGTGGTGGCGCAGCGGCTCCTGCTCGCGCAGGCCCTCGCCGATGGCCGTGCGCAGCCGGTCCCCGATCCCTGGTGTCCGGAAGCCCATGGGACGCAGGTTGCCCTGCGGCGCGTGCGCGGGTCAAACTGTGCGAGAATCGCGACGCTGGTGTCCGACATCGAACCACGTCGCTCCGGCGTACGTCTGCGATTGCGTGGCCCGGCCCTTCCGCCCACGTCCCATTGCGAGGGGAGCGCATGAAGATCGAGATCCGCTACTGCGTGCAGTGAAACTACCTGCCCCGGGCCTCCAGGTTGGCGGCCGAGATCAAGCAGCATCGTGGCGTCGACTCGACACTCACGCGCGGCAGCGGCGGTGAGTTCGAGGTGAGCGTGGACGATCGCTTGGTGTTCTCGAAGCGGAAGGAGCGCCGGTTCCCGGAGCTGGACGAGATCCTGTCGCAACTCCCGGTGTAGCCGCGGGGCGTCAGCGCGCGGGCCGCTCGAGCCGGAGCGCGAAGCGGCGCTCGCCGAGCTTCTCGAACACGATCGCATCCCCGGGCACGAGCGCGTGCTCGCGGCACCAGCGCGACATGCCCGCCTTCGTACGCGCGCGCGGACGGAACACCCACGAGCCGTACTGGATGTCGGTCTCGAACGACCAGCCGAGGTCGGTCTCGATCGTGACCGGCTTCACCTCGTAGGGCCGCGGCGCGTCGGCGGGCCCGCGCGGGCCGATCGCGTCCGTGGGGAAGAACTCGAGGATGTCCCAGAGCGGCACGTTCCGCTCCGTGAACGTCCACGCGTCCTCGGCGGTGCGGACCTCGATGCGTGCGCGAGCCGCGCTGCGGACCGGTTCGCCGCCCGCGCTCAAGGCCGCGCGGGAGCGGCGTCCGAGATGCCGCCCAGCTCGCGGTGGAAGAACTCGAGCGCGCGGCCGTAGATCTGCCGCACCTGCTCGGGCGCGGACACGATGTGCGTCTGGCCGGGGAGCGGCAGGAAGCTCCACGAGCGGTTGGCGCGGTTCAGCGCGTCAGCGAGCTTCAGGCTGTTGACGAAGTAGACGTTGTCGTCGGCGGTGCCGTGGATCACGAGCAGCGGTCGCGACAGCGTCGACGCCTTGAGCAGCACCGAGCTGCGCGTGTAGGCGGCGGAGTCGGCGGGCGGCACGCCGATGTAGCGCTCGGTGTAGAACGTGTCGTAGTCGTGCCAGTCCACGACCGGCGCGCCGGCGACGCTGGCCTTGTAGACCTCGGGTGCGTGCAGCACCGCCTGCGCGGCGTAGAAGCCGCCGAACGACCAGCCGAACGCGCCGATGCGCGCGGCATCCATCTCGGGATAGCGCCCGCACAGCTCCTTCAGCGCCAGCTTGTGGTCCGTGATCGCGGGGCCGATGAAGTCGCCGCGGATGGCGCGCTCGAACGCTCGCCCGCGGCCGGGCGTGCCATGGCCGTCCACGGTGACCACGATGAAGCCCTGGTCGGCGAGCCACTGCTCGAGCAGGTAGCGCCGGGAGCTCCTCACCACGCGCTGGCTGTGCGGGCCGGCGTACGCCCAGTCGATCACCGGGTAACGCGAGCCCGCGTGGAAGTCGCGCGGACGGACGATGAACGCGCGCAGCGAATCGGCGCCCACACGCGTCCATTCGACGCGCGGCTCGATGCCCGGATCCTCGGCGACCGACTTCAACTCGCCGAGCGCCTTGCCCTGCGCGTCCTCCACGAACCACTGCGTGGCGCCGCCCTCGGGCGCGAGCCAGCGGACGAGCGTGCCGCCGTCGGGCGAGCACACCGCGTCCTCGACGCCAGCGGCCGTGCCCACGCGCTTCGCCTTCCACGGCTTCTTCAGGTCCACGAGCCAGAGGTGCGTCTCGGTGGGCTCGTCGCTCGCCAGCACCCACGCGCGCGTGCCCATCTCGTCGGTCCCGAGCAGCTTTCGCACGCGCAGGCCCGACGGCGTCAACCGGCGGCTCGTGGCGTCGGCCTGCTGCAGCTCGAGCGCGGGGCCGGTGTCGTCGTGCTCGCTGATCCACAGGAATGTCTTCCCGTCCGGCAGCCAGAGCGGCGCGCCCTCCGGGAGGTTGATCCACGCCTTGTCGTGCTCGCCGAGGAGCGGCGCGGTCTTGCCCGTGGCCGGGTCCACGCTCAGGAGCGACGCCTCCTGCTGCTTCCGGTCCATGAGGTAGATCGCGAGCGGCCCCTTCTCGGGCCAGGCGACGCGGCACAGGTAGGGCCACGCCTTGTGGTCCCACTCCACCGCCACCGGCGTGCCGCCGTCGAGCGGGTAGATCGCGAGCCGCACGTCGGCGTTCGCCATGCCGGGCCTGGGGTACGGGTGCTCCTCGGGCGCCTTGGTCGGGTTCGAGGGATCCATGATGCGCAGCTTCTCGAGCGCGCTCTCGTCGTTGCGCTGGACGAGGAGCGAGCGCGAGTCGGGCGACCACCAGTAGCCCTCGAAGCGGTCCATCTCCTCCTGCGCCACGAACTCGGGGAGCCCGTAGGTGACCCCGGCGCTCTCCGGGCTGGCGACGACCTTCTCGGCTCCGCCCGCAAGGGCCAGCACCCGCAGCTCGCCGTTACGCACCAGTGCGAGGCGCGTGCCATCGGGCGAGAGCCGCGCGTCGTCGGCCGGCGGCAACGCTGGTCCGCCGGCACGCTCCGCCGCCAGCTCGCGCGACGTACCGTTCGCGCGGTCGTAGAGGAACAATCGGCCCGAATAGGGCACCAGGATCGCGCTGCCGTCGCGCGAGAGCTGGAACGACGACAACCCGCGCGCCGTGAGCCGCAGCCGCTCGCGGCGGGCCTTCTCCTCCGGCGAGAGCGTCTCCTCGCCGCCGCCGAGCAACTTCGCGCCGGTGAGGATCTCGCGCTCGCTCCCGCTCTTGACGTCGAACGCCCACAGGCTCTGCGTGCGGTCGCGCGCGCCCGAGCGCAGGAACAGCACCTGGCCGCCGCCCTTCGGGATCGTGATCGCGGTCGGCTGTCCGGAGCGGAAGCCGCGCGTGGCCGCGTAGCGATCGAGGAAGTCGGAGGGCGCCGCGGCGCGCGCGAGCGGCGTCGTGACCACCGCGGCGAGCACGAGGACGGGGACGAATCGCATGGCCCGCGAGTCTACACGCTTGCGCGTCATCACCCCGCCAGCTCCCCGGTTTCGCGCGACACCTTCGGCCGCGCGCGCTTCAGGATCGGCCCGAGCGGCGCGTAGAGCTCCCCGCCCAGGCGCCCCACGGGCGCCAGCTTCGCGGGATCCACGCGGCCCTCCACCATCACCTCGTCGCGCACGCGCCCGAGGATCACCTCACCCACGACCAGGATGCTGTTCCCGAGCGGGATCTCGCGGTGGAGCACGCATTCGAGCTGGAGCGGTGACTCGGCGACGTACGGCGCGCGCACGCGCTCGCTCGGCACCGGGGTCAGCCCCGAGGCGCCGAACTCGCTGGTCGCCCGCGGCCACTCGCCCGCGGTGCGAACCATGGCGTCGAGCAGCGGCTCGCTCACCACGTTCACCACGAACTCGCGCGTTTCGCGGATGTTGCGCAGCGTGTCCTTGGGATCGTCGGCACGGTCGCTGATCGCGATCGTCACCAGCGGAGGCTCGCTGGAGATGGCGTTGAAGTACGAGAACGGTGCCAGGTTGGTGTGGCCCGCAGCGCTCACCGTGGACACGAACGCGATCGGCCGCGGCACCACGGCCGAGATGAGGAAGCGATAGACCTCGCGCGTGGGCAGGGCCTTGGGATCGAAGATCACGCACGCAACGGTAGCGGCGCGAGGGGCGCTCGTACAATGGGACTCGACCTCCGGCCCGCCGGTTCCTAGACTTCGCCCCCATGCTCGGCCTCGCGCGCCCGCATCCTATCCGGCATCGCGCCTTCATCGTGTGCGCGCTCGTCGCGTGCGTGGGCGCAGCGCACGCGGCATCGGTGCGCGGCACGTTCGTGGGTGGAACACCGCAGGCGCCGCTCGAGGGCGTGGAAGTGGTGCTGCGCCGCGCCGCGGACTCCACGCTGGTCGCGCACACCACGACGAGCGCCGATGGGCACTTCCTCGTCGACAGCTTGCGGTTCGACCGCTACCTGCTGCGCGCTTCGCTGCTCGGCTACCAGCCGTGGCTCGAGGCGGACGTGGTGCTGAGCGAGAGCGCGCCCGATCTCGACCTCGGCCGCAACGCGCTCACGGTGTCACCGATCGCGGTCAAGGGCACGGAGGTGAGCACCGAGCGTGCGACCGCGATCGTCGCCCCCGACCGGAACATCTACCTCACCAAGGACATCCCCGCCGCCACCACGGGCAACGCCACCGACGTGCTCCGGAGCGTGCCGGAGCTGGACGTGGACATCGACGGCCACGTCAGCATCCGCGGCAGCAACAGCGTCACCATCCAGATCAACGGGCGCGTCTCCCCGATGAAGGGCGACGACCTGGTGAACTACCTGCGGCAGATGCCGGGGAACCGCATCGAGAAGGTCGAGGTGGCCGCGAACCCATCCGCGAAGTACGACCCCGAGGGCATGGCGGGGATCGTGAACATCGTGCTCAAGGACAAGGTCGACCTGGGGCTGAGCGGCAGCCTCACCGTGGTGATCGGCGCGCGCTACAGCAGCCCGGGCGCGCGCGTCGCCTACCAGAAGGGGCCGCTCACGGCGTCGGGCGGCATCTCGGGCTCGCTCAACCGCTTCACGTACGGGAGCAATGTGTTCCGCCAGAGCTACCTCACCGCGCCGCCCAGCACCTACGCCTCGGTGGCGGACTACCTCTCCAAGGGCCTGTTCGGGAACGCCGACGCATCGTTCGACTACACGCTGACCAAGCGGATGACGGTCTACGGCACGGTCAACGGCTTTCTCGGCTCGCAGAACTCCGACAACCACACCGCCTACGTGCTCAACGATTCCACGCAGGCCGAGACCAGCCGCTACCTGCGCGCGGACGACGGCGACTGGAACGGGCACACGCCGTCGATCACGCTCGGATTCCAGCACCAGGTGCAGGCGGGGAGGAACGAGCGCAGCCTCGAGCTGCTGCAGAGCGGCAGCATCGGCGATCAGCACAACCATGTCGTGCGCCAGACCGTGGTGCCGGTGGGCATCGACGAGCAGCTCACGCACCTCGCGAGCGACTACGACTACCGCGAGCGCTCGCTGCAGTTCGACGACAGCCACCCGCTCGGCAAGAAGGGCAAGCTGGAGCTGGGCTACAAGGGGCTCGAGCGCATCTCCACGAACGCGAGCGACCTGCTCGTGGTCGCGGGTCCCGCCGGCTCGCCGGCCACCGACGGCAGCTCGTTCGAGGACCGCGAGCGCTTCCACTCCGCCTACCTCACGCTCGGCTCGGTGTTCGGGCCGCTCTCGGTGCAGCTGGGCGCGCGCGGCGAACTGGCCGACCGCGAGTTCGACGCCCGCTCGACCGCCACCCGCTACGACCACGACTACCAGTCGCTGTTCCCGAGCGCGAACGTGGCCTGGGATTTCGGCAAGGGCCGCACCCTGCGGTTCACGTACTCGAAGCGCATCGAGCGGCCGTCGTCCTACTTCCTGAACCCGGACGTGCCGTCGACCGATTCGCTCAACCGCTACGTCGGCAACCCCTATCTCGATCCCAAGTTCACGCACTCGTACTCGGTCGACGCGAGCTGGACCGGGTCGGCGGGGCTGATCCGGCTCTCGCCCTACTTCCGCGACACGTACGACAACTGGGACTACGTCACCCAGGTGGGCGCCGGCGGCGCGGCGACCACCACGTGGGTGAACGCCTCCTCGGTGCGCACGCTCGGCGTCAGCTTCACCGCCTCGCTGCGCCAGCAGGGCAAGCTCGGCGGCACGATGAACGTGGGGCTTGCGCGCGAGGAGCACGACGCCAGCAACGTGGTGTCGTCCTACCTGCGCGCCGTCGTCGGCTGGTCGGCGAACGGCAACCTCACCTACAAGTTGAAGAAGACGGTCGACCTGCAGGCCAACCTTCGCTACGCGCCGAAGCGCGCGCTCGCGCAGGGCTACTCGTCCGCGTACGTGGGCTCGTCGTTCGGCGCGCGCTGGAAGCCGAACGATCGGGTCAGCGGCGGGATCTCGGTCTACGACCCCTTCAACCTCGCCCACTTCACCAGCTCGACCGGCGACGCCACCTACACGCAGCAGCAACGGCAGAACAACAACATGCGCGGCCTGTCGGCGTCGCTGTCGTGGTCGTGGGGCGGCAAGCCGCCGGAGCAGAAGCAGCGGCGGCAGTCGGGCGACCAGGCGCAGCCGGAGGGCACACCGGGGCCGTAGCCACGCGTGATCCGTCGCGCGCTGGCCCCCGTGCGGGTCCGTTGCTCGTCACGCGCGGCCGTGCATCTTGCAACTCGCTTCGGGCACGCGCGGTTCTCTAGACTTAGTGGACGATGAACCGCAGCGTGCGCTCTCTCCCGCTTCCCGCGCAGACCCTCCCCCGTCTCCTCTCGTCGATGGCCCTCGCGCTCGCGCTCGCCGCGGGCGCGTCGCGCGCGGCGTCGGTGCGCGGAATGCTCGTGGGTGGAAACCCGGCTGCCCCGCTCGAGGGCGCCGAGGTGGTGTTGCGGCGCGCCGCGGACTCCACCGTGGTGGCGCACACCACGACCGGCGCCGATGGCGGCTTCCGCGTCGACAGCCTGGCGTTCGACCGCTACCTCCTGCGCGCGTCGCTGATCGGCTACGAGCCGTGGCGCCGCTCGGACGTGGTCCTGAGCGCGGCCGCGAGCGACCTCGATCTCGGCCGCGTCGCGCTGGTGCTGTCGCCGATCATGGTCCAGTCCGTGGACGTGAGCACGGCTCGCGCGACAGCGATCATGGCGCCCGACCGCAACGTCTATCTGACGAGAGACCTGCCAAGCTCCAACACCGGCGCCGCCACCGATGTGTTGCGCGGCGTGCCCGAGCTGGACGTGGACATCGACGGCCACGTCAGCCTGCGCGGCAGCTCGAGCGTGAACGTCCAGTTCGACGGCCGGGTCTCGCCGCTCACCGAGAAGGAGCTCGATCGCTACCTGCGGCAGATGCCGGGGAACCGGATCGAGCGCGTCGAGGTCATGGCGAATCCTTCGGCGAAGTACGACCCCGAGGGTACGGCCGGCATCGTCAACATCGTGCTCAAGAAGAACGTCGACATCGGGCTCAGCGGGAGCGTCACCGGCACGCTGGGCCAGCGCTACAGCAGCCCGGGCGCTCACGTGGCGTGGCAGCGGGGCAAGCTCAACCTGTTCAGCGGCTTCTCCGGCGCACAGAGCCATTGGAACTACCAATCCAGCAAGCTCCGGCAGAGCTTCCTCACGTCGCCGCCCACCTCCTACGCCTCGAACTCGGACCTCGTGTACACGGATCACTTCGCGAACCTGGACGCCTCCATCGATTACGCGCTCACGCGGCGCGCGACGCTCTACGGCACGATCAACGGGTACATGGGCTCAGGCGAAACCCAGGAGCTCGACCGCTTCGTGCTCACCGACGCGTCACAAGCGGAGACGAGTCACAACCTGCTCGCGGGCGACGAAGAGTGGGATGCACGGTCACCGGCGGTGACG
>Ga0070685_10001095_pt1 | contig 14490 bp, 13 predicted proteins | sample KBSS13LmetaG_FD_65651 | JGI IMG/M metagenome (GOLD analysis project Ga0070685, IMG submission 65651) | Switchgrass rhizosphere microbial communities from Kellogg Biological Station, Michigan, USA - KBS S1-3L metaG | ecosystem: Host-associated > Plants > Roots > Rhizosphere ...
CCCCCCCCCCGACGCTCTGCACTACGGGGTATTCGAATTGACCGAGGGTCGGAAGGCATCGCTGTAGGGCGGACTGCACGAACTCGATCCTGAGAGCGCAGTTCCGCTCTAACGCTTGCTGCGCTTTCCCTTCTTTCCGCAGCTGTTCCCGATCACCGGCCGCAGCGTCACCTGGCGGCCGTTATGAGCGACGAAGCGGGCGTTGGCACGCTGGGACTTGATCTTGCAGAGGTCTTCGGAATTGACCAAGAGGCCCTTCTTGCCGCCCTTCATTTCCAAGACGAAGCGCGAGACCGGGGCGTCCGGGATGAGTTCAAAGGTAGAGCGAAGCCCGTTTTGCTTGGTGGTGTCGATCCTCGCGTGGACGAGGACGCGGATCTGGCCGTTCAAGTCGGCGACCAGGTCGGGCAGGGTGTGGCCGAAGCCGGTCCCCAGGTAGACGGGGCCGGAGAGCGGTTTGTCGAGCAGGGGGCTCCAGGCCTTGACGCGCCCGTAGACCGAGGCGGCCGGGCATTGGGAGGCCGCGAGCTGGGGGCGGGTGCAGACGGTGCCGATATGGCCCTGTTCGAGAAACTCGGAGTGCGGCAGGCCGACCTGGGCGCGGGCGATGTTCGCGTAGGCGCCCTTCTTCGGATAGGTCAGCACCGCTTTCAGCGCCGGGTAGCGGTTCCGCTTGGTGCCGCCCTTTAGGGCGATCTTCAAGCTCGGCTTGAAGCCGAGCTTGTTGCAGCTACCGACTTGGAAGCGGTTCGAGAGCGTTGCGCTCTGCCCCAGGACGGTGGTCAGGGTGCCACCGACCGCCATCGCTTCGCAGCTGGTCGGGTTGATCGTGAATTTAGAGCGGCTCATCTTCACCGCGATCGAGCGCACATCGAGCGGGATGCTCTTGAGCTCGGTGGGGATCAGGTCGCTCTTGACCGTGATCTGGGCGCTGAACGGATCGACTTCGAGGGCAGAGCGCACCACCACCGTGCCGAGGTCGTAGGGACCGGCGACGGCCGGGGTGATGATCGCGAGGCTCAAGGGGGCGCCCTTGTATGGGCCGGCGAGGTAAGCGCGGCCCTGCACGTAGTAGGGCGAAGTGCCCGCGCCGGCGCCGACGTTGACGACGCCGACTTCTGACTCAGAGGGGCAACTGGCGGCCGCCTGCTCCTCTTTACCGCTCTTGCCCGCCGCCGCGACAAGGGCGGCATCGGGGCAGTAGGGGATGCCGGCGAGCTTTCCGAGCAGGCCTGGAGGCGGGGTGACGGTGAGCGAGGCGAACTGCTGGGTGCCGTCGGCGCGGCTCAGGTGGAGGACGAAGGGGCTGAACGCGCCGGCAATCGGCGCTTCGGTTCCCGCTTCGAAGCCCGGGCTGTTGGGCAGCTGCTCAGGCGAGGTGGCGCAGCTGCCGCCGCCCGGAGCGCTGGTGATCCCGTGGCTGTCCGAGGGAGTGGCCGGCGGGCCCGATTGCGGTGCCGACCAGGGGGTGAGACTTGAGGTAGTGGTGTAGGTGCCGCAGGTCGCAGGCGTCTTCAGAGCAGCCCGCTCGCCGCCGAAGAAGTCGAGCTTGAAGTCTTCGAAGGGCAGTTGCGGGTTGTCGGCGAAGGTCGTGGTCAGCTGTCCTTCGGCTCCGACTTCGACCTCGCCGGCGAGCTTGATGACGACGCCTGAGGCTTCGTCGTCGACGGCGATGTAGATGGCGAGGAGGCTGTCGAAGGGGTTGTCGTAGGGGGTTGCGACGTAGACACCGCCCGTGAGCGAGTGGTCGAGGAGCGGGGTGTCGACTTCGACCTTGCCGATCTTCGCCGCATCGGGACAGGTGGCCGCCTCCGGCGCCGAGAGGGCGATCTGGGCCGGCGTGCAGCTCTCGAGTCCAGCCGCCGAGGACGGGTTCAGGGTGAGGCCCGCGGGGAGCTTGACCACCGCGTCCCGCAGATCAGGGGTGGCGAGGCCTTCGGGATCTTCGTTCTGGGGGATGTGGAGGTCGACGTGCAGGCCCGTGGGTGAGTCAGCTACTTGGCTCGTCGGCTGCACTTCCAGGTCCGGTTCGAACTCGAGTTTGTCGCAGCCGGTGATTTCCGGCATCTCGAAGGGTTTGGCAAAGAAGGTGCCGGGGAGGTCGTAGGAGTCGATTTTGACGCGGGCCTCAAGTGGCCCGGTGCAGCTGGTCGGGTTGCGCAGGAAGGGGATGTCGGGGGTGCCAGGGGTTACCGAGCACGGGCCTTCGACGCCGGGGCATGACCTCTGGGCGTCATGACTCGGATCGGCAGGCACTCCCCAGAGCCGGATTTCAAAGCTGTAGGGGTTCGAGATCGTCGGCAGGTTGAAGCTGCCGGCATTGACGCCGTAGTCGCTGCCGGTGCGGAGGCTGGCGGAGATGTAAGCGTTGGTCGAGACGTTGACCTCACCAGCGAACCGGGCGGGACTGCCCTTCGCGGGAACGACGTTATAGATATTGGATCCGTGTTCGGTTGGTCCAGCTGATTTAACCCGGATGACACCCACCTGACTATTTCCTGAGCAGGTTCCTTCTTCGACGAAGCGCACCGGGCACTGCTCCACCGCGGTCGGATTGCCGACCAGGCCGGGTGGCAGTTCCGCTAGCACGTCCTTGGCCAGGGCCGCCGCGCCGATTGCTCCTTTTACTTCCCCGTGAGGCAGCGTGATCCGCGTTACCAGTTCATAGGGATGGGAGCCGGCAAGGTTGTCCGGTTCGCTGAGGGAGTTGAGGGGTTCTATTGAGAAAGCTTCCACGCCGAAGGTGTGAAAGGTGCCTCCGGAGCCGTCGGCGGTTCCCGAGGTGGTGGTGACGACGAAGCGGTAGTGGTATTCGGTATCGCTGTCGAGGCCGGTGAGTTCGGCGCTGACCCGCTGAGCGGGGTCTCCGGCGTCCAACGTCCCGGGGGCGCAGGGCTCGCTTTCCGCCCCGGCCCATTCGCTTTCGGCAAACGTGACGGCGGTCGTGAATTCGACCTCGCACGTCGCTTCTTCACCCTGGGGGTCGACTTCGGCTTCCAGGTCGGCGGTGAAGATGTAGGGCTGGGCGGCTTCTTTGGTGATTGCCGCCGCGCCGGCGATCCCCGGTGCCCAGAGCAGGCCGAGGTACACCACAGCCGCGATTGCCAGAACCGGCCGCATCAAAGCTTGTCTCGAGATCGCCATCAGTTGTTCCCCCTGTTGTTGCCGGCTTGGTGGCGCTTGTGGTGGTGCCGGTGCTTCTTCTTTTTCACGCATTTGCCACCGCGGCGAACCTTGCCGTGCCTGCAGGGCTTTGCTTTGACGTTGCCCGAGCCGGTGAAATTTGAGGTGGCCGGTAAAGGCGCCGCGGGTGGCGGCGGACCAGCCGGGTGGCACTGCTCACCCGCGCACGGCGCCGGCGGCAGCGGTGGTTCGGCAAAGCCGCCGTTGACGCGGGCGTCGTAGACGCTCGGCAGGCCGCCGTCGTCGTCGCGGCGAACCAGCGACTCGGGAGTGATGAAGAAGATGTCGCTGCCATCGGCGCTGGCGTCGAGGAAGGTGGAACCGCCTTTGGCGGCACCGCTTGAGATCAGGCTCACGCCTCCGTCCTGATACTGGTACACATCCTTGAAGCCACCTTCATCCTGAGGAGAGAGTGGATTTTCGGTATCGAAGAAGACCCGGCCGTCATCAAGCACCACCCGGGGGGCATAACGGGGTCCAGGGGAAAGGCGCAGGAACTCAGCTCTTTCCACTAGCCGGGTGTTCCCCACTGGTTTGTCGCTCGTTGCATCGCACGAAATACACACCAGTTCATCGGCCTCGGCGTCGTAGAGGAACAACTCCTCGCAGCTCGGTTCATTTAGCCCACAGAGACCCGGTTCGGCCGGAGAGTTGTCGAAGCCGGTCAACGGTTTGAATGAGGAGAACACCAAATACCTGCCAGAGGGGCTCCACGCAGTTTTCAGTCGGCCGGTTTTCGGGCTACCGGGAAGGGGTTCCCACCAGTTGAATCTGTCTTTCCCGCCTAGGGTCGTACTGCCTTCGCCAGTCTCCCAAGGAGATAGCGTCGCCACGTAGGTCAATGCTTTTTCACGGGCCAGATACAGGTTTGGCTGGCCCGATTGAGCAACTTCTCCCTGACCGTTCTGCTGCGAGCCGGTGAGCACGCCACGAGCAACGAAGTAGAGATGGGTGCCGTCGTCGGAGCCACCGCTGATGCCGCGGACGTTCGCGGTTCCAGAAGCGGCCACGGTGAGATCGACGAGTTGTTTCGCGCTGACGTCGAATTCGTAGAGGTCTGGTTTGCCAGCCTGTGCACTGGACGGAAAGGTGAGTGCGTGATCGCTGGTGAAGAAGACCCTGTCTCCGTCGCGCGAGGCAAACTGGAAGAGGCCGCCCCCGCTCGTTCCAGCTCCTTTGGAGACATCTATTTGCAGCGTGCAGGCAAGGTTGGCTTCGCTGGTCGTCCGGCAGTTCGCGTCGGCCGCAGGAGCTTGGCCGGCGTTTTCGCGTAGGTAAAGGTTTCCATTCGCTTCAAAGAAGACGCGTTCCCCGTCGGCCGACACGGCGTGGCTGACCGGCGCCAGTCCCAAAAACGTTCCGCCTCCGCCTTCGCCCCAGTCTTCGGTAGCTGCGCCAAGGGTTGCCGAAACATGGTCCCCGCTGGGCAGAATCCCGACCTCGCGAATGGTGCCTTCGACCCACTCGAACAATTTGGATTCTGCTTCCGAATCCGGGGTCAACATTGACTCCTCGCTGAAGACGATGTGGCTCAAGTCAGGGGAGGCAGCTTGGTAGGTCGCGTTCGCCGGAGTCACTCCGGCTGGAGCGGGATTCACCAGCGCATAAGGCGAGTCTCCGCGCCGGAGGTAGAGGTTCGAGTAGCCACGTGGTTCCCCAGCAACGAGTTCTTCGACCGGAATACCGCATTCGCCGGGGTACCCGGAAGCATTTGAGGATGAGAGATCCCCGCCCGCCGACAGCAAGTAGGCGTCCAGATTTTCGGAGAGCGCAACCCCTGGCTGGCATACCGCATAAGTGGTTGGAGTAGGGGTCAGCTGCGGATCGAGGCTTTTGAGACTCCATCCATTGACGGTCCGCGCGGAAAGCCAGGTTTCGCTGCTCGTCTGTGAGCCACTAGCGGGATACCGGCTGTAATAGGAGACGGCATCGCCCGACGGTGAAGCCTTGCCCCCGCCGAATTCGAGCTTGGTGTCTTTCGTGAGCGAGGGAACGCTCTCCGGACTCGCGAGCTCGTAGGCGCGACAATCCGACAGGGCAAGGGCAGCGGCGCCCTGTTCTGCTCGAATTGCTTCGTTGGAGCAGGTCGCGGCGCGTGCGGATGGCACATAGCAATGCAGGATCAGGGTCGCGCACGAAACGAATACTGCGAGCAAAAAGGCTTTGATTACTACCGGTGAAGTCTCTGCTCGCATTGTGATCTCCCCTGTGGTTTTCTGAACTCGTTGTTCTCTGCTAGCGCCGCTGCTTGGCCTCGTCTGCTGCCCCCACCGGCTTAGATTGCCGGTGGGGGCAGCATGATCAATGCCTCACTGAACGAGCCTCATTAGCTGGTTTTGATCGCCCAAGCGCCGAAGCTCTTGCCTGCGGTTTTGTCGAAGTACACGATCGCCCCGATTTTCTGGGGCACTTTCGCTTCAACTACCGGTTCGCCGTTGATTATGTAAAGACAGAGGACACCCGTGGTCGCTTTCGGTTCGAAGGCGCTTCCCGGGCATTTTTCTTCTTCTTCTTCGGTGTGGCTGCTGTCGTTATAGAGGATGACTTCCGAGGGCGGATTTTCGAGAGCAAACGGGAAGGAGATCGTGGTTACGGAGAATTCCCCGATGGCGACTCCTGCTTCCCCGAGGTTTTCCCAATAGCCGGTCAGGGTTTCCGGAAGTTCTCCATCACCTGAGGTGCCGTTGCAGGCGAATCCTTCACCAGTGCCGTTGACGAATTTGGTCCCGCCTTGCGTGCAGTTGGTGTCGCCGGCGCTCAGAGGGATGACGGTGACGTCTTCGCCATCTTTGCCGTCTTTGCCGTCGGTGCCATTCGTTCCATTGGTGCCATCTTTGCCGTTCGTGCCATCTTTGCCGTTAGCGCCCGTGGCCCCGGCGTCGCCTTTCGGGCCCTGGGGACCTTGCGCACCCGGCGCACCATTCTTGCCGGCGAACTGCTTGGCAATCTTCTTGACTTCCTTCTTCTGCTTCCCGGTCAGGCCAGCTGCGGCGTAGGCTCCGCCGACCATTGCTGCGACGAGGGCAACGACGGCGACGATGAGGCCAGCCTTGCCAAAGGGTTCCCGAAATCTATGAAACATGCTTTATGTCTCTCCTTATGTAGATGCCGGTATCCGACCGGCCCAATCGATTCCACTGCTGCTCGCTCGGGCGAGGGCCGGTAATCACCAGGCTCGCGGGGACGGCTTTACATGCCGCGTTGACCGCTTTCAATTGCTCCATCCGATTACTCCCTCACCACGGGGCCCCCTGCCGAGGACATGTTTGATCCCTGAGCGCGGTGTCCCAAACACCGCAGTACGCTGATGCAATTTACAGACAAACTTGTTGCGCTGTCAAGGGGAACTCGCGTGGACGGGCGCTGGACCACAGCCCCCTGCTCGACCTACGCGTCCCAACTGACAGACCCTCCGCCAGTTCGTTCGACTTCGTTGTTGCCAACGTAGGTCCCGTTGGTTTGTTCGGTCGTAGAACCGCAGAAGCCGCCGGTGCCTTTGTATTTGATCCCGGAGTTTGCTTCGACGATCAATCGGCCCGAGTTGTTTTTGTAGGTGATGCCGCTGAGGGTCTGCCCTCCCAAAACGGTCTGGTGGCAGCCGGCCAATGTCACGTTGATTGTGATCGCTTCTTTGAGATGGACCGACCCGCTGGCTGTGAGCACGTATGTAGCGGGCGAGATGTCCACGTTGGCGAAGCCGAAAGCCGTGCAGTTTTTGTAGTTGACCGTCACGTGCTGTTCGCTGAAATCGGTGCTTGAGATGTTGCCAAAGGTTTCCGCGGTGGTGCATTTGACCTGACCGGATTTGGTCGTAAAGATTTGGGTACCTAGAGCTTTTCCGAGAAGGGTTCCGGACGCGCTATATGTGAACGTTGCTGCTGAGGAATTAGTGGCGCCAATCGCACTCAACGCGAGGATGGCGGTCAGCACGCCGAGCTCCTTGAAGCTGCTCATATTGCGACTCCTTGGGTTGCTGGCTACGCAAAAAGGCGGGCGCCAGATGGCGCCCGCCTCGAACCTCAGACTGCTGAGCGGACTAGGCGTCCCAGGAGATGGTTCCCCCGCCGACTCGTTCGGTTTCGTTGTTGCCAACGTAGGTCCCGTTGCTCTGTTCGGTCGTAGAACCGCAGAAGCCGCCGGTGCCTTTGTATTTGATACCGGACACATTAGCTTCGACAATCAGCTTGCCGGAGTTGTTTTTGTAGGTGATGCCGCTAAAGGTCTGGCCGCCAGGAACGGTCTGATGGCAACCAGCAAGTGTCACATTGATTGTGATCGTTTCTTTGAGGTGAACCGTTCCGCCCGCTGTAAAGTTGTATGTAGCCGGCGAGATGTCCACGCTGGCGAAGCCAAACGCGGTGCAGTTTTTGTAGTTGACCGTCACGTGCTGTTCGGCCGACGCGGTGCTTACAATGCTGCCCGAGGTTTCCGCGGTGGTGCATTTCACCTGACCGGAGTTGGTCGTGAAGACCTGGGTGTTCAGGGCTTTACCGGTAACTGACCCGGTTGCACTAGCTGTGAACGTCGCTGCCGAGGCGTTGGCGGCGCCGACCGCGCTGAGCGCGAGGATGGCGACGAGAACGCCGAGCTTCTTGAAGCTACGCATATTGCGTCTCCTTAGATTGCGGAATCATGTTGATTTCTGAACCGGCGGCCTTTCCCTGGGCGCGCTGATCCAGTGCTTTGACCGATCCGTGCCTGGCATCGATCGGTGCAAGCTTGACATTCGATCAAGGAAAGTCAAGTAGTTAAACGATTCGTTTTTTAACTTACGGCGAATCCCTCTATTTCCGGCTCTATCGAGCAGGTGCAGCGTTGATCGCCGGCCCGAACGCAAGGAGAGCGAGCGCTGCGCCAAGCTTCTCGAAGCCCTCCTCCTCCGCCTGGCGCTCCAAGATCGCCCAAGCAGCGGCGGTAGAAGCTTCTGCCGCGAGCATCGAGGGACAGTGCCCCGCGGGGGCGGTTGAGCAGAGGATCTGAGCGATCTTCGAGATCAATCGGTCACGACACTCGACCCCCCTTGTGCCTGCCGCCAATATCTCGAGGAAAACGACGCGAGCGCCCTCGCCATCAGCTTCGAGCGTCCTGCGGAGCTCCTCGAGCGCCGCGCAAAGAGTTGCGCTCCAGCCGCCCGCCTCAGGCTCTTGCCGCACCGAAGCGGTCACGAATTTGACGACCCGCTCCTCGATCGCCGAGAGGAAGCAGTCCTCGAGGCTCTCGAAGTGGCGGTTGAAATCGCGCCTCGCGACGCCGGCTTCCCGGCAGATCCGGGGAATGGTGAGCTGGTGATATCCGCGCTTGGAAAGACGAAACGCAGCTGCCAGGATCATCGCCCGCTCATCGCCAGGATCCCCTCGCAACTCTTCGGCGACCAGCCAGCCCGCTCGCGGTGGCCCGGCCGCCCGGCGGGACTCAACGGAGGCGAGCAGGCGCTTCACGTCTCTCACCACGGGGGCGCAAAGGCTCATGATCCAGTCCGCGGCCGCAGCGGCAACTTCCTCGCGCTCAACTTCCGCGCGCTCGTCTTCATCAAGGCGCGTCCGGCCAATCCTCGCCAGTCCGGCAACGATCCCCTCAAGGAGAGGTGGGGGCAGCTGTGGGCCGTCGTTTATCGCAAGACTCGCGTTCAGAGCAAGGCCCAAGCGCTTTGCCGAGATCCGCAGGTCGCCGACGAACGCGGGCCCTGCGGCTGGCGCCGATCGGAGCGAGAACGTCGCCACCTGCGGATCAGCGGCGCTATCCTGGAACAGCCGGTCGATCGCGCGAACGAGGCGCGAACGGGGCTCCATCTCCTCCCGGCCCGCGCTCAGCAGGCGCTTGGAGGCACGCCGACAGACAAGGTCGAATGCGGCAAGGAAGCACTCGTCGGTGGTTCGGTAGTGACCGTAGAACGTGCCGCTGGAGACTCGTGCCCTTTTCGTCAACCGGCGGACGGTGAGCGCTTCATAGCCCTGGGTGGCGACGATTTCGATCGTCGCCCGCTGAAGCCGCGTCCGCTGATCGGCGGCAACCTCCTCCCGGCTGAGACCAGGTCCCGGACGGAGGCGCCGATAGCGACGTGATGAAGTCGAGAGATCTGTATCCCCCACCCTTGAGCGCCCCTTCCTTCGTCGCAGTGGCTCGGGGAGCTGCACCTCGTGCCGACGAGCGGCACCTGCCAGCAGCTCACCCGGTAGCGATCATCAATTGCTCAAGAATATACGATCAACAAACTGCGATGTAGCTCGCTCCTACGGATACCCGCACACCTTGAGCCCGAGCTTCAGCGCGATCTGTTCCACCGGCGCGAACGCTTCGCTTTCTGCTTCGGCGAAGGCGAGTGGTTCTGCTTCGATGTCCGTGACGGCTTTTCGCAGGGCAGAGACGAGGGCTTCGGCCTTGTCCTCTTCTCCGGTGGGACCGCCGAGTGCTTCCAGGCGGTCGGCCTCTTCCTCCAGCGGGGGGAGGCCGGAGTTGGTTACAAAGGCAGACCGTTCAGAATTGGAGGGGACCCCGGTGGCTTTCCGATCTTGGATTTCCTGTTTGAGCAACGCTTCCTGGCGATCGTTCGTCCGATTGCAAATCGCGTCGGCTTGCTTGATGTATTGAGCTTTGCTCAGAGCCTCCGGCTCAGTTTCGTCAGAGCCTCCTCCGCAGCCGGCGATGGCAAGTACCGCGATGCCCGCGGCCACCGCCCCTGCGCACACTCGTCGTAAACATGCCATTACTCAATGGTAACTAAGTGGCCGCGGAAATGCCTTTGCCGCCGGAGGCTGCATCGGGGCGAGGGTGTTGTGAAGACCTTCGATGATCGCGGCGGCAAGATTGTGGTCCCCTCTGATCTCGAGGTGGCCCGGGGCTGCTTCTTCAACCGCGTCGATCCAAGTCATCGCGGTCCCACAGGCTCCCGCCTCCGCCTCACCCTCGAGACGGGCGGTGCACGACTCGACGACGCCATCGGAGAAGCGGGAGGTCACGCCGATCATCTGGCTTCCGCCGGCGCGAGTCTCAACCGCCAACCGGCACCCGCCGCTGACCCGTGAGGGCAGGTCGAGCATCGGGACGGTCAACAGGAAGGCGGCCTCGACGTCGATACGCCCGATCGGCGTCGTCTCCTCGGGTGCGTGCCGCCGCTCCCAGCGCGCAGCGAGCGCCAGCGGCGCAATCGCTTGCCGCAGCCAGACGCCGGCGCGGTAGGGCGTGGTTCTGGATTCGCTGGGGCAGGGTTCGATCATCCCGGCCGCCCGCATCGCTCCCAGCCTTCGCTCCAGCGAGGGATAGTTGAGGCCGGTGATCAGCTTGTTGAGCTGGGTCAGGGAGAGCGGGCCGGAGGCGAGCGCCCGCACGATCGAGCAGGACCAGCCCTGGACGAGGGCTTTGATCACGCTTTTGGCGACGGAACTGCCGAGCGGCACCGGACCGTTGGGAGAACGGGCGAGCCATTCCCGTAGTGCTCTCGCCACCACCAGAAGATCGCTGCCGGCGGGGCCGAGACCGTAGTTGACGGCGCCGGGGAATCCGTTCTCACGCTGCCGCTCGAGCACGCGTGTTCGCGTCAGGGTGCGAAGGTGGCCCCGCATCGTCGTCTGCGGTGGCAAGCCGACATCGCGGCGGAGGTCCATCAGCGGTCTCGGCTCTTCCTGCAGAGCGCTCAGCGCGTGGACGTTGAGTGGGATCGAGAGCAGCGACAGCGCATGGGCTCCAGCTCGCACCCCGGGCATCTCCCTTCCGTCGACATCAGTCAGGCTTCTTTGTTTATATCGGCTGGAAGCCCATGTGTCAAAAGCTCCTGATTAAAATGTCGCCATGGCATCAGCAGAGAGCGAGCGGCGCGGCCCGACCCTGGTGACGCTGGGACCCGAGGGCACCTGCCACGAGCGGGCGGTGCGCGAATACATGGCCTTCCAAGGGGTCGAGGAGTACGAGGTCGACTTCATCTCCGACTTCCTCGAGGGGCTCGAGCGGATCCGCGGGCGCGAGGACGCCTTCCTGATCCAATGCAGCGCCCACCCCAAGGTCCACGAGGTCACCGAGCGCTATTGGAAAGAGGTCTTCGTCGTCGACACCTTCATCTATCCGACCAAGCACCTGGTTCTGCTCAGCCGGCGGGACGTCGAGAAGCCTCGGTCGCTGGGGATCGTGCCGGCGACGAAGGGCTACATCGACCTCTCTCCGTGGGAGGAGGTGATCGACGTCGTCTCCAAGCCGGTCGTCGGAGAAGGGCTGCTGCGGGGCGACTACGACTCCGGACTGACCCACATGGAGCACGTCGAAGAGCACGCCGACGAGCTGCGCCTAGACCTCGACATCGGCGAAATCGACACCACCTGGGTGGTCTACGGGACGTCGAAGAGGTTCGAGGGGGACGTGATCGGGATCCCCTCGGCTGAGCTCTTCACCCAGCCTGTATAGAGATGGACGCGCGGGCAAGCCCGCGCGTCCATCCAGCAACAGGGACGAATCGCCTACGGATAAACGTTTCCGACTTCGGCGAGTTCCTCGTCCACAACCTGTTTGGTCTCGTTGGTCCCAGCAGCGGCCGGGAGGCCGGACTGAGTGTTGACGAGGCCGTTGATGCTGATCGGGATGAACCCGAAGAGCGTCAGGACACAGCCGCTCGCTCCCGGTGCAGAGAACGAGTTGTCCACCAGGACGCCATTTTTGCCTTTGAGAACCCCGTTTTCAAACGAGAATTCAGGCGCCGTGCCGGTGATCGGCACGTTCGGCGGCGGCGGGCTGGTGGTCGCGAACGTCATTGCCAGTTTGATCGGGTTCGACGTCGAGCCGACGTAACAGTTGTTGCCAAGCGTCGAGTTGATCAGGTGCACTTTGATCGGCATGTTCAGGGTTTCCCCGAAGTTGACCGTTCCGGCGGTTTCCGTCACCGCGTAGAGAGTCAGAGCTTCGCTGCCGAGGATTTCCAGCAGCCAGGTCAGGCCGGTCAGGCCGACGACTCCGCCGGGGACTTTCTGTTTGGCCTGGGTCAGGATCGGCCCTTTCGGACCTTTGAGGATGTCCCCGTTACTCGCAATTCCGCCGGAAAGCGTCATCGGAACGGTGATCGGGACGTCCTTGCTGCCCATCTGGAAATGCCCGCCCTTGACCTGCGACGTGATGCACGACACGACCGCGGGATTTTCCGCCGGGCTGGGGCAGTTGGCAAACTGCCCGAAGCCGGGGGCTGGCGTAGCTGCCTGGGCGGCAGGCGCCATCACGGCGACCGCTGCCACGGCAACCAAGCCGGCTACCAGCCTCTTGGTCTTAGATTTCATATTCCTTCTCCCTCACTTCCTGTTGATTCCGCAATCGCTTGCGGTTGGACTGGTCGAACACCTGGATGAAGGTTTCAGCGGCTAAGAGCGACCGCACCATTCGAAGCCGTATTCGTGGGCGAGCTTTTCGACATCGCCGAACTCGACTTCCGTCCCCAACTTCAAGGATCGGCCCGGATTCGCTTCTACGGCGGCAATTGCGTCTTCGAGCCCCGTGAGAATCGCTTCGGCTTCCTTGCTGCCCTCTTCCGGCAGGGGAAGGTCATTCAATTCTTCCGACTCTTCCTGGAAGACCGGCATCACCTGGTTGACCAGGATCTTTTCCTGGAACGCCTGGGGCGGCGGCTTCTTGTCTTTGAAGTACTTGGTGCTCAGGGCGGTGAGCAGCTGCGTCCGTTTCGAGTAGTTGTCCTTACAGATCTGATCACCCTGCTTGATGAAGACCGCCTTGGTTACGGTCGCCTCGCCGGATTCCCCGGTGTCCTCGTCGCTGCTTCCGCAGCCGGCAGCGATGCCACCAAGCACCAAAACGAGCAATCCCGCGACAAATGCATTTTTCAATGGCAAATACATGCGAACCTGGGCTCCCCCACTCAGAGAATGTTGACTAAGTGAGGAACACCCTAGTTCCTTGATCTTCCCCCGTCAAGTTCCCTTTTGGTACGAAAGAGACTATTAGATTGAAATGCTCAGCGCAAGTCGCTTGCATGGGAAATTTTCGCTTCGCTTCCGCTGGCGCACGGCTTTTCGTCTCCATAAATAACGGGAGCCGCTTTGGGCAATGCCCAAAGCGGCTCTTCCTTCACCGGATTGCGATGCGTTATTAACCGGTTACCGCGTAGGAACCCGTAACTTTCGTCGTAATGGCCGATTCTTCGACGGGAACGAAGAAAGACGCACCGGAGACGTCGGCGCCGATATCTTCTTCGGCGTTGAGCGCGTCAAGTTTCTGGATTGATCCCCGTCCCCTGAGAATGGCCGGAATGGCGGTGTTTTCCGCAGCCACCGTGTAGACGCAGAGGAAGCCGGAGGCAGCCTGCGGATTTACACCCGAGCCGGGGCAATTGGCTTTAGACGTAGCAAGCGTAGCCAGACATTCTCCTTTTTCGGGTTCCGATTTTTCGTTGCAGAGCGTTTCGTCTGCTGCCGGGAACCCAATCCCATTCGACTGTACGTGCGCGGCGTCCAGTGCCGCTTCGAGCGGGATGTTGAAAGATATGGAGGCAACGGAGAAATTGCTGCCTTTACTGGTCGTGGCAAACGCACCGGTCTCGGTCGCCCCTACAGGGAGGGTGCCATCGGGGACCCAAGGACTTCCGGGTTCGCCCTGTTCGCCGTTGCAGACGAGATTGGTCGTGGCACCGTTGTATTCGATGCCGCCTTCCGTGCAGGCGCCTTTGGTGCCGGAGAAGTTGGTGCCGGTTGGGCTCACCCCATCCTGGCCGTTGGTGCCTGCCGACCCGTTGTCGCCCTTTGCACCGGTGTCGCCCTTTGCTCCTGCGGGACCGGGTGGGCCGGTGTCACCCTTCGGACCTTGTTTGCCCGCGTATTTCTTAGCGATCTTGGTGACTTCCTTCTTCTGCTTGCTGTTCAAGCCGGCGGCCGCGAAGGCGGTGCCGGCGAGCGCAGCAATCAGAGCTATGACCGCAATAACGAGCCCGGCGGTGCCCAGCCTGTCATGAATTCGAGAGAACATCTATCCCTCCCTGTTGCTGTTAATCCTTGGCTTCAACCTCAGGGCAGGCAGGCGGTTTGACGAGGCCCCGTTCAGCGTGGCCGTTCCCCTGGTGTGCCCGTGGTCCGGTTTCCCGCCGGACAGGTTGAACTTATCGGAACTTGAAAGTACTTGTCAAGGAATGAGATTGGTGCATCAACTCTCCTACCGCCCCCGCCTCGTCCCCTTCCCCTTCTTCCCCTTCTTCCCCTTCTTCCCGCACGAGGTCCTCAAGACCGGCGTCGTCACCGAGCTGCGGCCGTTCTGGGCGCCGAGGGCGAGCTTCGTGCGCAGCTCGCGGGCGCAGAGGTTGCGGTTGTTGACGAGAAGCCCCCGTTTGCC
>Ga0070685_10001097_pt1 | contig 14452 bp, 7 predicted proteins | sample KBSS13LmetaG_FD_65651 | JGI IMG/M metagenome (GOLD analysis project Ga0070685, IMG submission 65651) | Switchgrass rhizosphere microbial communities from Kellogg Biological Station, Michigan, USA - KBS S1-3L metaG | ecosystem: Host-associated > Plants > Roots > Rhizosphere ...
TTGCACGATCATATCCATCACCTCGCCTTCGTCATCAACTGCACGCCAGATCCACACGCGCTCACTCGCAATCGTCGAGACCATCTCATCGAGATGCCAGCGAGGAGATGGCGGTGCTTTGCGACGACGCAGGTTAGCAGCGATCTTCGGGCCGAACTTCACTGTCCAGTATCGGATGTACGCCCATTGCCCCCAAACTTTTGGCTGTACTTGGCCAACTTAACAGTACCAGCTGTGGAGCTGGTCGATGTTCAGCTGATCCGCGCGTCTCGCGTTCGCTCGCTCAGCGCGCGGGCATTCCTCGCTACCCACTTGATCGCCGGCTGCCTATTCACCCTCAAGAAGGTGCCGCACGTTGATGGTCGGCTCTCCTGCCTTGGAGACTGGGAAGCGCGTGCCGATTGCGCGCTGGCTTAGCACGTGAATCTCAACGGACAATTGCTTGTCGAGAATCGTGTCGGCCGGTACCCTGAAATCGACCGACACGTTGGCGTTCTTGCTGCAGCTCGGGCAGACTCCTGGATCTGTCGGTTGGAAGAATGCCTGACGGGCGATGCGCTTTCCGTCGGCCAGGAGATGTACCACAAAGGTGCCGGGGATTTGGGCGCGATTGATGTCCTTGACGCGGATCGAAAGTGGGCTCGCCCGCTGGATGCGAAATCGTCTCGCCGCCGCCACGTTGCCTGTTGCGTTCTCAAAGGCCAACTCACCCACCTCATTTGCAGGCGCAGCATAGTCTATTTCACCCGGGTCGATCGTGTCAGCTGCAGCTCCATCAAATGGCGGCAACGCGCCAAGCGCGGGCACGTCGAGCCATGCGGTCGATTCCGTGCATGTCGATTTGAACAGTGCGACTGTAGTAGCCTTGGCTGCCCGCTGCCACTGTAGCCAGATGCGATCCAGATTGCAGTGGAAGAGCCAGAAAATCGGATCAAAGGCGGAGATGTCCTGATTCTCCATCGTCGTCCCACACGCCACGTGACCGTTGTCGTGGACGTGCCAGAATGCGCGGTTGAACACCTCCCACGTCGTCTGCGTTAGTGCCGACCTGATGGCGTCCTCGAGTTGATCTTCAGCGATCGTGGCGGCGACTTCCTCTACGTCATATCGGCTGGTGACGAGTGGATCGTAATCATGGCCGATCGACGCCTGAAGAGCATACTCTTTGAACGGTGCCTCATATAGAAAACTCGGGACCGGCGCGGTGATGTCCCAGTACGGCAGAGTCACGGCCGCGCAACCATCGACGGAACGAAGGGCGTCTTCAAATCGCTTCAGATGAAGCCGGTGCCAGGGCAGGAACCGGTTCTCGTGGTGCAGACAGTGGAAGAGTGGATTCTGGTCGATCGCCGGAAACCAGTGAATGCCGGCGATTGCAAAGTAGCTGTCTGGCGCTGAGGGGTCGCGCGCCATGAGGCCAGCAAAGGCGGCTTTGAGCGCAGCGATCTCGTCCGTAGTGAGCGAGGAGGCGTCTTTCCGTACGCGCGCGGCCGTGGAGGCGCCTGTGAACTTGATCTTCAGCGGTGCAGGTGGCGGCGTCCCCACTGGAAAGCCGTCTGTGATCCAGTTGAGGAAGGACTTGACCCTGTTCGCGCTCCATTTCGTCGCGGTACCCGGCGGCATGGCACCCGACTCGGTCTGGCTGTAGATCGAAATGGCATTGCCGACGACGCCTTTGTATGTCCCAAGGTCGATACTTTTCTTGCCCATGTGAGCGACGTCGTCGTCGGTGAAGAAATGACGGACGTGCTCAAACCATGTAGGATGGTCGACCAGAAGGTCGCTGTCTACGCCTGCCATGATTTCCCCTACCCTTGCGCTGCAACCAAATTGATCGAGCAGCGCCCCTCTTTCTTCAAACCGCACTGTGGTCCGAGGCGTCCGAGAGCTTCTAGTCCAGACATCCTTCATTGATCCACTGGACGACAAGCTGAACCAGCGACTCGTCCAGATAGGGGCCGCCGAGTGGCATCCTGCGCGCCGGACTTACAATACCCCTGCGAAGATCGATGATGAGATTGGCTTGATCGCCCATGCCGTTGCCGATCACGCCGGGCTGAATAAGCTGGTAGCCGTGTCCCCACGCCGCGAGTAGTTCAGCTCTCGTCTGCCATGAAAAAGGCGCGGCGCCTCCCTGATGGGAGGAAAGGTCTGGTGCCGTCCTGCTTTTGAGCTGCCAGCCGACAAGCGCATAGTCGAGGATCGCCTTCACTTCGAGAAAGGTCATGGCGAGCATTATTTTTTCTCACTCAGGAAGCGGGACAGGACGTGGCTGACGTTGAGTTTCTTCGGTGTCAGAATGACAGCACCCGACGCGTCGTCGATCACCTTTCGAGTGTCATGGCATGAGAAGCAATTCGGCGATTCGATCTGCGTGAAAGATTCCATCGCGGTGCTCGACATCGCGCCTTCACCAGACAGGATCGAGTCAATGTCATCAGTGGGCTTGGTGATTACCGGGTTGGCGAATGCGGAGCCGACCTTGAACGTTACACGAGGATGTTTGAGCCAGACCGCGCCCACGAGGTGGTAGTTAAAGCGCTTGTCCTTCTTGTCGAGGCCGCCGCTAGCGAAGACGCCAGCGGCGCTCTCATTCAGAGCGTCGACCGCTTCATCAGGTGTGAGGGTATCACCCTTGGAAGCAGGATAGACGCGATAGACAGCAGTTGGCTTGCTAAACTTCTGCGCGCCCACATTAAAGGTTACTGCATCGGCAGGCTGGAGTGCGTCGCTTACAGCGGTGTTGGCCTGGAATAGTAAATAGGCCTTCGCGGGATCTTTGATCGTCTGCGTTCCCGGCGGCAGCTGCTCCGCCGAAGGAGCAAGGTCGGTGGCTCCGTTCGGACCGGTATGCTGGAATGTTGCCCAGATCATCTCGGGATGATTGTCGAGCGTGAATGCGACATGAAACGCGATCAGGGCGAGCGTTACCTGCCGAGGCTTCGTTGGATCGACAACGAGGTCTCCGGCCTTCAGCGAAATCGTCGGCACTACCGCAGCGGTTGTTATGAAGCCTGCTGGAGGCTGTGATGCATCTACGACCTTCCAGGCAGCTTTGTATTCGACAATGCCGCCCGGAAAGGAGAGTTCAGGATCAGCCGCGATTAGTGCGGGGGCTGTTGTCAGGCCATTATTGTTGATAAAGGTCTTGAATGAAGGGCTGACGTGAATGCTGTAGTAAATCGGCTTGCCTTCGGCGTCCGTCAGCACGCCGCGCAGGCCGGCCTGCCTGATCCCCGATCCGATATTGGCGCCGCCGGTAAACGCAAAGTCGTTGGGGAGCTTGGCGACGCGCGGTGAAACGCTCAGCAGGCCAGCCGTCCTGGCTGGCAACAGGGGCGCAGCACTCTTCCCAAAGAGGTCCTCAATGCCCGGATAAGCGAGGAATGCCGGTTGTGCCCCTCCGCCGGCATCCGTTGCGTACAGAAAGTTTTGCCAGGCAGCTTTGTAGAAGTCGCAATCGTCGGCATCGTCAGCAATTGCGGCGTAGCTAGGCGCAGCCGTTGTAGGAAGCCAGGTGCCGTCAGCCGGGGCATCGCAAGCTTCCTCAGCCTGGCTGATCTTAGCATTTTTCGTGACCTCCTTAGGAGCCGCGGCCGGCTGGCATCCCGAGCCAGCAAGCGCTGCGACGAGAACGACAAGCATGCTTTTCATGGAAGGTCCCCACCCACACGCCAGATAGATAGTCACAGAGCAAGGCATTGGGCAAGCCGGCCTCCTTTCCTGATCGACGAAGCAAGGAGAAGAGGATCGTCAGTTAAACTTGCTGAAGTTTGGCTGGACTTTTGGCGGCCCTCCGGCCGTCACGCCACTGCACGGCTCCAGACAGAATCCGAGCGCGCACGTAACACACGCATCGAACGGCGGCTAAGTAGATGCCGCTGGATGTTGAAGGTGTTGTACATCGCAGCATGGGTCTCGAGGAAACGCTGCGCCGACGCTCGGCTCTTCAACCCTTGCATCTTTCGCTCACGTCTTCGGATGCCGAAATGCGAATTCTCGGCGCGGTTGTTATCGCGGAGACGGCCTGGCCTATGCAACTCGCTCAGACCAAGTCGCTCCAGCGCGGTGCCATATGAGCGTAATCCGGCCATACACCCGTACCGCTTCACCTGCTCCGCGCAGGAGTTAGCGCGGTTGATGGCCGGCATCCGAGTTTTACGAACTCACAGGCACTTCGTACCCTGCGCCTTCCACCCACGTGGGCGGAACAGCGCTCCGCTCTAGCGGAGCGCGAAGCTACCGAGCGACGATAGGCTTCGTAGCTCATTTTGAGCCGAGACTGCTTCTGCAGTGACTGCGCACACCACCGCGCACCTTGAGGCCACCACTCCCGTGCGTCGTTCGACGCAACTCGACGCTCTAATACCGGCGTCGCGTTCCGAAAGGCAGCAAAGGGAAGTTCGGAGGAAAGTCGGAATTCGTTCGTAGTCCAAAGGCGGCGACTGTCCGTGATGCCCATATCGAATTGGCCGTCGTCATCTCCGAGTGTGAATTTTAGCGGCGCCGCCGCATCCGCCAACTCTTCAGATTTTTTGTTCCGCCTGAGGGGAACGCAATGGCTTGATAGCGGCTACTCGGCGGGCGCCTGGGCAGCGATCATCCCATCGTCACGGCGCAGCTTGTCGGTTTTCTTGTTGGGCGCGAGGAGCAGGTATAGCGGCGGCGTGACGATGCGCGCGAGTAGTGTCGAGCTGATGAGGCCGCCGATGATGACCATCGCAAGCGGCGAATAGAGCGGCGAGCGCTCCAGCACGAGAGGGATCAGGCCGCCGATCGCCGTGAGAGAGGTCAGCAGCACGGGAAGGAAGCGCACCTCGCCAGCCTTCTCGATGGCTTCACGCAGCGGGGTGCCACGCGCTCGTTCCTGGTTGGCGAACTCGACCAGCAGGATCGAGTTCTTGATCTCGATGCCGACCAGGGCAATGAAGCCGATGATCGAGGTGTAGGAGAGAGACTCGTTGCCCAGATAGAGCGCGATGAGACCGCCCATCACGCCGAACGGGATCACGAAGGCGACAACGCCGGCGGCGGCGAACGATCCGAATTCCAGCAGCAGCACGGCCATGATGCCGAACGAGGCGATGATGATGGCCGGCCCGAAACCGCCAAAGCTGCGTGACTGCGCCTCGGCCTCGCCTCCATAGCTGATGGAATAGCCCGGCGGCAGTTTCAGCGGCTCGAGCTTGGCCGCAACCGCCGCCGTCACGACCCCGGCCAGCTTGCCGGGTTGGGTGAAGGCGGTGACCGTCACCGTCCGCTCGCGGTTATAGCGGCTGATACGCGACGGGCCGGCCGATAATTCCGGCTTTGCAAACTCCGAGATCGGCGCCGCCGCGCCGGTTCCCGTCCAGACGAACAGTCGCTCGACATCGGCAAGGCTCATGCGCTCGGAGCGGGGCGCGCGCACAACCACTGGATAGGCGTCTCCGACCGGATCGCGGAAGGCGGCTACCCGCGCGCCGCCAATGGCGATGCGCAGCGTCTGGTCGATGGACCCGGCAGGAATGCCGCGAAGGGCGGTGGCCTCCGTGTCGATGTTGAGGTCGAGGTCGATCAGGCGTTCAGCCAGCGGATTGCGCACGCTGCGCGTGCCATCGGCCTCCGTCACCAGGCGCTCCACCTGCCCTGCAAGATCCGTCAGCACATTGATGTCCGCACCGCGGATGCGCACGGCGATCGGCGCCTCGATCGGCGGGCCGTTGAGGAAGCGCTTCACGTTGAAGCGCGCGCCGGGGAAGGCCTCGAGCGCATGCCGGATGGCTTCGAGCTGGGCATGGCCTGTCTCCGCATCCCAGTGATCGAAGCGGGCGTAGATGTCGCCCACGTTCGACTGTTGCTCGGAAGGTTGCTCGTTGTAGTAGACGCGCGGATTGCCACGGCCGGCGTTGGAGAAGCGCCAGGAGATGTTCTCCTTCTTGGCCAGCACGGCGTCGGCAAACTTCACGGCGCGGTCGGTCTCCTCGACCGAAATGCCCTGCGGCAGCTCCACGCGAACCAGGAAATAGGGGCTGTCGTTTTCGGGGAACAGGCTGAAGCCGAGCTTGGGAACAAGCGTCAGGGTCGCGGCGAACAGCGCAAGCCCGACCGCAATGGTCAGGCGCGGCATCGACAGGGCGACGTGAAGGATCGGGCGATAGATGGCGTGGATCGCGCCCATCACCACGCTGAGGAAGATGTTGCCGTGGTTCTTTCGCGGCAGGAGGCGGCTGGCGAGGAACGGGATCACGCTCAGCGCCACGAACAGTGAGGCGGCGATGGTGCACACCACCGCCATGGGCAGCGACCGGGTGAAGTCGCCGGCCGATTCCGGCAGGTTGAGCAACGGAACGAACGCCAGCAGCAGTGCGGCGGTGCAACCAAGAACCGCGACGTTGATCTCTTTCACGCCGGACAATGCGGCTTCGCGGGGGGTCATCCCCTCGCGTAAGTGGCGGGAGATGTTTTCGGTGACGACGATGGAATCGTCCACCAGCAGGCCGAGCGCCAGGACGAAGCCCGCAATGGACAGCTGGTTCAGCGAATACCCCATCAGGTTGAGGATCGTCACCCCGATAGCGAACGAGAACGGGATCGACACCATCACGATCATCGACGCCCGGAAGCCCAGCGGCAGCAGAGTCAACAGCACCAGCGCGATGGCGATGGCGAAATCACGGCCCAGCGAATTCAGCCGGTGGGCCACCGTCTCGGACTGGTCGAACCCGCGCTGCAGCTTGATCTCGGGCGGCAGGCGCGGCTCGAAGGCGTCAACCTGTTTCTTCACACCGTCCATGACATCGAAGATCGTCTCGCCCAGCTTGGCCCGCGCCGTCACAAACAACGCCCGTTCGCCATTGTAGCGGGTGATGTGGGCCATCTCGTCGTTCGTCCAGCCGACTTCAGCGACGTCGCCGACCTTTACGGTTGCAGCCCCTGCGCTGCGCAGGACGACCTTGCGGATCTCGTCCAGGCTGTCAAACGCGCCGGTCGCTTCCACATTGAAGCGCCGTCCAGTACTCTCGACCGCGCCGATCGGCACGTCAGCGCCTTCACGCTCCAGCGCTTCGGTGAGCGCGCCGAGAGGAAGCTGGTAGGCCGACAGCTTGTCGAAATCCGGCGTCACGCGCACTTCGGAGGCAGGAACGCCCCAGATGTCTGCGGCCTGTATGCCGGGCGCGCGTTCGAGCGCGTCGCGCATCTCGCGGGCATAGCCTTCCATCTGGCGGATCGGGGCCGTTTCGCTGACCAGGGCCATCTGCACGATGTTGGTCTGCGCCGGATTGGCGCGGTCCGCGCGCACCAGCGTCACGCCAGATGGCAGGCTGGGTCGCACGACGTTGAGTTCGCGCACCACCTCGTCGTACTTCTTCTGCGGATCGACGCCGTAGGTGAAGTTCACGCCGATGGTGGCAAGGCCCGCGCTGGAGGTGGAGTTGATGTTGTCGACATCCTCCAAGCCGTTGAGCGCCGTTTCGATCGGGATGGCGACCAGCCGCTCCATCTGTTCCGCATCCGCGCCCGGCAGCACGACGAACACGCCGACCGCGGGGAACTGCACGATCGGATCTTCGGATTTGGGAATGGACTGCACGTTCGCCACGCCCAGCGCGAACAGCATCACGAACAGGATCAGCGTGAATTGCCAGCGTTCGATGAAGAAGCGGGTGATCGCTTGCACGTCTGATCAGCCCTTCTTCACGCTCACGTGGTCTCCATCCCGCACCATGGAGGCCCCGCGGGTGATCACCCGGTCGCCCACCTTGAGACCCGCGGCGACCGCCACACCCTGTTCCATGACGCCTTCAGTCCGGATCGCGCGCCGCCGCGCCACGCCGGCATCATCGACGACATAGACCATCGCCTGGTCCGCTCGCGCATCGATCAGGGAAATGGCCGGAATGAAGAGGACTGCCTGCTCGGCTTTGTCCGCCGATCCTGCCGTGGTCGAAATCAGAACTTCCGCGACCTCTCCGCTGCGCAGGTCGGCGCCATCATCGAAGCGTGCTTCGATCTCGAAAGCGCCCATCCCGGCGGCCATCTTCGGCGATATCTGGGTCACCCTTCCGGTGCGGCGCTCGCGGCCGCGCACCTCGATCTCGACGGCGTCGCCGATTTTCACGCGTCCCACATCAGTGGAAGACAGAGACGCCCGCACCACAACTCCCGCCCTCGCCTCGCCGAGTTGCAGGACGGATTGCCCTGCCGACACCACCTGCCCTCGCACCGCATCCCGCCGCAGGATGACGCCCGATGCGGGCGCCGTGATCGATATCGTCTCGCGAGCCCGCTCCAGCCCCAGGGTCGCAGCATCGAGATCGGCTTGGGATGCGGCGCCGCTGGCGAACAGGCGCGACACGCGATCGAATGTCTGTTGCGCTGTCCTGCGCGCGAGGTCTGCCTCGGCCGCATCGGCGCCGGCGGCTGTCCGGCGCAGCGTCGCCAGCACCTGGCCTGTGTAGACCTGCGCGCCCTGATCAACGCTCAGCGTCTCGATCTGCCCGGCGCTGTTGAAGGCGAGTGTCGTCTCGTTCTTGAAAGCCACCATGCCGCTGGCGCGCACGGCGTTCGCCTGCCGGTCTTGCGCGACCTCATGGACTTCAACCTCGACAGTCCGCTTCGCCTCCGGCGCAGGCGCCGCGGCAGATGCTTCCCCCGATTTTGGCGAGCAGCCGGCGCCGGCCATCCCCGCAAACGCCAGCGCCACCGCAAGACGCACGAACTGTGATCGCTGGTTTCTCATGAACACCGGACCCCGCTTCACTTGACACTGTCAAGCAGTGGGGCCACGGCGTCAAGCGCAAAAATTTACACGCATTCGAGATGAGCCAGACGCCTGGATCCTGCTGAGATGTCCGTGCAGTCACCCGCGGGAACGGCGCGAGCCAGCATCAAAGCGGACGCTTCGCATCGACTGATAACGGCGACAACCGGCCTACGTCGTCATCTTGACGTGTTGCGAGCCCAGCCCGGCACACGTTTTGATTTGCCTTCACCAGCGTCGCGATCGGATGCACGCAGCCGCTCTGAAGCATCACCAACGACAGGAAGCAAATCTTTTCGAAACGATGCTCCCGGCTTGGCGAGCGGCAGGAACTCGCCGGAAGGCGACATTCAAGTCGGCGGTTGGGTGCAGGCCGGCGCCGTAATGGCACGCTACTTTGCTGCGTTAGTCCCAGTCCCGCTTGTCGTGCGGGGATCGAACCCCCACGCTTTTGCGCACGGATGCGGCGCGTTGCGGTCGAGCAGCGGGAGGCGACCATAGTCCTGCTCGCTGAACGCCATCATGCCGATCACCTTCAGGCGTTGGCAAGCGAGCTCCACATGACGCTCCGGCGTCTCGCCGATGAACGGATCGATGGACCATAGCTCGGCAATGCCGCCGCTCGGCGCAATCAGCAACGACTTGCCGTCAGGCGAGAACACGGCTGACTGCACCGATCCGGGCCTCGCGAACGTCTCGATCACGCGCCCGCCGTCTATCGACCAGATGCGCGCGGCGCCATCCAGCCCGCTGGTGACCACGTATTTGCTGTCGGGCGAAAACGCCACCTTCTGGATCTCGCCGGCATAGCCCGACAGGTTCATCAACAGTTCGCCGCTTGCGGCGTCCCATAGCTTGGTCGTGTTGTCGCGTGATCCCGTGGCGATCATCTTCGCATCGGGCGAGACCGCAACGGCAGTGACATTGTTGGTGTGGCCCTTGAGCGTGAGCACAGGGTCGCCCCCCTCCGTCGCCCACACCCTCGCCGCCCCGTCCTGGAAGCCGATAACGATGTGCTTTCCATCCGGAAAGAACGCCGTCCCGTAGATCGGACCGTCGGGATGCTGGAATGTGCGGACGAGTTCACCCGTCTTCACGGACCACAGCTTCGCCGTGCCGTCCGTGGATCCTGTGAGCGCCACTGTTCCATCCGGCGAGAAACTTGCCGAGAAGATCGCCATGCCACGATCATGACCAATCAGGTCCGCAATGACCTCTCGCGTCGCCGCCCGCCACAGCCGGGCTTGCCCCTTGAAACCGGCGGTCAGCACAGTCTCGCCGTCCCTCGAGAGGGCCGCGGCCTGAACCGGCTGTTCATCGCCGGCGAACGTGGCAATCGCATCACCTCCCTCCGCCTTCCACATCTTCGCGGTTCCGTCAGCTGAACCGGTCAGAATGAGCTTTCCGTCCTTCGAGAACTGCACGGAGGTGACGCCCTGCTTGTGGCGGCGGAATACGAGCGGCTTGTCGCTGGATGTCACCTGCCAGACATTGGCGCTGCCGTCCCATGCATCGCTCAGGATGCGCTGGCCATCCGCCGAGAACTTCACTTTCGAAACCGGACCGTCATGGCCTGAATAGATCTCGAGCACGCGGGGCGAATAGGCGTTCCACAGCCTTACCAGGTTGTCGCGACCTCCGGTCACAACGTACGATCCGTCCGGTGAAAGATCGGCCGTCTCGAGCAGCGATGCGCTGTTGAAGATTCTTGGCTGCGAACCGTCGAGTGACCATAGCCGCGCCGTCCCGTCGCCACTGGCCGTGAGCACCTGCGAACCGTTCTTGGAGAAAACGGCCGACACCAGGGCGCTCGTGTGCCCGGTGAAGGTTTCAACCTGCTGGCCGTCCGATGACCGGCATAGCGCCACAGTGTTGTTGGCAGAGCCGACCACGAACCGGGATCCGTCCGGGGAAAACGCAGAAGACGGCGCAACATAATCCTGCGCGGGGAAGCTTGCGATCGGTGGTCCGCCGGTTGAGGCCCACAGCTTTGTGGTGCCGTCAGACGATTGTGTAAGCACGCGCTGGCCGTCTGCCGACAACTCCATCCTGTCTACACGGCTGGCATGGCCTGTGAGCACGGCCACGGGCTGCCCACCTTCCGGCCGCCACAGCCTGGCCGAGCCGTTCAAACTGCCGATCAGCAGCAGTGAGCCGTCCTTCGAAAAACCGACGAAGGAAAAACCGCCGTGATCCGTCGAAATCGTGTGGAGCAACACGCCGTCGACCGCGCGCCACAGCGCTATGCCGCCATTGAGATGCCCGGTCAGCACCGTCTTGCCATCAGGCGACAGCGCAAATGGCTCCAGTGCGTTCAGTGGAATACTGGCAAGCAGCTTGCCGCCGTCGACATCCCAGCCTTGCAGGGCGCCCTCTGCGTTGCGCGCAAAAACGGTGTGGCCGTCGATGGTGTGCGCCGAACCGCCCATTGAAAACGGCGTACTGGAAAACGTACGCACCAGGCGGTTGCCGACAAAGGCATGGTCGAGCGCCGCTCGCACATTCGGATACCCGCCCGGCCGCGAGACATGCTCGACCGGACCGGCCTTCGCTGCAGGATCGCCATAAAGCGCCAGCAGTATTCCCTTGGCGTAGGCGCCTTCATCCGCAAGGCCGTGCGCCTCACGCGCAAACAGGGCAGCGGTGCGGTCGCTTGTGGTCATGAAGTTAGCGTAGGCGAACCATCCGCCCGTCAGTGCCCCGGCGGTGAGCAAGAGACCGGTGACCAGGATCGCCTGGGCGCGGAACATTTCGGCGCGGCGGCGGCGGACTTCACGCTGGCGCAGATCGTCATAACCGACATCCAGCATGCCTGCGATGAGGCGGACGGCGGCGTCATCGCGGCCGAACTTGCGGACATCGACGGCCAGGGGTTCGGCGAGGCCGCCGGAGGCGGTGACTTTCAGCGCAGGCGGGAAGCATTCGGTGGGATTGCCTTGCGCGTCGGGCGCGCCGTGGGGTGTTCCGTCGACAATCAGAGCGAAGACGCGATGTTCGCGGCCCTGGGCCTTGAAGGCTTCGATCTCCTGGTTGACCCACTTTGATTTCGCAGAGCGCGGGGAACAGACGACGATGAGCACATCGCTGGACTGCAGCGCCTTGGCGATCTTGGGGCCGAGTTCTGCGGCGGCGGCGAGTTCTTCCTCGTCACGAAAACATTTCCCTAACCGCTTCAGGCCTTCGGCGCCCGCGAGCCTGCCGGGCACGCGATAGCGCTCAAGCGCGCGGTGCAGCCACACCGCCCACTTATGATCCGCATGCGCATATGAGATGAATGCGCGATAGATGAACCTGGACTCGGTCACTTGCTTCCCCGACCGCAAGAGACTGCCACCACACGAGTGGGGAGACCAGCCTGCGCGACCGGGCGAGTTGCGAATGCGCCACTCGCCTCGCCGAACGCGAATGGCCAAAACTCGCCGACTCCTGCCGTTGGCTACTTCGGAAGACGCGCGATGTGCCTGGTGATGGCGTCGATCTCGGCGGGGGAAACCGCGCTGGCCAGAGGAGGCATGGCGCCTGCGCCGTCGCGGATGACTGTCGCGATGGCGGCGGCATCGGTTCGTCCCGCAACTCGTGGCCCGACGCCGCCTTCGCCCTGGGCGCCATGGCAGCTTGCACAGGCGCGCCCGTATGCGGCGGCGCCGAGCGCCAGGTCCTCAGGCGTAGCCAGTACGGCGGCCGTCGGTGGTGTGGTGGCTGCAGCAGGCGCTGCTGGCGCTGCCGCTGCAGGCCGCGCGCCGGGACCCGGCTGAGGAACGGGAATAGGCGCGCCGGGTTCGGGCATTCTGGGTGCGGGCGGCGCTTTCGCCGGGACGAGACGCAGGATCTCGTTCTGTAGTGGCGGCATCTGGTCGGTGAGGATGTAGATATAGCCGTCCGGTCCCTGCTCGATAGCCTTGATGCGCTGGCAGCGGTCCATGAGCAGCTTTTCCTCGCCGACCACTTTCTCGCCATCCATCACCAGCCGCGCGACCTGCATGCCTGACATGCCGCCGACGAAGAGGTTGTTCTTCCATCCTTTGAACTTGGCTCCGGTGTAGAACATCATGCCTGCCGGAGCGATCGAGGGGTTCCAGTAATAGAGCGGCTGCTCGATGCCGTCCTGCGCGGTCTTGCCGTCGTTGATCATCGCGCCGGAATTCTGGCGGCCATAGCTGACGGGGCCGAAGCCGTAGTTCTTGCCCTTGCGATAGATGTCGATCTCGTCGCCGCCCCGCGGCACATTCTCCACCGCCCACAGCTCGCCCGTGCGCGGGTTCACCACCGATGAGTGGATGTCGCGATAGCCATTGGCCCAGACCGCGGGATTGACGTCATCGCGGCCGATGTAGGGATTGTCCTTCGGCACCGTGCCATCCGTGTTGATGCGCAGCACCTTGCCGAGCTGGCTCATCATGTTCTGGGTGTTGGCGCCGGTGTCGGTGACGTCGGCCGAAAAGATGTAGAGCCTCCCGTCCTTGCCCTGCGTGATCGAGCGCGGCTGCATGTCGGCGCCTTCGCGCAGCACCTTCACGTCCGTCAGGCTCTTTTCGTCCTTCGAGAGCTTGGCGCTCGCAACGCGGCCCATGGCGGCGGCGTCGCCTGCCATCTTGGTATGATACGCGAAATAGATGATGCGATTGCTGGAGAATTTCTTGTCGGCAATCACGCCATACATGCCCGAGCCCAGCCGCGGTGTGACCATCTCGGGCACGTTGGCGATGGGCTCGGACAGCGCCCCCTTCTTGTCGACGATGCGCATGCCGCCATTGCGGAAGCTGACGAGCATCTTGCCGTTGGGCAGGAAAGCCATGCCCCACGGGCGGTCAATCTTCGCGAAGCTTTCCACGGTGTAGCCTTGGGTTCCCGCAACAATGGGCGCCTTGGTCTGGCCGGCGAAGGCGGGGATTGGGGCATAGCCATCGCCCGCGTTGCGGTTGGGACCGCAAAGCCCGGTGATGCGGGCGACTTCGGCGGCCGAACCGGCGACGCCGGCGAAATTATCGGGGACCGGGAATTGCGGGATCGGAGGCCGGGGTTGGGCAGGCTGTTGCGACCAGCTGCCGCTCGCGCCACCGAGCGCTGTTGCAGCCAGCAACGCTGCCAGCGATGCCGCACGGATTGCCTTTGAAACAGCCATTTTTGCCCTCAGCCTCACATTGGAGTCGGGGGTTATGACGCAGCAGTTTGAAGACGAGCGCCATCCCCAATCACATTTACGGAGCCGGATGGGCGGACAGATGCATGGCTCGCCAAAAATAATCAGCGGGAATACTGAACGAGGGCAAGGCAATCCTCGATGGCCAACGTGGCCGGGTGCTCGGACCCTGCCGGGGATATCTCCATGTCTCCAGCAAAGAGATGCGCCTCGCCAATGCGCAATTCTCCGTCAAGCAAGACCAGGAGCTCCTCGGCCTCGTGAACATGCGAGGGAACCTCCTTACCCGCCGCGCAGCGAAGGAGATAGGTGCGATCATCCCAGATCGACCGGATGCTCACGCCATCCCACAACTGGCGCCACGGCGCGCCGCCTGTATCGCACACGATGTCGTTGAGGATACGCATGAAGACCGGATCGGCTTCGGCCCGGGCCCGAAGCTTGTGCATGGCGCTGCTCGATATGAGGCGGCGGTTGGATTGCGATTCGGATGAAGAGCTTTCCTCAGTCGTGTACCTAACAAAGGCGCCGGCCGAACCTGGAAGTTCGTCAACCGGCTTGTCTTCGCC
>Ga0070685_10001099_pt1 | contig 14448 bp, 12 predicted proteins | sample KBSS13LmetaG_FD_65651 | JGI IMG/M metagenome (GOLD analysis project Ga0070685, IMG submission 65651) | Switchgrass rhizosphere microbial communities from Kellogg Biological Station, Michigan, USA - KBS S1-3L metaG | ecosystem: Host-associated > Plants > Roots > Rhizosphere ...
GCGTCGTCGATCGGGATCTGCTCCATGTCGATCCGCTCGCCGCGCGAGCGCTCGATGATGTCGATCGCGTCCTCGATCACGTCGAGGTTGCGGAGGCCGAGGAAGTCCATCTTCAGCAGCCCCATCTCCTCGATCGGGTTCATCGAGTACTGGGTGACGATCTTGTACTGGCGCTCCGGCTTGCCTTTCTCGTTGCTGGTGGCGGGGGCGCTCTTGTCCTCGGCCAGCTGCAGCGGCACGACCTCGTGCAGCGGTCGGTCGGCGATCACCACGGCGGCGGCGTGGATCGAGTTGTTGCGGATGATCCCCTCGAGACCGCGGGCGACGTCGATGACCTTGCGCGCGTCGGGCTCGGAGTCGTAGGTCTTTTTCAGCTCCTCGCCCGGCTTCAGGCATTCGTCGAAGGAGGGGCTGCGTCCCATGATCGGCTCCGGGATCTGCTTCGCCAGACGGTCGCCGGTGGCGTAGTCGAAGCCGAGCACGCGGGCGGCGTCGCGGGTGGCCGCGCGCGGCGCCATCTTGCCGAAGGTGATGATCTGGGCGACCGACTCGCGGCCGTATTTCTCGGCGACGTAGCGGATCATCCGCTCGCGGCCACGGACCGAGAAGTCGATGTCGATATCCGGCATCGATTTGCGGCCCGGGTTGAGGAAGCGCTCGAAGATCAGGCCCTCCGCGAGCGGGTCGAGGTCGGTGATGTTGAGGCAGTAGGAGACGATCGAGCCGGCCGCCGAGCCGCGGCCGGGTCCGACCGCGATCCCGTTCTCCTTCGCGTAGGTGACGAAGTCCCAGACGATCAGGAAGTAGGAGGAGAAGCCCATCTCCTCGATCACCCCGAGCTCGAACTCGAGCCGTTCGACCGCCTCGGCCGGGACCGGGTCGCCGTAGCGGGCGCGGAGGCCGTCGGCGGCGATCCGCCGCAGCATCGTCTCCGGCTCCTCGCCGTCGGGGGCCGGATAGCGCGGCAGCAGCAGCTTGCCGAGCTCGATCTCGATCTCGCAGCGCTCGGCGATCTCCAGCGTCGTCGGCACCGCCTCCGGCCACTCGGCGAACGAGTCCGTCATTTCGGCGTTGTCCTTGATGTAGAACTCGTTCGTGTCGAAGCTCATCTTCGGCATCTGCAGCGTCGACTTCGTCTGCACGCAGAGCAGCGCCGCGTGGTTGTCGAAGTCCTCGCGGCGCAGGTAGTGGACGTCGGCGGTCCCGACCAGCGGCCGGTTCAGCTCGCGGGCGAAGCGGACGATCCCCTCGTTGGCCTTGTCCTGCTCGGCGATGCCGTTCTTCTGCACCTCGAAGTAGACCTGGTCGGGGCCGAAGGCCTGGATCAGGTCGTCGAGATGGGCGCGGGCGTCGTCCTCGCGCTCTTCGACCAGGCGCCGACAGAAGCGGGACTGCAGGCAGCCGGTGAGGGCGATCACGCCTTTGGAGTGCCGCTCCAGCAGCTCCATGTCGACGTTGGCCTTGCCGCGGTGGAAGCCTTCGAGGAAGCCGGCGGAGGTGAGCTTGACGAGGTTGGCGAAGCCCTCGTTGGTCTCCGCCAGCAGGGTCAGGTGGTTGCGCTCGTAGCGCGTCTGCTCCTTGACCGCGAGGCGGTCGTCGACGAGGTAGGCCTCGAGCCCGGCGATCGGCTTGATCCCGTGTTTCCGGCAGGCCTTGTAGAGATCGACGGCGCCGTTCATGACGCCGTGGTCGGTCAGCCCCAGGGCCGGCTGATCGAGCTCGGCGGCCCGCGCCGCCATCGCGTCGATCTTGCAGGCGCCGTCAAGCAGCGAATACTCGCTGTGGGCATGCAGATGGACGGCCGAAGAGGAGCTCACGGGATCAACGATCATGCCAAGCCGGGCAGATGGCAATCGCGCTTTTGGTGACGCTTCCGCGCGATTTCCGCGCTACTTCAGCGCGGATGATTCACGCACTACGCGAGGAAGCCGCGCTTCAGCCGCAGACCCAGGCGCTGGGGCCGGAGTCGGCCCAGATTTCGGCGGCGATCCGGTCCTGTTCGGCCTTCGGGGCGTTCTGCGGCTCGCCCTGGCCGCCGTAGAGTTCCCAGGTCGAAGGGAGGATCTGGTAGGCGCCGCCGGCCCCGCTGGATGGGTTGAGGGCGCTGTAGTTGCCACCCGACTCGCACATCACGATGTAGGTCGGGATCGAGTACGGCCCGCCGAGCCAGCGGCCGACTTCTTCTTCGGCTTCGGCTTCGGAGGCTTCGCGCGCTTCGGCCGCACGCGCTTCCTGGATCTCGTCGACCCAGTTGGCGATGTCGCCTTTCAGCGTCGCCAGCGAGGCTTCGCGGCTGGCGCTGAGGGACTGGAGGCGCGCCGCCGCGGCGTCGGCGGCTTCGCGGACCGAGGCGATTTCCGCGCGGGCCGCTTCCAGCCGTTCGTCGTAGGCGACCGCTTCGTCCTCCAGGTCGGCCACCTGCAGGACCTCCTGGTGGACCGCGGCGCGGACTTCGGCGACCCGCTCGGCGAGGGCGCTGTCGGCTTCGTTGATCGCCCGCAGGTAGTCATTGCGGGCGACGAGATCCTGGTAGTCGTCGGCTTCGAGGACCAGCGTCGCCGCATCGGGCGTGCCGCTCTCGTAGATCGCCACCAGGCGGTCGGCGAGGACCTGGCGCGACCGTCGCAGCCGCGCCTTCTCAACCGCGAGCCGGTGTTTCGTCTCTTCAAGCTTCCGGGCCAGCTTGGCGGCGCGTTCGCGGCCTTCGGTCAGCAGCGTGCTGAGCTTTTCCTCGTGCGCCTGCGCCTTTGCCGCTTCGGCTTCGGCGCCCGCCAGTTCGGCCGTCGTCGCCTGCAGCTGACCGGCGAGCGAGCTCGCCTCGTCGCGCGCCTGCGCCAGCTTCGCCTCCAGCGCGTCGGCCTTGCCGGCGCTGGCGGTGCCGACGGCGGCGATCAGCACCGCGAGCAGCGCGCAGAGCAGCGCCGCGGCGCCCGTCTTCAGCAACGGATTTCTGGGGTGCAGCGCCCGCACGAGTGGCCGAGGCTAGCGAGGCGCCCCTGAAATCCCTGCAGGTTGCCGATAAATCGCAAGAGAACTTGCGGTTCGGCGCCTCAGCCTTCCGGCACGTCGCGGCGCAGCCACCAGGCCGCCGCGCCCGCGACGGCGAGCGCCAGCCCGCCCGCGGCGATTGCCGCCTGACGACGGTAGCGCCGCCGTAGGTAACCGAAGGCAAGCTTCAGCGCTGCCTTGCCGACCCGGTCGTACATCAGCCTCCCCCGTCCTCGTCGCGGTCGCGCAGCCGGTGGGCCATCCGCGACTGCAGCGACCAGAGCTCGATGAAGCCAGGGGAAGCGGTCTGCTTGAAGAGGCCACCGCTCTCGGCGAAGCTGGCGAGCTCGCTGTCGTAGACGGCGTTGGGAGAGGAGCGGGTGACGACGCGGACCGAGCCCTTGAACAGGCGCAGGCCGATCTCCCCCGTCACCTGCTTGTTGACCGCGTCCATGTAGGCGTCGAGGTCGGAGCGCAAGGGCTCCCACCAGAGGCCGGCATAGACGAGGTACCCCCACTTCTGGTCGAGCGCCGGCTTGAACTGGTTCTGGTGGATCGTCCCGACCAGGCGCTCCAGCTCCTCGTGGGCGGTGAGGATCATCGCCGCCGCCGGCACCTCGTAGATGTCGCGCACCTTGAGGCCGACGATCCGGTCCTCGATGTGGTCGACGATGCCGACGCCGTGCCGGCAGCCGATCGCCGCCGCCCGTTCGAGCAGCTCGACCAGCTCCAGGCGCTCGCCGTCGATCGAGACCGGCAGCCCCTGCTCGAAGCCGATCGTCACCGTCTCCGCCTCGTCCGGCGCCTCCTCGGGGCGGGTCACCAGCTGGAAGACGTCGTCCTCGGGAGCGCGCTCCAGGTCCTCGATCCAGCGGCCCTCCGACGACCGTCCCCAGAGGTTGTCGTCGATCGAATACGGCGCCGCCTCGGTGCCGCCCTTGACGGGGATCCCGTGCTCGCGCGCGTAGGCGATCTCCTCGTCGCGCCCCATCGCCCAGGTGCGCACCGGCGCGATCGTCTTCAGCTCCGGCGCCAGGGTGGCGACCGTGGCCTCGATCCGGACCTGGTCGTTGCCCTTGCCGGTGCAACCGTGGGCGATCGTGTCGCAGCCCGTCCGGCGCGCGTATTCGACCGCCAGCTGGGCGATCAGCGGCCGTCCCAGCGCCGTGAAGAGCGGGTAGCCGCTTCCGTAGACGGCATTGGCCTTGATCGCCGGGGCGACGAAGTCGCCGGCGAAGCGCTCACGGGCGTCGACCACATGGCACTCGACCGCGCCCAGCTGCAGCGCCTTGCGTTCGATCACCTCGTAGTCCTCGCCCGGCTGGCCGAGGTTGACGGTGAGGCAGACCACTTCGGCTTCGTAGTGGTCCTGGATCCACTTCAGCATCACGCTGGTGTCGAGCCCACCCGAATAGAGCAGGAGGACGCGGTCGACCGTCGCGGGGTCGGCCTCGTAGGTCGCGGTCTGCTGGGAGTTGGGTTGCGCGGCGCTCACGGGGAGCGCAAGTCTGCCAACTAGGGGGCTTCGATGCCGCCCGAGCCGCCTTCTTCGGGTCCTTCGGCTTCGGGTTCTTCCGGTTCTTCCGGTTCGACTTCTTCTTCCGTCGACGGTTCTTCTTCGGTCGTTTCCGTGGTGGTCGTCGGTTCGGTGGTCGTCGTGGTCGTCGAGCTTTCGGTCGACGACGGCACCGTCGAAGCGGTCGTGGTGCTGGAGCTGGTGGAGCTGCCGCTGTCGTCGTTGCCGGCGATCACGATCACCGCGATCAGCAGGCCGACGATCACCGCGATCAGGCCGGCGATCAGCCAGCGCGTGTTGTTGTCGCGGCCCGCGGGCGGGCGGCCGCCGGGACCGCGGTCTTCGGGTCCCATCATCCGCGTCGGGTCCTCGTGCATCGCTCTTAGTCCTCCGGGCCGAGAATCGCGTCGAGGATCGGGGTCGTGTCCTCGATCTCAAACCGGTTTCGCAGGCGGTCGGCGATCTCCTCCCTGCTGCTGCCCGAGACCGCCATCTGGGTGGCGAGCAGGCGTGCTCCCGCCGCATCGCCGGGCCTCTCCTCCGAGCGGGGCGCCGGCTCGTCGGCCACCACCGCGCGCAGCCGCGGCGCCTCCCGCTGCGACACGTCCCGCTGCGGAGCCTCCTCCGCGGTCTCAGCCTCGGTCACGGGCGCCTCGGCCCTCGGCTCGGCCGCCCGTTCGGGATCGATCAGGAGCCTCGCTTCTTCGAGGGTTCCCTGCAGTTGCTCGGCGTAGCGTCGCAGCGAGACCGCCTGGCCCAGGAGCGCGTCGATCAGCTCGGAGAGATCGGACAAGCGCTGGTCGGTGAGACGGTCGGCCTCGGCCCGTGCCTGCGCGAGATAGCGCCGGGCCTGCGTTTCGGCGTCGTCGATCACGCCTTCGGCGGCCCGCTCGGCTGCCTCGACGATCCCCTCGAGGCGCTCGGCCGTCGTCGCCCGCAGCTCTTTCTGCTTCCTGGGGAGATTCCCACCCCGATTGGTGCTCATGAGGCCGAACAGGCTAGAAGCGATTCGCCGATCAGGCCAACCGCGAGGTCGACGTGGTCGGAATCGATCACCAGCGGCGGCAGCAGGCGCAGCGTGTCCGGGCGGGGGACGTTGACGACGAGACCGCGCTCGAGCAGGTCGGCCCCGACCGCGGCGGCATCGATCCCCTCCTCCAAGCCGACCCCGACCATCAGCCCGCGGCCGCGGGTCCCGCGGACGCCATCGAGCCCGTCGAGCTTCTCGCAGAGGTAGGCACCGAGCTCGCGGACGTGCCGCAGCAGCACCGGCTCGTCGACGATGTCGAGGACCGCCAGCGCGGCGGCGGTGGCAACCGGGCCGCCGGCGAAGGTCGAGCCGTGGTCGCCGGGCTCGAGCACGTCGGCGCAGCCCGGCGCGGTGACGCAGGCGCCGATCGGCACGCCGCCGCCGAGCGCCTTCGCCGTGGTCAGGACGTCCGGGCGGACCGGCGTCTGTTCGTAGGCCCAGAGCGAGCCGGTGCGGCCGACCCCGGTTTGGATCTCGTCGAGGATCAGCAGCGCCCCAACCTCGTCGCAGGCCTGGCGGGCGGCGAGCAGCGCCTCGTCGCTGGTCGGGATCACCCCGGCCTCACCCTGGATCGGCTCGATCAGGACCGCCGCGGTCTCGGCGCCCACCGCCTCGCGGAGCGCCGCCGCATCGTTGTGAGGGACAGCGCGGAAGCCGGCCAGCATCGGCTGCAGCGCCTCGTTCCCGGCCAGGCCGGGCGTCGCCGCCAGGGCGCCGAAGCTACGGCCGTGGAAGTCGCCCTCGAAGGAGACGATCTCCGGCGCCGAGATGCCATGAGCGTGGGCGTGCTTGCGGGCGACCTTGATCGCGCACTCGATCGCCTCGGTCCCGGAGTTGGAGAAGAAGACGCGGCCGCCGAGGCTCGACTCGGAGAGGCGCTGCGCCAGCTGCGCCATCGGCTCGGTGTAGAAGAGGTTGGAGACGTGCATCAGCCGGTCGGTCTGGTCACGGACCGCCTTCACCACCTCCGGATGGCAGTGGCCGACCGAGCAGACCGAGATCCCGGTGAGGAAGTCGAGGTACCTCTTGCCCTCCGCGTCCCAGAGCAGCGGTCCCTCGCCTTTGACGAAGTCGACCGGCGCCCGCTTGTAGGTGCGCATCAGGTAGCGCTCCTCCAGCGAACGGGTCGCGCTGAGGCCGATCCCCTCGGCGACGTCGCTCACGGCGTGACCATCGTGCCGATGCCGGCGTCGGTGAAGAGCTCGAGCAGGAGGCTGTGAGGGCGGCGGCCGTCGATGATCGCCGCCGACTGGGTACCGCCGCGGATCGCGTCGACGCAGGCCTGCAGCTTCGGCCGCATGCCCCCTTCCAGGCTCTCCAGACGGGCGTCGACCTCGTCCACCGTGCAGCGAGAGATCAGCGAGCTTTTGTCGGCTGGATCGTCCAGCCAGCCCTGGACGTCGGTGAGGAAGATCGCCTTGTGGGCGCCGAGGGCTGCGGCGACCTTGCCGGCCGCCTCGTCGGCGTTGACGTTGTAGGACTGGCCGTTGCGGTCGGAGGCCGAAGAGGCGATCACCGGGATGTAGTCGGCGGCGATGTGCTCGAGGACGTCGATGTCCACTCGATCGATCGAGCCGACGAAGCCAACCTGCTCCGCGTTGGCGACGGGCGAAACCTCGAAGAGGTTTCCGTCCTCGCCGGAGAGGCCGACCGCCGCCTGGCCGTGGCGGTTCAGCCGCTGGACGATTTCGGAGTTGATCTTCCCCGCCAAGACCATCTGCGCGACCTCGACGGTGTCGGCGTCGGAGACGCGCAGGCCCTCGTGGAAGCGGACCTCGAGGTTGAGTTTCTCCATGTAGCGGGTGATCTCGGGGCCGCCGCCGTGGACGATGATCGGGTTGAGGCCGACGTACTTGAGCAGGACGACGTCGGTGGCGAAGGCTTCGCGCAGCTCGTCATCGAGCATCGCCGCGCCGCCGTACTTGATCACCACGGTGCGGCCGTGGAACTCGCGGATGTAGGGCAGCGCCTCGAGGAGGGTGGCGACGCTGCTGTCGGAATGGGCGCTCACGTCGTGTATTCCGCGTTCAGCTTGACGTACTCGTAGCCGAGGTCGGAGAACCAGACGTGGGCGCTGCGCTCGCCGCGGCCGAGGCGCAAGCCGATCTCGGCCTCGGGTACGTCGGCCCCCAGCTCGGCGGCGTCGATGTTCTCGGCCCCGAGCTCCGGCAGCTCCTCACCGGCGAGGGCGGCGCCGGCCGCCTGGGCGATCCGGCCCCAGTTGGGGTCGCGGCCGAACAGCGCCGTCTTCACCAGCGGCGAGTTGGCGATCGCGCGGGCGACCCGCTCGGCCTCCGCCTGGGTCGCCGCCTCGGTCACCTCGATTCGGCCGGTGCGGACGGCACCCTCGCCGTCGCGGACGATCTCGATCGCCAGCTGCGTCAGCACCGCCTCCAGCAGTCCCGTCGGCAGCGGCTCCCCGGAGGCACCGGAGGCCTGGAGCAGGACCGTGTCGTTGGTGCTCATCTGACCGTCGACCGTGATCCGGTTGAAGGAGGCGTCGGTGGCGGCGCGCAGGAGCGCGTCGGCGTCCTCGACGACGGCGTCGGTCTGGACGAAGCAGAGCATCGTCGCCATGTTCGGCTCGATCATCCCGGCCCCCTTAGCCTGGGCGGAAAGCGTCACGCCACCGGCCCGCAGGGTGCAGCGCTTCGGCCAGCGGTCGGTGGTCAGGATCGCGTCGGAGAAGGCGCCGCCGCCCCCCTCGGTGAGCGTCGAGGCGGCGTCGGCGATGCCGGCGAGGACGGCGTCGACCGGCAGCGGCACCCCGATCGTTCCGGTCTCGGCGACGGCGACCTGCGGCTGCTCCAGCCCCAGCCGCTCGGCGGCGGTCGCCGACATCGCCAGCGCGTCGGCGTAGCCCTGCTCGCCGGTCTCGGCGTTGGCGTTGCCGCTGTTGACGACCGCGGCGCGAATTCCCCCCGCGTCACAGCGCTCGCGGCAGACCCGGATCGGCGCCGCGGCGGTGGCGTTGCGGGTCAGCAGCAGGGCCGAGCTCACCTCCTCGGCGTCGCAGACGACGAGGCCGACGTCGGTGCGGCCGCCGCCCTTGAGCCCGCAATGGGCGCCGCCGGCGCGGAAACCGGGTGCCAGCTGATTGGGGTCGAGCTCCTCGATGCCCGCGGGGGCGTCGACCCACCGGCTCCTGAAGAAACCAGCCGGAATGCTCCGCTTCGCGTCCGCTTCCGGCGGGGTCTCCGAAAATGCGCTCACAGCAGCCCCGCCGTCTCGTCGATGCCCAGCATCAGGTTGAGGTTCTGCACGCCCTGACTGGAGGCGCCCTTCCAGATGTTGTCGATGGCCGAGAAGGCCATCACCCTCCCCCGCTCCTCGACGGTGACGTAGACGTGGCACTGGTTCGTGTCGCGCACCGCACGCAGGTTCGGCGGCCCGTCGAGAACGTGGACGAAGGGCTCGTCGCCGTAGCGGCGCTCGTAGAGGTCGCGGACGGCCTCCCTGGATATCTGCTCCCGCAGCGAGGCGAAGCAGGTCGCGAGCTCGCCCTGGTCGAGCGGCAACAGGTGCGGCACGAAGGTGACCGGCGCCGGGCTGCCGAGGGCCGCCAGCTCCTGCTCGATCTCGGGCCGGTGCCGGTGCCCCTCGGTCTTGTAGGGGAAGGCGTTCTCGGTCATGTTCGAGAAGTGGACGAGGTCGTCACTGGAGCGGCCGTAGCCGGAGGTGCCCTGCATCGCCGAGACGAAGACCTCGGAGAGCAGGCCCTGTTCGGCCAGCGGTGCCAGCGCCAGCACGCTCGCGGTCGGGTAGCAGCCGGGCGTGGCGCAGAGCTTTGCCTCGCGCAGCTGCTCGCGGTAGATCTCGCTGAGTCCGTACACACCGCTGCCGAAGAGGTCCGGGGCGCCGTGTTCGCCGTACCAGCGCTCGTAGACCTCGCGGTCGCGGAGCCGGAAGTCGGCGGAGAGGTCGACGACGAGGATGTCCTGGGCCCGCAGCGCCGCATCGGTCGGCGCGGCGGCGCCGTGCGGGTAGGCGACGATCGCCGCGTCGACCTCGGGCAGGTCGTCGAGGTCGAGCTCGGTCAGCTCGATCGGCACCCGGTAGCGCGGGTAGATCGCGTCGAGCCGTTTGCCGGCCTCGCCGCGCGAGGTGGCGGCGACCAGCTCCAGATTCGGGTGGTTCCAGACGATCTGCGCGGCGAGGGCGCCGGTGAAGCCGGAGGCGCCGGCGACCAGCACCCGCGCCGCGGGCGTGCCGTCGAGCGGTTGTGCGGCGAGGTCAGCCACGCAGCGAACCCCCGATCTCCTCGAGCTTCGCCTCGATCGCCTGTCGCCGCTCGGCGACCTCCTCGTCGGTGAGGGTGCGGTCGTCGGCGCGGAACTCGAGGTTGAGCGCGAGGCTCTTGCGGCCCTCGCCGAGCTGCTCGCCCTCGAAGAGGTCGAAGACCTCGGCCGCGCGCAGCAGCTCGCCGCCGCCGGCCATCACCGCGGCGCGGACCTCGGCGGCCGGCGTCTCGGCGGGCAGAACGACCGCCAGGTCCTGGTAGACGGCCGGGAAGGTGGTGACGTCCTCGTAGCGCTCCTCGCCGACGGTCGCGGCGGCCAGCAGCGGCGCCAGGTCGAGCTCGAAGGCGGCGGCGGCGTCGAGGTCCCAGGTCCTGCAGACCAGCGGATGCACCTCGCCGAGCCAGCCGATCGGGGCATCGGCGACGGAGACCGCGGCGGCACGGCCCGGATGCAGGAACGGCTCCTCGGCCGGGGCGAAGCTGAGCTCCACGCCGAGCAGCGCCGCCAGACCTTCGAGCACGCCCTTGAGGGCGAAGAAGTCCGCGGCCTCTCCCCCGCCCCGCCAAGACCGGGGCGCCAGGGGGCCGACGGCGATCCCCGCAAGCCGGTGCGGCTCGGCGAACGGCGCCGGCCGATCGCCGGCGAACTCGCCCTCCCCCTCGAGGTAGACCCGGGCGGATTCGAAGAGCGCCAGCGCGCCGGCGCCGCGGGCAGCGTTCCTGGCGGCAATGTCGAGCAGGGAGCTGAGCAGGAGGGTGCGCATCGCCGACTGGTCCTCGGAGAGCGGGTTCGCAAGCATCACCGGCTTGGCCCGCGGGTCGTCCTCAGGGATCCGCAACCGGCCCGCCTCGCCGGGGTCGGTGAAGCTCCAACCGACCACCTGGTCGAAGCCGAGATCGCGGAGGCCGTCCTCGGCCCGCCGCCGCAGGCGCTGGTCCCGGCTGAGGCCGCCGACCGCGCCGCCGACGGCCGGCAGCGTCGTCGGCAGGTGCTCGTCGATCCCGTGGACCCGCGCCACCTCCTCGATCAGGTCGACCTCGCGGGTGACGTCGTAATGGCGATCCGGCGGAACCACGACCTCGAGGTCGTCCCCCGCCTCCTGGACCTCGAACCCGAGCCGCTCCAGGTAGGTCTTCTGGTCGGCCTGGGAGATGAACATCCCGAGCAGGCCCTCGACCCGCTCCGCCCGCAGGATCAACCGCCGCGGAGGCGGGGGCTCGGCGGCGACGTCGATCGTCCCCGGCACCAGCTTGGCGCCGCAGAGCTCGACCAGCAGCCGCGAGGCGACCGCTTGAGCCCGCATCGTCAGCTCCGGATGCAGCTGCTTCTCGAACCGCGAGGAGGCCTCCGAGCGTAGGCCGAGCAGCCGCGAGGTGCGAAGAATGTTGGTCCCGTTCCAGTTCGCGACCTCGAGCAGAACCCGGGTCGTCGACTCGGAGACCTCGGAGACCTGGCCGCCCATGATCCCGGCGATGCCGGAGGGGCCGTTCTTGTCGCAGACGAGCACGGTCTCGGCGTCGAAGCTGCGCTCGACGTCGTCGAGCGTCGTCATCTTCTCCCCCTCCTCCGCGGTGCGGACGAAGAGGGCGCCGTCGGGGACCTCGTCGAGGTCGAAGGCGTGCAGCGGCTGCGCGGTCAGCAGCATCACGTAGTTGGTGATGTCGACGACGTTGTTGATCGGCCGCTGACCGGCGGCGGCGAGGCGCGCCTGCAACCACAGCGGCGAGGGACCGACCTCGACGTTCGTGAAGACGCGGGCGGTGAAGCGCGGGCAGAGCTCGGGAACCTCGACCGTGACCGAGGCGTAGTCGGAAACCTGCCCCTCGCCTTCGGCCGGCGCGTCCTCGGCCCAGGGCTCGGCGGCCAGCGGCACGCCGGTGATCGCGTGGACCTCGCGGGCGACGCCGTAGATGCCGAAGCAGTCGCTGCGGTTCGGGGTCACCTCGATCTCCAGTACGGGCTCGCCGAGCGGCAGCACCTCGCTCAGCGGCGTCCCGGCGGCGAGACCCTCGTCGAGGACCATGATCCCCTCGTGGTCATCGCCGATCTCGAGCTCGTCGGCGGCGAGGATCATCCCTTCAGAGGGGATCCCGCGCAGCTTCGCCTTGCGCAGCTTCTCACCGTCCGGCATCCGCGCCCCGGGCAGCGCCACGGCGACGGTCTGCCCGGTCGCGACGTTCGGGGCGCCGCAGACGATCGGCCGCTCGCCCTCGCCGGTGTCGACCATGCAGGCGCTGAGCCGGTCGGCTTTCGGATGCTTCTCGCATTTGACGACCTTGCCGACGACAAAGCCGTCGGCCGAGGGCGGGCCGACCTGGTCGAGCCGCTCGACCTCGGTCCCGGTCATCACCAGGCGGTCGGCCAGCTGCGCCGGCTCGATGCCGGGGTCGCAGTACTCGCGCAGCCAGGAGTAAGGCACTTTCATCTCTGACCACCCATCATCCGAACTGCTCCAGCATCCGCACGTCGTTGTCGAAGAAGCGCCGCAGGTCGGGGACGCCGTGACGCAGCATCGCCACCCGCTCGACCCCGATCCCGAAGGCGAAGCCCTGGACCCGCTCGGCGTCGTAGCCGTAGCCCTCGACGAACCCGAGCACGTTCGGGTCGACCATGCCGGCCCCGAGGATCTCGATCCAGCCCTGCCCCTTGCAGAGGTTGCAGCGCTCGCCGCCGGCCAGCTCGCCGGTGCCGCCGCACTGGAAGCAGGAAACATCGACCTCCACACTCGGCTCGGTGAAGGGGAAGAAGTGCGGCCGCAGCCGGACCTCCCGGTCGGGGCCGAAGATCGCCCGGCACATCGCCAGGAGCGTGCCCTGCAAATCGGCCAGCGTTATCCCCTCGGCGATCGCCAGGCCCTCCATCTGGTGGAACATCGGGCTGTGGGTGGCGTCGGAGTCGCGCCGGTAGACCTTGCCGGGAACGATCACGAAGATCGGCGGCGGCTGCGTCTCCATCGAGCGCACCTGCATCGGCGAGGTGTGGGTGCGCAGCAGGACGTCGGGATGCGACTGGACGTAGAAGGTGTCCTGGAGCATCCGCGCCGGGTGGCCGGGCGGGTGGTTCAAGGCGGTGAAGTTGTAGTAATCGTGCTCGATCTCCGGCCCTTCGGCGACGTGGTAGCCGAGGCCGATCATCGTGTCCTCGATCAGCCGGGTGGTGCGGGCGATCAGGTGGGCGTGGCCGACCGGCCGCGGCGGCGCGCCCGGCAGGGTGACGTCGACCCGGTCGGTGACCAGTCGCGCTTCCAGCTCGGAGGCGTCGAGCCGCTCGGCGTTCGCCTCCAGCAGCGCTTCCAGCTCCTTGCGGGCGCGGTTGGCGGCGCCGCCGACGGCGCCCCGTTCCTCGGCCGGCAGCTCGGCGATCCCGCGCAGGATCGAGGTCAGCTCGGCTTTGCGGCCGAGGTAGCTGACCCGCAGCTCCTCGAGCTCGGCGCTCGAGCCGGCACCCGCGATCGCCGCCGCCGCCTCGGCCCTGATCTCCTCGATCCGCTCAACCATCGCTCTGGGCCTCCCGCATGGCGAGCGAAGATATCCGCTGAGCGGCAATCGCCGCCGCCGCGGCGACGTTCAGCGACTCGGCGCCGCCCTCGCGGAGGGGGATCGTGACCTGGGCATCGCAGGCAGCCAGGACCTCATCGGGCAGCCCCTCGCGCTCCGCGCCGAGGCAAACCGTCGCGGCGCCGTCGAGCGTGTCGAGTTCTTGACCCCCGTGGGCAACCAAAGCGACCCGGGGCCTTGGGGTGGTCTCCAACGCGGCTTTCGCAGGTGTGCGGCTGAAGATCGACCCCATGCTCGCGCGAACCGCCTTGGGCGAGTAGGGATCGGCGCAATCGGGACCTAGAACGACCGGACCGTCGAGAAGCGCGTCGGCGGTTCGCACGATCGTGCCGACGTTGCCGGGATCCCCGAGGCCATGCAGGTAAAGACATGGACCTGTCGCTTTGCTCTCGGATGGCGAGAGGAAGTCGACACCATCGACCCAACGCAACGGCCAGATCGCGATCACCCGCGTGCCGGAGCCGAGGGACGAGACGTCCGCTAGAAGATTCGGCGCGACTTCTTCGCCCGGGAGGCCCGATCCCGCCGCGACCAACACGAACTGCGGCTCCGCCCCGGCAGCCAGCCCGGCCTCGAGCAGGTCCTCCCCCTCGGTCGCGAACAAACCCTCGCGCTCGCGATGCTTGCGGTCGCGCAGCTTGCGGACCAGCTTCAGCTTCTCGTTGTGGGGGCTCTCGATCATCGGATGATTCTGTTGGTGGTGTTGGTTCTTCTCAGCGGTCGTTTCTTCTCCTGGAACGAAAAAGCGGGCCGATAAACGGCCCGCCCGGGAGAGAGGAAGTGTCGGTACGCCGTCAGGCGGCCGCACCCTCCCGGGCCAGCTCCACAAATCGGCGGAAGGCGTCGCGGTCGGAGACGGCGATCTCGGCCAGCATCTTCCGGTTGACCTCGACTTCGGCTTTGTTCAGACCGTGCATCAGTTCCGAGTAGCTCATGCCCTCGAGCCGCGCGGCGGCGTTGATGCGGGTGATCCAGAGGCGACGGAAGGTCCGCTTCTTGTTGCGCCGGTCGCGGTAGGCGTACATCCCCGACCGCTGCACCTGCTCTTTGGCGAAGCGGTAGGAGGAATGCTTGCGGCCGAAGTAGCCCTTCGCTTCCTTCAGCACCTTGCGGCGC
>Ga0070685_10001100_pt1 | contig 14445 bp, 11 predicted proteins | sample KBSS13LmetaG_FD_65651 | JGI IMG/M metagenome (GOLD analysis project Ga0070685, IMG submission 65651) | Switchgrass rhizosphere microbial communities from Kellogg Biological Station, Michigan, USA - KBS S1-3L metaG | ecosystem: Host-associated > Plants > Roots > Rhizosphere ...
CCCGGCCTGACATGTCGGAAATTTCCGACATGTCAAATCAATCTGGCTGACACTCCCCCACTCGAGGTCCGTGCCGAACCGGGAAGTCCGTGCGCCGCATATTCGAGCTCCTCGAAGCGGGCCCGCCCTTCGCCATATCCCGCGTCACGGCAGGAGGCGCCTGTCGGCCAGGGTCACGCACCGGGAATCACTTGCGCTGCAACCATCATCCGATGAAGCAGTTGACAGCGCTTGGGCCCGCGCCGGAGCCGCGGGGAGCGGATGACTGCGTCCCGGAGGTTCGAGCGGGAGGCCGGCCGTCGCCGAGGTTCGGCGCAGAGATCCTTCGAGCGCCGCTCATATCTGACTCACGCGTCTCCGCCCAGGACGTGGTGGAGGCGGCGGAGCTGTTGCGCGGGGTCGCAGAGCTCCGCCGCGCGCGCCGGGCCGGCCGCGCCCAGCCGCGCGCGCAGCGCCGGGTCGGCCGCCAGGGTGCGCAGCGCACCCGCCAGCGAGGGCGCGTCGCCGGCGGGGACGAGCAGCCCCGTCTCGGGGGTCACGATCTCCAGCGCGCCGCCGCTCGCGGCGGCCACGACGGGGAGTCCGGCGTACATCGCCTCCACGTAGGTGATGCCGAAGGGCTCGGGGCCCAGGTTCGGCTGGCAGAGCAGGTCGGCGGCGGCCAGCAGCCGGGGAACGTCGGCGCGCTCGCCCAGCCAGCGCACGCGCCGGCCGATCCCCAGCCGCTCGGCGAGCGCGCGCATCTCCTCCGCGTGCCGCTGCTCGTGCGGGCGCTGGGCGCCGCCGGCCATCCAGCAGCTCCAGCGCGGGCGGTCGCCGAGGCGCGCGAGCGCCTCCAGGTGCACGCGGTGCCCCTTCCACGGCTCCATCCGGCTCGCCTGCACGATCACCACCTCGTCCGCCTCCGTCCCCAGCTCCGTGCGCACCGCCGCGCGCTCGGCGGAGAAGTCCGGCGGCGCGGCGACGGCGGGGTGCACCACCTCCGCGCGGACGGCGGGGAAGAGCGCGGGGAGCGTGCCGGCGGCGTAGGCGCTGGTGCAGATCGCCAGCTCGGGCGGGGTGCGCCGCGCCCGAGCCTCGGCCGCGCCGCCGGAGGCCGCGTCGTGCAGCCAGAAGGCGACGCGCACGCCGGCGCGTTTGGCCGCCGGAGCGAAGATGCCGTGGCTCCAGGCGGAATGGAAGATGGCGACGTCGGGCTGGTTCGCGGCGAGCGCGCGGGCGAAGCGGCGCCGCGCCGCCCACACCGACCACGGCCGGCTGAGCCGCGCGCCGCCCAGGATCGCCGGGTCGGCGCCGGCCGCGCGCAGCTCCTCCGCCAGCCGTCCGTCGTAGGCGAGCGCGAAGCGCGTCTCCATCTCCGGCACGGCGTCGCGGGCGCGCGCGAGGGTGGCGAGCATCGCCTCCACCCCGCCGTACAGGTTCCCCGCGTAGACGTGCAGCACGCGCATCGTTCAGGTCCGGCTAAAAGATCGTCTCACACAGAGACGCAGAGACACGGAAAGAACCCCGCGCATCATCCACTCCCCGCGAGAGAGCGGTAGAGCGGGACGAGCTCGCCCGCCAGGCGGGCCCGGTCGAAGTCGCGCTCGGCGCGCGCGCGGCCTTCCGCGCCGAGGCGCGCGCGGAGCGTCGTGTCCTCCACCAAGCGGCGGATCGCGGCGGCCAGCGCGGCCGCGTCGCCGGGGGGGACGCCGAGCGCGTCGATGCCCTCGCGCGCGATCTCGCCCGCGCCGCCGGCGGTGCTGACCACCACGGGGCGCCCGCACGCCATCGCCTCCGCGATCACCAGGCCAAAGGGCTCGGGCTGGGTGCTGGCGTGCACCACCACGTCCAGTGCGCGCATCGCGGCCGCGGGGTCGTCCACGAAGCCGGTGAAGCCCACGCGCTCCGCGATCCCCAGCTCCGCGGCGAGGCGGCGGAGCGCGTCGGGATCGACCTCGCTCCCCGCCGTGGCGTAGATGCGCCCGCCGACCACGTAGCCGCGCACCGGGAGCTCCGGCGGGAGGAGCGAGAGGGCGCGGAGGAAGACGTCGTGCCCCTTCCACAACCCCATCGTGGCCACCAGCCCCACGCGTACGGTTTCGGGTGATGCGGATGGCATCCCCGCCAGCTCGTCCAGCGGCGCACGCGGGCCGTCGGGATGGAAGCGGGCGAGGTCGACGGCGTTGTAGACGACCTCCACCCGCAGCCCCGGTCCGCAGACGCGCCGCACGTCGCCGGCCACGCTGCGGGAGATGGCGACCGCCGCCGAGGCGCGCGGCGCGAGGCGGCGGAGCGCGCGCGCCATCACCCGGCGCGGGCTCACGTAGTCGTGCGCGTGCCAGACCAGACGCGCCTCTGGCGGGAGGGCGAGCGCGCCGGCCACGTGCATCTTGAAGCCGTTGCTGTGCACGACGTCCGGGTCGAGCCGCCGCAGCAGCGCGCGCAGCCGCGTCAGCCACCGCGCGCCCGCCGGCCCGGCGGCGATCAGCCGCCGGAGGAGCAGGACACCGGAGCCGCCCGCATCGCCCGCGCGCCGCAGCCCCGTGGGGAACGCGAAGGCGTGGACCACGGCGCCGAGCTCCAGCGCCGCGCCGGCCAGCGGCCCCTCGCCCGCCACGACGACGTGCAGCGACCATCCCGGCTTCGCCGCGCGCAGGCTGGCGAGCAGGTCCAGCAGCACCCGCTCCGCCCCGCCCAGCTGCCCCGACGCGCTCAGGAAGACGATTCTCATACCTGATAACATCTCACGCAAAGACGCGGAGGCACAGAGAGAACCGTCCCTCCTCTCTCTGTGCCTCCGCGTCTCTGCGTGAGGCGCTGTTTCACCAGGCCGGCGACTCGCTGGCGACGGTGACGGGGCGCGGGGGCTCCACCGCGCGGTGCGGCCGCGGCGGCGGGCCGCTCACCATCCACTCGCGCACCGCGTCGGCCAGGATGTGCACCGTGCGCACCGCGTCGGGGAGCGCGTGCGGATCGGTGGCGTCGCACCAGGCGCGCAGCACCCAGGGGTCGCCGGGGCGCCCGTCGTCCAGCACGGGGAAGTCCATCCGCAGCGCCGTGGGCGCGTGCGCCGCCACCAGGCTCCCGCGCTCCCCCTCGGCGGCGGAGCAGCGGCAGAGCACCATGTCCAGCAGCCCCATCACGTCGGCGTTGTCGGTGAGGATGGCGCGCAGGTGCTCCATGCTCTCGGCCTGCATCACCACGTGCGCCACGTCGCGCGCGTGGATGCGGTCGCGGATGGCCCGCCGCAGCCGCGCCGCGCCGCCGGCCACCACCGCGCCCGCCTCCACGAACTCGTGGTAGCCGAGCCGCTTGATCCCCACCATCAGCATCGCCGCGGTGGCCGCCGCGCCCGTGGCCGCGATGGCCACCACCGCCCGCGGCGGGCCGAAGACGATCAGCAGCGCGAAGGTCGCCATCCCCGCCGCCAGCAGGGAGAGGAGCACCGCGGCGCGGGTGTGGGTGAGGCCGATCGCCAGCAGGCGGTGGTGCAGGTGGCGCTCGTCGGCGCCGAAGATGGGCTTGCCGCGCAGCCACCGCCGCACGATGGCCAGCGCCGTGTCGAGCAGCGGGAGGAAGAGCACCAGCAGGGGGATCACGGTGAGCACCGCCGTGGCGCTCTTGGTGGAGCCGTGCACCGAGAGCACCGCCAGCATGAAGCCCACGAACAGGCTCCCCGAGTCGCCCAGGAAGATGCGCGCCGGCCGCAGGTTGTAGCGCAGGAAGCCCGCGAGCGCGCCCGCCAGCACCGCGCAGACCAGCGCCACCTCCCAGTTCCCCAGCTTCACCGAAACGGCGAGCAGGGTGGCGAGCGCCACCAGCGCGATCCCCGTGGCCAGCCCGTCGAGCCCGTCGATCAGGTTGAAGGCGTTGGTCACGCCCACCACCCAGAGCACGGTGACGGGGAGCGAGAGCGCGCCCAGGTCGAGCGTGCCCCCCAGGGTGAAGTGCTCGATGCGGAAGCCCACCATCCACGCCAGCAGCGCGGCGGCGATCTGCGCCAGCAGCTTCACCCGCGGCGGAAGGTCGTGCAGGTCGTCGAGCACGCCCGCGCCGAAGAGGAGCCAGCTCGCCGCCAGCACCCCGCCGAAGAAGGTGAGCGGCTCGCTGGTGGGGAAGGAGGGCGAGGCGACCGCCAGCGGGGCGAACACGAGCACGCCCAGCGTGGTCGCCGCGAACACCGCCACCCCGCCCAGCCGCGGCACCGGCTTGTGCTCCACCCCCTCGCGGATGCGCGCGTGGCCGTAGATGCCGCGCGCCAGCAGCGCGCGCAGCACCACGGGCGTCACCACGAAGGCGGTGAGCGCCGACGCCAGGAACGCGAACAGGAGGATCCGCACGGGTCAGGCGAGGGGCGGATGGAAGCGAGGGTGCAAGCGATCCCACACCCCGAACATCGTAAATATAAGGTTCATACACGTACCAGAGGGGCAAGGTTCGCGCCGACTGGTACTTAAATCAAGAGATGCGAACGACTTCCACAATGACCACGATTCACGATACCTCCGTAGCTGCAACGCGTCAAGTATCAGTTTCTCATTGACTCCCACGCATGTTCTTTGGATGGACACGTTCCCCACTATTGCGCGGGTCGGCGACCATGCGTCGTCCTGGAAAGCCCTGATACAAATCAGTGCGCAAAGTGAACGTCATGTTCCCCCGCGCCATGCGCGGCGAAGGCGAGCAGCCGCGCGCCCTCTTCGCCCAGCGCGGCGCGCGCGTCCGGGGACAGCGGCGCGAACGGCTCCACCCGCAGCGTCGCGCGGCCTCGTTCCCGGGCGATCCGCCAGGTGCCGGCCGCGAACCCGTTCACCAGGAACATCGGCCGGCCCAGGGAACGGGAGACGCGCTCGCGGTGCCCGGGCGGGATCACCCGCGCGCGGTCGGCGTGCGAGAGGAGGAGGTTGTCGTACTCGGGAAGGAAGCGCGGCGACGCGGGAATGTCTCCGTCGGGACGCGGCGCGTCGGGGAGATCGAAGAGCTCGGCGCCGTCCTCGCCGCGGAAGACGGCGAGCCGGGGACGGAGCCGCTCCACCGCCTCGCGCAGCCGCGGCACGCCGGACCAGGCCTGCACGTCCGCCACGGTGGCCGGGCCGAAGGCGCCCAGGCAGCGCAGCACCATCGCGTCCGGCGAGGGGTCGGTGGAGACGGGGGCGCCAAGCCAGGCCTCGGCCGTGGTGTGCACCGCCCTCCCGCCCTTCCCCCACACGCCGCGCGGCGGGAGCTGCACCAGCGCCAGCCGCGCGCGCACGGTGCTGGCGAGCGCCTCGGGGTCGCGGTCCGGCCAGCGCTCGGCCAGGCGCGCGCCCAGCTCGGTCCAGCCGAGCGGCGTCTCCTCCAGCAGCGCGCGCCCCGCCTCCACCACCTCGCGCAGGTCGAGCCCGGCCAGGCGCCGGCCGCGGGCGCCCTTCAGCTCCTTCTCCAGCGCGGGCTGGATCACGGGGCGCAGCGCCAGGCAGTCGCGCGCGGTCACCAGGTGGATGGTGGAGCGCATCAGCGCCAGGCGCACCGCGCCGCGGTCGAGGACGAGCCGCGAGAGCTCGTCGGCCTCGAACCCCTCCAGCCGCGTCCAGAGCCCGACGTACGGCGCGAGCGGCGACTGCGCCTGCATCCCCGCCAGCCGCTCCAGCGCCTCCGCCGCCGGAAGCTTCTCACGGCGCAGCAACATCTGCCGCTCCAGCAGCGCCCGGTTGAGTGCCCGCAGCTTCATCGGTAGCTCATGCTCCGTAGCGGCATCTCATACCAGGGATAACAATCCTTGTGCATTGACGCCGCCAAACCATGTCATCCTGAGTCGCCGCCGCACCGTAATTCGGCGGCACCGAACTTCTGGCGGCGGCGAAGGATCTATCGTTTGCGCTCGGAATCCATCCTCCGAAGCGCGCCGGCCGTTCATCTACCGTCCAGGACAATCGTTCGCCGACGCGGTGATAGATCCTTCGGTCGCCGCCAGGGCCCAGTGAGCGGAAGGGTTGGTGCAGCGGCGACGCTCAGGATGACATGTTTGGGTGTGGGCGGAATGCACACCGATTGATCAGATATCACACAGAGACGCGGAGACACGAGAGGCAGGGGGGGTCTCAATCGCCTTCCATCTTCCCCCACGCCTTCGAGAAGTCGCGCCGGGCGAGGTCGTGCGGCGCGATCCAGAAGGTGGTGAAGCCGCCCGGGTCCGCCAGGAGGCAGACCGCCGGATCGTCGGGCGGCGACGGACGCTGGGGAGAAGGGGCGTGGCCGAGCATCTGCCAGAAGCTCACGCGCGAGCCGGAGAAGGCGTCGAAGACGTAGCGCAGGGTCTCGTACACCGCCGGCGGCACGCGCGCGGCGCGGGTCGGGTCGCCGGCCCAGTCCCCAATCGTGGCGTACATCGAGGCGAAGACGAGGTCGGCGGCGTCATAGGAGATCGGCGCCCCGTCGTGGGAAGCGCGCAGGCCCGCGAGCCACGCGCGAAAGGCGCCGCGCTCCGCTTCGGGCACGGGCTCGTCGAGTCCCGCCTGCTTCGCGCGCCGCAGCCACTCTTCCGCGGCGGAAGCGAGCTGCGCCGGGTCGGCGCCGAGCACCCGGGACGGCCGGTAGAGCAGGGCGAGCGCGCAATGGCGAACCGTGGTCCAGTACTGCGGATACGCCTCGGGGCCATCCTCCGCGTGTACGAAGATGGCCATCCCCGCCCTCGGGTTCGGCGCGAGCTCGTGCGGAGGACGCGCCGGCTGCTCGCCCGTCACCTCGGTGAAGGCATCCACCCGAAGCTGTTCCAGCTGCACCTTGTAGAGGCCCTCCCGCGCTTCCGCGTCCTTCCAGCTCTCCGTCGGCTCGGAGCCCAGCATCCGGACCAGGCTGGCCCGCCACCGGCTCCAGGTTTCGGCGGACGGTGCCTTGTACCGGGCCCACTCGTAGAAGGAAAGCGAGAGAGAGTCGGGGTAGCCGGGGAGGGCGTCGGGCCAGCTCGGCATGGGCAGCGGGTGGACCGGCCACTCGGCCCGGAGGTTGGGACCGCGCCCGCCCTCGTGCGCGAACCCGGGCCAGATCATGCGCGGAACGGAGCCGCCGAACTGCCGGAGATCGGCCGGGGCCTCGCGCCGCGGGGTCCCGGGCGACGCGTCGGTGGCATAGAGGACCCGGAAGTGGTCGGCGGGGAGGCTGCCGTCGTTGTTCCACTCCTGCTCGTCGTCGTCGCGCTGGAAGAAGAACAGGACGCCGCGCTCCGGCAGCGGGGTGGAAAAGCCGATGTCGGCGCAGTCGACCTGCGCGATGAAGTGGAGCGCGGTGCCGCCGGCGGTGCGCGGCCACTCGAAGTGCGCCGGCAGGCCCGGCAGGCCGCCGAGCCGGGAGTTGGTGCGGCGGCCGGCGTGGGGCGGGTAGGGGCGGTGCAGCAGGACGGCGTCGCGGCGGTAGCGGCGGAACAGGCCGTCGAACTCCGATCGGATGGGCCGCTTCACAGGTGGACGTCGTCGTTTTCGTCGGCCTCGGCGTCCACCCCCAGCCCCATGAGGATGTCGGCGAGCTCGTAGACGTCGGCGAAGTCCTCGATGTAGATCGACGTGGGGCGCCCCGAGACCGCCTGCTCGGCGGCACGCTGCGCCTCGATCAGCCCCATCCCGGTGTAGGTCTGCAGCGCGCTGGCCACCGACTCGCGGCTCACGTCTCCGCGCACCCCGTACACGTGCACCTGCGGCATCAGTCGTGTCTCCTCGTGCGGCGCACGGCCTCGATCAGGCCGATCTTCCCCTCGTACAGCGCCTTCCCGATGATGGCGCCCGCGATCCCCCGCCCCGCCGCCGCGGCCGCCGCCTCCACGTCGTCCATCCCGCTCATCCCGCCGGAGACGATGACCTCCGCCCCGCTCGCCTCGGCCAGCGCGCAGGAGAGCTCGAGGTTGGGACCGCCCAGCATCCCGTCGCGCGCGATGTCGGTGTGCACGATGGTGCACGCGCCGAGGGCGACGAGCTGCGCGGCCAGGTCGAAGAGGTCGGTCCCGCTCTCCTCCGTCCACCCCCGCGCCGCCGGCCGCCGCCCGCGCGCGTCGAGCCCCACGGCGATGCGCTCCGGCCCCCAGCGCTCCACCGCGCGCCGCACCCGCTCCGGGTTCTCGATGGCCGCCGTGCCGATCACCGCCCGCGCCGCGCCCGCCTGGAGCACCTCGTCCACGTCGGCGTCGGAGCGGAGCCCGCCCCCCGTCTGCACCTTGAGCGGCACGGCGGCGACGAGGTCGCGGATCAGCGCGCGGTTGGAGCCCGTGCCGAAGGCGGCGTCGAGGTCGACCACGTGCACCCACTCCGCCCCCGCGTCGGCGAAGGAGCGTGCGACCGCCAGGGGATCGTCGCCGTAGACGGTCTCGCGGCTCGCCTCGCCCTGCTCCAGCCGCACGCAGCGGCCGCCGCGCAGGTCGATGGCGGGGTAGAGCGCGAAGGGGGATGCGGACGGTGTCGCCAAAATCGGTCGTGCGTGTTCGGAGTAGGGTGCGCATCCGCGGCCGCGGCGCCCTCTCCCCTGCGCCTTAGAGCGCAATTCCCTCTCCCGTACCGGGAGAGGGGGGCGGACGCGGCGGAGGTTCGGCCTGCGGGCGGTTTCGCGAGTCTGCGTTGGTGCGACCGGTAGGGATCGCGCGAGAGCTCGGCATTCAACCTCTCCCGGTACGGGAGAGGTGGCGAGCCTAAGCGAGCCGGAGAGGGCGCCGAGCCGGAGAGGGCGCTGAGCCGGAGAGGGCGCTGAGCCGGAGCCCGCCGCCGTACCCCGCCGCTGCCTACTCGGCACGCCGGCGCCGCGCGCCCTCCGGGCGCGTCTCGGCCAGCTTCGTTCCCGCGACGCGCTCCAGGGCGGCCACGCGCGCCTCCACCACCTCGCGGAAGCGCGACTCGGGGCCGGACTCGATGGGATCGGGCTGGATCTCGCGCACCGAGGAAGGGTTGATCGCGCGCCCGTCCACGCGGAACTCGTAGTGCAGGTGCGGGCCCGTGGCGAGCCCCGTCATCCCCACGAAGCCGATCACCTGCCCCTGCCGCACCCGCGTCCCCGCGCGCACGTCCTTGGCGATGGCGCGCAGGTGGCCGTAGCGGGTGGAGTAGCCGCGCGTGTGGGCGACCTCGAGCAGGTTCCCGTATCCCCCGCTCCACCCGGCGCGGCGCACCACCCCGTCGGCCACGGCGCGCACCGGCGTGCCCGGCGAGGCGGCGTAGTCGATCCCCGCGTGGGCGCGCATGATGTGCAGGATGGGGTGGAATCGCCCGCGGGTGAAGCCGGAGCTGATGCGGCGGAACTCCACCGGCGCGCGCAGGAAGCCGCGCTTGAGCGAGCGGCCCTTGCGGTTGTACCACCCGTCGCGGCCGTCGTGGCGGAAGAGGTAGGCGTCGTACAGCCGTCCGGAGACCAGGAAGCGCACCGCCAGCAGCCGCGAGCGGCGGGCGGTGCCGTCGGGGCGCACGGTGCGCTCGTAGAGGACCTGGTAACTGTCGCCGGGGTTGAGGTCGTTGGAGAAGTCGATGCGCGTCTCGAAGATGTCGTCGGCGATCAGGTCGGCCAGGCGGCGGCGCTCGGCGCGCGGGATGTCGCCATGCCCGTCGGCGAGCGCCTGGTACAGCGAGTAGCGGATGTTCCCCGCGAACACCGCGGTGTCGACGCGCACCGCCACGGAGTCGACGCGCGCGCGGACCCGGCCCCGGCGCGCGTCGACGTGCAGGATGCGGTCGGCGTCGAGCTGCAGCGTCATCCGCCGCACGCCGCCGGTGCGGGTGGATAAGCGCAGATCGAACTCGCGCCCCTCGCGCACCTCGTGGTCGGCGGCCGAGTCGGGGAGCTGCGCCAGGATCGCGCTCGCCTCGGCCCCGTCGACCCGGAGCTGGGCGAGGAGCTCGGAGAGGGTGTGCCCGTATCGCAGCTTGTCGCGCCGCACGTGCTCCACCGGCGCGGCGTGCGCCTCGGGGAGGAGCCTGGGCGGGGGCGGCGGCGCGTCGTCCTTGCCGCCCACGAACACCGCCCCGAGCGCCACGGCGAAGGCGCCGAGCACGCCCAGCGAGAGGATGCGATAGGGATTCGCCATCCGGGTCACTCCTGATCTGCTGTCTTGCTGCGGAATCGAAACAGAAGGCCTCACGCAGAGACGCGGAGCCACGGAGAACCTCTGCGGCTCTTCCGTAGCTCTGCGGCTCTGCGTGAGATCCCTCAGTCCATCTGGCGGCGGATGAAGGTGGGGATCTCCAGGTCGCTCGGCGTGCCCGGGCGGTCGGCCGGCCGCGGCGGCACCGGGAGGCGCGTGATGGGGGTGGAGTGCGTCCCCTCGCGCGCCGCCGGTGCCTCGGGCTCGCGCTCCGGCGCGCGCTCGGTGCGCGGCTGGAAGGGCGTGGGCTCGCGGCCCGTGCGCGGCTGGAAGGGCGCCGGCCCCTCGTGCCCCGGGAGCACCGTGCGCGATCCCGTAAGCGGGCGCACCTCGGGGCGGTGCATCCCACCGCCGAACGACGGGCGCAGCACGCCGTCGTGCGTGGGAACGAAGGCCGCGTCGCCGCGCTCGAAGCCGGTGGCGATCACCGTCACCCGCACCTCCTCCTTCAGCGAGGGCTCGTGCACCGCGCCGAAGATGATCTCCGCGTCCTCGCCCGCCGCCTCCTGGATGATGGACGAGATGGTGGTCACCTCGTCGATCGCCAGGTCCATCCCCCCGGTGATGTTGATCAGCACCCCCGCCGCGCCGGAGATGGAGATGTTGTCGAGCAGCGGCGAGCTGATGGCCTCCTGCGCCGCCTCCACCGCGCGGTTCTCGCCCCGGCCGAAGCCGGTGCCCATCAGCGCCGCGCCGCGGTTGCTCATGATGGTGCGCACGTCGGCGAAGTCGACGTTCACCTCGCCCGTCACCCGGATCAGGTCCGAGATGCCCTGCGTGGCGTGCAGCAGCACCTCGTCGGCCTTCTTCAGCGCGTCCTTGAAGCTGGTCCCCTTCCCCACCACCGAGATCAGCCGCTCGTTGGGCACCACGATCATGGTGTCGGCCGAGCGCTTGAGCTCGGCCAGCCCCGCCTCGGCCTGCTGCATCCGCTTCTTCCCCTCGAAGAGGAAGGGCTTGGTGACGATGGCGATGGTGAGCGCGTCCAGCTCGCGCGCCATCTCGGCGATCAGCGGCGCCGCGCCGGTGCCGGTGCCGCCCCCCATGCCGGCGGTGATGAACACCAGGTCGGCGCCCTCGAGCGCCTTGCGCACCTCCTCGCGGTTCTCCTCCAGCGCCTGCCGCCCGATCTCGGGGCGCGCGCCGGCGCCCAGCCCCCGGGTGAGCTTCTGGCCGATCTGGATCTTGACCGGGGCCTTGCTCTTCTTGAGGACCAGGGCGTCGGTGTTCACCGAGATAAACTCCACCCCCTCCAGGTCCTCGTCGATCATCCGGTCCACCGCGTTGCCGCCGCCGCCGCCCACGCCCACCACCTTCATGCGGGCGTTCTGGGGCATCGGGTCCTCGTACTCGAAGATCATCTTGGGTTCGCTCCTCCGGACGCGTGGGAGGGTTCCGCCGGCAGGTTCAGGATGTACGGTGCCATTGCCCGGGACCTCAGAAGAAGTCCGCGAGCCAGTCCTTCATTCGCCGCAATGCCCCGGAAACATTCGGTCCGGAGGCGGCGCCTTCCTGGGTGTCGTTGATCAGTCGGCGGGAGCCGTAGATGACGAGGCCGGCAGCCGTAGCAAACTTGGGCCGGCGCACCGAATCCGCAAGCCCGCCGAGACCGTCTCCGGGCACCCCCACGCGCACCGGCGCGGCGAAGCTGCGCTCGGCCAGCTCCACGATTCCCGCCAGGCTCGCGCCGCCCCCGGTGAGCACGATCCCGCCCCCCAGCTGGTCCGCCAGCCCGCTCCGCTCCAGCTCCGCTGCCACCAGCCCGAAGATCTCGTCGAGCCGCTGCTCGATGATGTGCGCCAGCAGCTCGCGGGCGACGTGGCGGGTCTGCCCCTGCCCCGGCCCGGGGAGCTCGAAGGTCTCGTGCGGGCTCACCAGGTCGGCCCGCGCCGAGCCCCAGCGCTCCTTGGCCCGCTGCGCCTCGGCGTAGGGGAGCGAGAGCCCCTTGGCCAGGTCGTTGGTGACCGTCGCGCCGCCCCAGGGGAGCGAGGCCAGGTGGCGGACCTTCCGCTCGTGGAAGACCGCGACGTCCGTCGTCCCTCCGCCCAGTTCCACCAGCGCGGTGCCGATCTCCTTCTCGTCGTCGTTCATCACGGCGAGGGAGGAGGCGATGGGCTCCAGCACCAGCTCGGCCACCTGGTACCCCGCGCGGGTCACCGACTTGCGGATGTTCTGCGCCGCGCTGGCGCTCCCGGTGACGATGAAGACCTCGGCCTCCAGCCGCATGGCCGCCATCCCCACGGGATCGCGGATGCCGTCCTGGGAGTCGACGATGTACTCCTGCGGGATGGCGTGGATCAGCTCGCGGTCGGCGGGGATGGGCACCGCGCGCGCGACCTCGTTCACCCGCTCCACGTCGGCCGCGGACACTTCCTGGTCGCGCGAGCCGTGCGTGCGGCCGACCGCGACCACGCCGGTGGACGGGGCGGCGTGGATGTGCTCGCCGGCGATCCCGGTGTGCAGCCGGTCGACCTTCACCCCGGCCATCAGCTCGGCCTCCTTCACCGCCTTGCGCACCGCCTCGGTGGTGGCCTCGATGTCGGTGACGATCTCGCGGCGGATGCCGGTGGTGCGCGCCTGGCCCACGCCCAGGATCTTGACCTGCGCGTGCTGCGCGGCCTCGCCGTCCACCTCGGCGATCACCACGGCGGTCTTGCTGGAGCCGATGTCCAGGCCGGCGACGACGGTAGGGCGCATCAGACCCGGTGCGAAAGTGCGAGAGTGCGGAAGTGCGTGAGCGTCGGAGTCATGCGTCAGCTCTGGTGGCGGACGACCACCTGGTCGTCGAAGCGGGCGTCGAGAACGGGGCGGCCGTGCGCCGTGGTGTCGGCGGCGGCGCGGCGGACCACGTCGTCCAGGGCGGCGCGGAGCCGGACCACGGCCTCGGGCGAGATCCCGTCGCGCACCAGCAGGTCGGCGGCGGGGGTGGAGAGGATCAGCCGCAGGCCGTCGCGCCCCAGCGGCCGCACCTCGGAGACGCGCGCCATCAGCGCGGGCTCCAGCGCCCCCAGCCGCCCCGCCTCCGCCAGCGCCGCGCGCGCCTCCGCGTCGGCGATGCGCCCGCGGCGGTCCACCCGCACCCGCCCGGTGAAGAGCGGCAGGTCCACCGCCGTCCGCGCCGGGTCGAGCGCCAGCACCTCGCCGTCCGCCGTCGCGGGCCGCAGCGTCCCCGCCTGCACCAGCGCGGCGGGCGCCTTCTCGGTGACGCGGATGCGCAGCGTCCTCGGGAGCACGCGGACGATCTCGGCGTCCGCCACCGCGGGGTCGCGGCGCAGCGCGGCCACGTAGGGCGCGGGGTCGGTCCAGACGTTCAGGCCGACGGTCACGCCGCTCGCCTTGAGCACCTCGTGCGGCGCCAGCATCCGCGCGCCGGTGACCTCCACCCGCTCCGCCGCGAACCAGTCGATCCGCCGCCCCGCGCGCGGCCCCCACAGCGGGGACGACGCGACGCCGGCGAGGAGCGCCAGGAGGAGCGCGCGGCGGACGATCCTCATCGTCCCGCCTCCGCCGGGGCGCCCAGCAGCGCCAGCAGCTCGCGGGCGGCCTCGTCCAGGTTCCCCGCGCCCATCGTCAGGCAGAAGTCGCCCGGCCTGAGCTCCGTCGCGACGGCGTCGACGAGCGCGTCGCGGTCGGGGACGTAGCGGAGGTCCACCCCCGCCTCGCGCGCCGGCGCCGCGATCATCTCCCCCGTCACCCCTTCGATCGGCTGCTCGCGCGCGGCGTAGACGTCGGTGAGGAAGGCGACGTCCGCCAGCGCCAGCGCCGATCCGAACTCCCGCGCGAAGTCGCGCGTCCGCGAGTAGAGGTGCGGCTGGAAGACGGCGACCAGCCTGCGGTCGGGATGGGCCGCGCGCGCCGCCCGGAGCGTCGCCTCCAGCTCCGTGGGGTGGTGCGCGTAGTCGTCCACGAAGAGCACCCCGCCCGCCTCGCCGACCGTCTCGAAGCGGCGGTCGATCCCGGCGTACTCGGCCACGCCGCGCTCGATCGTCGCCCAGTCCACCCCCAGGCGCCGCGCGACCGCGACGGCCGCCAGCGCGTTGCGGACGTTGTGCACCCCGGGCGCCTTCAGCCGCGCGGTGCCGAGCACCTTCCCCCGTTCGCGCACGGTGAAGCGCGCGCCGCCGCCGGCCAGGTCCACCTCCTCGGCGCGCAGCATCGACCCGGCGCTGAGGCCGTAGGTCGTCACCCGCTCCGGGCCGCCGCGCAGGCGGTTGGCGAGCCGCGAGGCGCCGTGGTCGTCGGCGCAGCAGGCCACCATCCCGTCGTCGGGGACGGTCTCGGCGAACTGGAGGAAGGCTTCCTCCACCGCCGCGAGCGAGCCGTAGATGTCCAGGTGGTCGGCCTCCAGGGTGGTCACCACGGCGATGGACGGG
>Ga0070685_10001103_pt1 | contig 14435 bp, 16 predicted proteins | sample KBSS13LmetaG_FD_65651 | JGI IMG/M metagenome (GOLD analysis project Ga0070685, IMG submission 65651) | Switchgrass rhizosphere microbial communities from Kellogg Biological Station, Michigan, USA - KBS S1-3L metaG | ecosystem: Host-associated > Plants > Roots > Rhizosphere ...
GCGGAACTGGCGGAGGAAGTCGGTGAAGTTCGGCACCCCGCCCGTGTGGTTCAGCAGCCGCTCCAGCGTCACCTCGTCGTACGCGGGCGGGAGACCCTCGACGTAGGCCGTCACCGGGTCGCTCAGCCTCACCCGGCCCTGCTCGGCAAGCCGCAGCACGGCGGCGGCGGTGAACTGCTTGCTGACGGAGGCGATCTGGTACGGGGTGGCGCCGGTCGCCAGGCGCGTCCGTTTCCCGCGCTCCGTGCCCCATCCGCGCTCCAGGAGGACGCGGCCGTCCTTCACGATCGCCACGCTGAGCCCGGGGATGGACTGGTCGTGCATCGCGCGCTGGGCGATGGAGTCCACCGCCGCGGCCAGCCGCAGCGACCCGGACGCGTCGGACGGCGTCAGCGCGGCGAGCTGGGCACGTGCGGAATGCGCGAGCGCGCAGGCGAGCAGGGCGGCGAGGGCCGCGGTGCGGGGGTGCTGCATGGATGTGGAAAGGACTGCGGGACTGCGTGGGACGATTCGCGCGCGGGTGCGCGCTTGCGGAGCGAGGCACTACGAGGGAGGGTACCTCGTGACAATCATAATGCGAAGCGTTCGTCCTGAGAAGTGGGGCGTCGGCGGTCCCGGAACAGACGTCTCACGCAGAGCCGCGGAGACGCAGAGGGAGACGCGGCGGTTCCTCCGCGACTCCGCGGCTTCCGCGCGAGATCAGTTTTTCGGGAAGGCGCGGAGAAGGTCGCGGGTGGCGCGCTCCGGGTCGGCGGCGCGCATCACGGCGCTGATCACCGCCACGCCCGCGGCGCCCGCGGCGGCGACCTCGGCCGCGTTCGCCGCGTCGATCCCGCCGATGGCGACGACGGGGATGCGCACGGCGGCGGCCACCTCGGTGAGCCGCGCGCAGCCGACGGCGTCGCCCGCGTCGGCCTTGCTGCCGGTAGCGTAGACGGGGCCGGTGCCGACATAGTCCGCGCCGCCGCGCTCCGCCGCCCGCGCCAGCTCCGCCGTCTCCGCGCTGATGCCGACCAGGAACCCGGCGGAGACGATGCGCCGCGCGGCTTCCACCGGCAGGTCGTCCTGGCCCAGGTGCACGCCGTCCGCGCCCGCGGTGAGGGCGACGTCGAGGCGGTCGTTCACGAAGAGCAGCGCGCCGGCCGCGCGCGTCTCCGCGAGCAGCGCGTGGGCGAGCGCCACCTGCTCGCGCGCCGGCTGGTCCTTCCCGCGGAGCTGGATGCACGGCGCCCCGCCGCGCAGCGCCGCGCGCACCACGTCGACGATGTCGCGGCCTTCGCCGCAGCTCGGGTCGGTGATGACGACGAGGCGCAGGCGGTCCGCCGGCGCGCTCACCGCCCGGTGTTGAGCGCGCGCGTCTCCGCCCGGGAGGCGCGCTTGGCGGCGTTGTGCTCGGCGAGCGTCCGGGTGAACACGTGCGTGCCGTTGGGGCGCGCGACGAAGTAGAGGACGTCGGCGTTGGCGGGCTGCAACGCGGCCTGGATCGCGCCCTGGCTGGGGGAGGCGATGGGCCCCGGCGGCAGGCCGGCGTGCGTGTAGGTGTTGTACGGATTCTGCGCGACCGACGCGATGTCGCGGTAGAGGAGCCGCGCCCGCTGCTGGCCGAGGGCGTACTGCACCGTGGGGTCGGCCTGGAGGCGCATCCCCTTCCGCATGCGGTTGCGGTAGACGGCGGCGATGGTCGGCCGCTCGTGCCAGTCCTTCGCCTCGCGCTCCACGATGGAGGCGAGGGTCACGATCTCCCGCTCGCTCATCCCGCTGGCCGGGAGCTGCGCGCGCATCGCGGGCGTCCACGCCGACTGGTAACGGCGCACCATCTCGCCGATCGCCTTCTCCCGCGGCGTCCCGAGCGGGAAGACGTAGGTGGCGGGATAGAGGTAGCCCTCCAGCGTCGGCCCGGGGACGCCGAGCTTCCGCGCGGTGGCGGTGTCGGTGAGCTGCGCGCGGATGGAGTCCGCGTTGCCGCCGAGCTGCGCGGCGATGCGGGCGGCGATCTGCGCGCTCGTCCATCCCTCCGGCACCACGATGCGCGCCTTCACCACGTCGCCGCGCACGAGCTTGTCGACGATCACCTTCCACGACTCGCCCGCGCGGAACTCGTAGATCCCCGGCTTGAGCTTCGTGCCCGCGTCCTTCGAGCTGGCGAAGCGCTTGAACTTCGGCGCGGAGGCGACGATGCCGCGCGTCGCCAGCGAGTCCGAGACGACGGTGAGCGTCGCGCCGGTCGGCACCTTCACGCGCAGCGGCGGTCCGTGCGGGTCGCCGCCGCCGTCGGATGCGCACGCGGAGGTGGCGAGCGCGGCGGCGAGTGCGACAGCAGGTGCGAACGTGCGAAAGTGCGAGAGTGCGAAAGTACGGGACGGCATCCCACCGCTCGAGAGAAAGGTCCGCATCAGCCCTGCGCTTCCCGGTCGCGCCGGCGCAGGTAGGCGTCGAGGATGAGCGCAGCCGCCGCGGCGTCGATGCGCGCCTTCTGCTCGCGCTCGCCGCGCTTCAGCCCCATCCCGCGCACCGCCCGCTCCGCCGCGACCGAGGTGAGCCGCTCGTCGATCCAGTGCACCGGCAGCCCGGTGCGTCGCGCGAAGTCGTCGCCGAAGGCACGGACCTCGGCGGTCCACGCGGTCTCCTCGCCGGAGAGGTCGAGCGGGAGCCCGACGACGGCCTCGTCCACCTCGTGCTCCTCCACCAGCTTCGCGATCTCCGGCCACGGCGGCCGTTTCCCCGCCCGCCGCTGCAGCGTGACCAGCGGCGACCCAATCGTGCGCGTCGGATCGCTCACCGCCACCCCGATGCGGCGCTCGCCATAGTCCAGGGCCATCGTGCGGGGCATGGGCTCCTTGCTCGGATATGTCGCGACGTCCGCCGTCGCGGACTTCGACCACGCGGGAAACTACGCAACCGCAGCGCCATCGGCATCTACCCGGACCAGGACGGCGCCAGCGGGGCGGACATATCCGTCGTTCATGCCCGTCGAACGGCTACCGCGCCAAGTTCGAGAGTTGGACATTGATGCCCCCTTGTAAGAAAACTATCCATCCATTACATTAGGACTGAGTCCCATGGACAAGTCTGCGGGACCGCATCACACGCTGGCCGAAGTGCGTGCGTTGCTAGCGGATACACGCCGCGTAATGGTGGCCCGCAGCACCGCGACACAGATGATCGCGGCGCATTTCGGATGGGACTACGGCCGATGCGTGGCGTTCGCGAAGGAGATCGTCCGCGGGCTCAACGAGGAGAACTTCTACGCCGCACCACGATGGCGGACCGAACCCCCGCGGACGAGTACGGTGTGGTTCGAGAGGGCGTCTCGTGGTACGTGAAGCTGTTCATCACTGGAAGCCCGGCGCAGCTGTTGATCGTATCGTGCCACCTGCCGCAGTGGGACATCCCGACACCCGCCGGGATCGTCACCTGCACCCAACGCGGTTTGAGGAAGCCATGAGGAAGATCGATTCCGGCGTCCCGTGCTACTTCTGTGGCGAAGGGACGATCGCGCCGCGGAACCTGCGCGGCTCGGTGGTGCAGTACCGCGACGAGCGCGGGATCCCCGTCGAGGCCGACGTCTTCGTGCCGACGTGCGACGCGTGCGGCGAGTCGCTGCTGGACGACGCGACCAGCGCGGCGCTCGACGCCGCGCTCGAGCCCGCGTACCGTCGCCTGCGCGCCGAACGGCTGCAGCATGAGCTCGGCCTCGCGCTCTCGGTGCTCAGGATCACGCAGGGCGACCTGGAGAGGCTCCTCGGCCTGTCTCCCGGCTACGTGTCGAAACTGCTGAAGGGGAAGCGCATCGCGGAGACGTCGCTCTACCGCTTCGTCCACCTGCTGAACGCGAACCCGCGGTTCGGGCTTCGCGCGCTGGCCGAGGTCGCGCCGATCGACGACCTGCTGGCTGGAGCGGCGGCGTAACAGCGAATCAAGAGAAGCGCGGAGCCGCCGAGGACCTCTCCTCTGCGGCTCCGCGTCTCTGCGTGAGATGATCTGTTGCGGTTCGCCCGATCAGCCGAGCTGCGCGATCGCATCGTCGAGCGACGCTCCGCCGGCAATGGACTGGTAGACGGCGCCGAGGGTCTCGCCGCTGCCGAAGAGGAGGCGCGAGCGGCCGGCCTCGGCGGGGACCTCCATCACCACCACGCCGTCGCCGGCGACGCGGCCGAGGAGGTCGGTGAAGAACCCCGTCGACAGGTGACACCCGGCGGGGCCGCCGTCGCTCCCGGCCTCGATCCAGTCCACCAGGTCCAGCGCGCCCACGCCGGGGTGCAGCCGCCGGTGCTCGACCCGTCCCCAGCCCACCCCTTCGAAGTACTCGCTCACGCCCTGCCAGAACGCGTCGGCGTCCAGCTCGCGCGCGTCGCCGCCGCTGGCGGCCAGGTGGCCGCTGAGCGCCTGGTGCACCGCCTCGCCCACCTCGTAGCCCACCTGCCGCAGCAGGTTCACGGCCTCCAGCGGCTGCCGGTCGTTGGCCAGCGCGCGGCGCATGGAGCTGATCAGCCCGGCGGGGACCTGCACGAACCTGGCTTGCGTCTCGGTCTCGGTCGCGGTGGTCATAGCAGGCCCAGTTGCGGGGTGTCGGGTGGGGATTCGGATCCGTCGTCCGCGGCGCCGGCATCGCCGCCCTCCGCCGCGCCGCCGGCCTCGGCCAGGGCGACGAGCCCGGCCTCGCTCAGCTCCTTCACGCCGAGCTCGCGCGCCTTCGCCAGCTTGCTCCCGGCGTCTTCGCCTGCGACCAGGAAGTCGGTCTTCCCGGTCACGCCGCCGGTCACCCGGCCGCCGCGGCGCTCGATGAACTCCGTCAGCTCGGGACGCGACATCGTGGGGTGCGTCCCCGTGATCACGAAGGTGAGGCCGCTGAACGGGCCCTCGGCCGGGGCGCCCTGCTCCTCGGTGAGCTTCACCCCCGCGACGCGCAGCTTCTCGACGGTCTCCCGGTTGCGCGGCTCGGCGAGCCAGGCGTGCAGCGCCTCGGCCATCACGTGGCCGATCCCGCGCACCGTCTCGATCTCCTCCGTCGTCGCGGCCAGCAGCCGGTCGATGGAGCCGAAGTGCCGCGCCAGCGTCTGCGCCGCGACCTCGCCCACGTGGCGCACGCCGAGCCCGAAGAGCGCGCGGGCGAGCCCCTGCTGCTTCGACGCGGTGATGCCGTCGAGCAGGTTCTGCGCGGACCTGTCCTTGAAGCCGTCGAGCTGGAGAAGATCGCCGAGAGACAAAGAATACAGGTCTCCCACGTCCCTGACCAGCGCGTCGCGCGCCGGCGTCGGTTCCGCATCGCCCGGAACGACGTCCGCGGCTTCGTCGGCAGGGACATCGGACGCTGCGGTCCCGGTCGATGCGCCGGATGCGTCGTCCGCGGCCGGCGCGGCGTCCTCCGGGGCATCGCCGGCGGAACGGGGGCGCAGGAGCTGTGCGATCGTGCGCTCGCCCAGGCCGCGGATGTCCATCGCGCCGCGCGAGGCGAAGTGCACGATCCCCCAGTAGATCCGCGCCGGGCAGGCCGAGTTGGGGCAGTAGACCATCGCCTCGCCCTCGGGCTTCTCCACCGGCGTGTCGCAGGCGGGGCAGCGGTCCGGCTGGGCGAAGAGCGGCCCGCGCACCTGGCCCTCCTCCAGGATGGGCCCCACCACCTGCGGGATCACCTCGCCGGCCCGCTTCACCAGGACCTTCTCACCGACCCGGATGTCCTTGCGGCGAATGTCCTCTTCGTTGTGCAGCGTCGCCTGCCGCACGATCACGCCGCCCACCTCCACCGGCTCCAGGATGGCGTACGGGTTGAGCGCGCCGGTACGGCCGACGTTGATCTGGATGGACTTGAGCGTCGTCACCACCAGGTCCGGCGCGTACTTGTAGGCCGTGGCCCAGCGCGGCTCCCGTCCGCCGACGACGCCCAGCTCGGCGTGCAGCGGGAGCGGATTCACCTTGACGACGACCCCGTCGACCTCGTACGCCAGCGTGCTGCGGGTGCGCTCGAAACCGGTGACGAACTCCAGCACCTCGGCGATCGAGGCGCAGGTGCGCGCCAGCGCGTTCACGGGGAAGCCCCAGGCCTTCAGCGCCTCCAGCAGCTCCCACTGGCTGGCGAAGGGAGGCTCGCCGCGCCCCGTCTCCACCGCGTAGGCGAAGAAGCGCAACGGGCGGGTGGCGGTGATGGCGGGGTCGAGCTGGCGGAGGGCGCCGGCGGCGGCGTTGCGCGGGTTGGCGAAGGTGGCCAGCCCCTCGGCGGCGCGCCCCTGGTTCATCGCCTCGAAGCCGGGGAGGCTCATGTACACCTCCCCGCGCACCTCCATCAGCGGGGGCGGCGCCGGCCCGTCCGCGCGCAGCCGGAGCGGGATCTGGCGGATCGTGCGCAGGTTGCGGGTGACGTCTTCGCCGATGGTGCCGTTGCCGCGGGTGGCGCCCTTCACGAAGACGCCGTCCTGGTAGGTGAGCGCGATCGCCAGCCCGTCGATCTTGGGCTCCACCACGTAGCCGCCCTCGCGCACCTCGTCGGCGATGCGGGCGTTGCGCGTCTCCCACGCCTCCAGCTCCTCGGGGCTGAACGCGTTGTCCAGCGAGAGCATGGGCGCCAGGTGCTCCGTCTTCTCCAGCTTCGACGCGGGCTCGGCGCCCACGCGCTGCGTGGGCGAGTCGGCGGTGCGCAGCGCCGGGTGCGCCTCCTCGAGGCGCTTGAGCTCGTGGAACAGCCGGTCGTACTCGGCGTCCGACAGGGTCGGCGCGTCGAGCACGTAGTACTCGTGGCTGGCTCGTTCCAGGGTCTCCCGGAGCTCGGCCGCGCGGGCGGCGAGCTCCGGAGGGGCGGGCGGGGTCACGTCAGGTCTGGCCGGCGGGCATCTGTGAGGCGCGTTCCACGCGGTTGCGCCCGCTTTCCTTGGCGATGTAGAGGGCGGCGTCGGCGTTCTTCAGCAGCTCCTCGGGGCTCTCCACGCCCTCCACGGGGAAGCTGGCGACGCCCGACGAGCAGGTCATGTTGAGCTCGGTGCCTTCGTCCTTGAAGAGGTGCGCCTCCACCGCGGTGCGCACGCGCTCGGCGAAGCGCCCCCCCTCCTCCTCGTCGGTGTTGGGGAGGATGGCGATGAACTCCTCGCCGCCGTAGCGCCCCACGTGGTCGATCTCGCGCGCGGTCTCCTTGAGGATGCGCGCCGTCTCGTAGAGCACCACGTCGCCGGTGGGGTGGCCGTAGGTGTCGTTCACGGCCTTGAAGCGGTCCAGGTCGATCATCACCACCGCCAGCGGCTCCTGGCTGCGGCGCGAGCGCTCGAACTCCTCGTGCAGCAGCTCGTGCACGTGGCGGTGGTTGAAGAGCTCGGTGAGGCCGTCGGTGATGGAGAGCTTCTTCAGCCGCTTGTTCGCCACCTCGAGCTCGCGGTTCTTCAGGTCGAGCTCGTCCTGCAGCCGCTTGATGCGGAGCATGGCGCGCACCCGCGCCTCCAGCTCCTGGAAGTGGTACGGCTTGGCGATGTAGTCGTCGGCGCCGGTGTTGAGGCCCTGCACGATGTGCTCGGTCTCGCTGAGCGCCGTGACCAGGATGATGGGGATGAAGGGGAGGCTCTCGTCGCGCTTGATGCGGCGCGCGACCTCGTAGCCGTCGATCCCCGGCATCATCACGTCGCAGAGGATGAGCTGCGGCGGGTCCGCGTGCACGGCGGCGAGCGCCTCCTCGCCGTTGGACGCGGTCGCGACGGCGTACCCGCGCGACTCCAGCCGGGCGCGCAGGATCTCCACGTTGTCGGGAAGGTCGTCCACCACCAGGACGCGGACGGGCTCCTGCCGGCCGCCGCCGCCGTCGCTCAAGCCTTCGCCTCCCGCCCCGCGCCGATGAAGCGCTCCACCTCGGCCACCACGCGCCGCGGCTCGCACGGCTTGGCCAGGTACCCGTCGCAGCCGACCTCGTTGGCCTTGGCGCGGTCCGTCGCCAGCGCGTGCGCGGTCAGGGCGATGATGGGGATGTCGGAGGTCCCCGGCTCGCTCTTGAGGATGCGGGTGGCCTCCCACCCGTCGATGAGCGGGATGGAGATGTCCATCAGGATCAGGTCGGGGTGCTGCTCGCGGGCCATGTTCACCCCGTCTTCGCCGTTGCGCGCCTCGATCACCTGGTAGCCGAAGTGCTCGAGGATGGTCCGATAAACGGTCCGATTGTCCTCGTTGTCCTCCACGAGGAGGACCGTCTTGCTGGAGTCCGTCATCTGTCCGCGAGCCTCGGTTCCGGTTTCGTCCGCGCCGCTTCCGGCCTGCAAGAAACGGGACGGTGGCGCTGGGTGGGGCCGGCGTTAATGTATACCCTGGCGGCGGCGCGGCACAAGCCGACGCGCCCGCGTCGCGGGTGCGTCGGGCGGTGCCGGAAACGCGCGCGGCACGGGCGTTGCCGGGTCGACGGAGGGCGCTTCCTCCACACTATCTGTTTCCACGGGCGGCATGCACTACGACGAGTCTTCCAAGCGCAGGAACCTGCTGACCGGGCTGGTCTTCGGCTCGCTGCTGGGCGCGGGGCTGGCGCTCCTCCTCGCCCCCGGCGACGGGGTGGGGGAGCGGGCGCGGTTCGTGGCCCGCTCCGCCCGCGGCCTGGGTCGCGCCGGCCGCCGCACCCGCGGCTACGCCCGCGCCCTTCACGCCAGCATCGGCGCCGCCTCCGCCGCCGCCGCGCGCGGGGACGACGAGGACGATCGCGACGACGTCGACGGAATCGAGGACCGCGACGACGGTGGCGACGATGGCGACGGCCGCTTCGATGCCGACCGCCCGGCGCGCGTGAGCCGGATGGCGAAGCGGCGGTTCAGGCTCTAGCGCGCGTCCGCGGCGCCCTCTCCCTGCGCCTGAGAGCGCAAACCCTCTCCCGTACCGGGAGAGGGTGGGTGGGTCGCTACACTTGCGTCGCCTGCGCGTCGCGTTGCGAGACAGACGCGGTGCGGCCGGCAAGAAACCGCGCCGTCCGCACTTTCGCACTTTCGCACTTTCGCACTCGTCCATGTCGATTCGTCCCGAAGAGCTCGGCCCGCTGTTCACGCGCCACTTCGGCGAGCGCCGCCTGGTGGTGGTCTCCAACCGCGAGCCGTACGAGCACCGCTGGAGCGACGAGGTGGGCGAGATGGACGTGCGCCGCCCCACCGGCGGCCTCACCTCCGCCCTCGACCCGCTGATGCAGGCGCTGGGCGGGATGTGGGTCGCCTGGGGGAGCGGCGAGGCCGACGCGGCCGCCGTGGACCCCGCGAGCCGCGTGCGTGTGCCGCCCGAGAGCCCGGCGTACACGCTGCGCCGCGTCTGGCTCACGCACCACGACATCCACCGCTACTATCTGGGCTTCAGCAACCAGTTCCTCTGGCCGCTCTGCCACCTGCGGCCGGACCTCACCCGCATCCGCTCGCGCTACTGGGAGCGCTACCGCCGCGTGAACCGCCGCTTCGCCGAGGCGGTGCTCGAGGAGGTGCGCGGCAAGGAGGCGGCGATCTGGTTCCAGGACTATCACCTGGCGCTGGCGCCGCTCTTCGTGCGCGCGCGCAGGCCGGACGCGACGCTCGCGCACTTCTGGCACATCCCCTTCCCGCCGATCGACATCTTCCGGCTCTCGCCGCACAGCGGGTACCTCCTGCGCGGGCTGCTGGCGAACGACCTGATGGGGTTCCACCTCCCCCAGTTCGCCGACAACTTCCTGCGCTGCGCGCGGCGGCTGGTGGGCGCCGAGGTCGACTTCCCCAACCGCACCGCCACGCTCGACGGACACACCTGCCACGTGGGCGACTTCCCCATCTCCATCGACCTCGACCAGTTCAGCCAGGGCGCGGTGGCGGAGGGGTTCGAGGAGCAGGCGGAGCGGCTGCGGGCCCGGTACGCACCGCCGGGGGGGATGATCGGGATCGGGGTGGACCGGCTGGACTACAGCAAGGGGCTGCCGGAGAAGTTCAAGGCGCTCGAGTTCCTCTGGGACCGCTACCCGGAGTACCGCGAGCGCTTCACCTTCATCCAGGTGGCCGTCCCCAGCCGCAGCGACATCGAGGCGTACGACGAGCTGGCGCAGAAGGTCGACAAGCAGGTGTGGGAGATCAACGAGCGCTTCGGCACCGCCGGCTGGCGCCCCATCCACCTGGTGAAGCAGTCGCTCCCCGCCGCGCGCCTGGCGATGCTCTACCGGCTGGCGGACGTCTGCATCGTCTCGTCGCTGCAGGACGGGATGAACCTGGTGGCGAAGGAGTTCGTCGCCAGCCAGGTGGACGGGCGCGGCGTGCTGCTGCTCTCCGAGTTCGCCGGCGCGGCGGAGGAGATGGCGGACGGGTCGACGCTGATCAACCCGTACGACCCCGAGGGGTGCGCGCTGCGGCTGCGCGACGCGCTGACGCTCCCGGCGGCGGAGCGCGCCGCGAACATGGAGCGGCTGCGCCGGGGGATGAAGACGATCTACGACTGGATGGGCGACGTGTTCACCCGCTGGGGCGAGGTGACGGCGGAGCTGCCCGCGGTCGCCGCGCGCGAGGAGGACGCGGAGGAGGACGCGCTCTTCGCCGTGGCTCCCGCGCACGGCAGCGGCGGCTACGCCTCGGACGACTCCGACGAGGAGTAGAGCGCGAAGGTCACCCCCTCTTCGTCCAGCGCGGCGGAGAGGCGGTCGACGTCCCCGGGGAGGGTCTCCAGCGCCAGGCTGCAGCGCGCGTTCGCCGCGGCCGGCGCCGGAATCGCCTCCGCGGGGATGTCGCGTTCCCGGGCGATCTCCTCGGCCCAGAGCGCGTGGTGCGTGGTGTCGAAGGTGAAGATGCGGCGGTCGGGCATCGAGGCGTTCCAAGACCAGGTTGGCCTCACGCAGAGCCGCGGAGGCGCAGAGAGAGCCGCCGAGCCTCTCCGCGTCTCCGCGTGAGATGCTGTTGCCGGAATCTACGGTCCCGCGACCGTCGGCGTCACCGCGGCGATGATGGCTCCGCCGCCGGCGCGGGTCTGCGTGCCGACGAGCAGCGTCTTGCCAAGCGCGCCGCTCACCGAGGTGGAAACCGCTCCGCTTTCGCCCTCTACTTCCATGTCCAGCGTGACCCGCGTGTCCGGCCCCGCGGTCACCTCGCGTACCGAGCCCTCGACGCGGAGGCCGGGCTGCTGCTGGCGAAAATGCCCGCCCTCCATCACCAGCACCGTCACCTCGCCCACCCGGCGGTAGCCGCGGTAGCGGAAGAGCTCGCGCAGCGGCGCCTCCACCCGCGCGATGGCGGTGTCGCCACCGGCGAAGTCGCCCGCCTCGATCAGCTGGAAGTGCAGCGAAACCACCTGCGGCGCGCCGTCGTAGCGCCGCAGGATCACGGCGATGCTGTCCAGCTGCGCCGGCCGCTCGCGCACGGTGATCAGGCGGTCCTTCCCGCTGATGTACCCGCCTTCCTCGATGTACGGGGTGAGCAGCGTCATCGCGTCCTGGGAGGTCATGCGGTGCAGCGTGTAGGTGCGCACCATCATCCCTCGCCGCTTGTCGCAGGCCCCGAGCGCCAGCGCCGCCAGGGCGAGCACGGCCATCGTCTTCATCGGTCGCATCGTCATCTCCCGTTAGTCAGTAGACCCAGACGACGGTGACGCCGGGGTCGCTCGTCTTCAGCACCGCCACGCTCTGCCCCGCCGCCGCGCGGGCGATCGGCGGGGCGGGGAACATCAGCTGCGCGATCTGCTCCGTCGTCGCGCCGCGCGGCGCCGCCGTGTGCGGGCGGGTCAGCAGGATCCCCGCGACGGCCGCGGCGAGCGCCGCGAACGACGCCGCAGCGGGGACCATCCGCCGGCCCCAGCCGCGCGCCGGCCGCAGCGGGATCACCTTCGGGTCGGTGGATGGGCTCGCGAGCGTTCGCAGCGCCGCGTCGAGCTCCGCCTCGCCGGCGAGGATCGCGTCGGCGGCCGCGCGGCAGTCGGCGCAGGCCGCGAGATGCGCGGCGAGCGGCGAGTCGGCTTCGCCGCGGAGCTCGGCGGGATCGGCCTCGAGCAGCAGGGCGCGGGCGGCGGCGCAGTCCATCGTCATCGATCGTCCCTCGCGTTCGGGTGCGCGGCCAGGATGCGCTCGCGGATCGCCCGCCGCGCGCGGAAGAGGTGCGCCCGCGCGGTCACGCCTTCGATCTCCAGCATCTCGCCCGCCTCCGCCGGGGTGAAGCCCTGCAGGTCCACCAGGTCGAACACCTCCCGCTGGCGCGCCGGCAGCTCCGCGAAGAAGCTCCGCACCAGCGCCGCCGTCCGCTCGTTCTCCAGCGCCGCGATGCGGTCGTCCGTCGCGGCCGAGAGTGCGGCCGGGTCGGCGGAGGCGAGGTGCGCCCGCTCGCGCCGGCCGCGCCCCTTCACCCAGTCCAGCGCCGCGCTCGCCGTGAGCCGGTAGAGCCAGGTGGTGAAGCGCGAGCGCCCCTCGAACGCGTGCAGGTGCCGGTGGAGGCGGATGACGACGGTCTGCGCCACGTCTTCCGCGTCGTCGGCGTCGCCGGTGCGCACCAGGGCCCAGCGGTGCACCTGTCCGCGGACGGCGGTCGCGAGCTCCGCGAAGGCGCGCTCGTCGCCGGCGCGGGCGCGGGCCACCATCGCCTCCATCGGCTCCGCGCCCGTCGTCGGCATCTGCGCGTGCGTCCTCTCGACTCCGTCGCCGCGGTCAGTCCCGCGCGGCGGCGCGGGTGTCGCCGGCGCGGAGCTCGTCCAGCGCCTCGCGCCAGCGCGGCGCACGCTCCGAGGCCGCCTGGCGCGCGAGCAGCCCCGTGAGTGCCGCGCGGTGCGCCACCTTCTTCGCCTCCGCGAAGCTCGCCGCGACGTCGGGGGTGATGCCCACGCCCTCCCAGTTGCCGTGCGTCGCCGCCGCCTCGTTGTAGGCGGTGGGGACGAAGACGCCGAAGTGCGTCCCGATCATCTGCCACCCGCCCGGATTCGCCCCGCCGCGCGTCTTCTCGCCGACGACGGTGGCGAGGTGGTGCGTCTGCAGATGGTACGCGAGCGCCTCGGCGGCGGAGAAGGTGCGGCCGCTCACCAGCACGTAGATGGGCTTCGACAGATAGCGCGGCCCGGCGACGTGCGGCGAGGTCCAGAGCTGCGCCACGTCCGCCGGGTCGCGGCGGTGAAGCGTGGTGAGCAGGGTGGATTCGGGGAAGAAGTAGGACGCCACCAGCGCCACCATCCCCGCGTGCCCGCCGCCGTTGCCGCGCAGGTCGATGATCAGCGCGTCGGTGCCGGCGAGGAACGACATCGCCGTCGCGAGTGTGGACCCGGCCAGCTCGGGATCGTCGAAGCGGCCCAGCTCCAGGTAGCCGACGTTGCCGTCCAGCCGCTCCACCTGGTGGAAGCCGTAGTTGCGCCACGCCGCCGCCTCCCGGTCGCGCGCCACGTCCGCCGCGGACGAGCCCCCGCCCGGCGGCGCCGTGCGCTCGCGGACGCTGAAGACCACCTGGAGATGCTGGTCGCCCGACGAGCGGCGCAGGTCCGCCGTCAGCGAGTCGGTGAGCGCCGACGCCGTCGCCAGCACGCGGTACCGACCCGCGCGAACGCCGCGGCGGACGAGGCGCGCCGCATCCTCGGCCTTCTGCACGAACACGTACTTCGTGGCGACGGCGTCCGCCGCGGCGAGCGCCACCGAGTCGGCGAGCACCGGCGTCACCGGCATCTCGTCGCGCCGCTCCTGCGCGGCCGCCGAGGCGGGGATCAGCGCCGTCGTCACGAGGGTGAGCCGAACGAGGCTGCGTGGGGTGGGAAGATGGGGGAACATAGTCGATTCTCGGGATGCGGTGTCGTCTCCGTCGTGGTGGACGGGGGTGAGACGACGGTCGGCAGGCCGGCGTTTACACGCTGGGGGGCGCGCCCGAAACCGCCTCGTTCCCCGGGTTGGAAACCCGAGGCTACAACGGCCCAAAGTCCGCCTTCGCGGACTCCCACGCCGCCATCTCCGCGGAAAATCAGCGGTTTCGAGACCTCGAACGAGGAAACCCTATGGCGCGCGACGCGGCTCCGGCCGCACGCGGGCCAGTCCGCGAAGGCGGACTTCGGGCAGTTGTTGCCGCGGATTCATCCGCCTGTCCTTGGCGCCGCCTTGCGTCCCCGAACGCGCGTCGGCTACACTCCGCCTCCGGACACCTCACGACAACTGAAAGCGCTGGTACGATGACGTCGACGCAGGCCGGGGCGAGCTTTCCCCCCGTGAACGAGCAGATGGACGAGATCCGGCGCGACACGCTGGAGATCGTTCCCGAAGAGGAGCTGGCGCGCAAGCTGGAGCGCTCGCTGAAGAGCGGCAAGCCGCTGGTCGTCAAGCAGGGCTTCGACCCCACGCGCCCCGACCTGCACCTGGGCCACGCCGTGTCGCTGCGGAAGCTGCGCGCCTTCCAGGAGCTGGGGCACGACGTGGTGTTCGTGATGGGCGACTACACCGCGCTGGTCGGCGACCCCACCGGCCGCAGCGACCTGCGCCCGCAGCTCACCGAAGAGGAGGTGCGCGAGAACGGGCGCACCTACGCCGAGCAGGTGTCGAA
>Ga0070685_10001104_pt1 | contig 14434 bp, 12 predicted proteins | sample KBSS13LmetaG_FD_65651 | JGI IMG/M metagenome (GOLD analysis project Ga0070685, IMG submission 65651) | Switchgrass rhizosphere microbial communities from Kellogg Biological Station, Michigan, USA - KBS S1-3L metaG | ecosystem: Host-associated > Plants > Roots > Rhizosphere ...
GGCCGGCTAGTATACCTGGCCGGTAATCTTGGTGTCGTTCTGCGGCGGTTGAGGCTGCTGCGGCTGCTGCTGCACCGGCTGGTTGGGATCGACCGGCTGGTTTGGGTCCACAGGAGGGACCTGCGCGACGTCGGGTCCCGGTGGCGGGGTCTCGCTAGGCAGCACGGGCTTTTCATCGCCGGCCTGGATGTTCGAGTAGTCGACCGCAAAGCCCTCCGCGCTGCCGCCTGGCGCACAGCTTTCCGTCGGCGCGGTGCCGGGCTTGAACGCTTCGAGGATCGGCTCCGTCGTGCCGGCCGTCGGCAGGCAGCCCGTGTGCATGTCCACCTCGACGAACTCCACATCCGCGGGAACGCGGAACGGAGCGGCAGGCTGATCCTTGAGAGCCGCCATCATGAAGTCGCGGAAGACCGGCGAGGCGACGATGCCGCCGCTCGAGCCTTCCACCATCTTGCCGGTGTCGTAGCCGATGTAGATCGCGGTCACGAGATCGGGGCTGAAGCCAACCGTCCAGGCGTTGGTGAAGTCGTTGGTGGTGCCGGTCTTGGCGCCTACCGGCTTGCCGACCGTGCGCGCTGTCTTGACCGTGCCCCACGAGTGCTCAACGGCGCCCTGGAGGATCGACACCATCTGGTAGGCGATCACCGGGTCCATCAGCTGCTTGCGCTTGTCTTCCAGCGCGGGCGGCTGCATCCCGGCCTTCCATTCGGCCTGGCAGCCATCGCATGGCCGCTGGTCAGTTTTATATACGCTCTCGCCATAGCGGTTCTGGATACGGTCGAGCATCACCGGCCGCACTTCCTTGCCGCCATTCACCAGCTCGGCATAGGCCGTCGCCATACGCAGCGGCGTGGTGTTGATCGCGCCTAGGGGCATGGATTCATAGGCGGGCAGATCGTCATACATGCCCATGCGCACGCCCATCTCAGACACTTTCTCAAGCCCGATGTCGGATGCGAGGCGCACGGTCATGGCGTTCTTCGACGTTTCGACGCCGAAGCGCAGCGTCTGCAGGCCGTAGAACTTCTCGGTGTAGTTGTTCGGGTTGTAGCACTCGATCTTGCCGACTTCCTGGCGCTGTTCGCACGAAACATACGGCGCATCCAGCACGCGGCTCGACGGCGTGCGCCCGTTCTCCAGCGCGGTCGCATAGACGAACGGCTTGAAGGAGGAGCCCGGCTGGCGCTTGGCCTGCACGGCCCGGTTGAACTGGCTCGACTCGAAGGAATAGCCGCCAGCCATGGCCAGCACGCGGCCGGTATGCGGGTTCATCGCAACCAGCGCACCCTGCACTTGCGGAATCTGGCGCAGGCGCCACGGGGTCGCTCCGCCGCCCTTCGCGGGAACGGCGTAGTCGACGATGGTCTGCGAGGCGACATCCGGCGTCTTGTCGCGCGAGACGAAGATCACATCGCCGGTCTGAATGCCGCCAACCTTGCCGCGCTTGAACGGCGCCGCCCATTTCGCGTCGTCAGCCGACAGCGTGCCCGTGCTGCCGTCAGCCAGCGCGATACGCGTTTCCTTGCCGGTCGAGCGCACCACGGCGATCTGCCAGGCGTTGCCCATGCCGGCGATCTTGGGCTTGTTGTCCTTGACGTTGGCGAAATCCTTGAGCTGAGTTTCGAAATCATCGCCGGGCTTCTCGATCTTGCCGATCGGCCCGCGCCAGCCCTGGCGGTGGTCGTAGGTCTCAAGACCCGCCCGCAGCGCCGTCTGCGCGATCAGCTGGAGGTTGGAGTCGAGCGTCGAGCGGATCGAAAGGCCGCCTTCGTAGAACGCGGCCTGCGCCTGTTTCTTGTCCTTGATGCCTTCGAGTTTGCCGCCCTCGCCGAGCGTGAGGATTTCCTTGCGCAGCTCTTCGACATAGTACGCCGCAGCCTGGTTCTCGTCGGTGTCCAGGCGCTCCACGAGGGTCAGCGGTTCGGCCTTCGCCTGTTCTTCCTCGGCCTTGCTGATGTACTTGTTCACGCGCATACGCTCGAGCACGTAGTCGCGGCGCTTCATGGCGGCGTCGGGATTGTTGTAGGGGTTGGCGCGTCCGGGCAGCTGGGCAAGGCCCGCCATCAGCGCGCTTTCGGAGAGCGTCAGCTCGCCAAGGGATTTTCCGAAATAGTTGAGCGCGGCGGCGCCGACGCCATAGCTGCGCCCGCCCAGATAGATCTCGTTCATGTAGAGTTCGAGGATCTCGTCCTTGCTCAGCTTCTTCTCGATGCGCAGGGCGAGCACCGCCTCGCGCACCTTGCGGTCGATCGAGCGATCGGCGCCGACGAGCATGTTCTTGACCACCTGCTGGGTGATGGTCGAGCCGCCCGTGATCTTGTCGCCTTCGAAGAAGTTGATGACCGTGCCGCGGAACATGCCCCAGAGGTTGATGCCGGAGTGTTCGAAGAAGGTCTTGTCCTCGGCCGAGGTGAAGGCCTGGATCAGCTGGTCAGGCAGCTCTTCGCTGGGGACGTAGACGCGGTGCTGGGTTGCGAACTCGGCCACCAGCTTGCCGTCGCCCGCGTGGACGCGGCTCATGATCGGCGGCTCGTAGTTGGCCAGCTGCTCTTCCGACGGCAGGTCGCGTGTGACCCACAGGAACCAGGAGAAGCCGCCGATGAGGACGACGGCAAACACAACCGCGACGCCGATGAAGATGCGTCGGATCATAGTCATATCGATACGGGGCATGTCTCACCGGTTGCGGGGCGCGTCGTCATACGTCAGCGGCCCAGATACTCTGCTGGCGATCAGCTTCTGGAATCACCGAATAATGCGGTGACTTTATGGCGTTGAATCAGCGGAATACAGGGCGTTTCCGGTTAAAAGCAGCCCATTATCATGAAGGTTGTGTTTACGGCCGCGGCAGCCGGTCGCGCTTGGGACATGTCGGCAAGGCGAACGCGCTGTTAGCCCTGAGTCTGGGCGTCGAAGAAGGTGTCGATCGCCTTGGCGATGCCGGCGACCAGCTTTCCTCGTTTCGTCTCCGAAAGTAGCATGGCGGCGTCCTGCGGGTTGGTGATGAAGCCCATCTCCAAGAGGATCGCAGGCACGTCCGGCGACAGCAGCACGTAGAAGCCGCGCTTGCGATGCGTGTTCTGCAGCGCCGGCCAGCCTGCCTCCGCCAGCGTCGGCACGAGCACGCCGGCAAAGCGCGCCGACTGGTTCTTGGTCTCGCGCTGCACCAGGTCGGCGAGGATCTGCGTCACCTGCTTTGGCCGCTCCGAGCCGACCTCGACATCGAGGATCCAGTCATTCTTCTGCTTGGCTGTCTCGACGCGTTTCTCGCCTTCGGGGGAGAGCGTATAGACCGACGCCCCACGTGTCTGGGCGTTCGATCCGGCGTCCGCGTGCAGCGAGATGAAGAGGTCCGCGCCCAGGTTGCGCGCCTTGGTGACGCGATCCTCCAGTTCGATGAAGACGTCCGTGCCGCGCGTCAGGGCAACATCGTAGCGTTTTGACTTCAGGAGCTGGTCGCGTAGCGCCAGCGCCATGGCCAGCGTTACGTCTTTCTCGTTGTCGCCGTTCTGCGAATGCGCGCCGGGATCCTTGCCGCCATGGCCTGCGTCGATGACGATCAGAGGACGGCGCGCAACCTGCTGCGCCACAGGCTTTGGAAGGCCGTTGTCTCCGGCAGCGCTCTTCGCGAAGTCCTCGTCCGTCGTCGCCTGCAGGTCGAGCACGATCTTGTAGGCCTCGCCCTTGGCCTTGGGCGACAGCACGAATTCGCGCACCACCAGCGCAGGATCCTTGAGGTCCAGCACCAGCCGGGATGTCGTCGCGGTGTTGTGGGCGTAACGGTATCCGGCAACGACGCCCGCGCCCTTGCCCGAGCCCGACTCCGCCGTCAGCCCGTTGACCGACCATCGCACGCGCGGAAGATCGATAACGATCCGCTGCGTTCCGGCTGCCAGCACGAAGACATGGTATTTGAGGGGGGTTTCACTTTCGAGGACAACACGTGTGCGCTCGTCCTGCGCCGCAAACCGGACAGCGGACACCCGCCCCGGCGCGTCCGCAAACGCTGGAGCCAGCCCCAGCATCACCAGCAAGGAAACAACAAACGCCCGCACGCCCCACAACCTTCGGATGGGTTTTAGTGAGCCTTCTGGCCCAACCGTAAAGCCCTAGCGCACTGTCCTTAACCGCTCGTTAGTGAAGCTGCGGCGGATCAGCACCGGATGTGCGGAACCCCGAAGTTCCCGCTCGACTCCGCTACGGAAATCAGCTGTTCTTGCTCCAACACCGCTGCGGGGCGTGTGACCAGAGTGCCCCGCCATGCCCGTTGCCCCGCTTTCCCGGCCCCGCATTTCCCGGCTTCTCAAGCTCGCTGCGCCTGTGGCGCTTGTCGCCGCGTTGGCGATGACCAAGGGCTGCACCACGCCCGGGCCGCTCACCCTGAATGACGACACCATCGTAGCCGGCGAGCGCATCGGCGAAATCCAGATCGGCATGCCGCTGGCGACCCTGATGGCGCTCAAGGGTACGCCTCTTTCCACCACGCCGATCCAGGGCAGCGCCGCCACCACCTATGTCTTCGACGGCCTCACCGTCGGCGCCCACGACCAGGTCTACTGGATTATCGCCAACGACCAGCGCTTCCACACCCAGACCGGTGTCCGCCCCGGCGCCGAGCAGATCTTCGCCCGCGCCGCCCTGGGCCAGCCCAAATGCGTCGCTTCCCACGAGGCCGTCACCACTTACGACTACGGCAACCTATATTTCGACGTGAGCAACTCGACCGGAAAGGTCACGCAGGTCGGCGTCCAGAAGAAGACGCAGACGTGTGAAGGGGCCAAATAGGCCTGCGCCGCATCGTCCAAATTGCTTCCGAATCAATGCCGTATCTTAAGGGTTGGTCCCCACCCCCTGTGGATAACCACATACCGTCCACTCAAACTTCTTCCCCTGCGAGCCGAAACCGTGCAATGAGTCCGTGGTGGCCGGGCTGTACGCCCTGTCCCAAGCGCCTCGTGCGGCGGATTTAAGAAATTCCTCAGCCGCAACAAGGTGTTACCAAAGGTTTCGTGCGTATTGGAGGTCAGCGACGAGCTGCCTCCGCGGCCAGGACATCCATGAACGCGGCTTCTTCGCGAAATTCAGTCGGCCTGACCGGACGCCGGACCTCTCACCTATCTGCCCCCCCCATCGTTACGCGGACTGTTGCAGCGCATTCGCGCGCCGTCCGCACTGAAGAGAAGGTTACGCTTCATGAGCAAGCTCATGCTTATCGACGCCACGCACCCGGAGGAAACCCGGGTGGCGGTCGTCAACAACGGCCAGATCGAAGACTTTGATTTCGAAGCGCGCAACAAGCGCCAGCTTCGCGGCAATATCTACCTCGCCAAGATCACTCGCGTAGAGCCCTCGCTCCAGGCAGCGTTCGTCGACTATGGCGGCAACCGCCATGGCTTCCTGGCATTCTCGGAAATCCATCCGGACTACTACCAGATCCCGAAGGAAGACCGCGAAGCCCTGCTCGCCGAGGCCGAAGAGGCCGAGGAAGAGGACGAAGACGAGGCGCCGGCTGAAGCCGCTGCCGACGGCGAGGCTGTCGAGCCCGTTGGAGAGAATGGCGGCGCCGAGGATGACGAAGCGGCTGAGGAAGCCGAGGAGCGCAAGGCCCAGCGCCGCAACGCCCTGTTCCAGCGCCGTTACAAGATCCAGGAAGTGATCCGCCGCCGGCAGGTCCTGCTGGTCCAGGTTGTCAAGGAAGAGCGCGGCAACAAGGGCGCTGCCCTCACCACCTATCTCTCGCTGGCCGGCCGCTATTGCGTCCTGATGCCCAACACGTCGCGCGGAGGCGGCATCTCCCGCAAGATCACCAATGTCGGCGACCGCCGCCGCCTCAAGGCGATCACCTCCGAATTCCAGATCCCGCCCGGCGCCGGCCTCATCGTCCGCACCGCAGGCGCCAAGCGCACCAAGAACGAGGTCCGGCGCGACTTTGAATACCTCACCAAGCTGTGGCAGCAGATCGTCTCGCGCACCATGGAATCCATGGCGCCGGCGCTGATCCACGAGGAGGGCCACCTTGTCCTGCGCGCCGTGCGCGACCTCTACGACAAGGATGTCGAGCGCATCATGGTCGAGGGCGAGGATGCCTACGAAGAGGCCCGCACCTTCGTGAAAATGCTGATGCCGAGCCACACCCGCAAAGTGGTCCTGCATGACGACAACGGGCCGCTCTTCGTCGTCACCGGCGTGGAAGACCAGCTCGAAGGCATCTTCTCGCCGACCGTGCAGCTGCCGTCCGGCGGCTACATCGTCATCAACCAGACCGAGGCGCTGGTCGCCATCGACGTGAACTCGGGCAAGGCGACGCGCGAGCGCAACGTCGAAGCCACCGCCCTCAAGACCAACATGGAAGCGGCGGCTGAAGCCTGCCGCCAGATGCGCCTGCGCGATCTTGCCGGCCTCATCGTGATCGATTTCATCGACATGGAGGACAACAAGAACAACCGCTCCGTCGAAAAGAAGATGAAGGACTGCCTCAAGATCGACCGGGCGCGCGTGCAGACCGGCCGTATCTCGCAGTTCGGCCTGTTCGAAATCTCCCGCCAGCGCCGCCGCGCCGGCGTGCTGGAGCTCTCGTCCGAACCCTGCGAGCATTGCGGCGGCACCGGCCGCATGCGCTCCATCGACAGCGCCGCGATCCAGCTGCTGCGCGCCGTCGAGGCCCGCGCGGCCGATGATCGGGTCGACAGTGTCCAGGTTGTGGCGGCCGCGGAAGTGGCGCTCTACCTGCTCAACGAAAAACGCTCCTCCATCGCCGGCATCGAGGCAGACTGCCACGTGACCGTCCGCATCGAGGCGGACGAGGACCTCAAGACCGGCGAGTTCACCATCGAAGGCCGGGCGGACGGCGAAGCCGTGCCCTACAAGCCCATCCCGCCGATCGACCTGCGCAAGCTCAAGCCCCTGCCCCCGCCCGCACCCGATGAAATCGAGGACGAGGACGAGGAAATCATCGAAGACGACGCCGAAGACGGCAGCGAAGATGGCGAGGAAGACAGCGAAGACGAAGCCCGCGACGACGCCGAAGATGGCGGCGATTCAGAAGACTCAGACAATCACCGCCGCGGACGTGGCCAGCGCGGCGGCCGCCGCCGTGGCCGCGACCGTGACCACGGGCGCGGACGCGGACGCGATCAGGACGAAGCGGCTGAACCCGCCCATGCTGGTGACAATCAGCAGCAGCGCGGCGATCGCGGCGACAAGAGCGAGCGCGGAGAACGCGGCGGACGCCGCCGCCGCCGTGGCCGCGATCGCGAGCGCGACCGGGAACCCCGCACGCCGGATATCGCCACCGACGGCGGCGAAATGCTGGACGCCATCGCCTCGGCGCCCTTCCTTTACGTTGCAGCAGCGCCGGAGCCTGAGCCTGCGCCGGAGAGCGTTCCGGTCCCGGCGACCGAGCCGGTCGAAACCATGGCAGAGCCTGTTCGCGAAAGACGCGAGCCGGAAGTGGCCACTCGTCCGCAGCCCGAGCCCGAACCTGTGGCCGCCATGCCGATACCGGCGCCCGAGCCGGCGCCGGCCATGGCTGTTGCAGAGCCCGCCCCGCCGCCCGAACCCCGGCTGCATCCCATCCATGGCGCGCCGGGAACCGAGCCTGCTGAAGAAAAGGCCGCGCCGCGCAAGGCAGGCTGGTGGAGCCGCAAGAAGACTGGTTAAGGCGTTGGTCCGCAGCTCACACCTGCGACAAACGCTGACAAGTCCGGCCCGTAGCCGCCTCAATTATGCCCCTGCCTCCCGGCATTGATTCCGGGAGGCCGGTGGCTAGGCTTGTTCCCCGGACGTATCTTTGGGGATGCCTGGGCCGGAGAAAGCCCACCTGAAAACGGGCCGAGGAGCGTCTTGATGGGCTTTGCCAGAAAACTCCTCCGCCGTGCGGCCGTGCCGGCGACTGCTATCGCCCTTGCGCTCGCTGTGCCGATGCAGGCCGAGGCCCAGGGCGTGATCCGCGACGCCGAGATCGAGCACATCCTGCACCAGTTCGGCGATCCGCTGTTTGAGGCAGCGGGTATCAAGCCGTCGGACGTTCGCATCTTCATGCTTAACGACAACTCGCTGAACGCCGGCGTCGGCGGCGGCAACAACATGGCCATCAACACCGGCCTCATCATGGAGTGCGACGACCCCACGCAGCTCAAAGGGGTCATGGCGCACGAGACCGGACACCTTGCGGCCGGCCACAACGTCTCGCGCAGCCAGGTCGGCAGCGCCGGCACGGGTGTCTCGCTGATCACCATGGGCCTCGGCGTTCTCGCCATCGCGGCAGGCGCGCCGGACGCGGCCATGGCCCTGTTTGCTTCTGCGCCCCAGTTCTCGATGCTGACCGTGGTCAAATACGTCCGCGCTGAGGAAAGCGCAGCGGACCAGTATGGCATCACGCTGATGGACCGCACGCACCAGTCGGCCGACGGCCTCGTCAAGTTCATGGAGAAGTTCCAGTACAACGAGTTGATGACCGAGATGAAGCGGGACCCCTATTTCCGCACCCACCCCGTCTCGACCGATCGTCTCAATGCGTTGCGCTCGCGCTCTGCCGAAGTCAGCGCCCGCGCCCAGCCGCAGAGCGAGGCGGACATCCGCGCGCTGGAGATGATGAAGGCCAAGCTGGTCGGCTATCTCGGCACCCCGGCCAAGGTGCTTGTGCGCTATCCGGCCAAGGACCAGTCCGTCCCCGCCAAGTACGCGCGCGCCTTCGCCGCCTACAAGGCGGTCGACCTCAAGGTGGCGATGAAGGAGATCGACGAGCTTATCGCGATCGATCCGACTTATCCCTATTTCTACGAACTGAAAGGCCAGATCCTGTTCGAGAGCGGCAAGTCCGCCGAGTCGATCGCGCCGCACCGCAAGTCGGTTGAGCTGGCGCCTGGCGAGGCCATGCTGCGGGTCAACCTTGCCCGGTCGCTAATCGGGTCGAAGGTGAAGGAAAACTTGGAGGAGGCTACGGGCGTTCTTGTCGACACCCTCGCCAAGGAGGCCGACAACCCCTTTGCCTGGAACCAGCTGGCCGATGCCTATGCCGAACTGAACCAGGTGCCCGACGCCGACCTCGCCACCGCCGAAGAGGCCTATTATGTGGGCGACATGCCCCGGGCCATGAACTTCGCCCGCAGGGCCCTGCAGGGCCTCAAACCCGGCACGCCCAATGCAATCCGGGCTGATGACATCATGGCGATGGCCGACCCCCGGAACATCCGCAACCAGCGCGGCCGGGGCCATTGATCCCTTAGCTGGGCTATCTGTAACGGGGATTCGACACCGAACCGTGATCTGGTGTTAACCGCTTGAGGCCCTACATCTGCGGGCCCAGCCTTTGGATTCTGGCGCCCCGGATTGGCGCAACAAGGAAAGACGACTTCCTATGAGACTCTTCGCCTTCTGCGTTGCCGCCGCAGCGCTCTCGCTGGCCGCCTGCTCGGGCGGGCAAAAAGCAGCCGATGCGAAGCTCACCTCCGCCCCGGAAACCATCGACAGGATGTCGAAGGACGAGGTCAAGGCGATCGTGAAAGAGTACCTGCTCGAGAACCCAGAGATCCTCGTCGAGGCTTTCAACGAACTCGACAACCGGCAGAACCAGGCAAACTTTGCGAAGCTGGTCAGCCACGATCAGGATCCCTCGGTCGGGCCCAAGGACGCCAAGGTCACCATCGTCGAATTCTTCGACTACAATTGCGGCTACTGCAAAGCGGCCAATGACTGGGTGTTCAAGGAAGCCACCGACCGCAAGATCAGCGTGCGCGTCGTCTTCAAGGAATTCCCGATCCTTGCTCCCTCGTCCGAGCTCGCCGCCAAGGCCGCCCTCGCCGCTCACAAGCAAGGCAAGTACCGCGAGATGCATGTCGCGCTGATGAAGTCCCGCGCCCTGCACGGCCCGAGCGTCGACGGCAAGGAAGACACCAGCGTTTCGATGGCCGAGATCGAGCGCGTGGCGAAATCTGTCGGCCTCAACGTCGACAAGCTCAAGAAGGACATGGAGAGCGACGCCATCACGCTGCACATTCAACGCGTGCACGAAGAGGCGGCAGCGGCCGGCATCTCCTCCACGCCAGGCTTCTACATCAACGGCCAGATGAATATGGGCTTCGACGAGGAGAAGCTCGACCAGATGATCGCCAAGGCGCGGGCTGACGCCGGTAAGAAGACCTAGATCAGCCCGCCCAGCGGGCTCGACGGATCGGCATAGCGCTTCATCGCCATCCGCCCCGCCAGATAAGCTTCGCGCCCCGCGATCACCGCGTGCTTCATCGCACGCGCCATGCGGATCGGATCCTTCGCCGCAGCGATCGCCGTGTTGGCGATAACCGCATCGCACCCAAGCTCCATCGCGATGGCTGCATCCGACGCCGTGCCGACGCCCGCATCGACCAGCACCGGCACCTTGGCCTGTTCGACGATCAGCCGGATGTTCACGCGGTTCTGGATGCCGAGGCCCGACCCGATCGGGGACGCCGCCGGCATGACCGCAGCAGCGCCAGCCTCTTCCAGCCGCTTGGCGAAAACGACATCGTCTGTGCAGTAGACCATCACGTCGAACCCGTCCTTCACCAGCATCTCTGTGGCGCGCAGCGTCTCGATCATGTCGGGATAGAGGTGCGCCGTGTTGGACAACACCTCCAGCTTCACGAGATTCCACCCGCCCGCCTCACGCGCCAGCCGCAACGTGCGCACGGCATCCTCGCCGGTGAAACATCCGGCGGTGTTGGGCAGGTAGGTGAAGCGCTTGGGATCGAGATGGTCGATCAGCCGGTCCGACGCCTTGTCCATCACGTTCACGCGGCGCAGTGCGACGGTAACGATCTCCGCGCCGGCAGCCTCCGCGGCCTCGGCGTTCTGCGCATAGCTGGCGTATTTGCCCGTGCCTACGATGAGGCGCGAGGTATACGCCTTGCCGGCGATGATGAGCTTGTCTTCGTTCTGCATACGACATCCCAAGTCCGGCGTTATCCGCCAATCACGCCAAGCTTCCTGCCTCCGGCAGTCAGCATCGCCAAGCCCGATCTCATGGCGAGCTCGCGCGCGAGTGTCGTATCGCTCTGCGGCTCCAACACGAAGTACGAATCCCAGTCCGGCCCCAGCAACTTGGAGAACATGCGCGTCAATTCGTTTTCGCCAGCTTTCTGCACTGAGAACAGGAACCCGCCGCACGCATCGAAATCATCCAAGCAGAGTCCAAGGTCGGCCGCTTTCGCCATGTCGACATTCAGTCGGATCGGAGATTCGACTGGAACGAGAGATTCAAGGGCGGCCCGAAGATTCTGCGGCGCACCGGCCAGCAAGCCCTTGCGCATCACCCACCCCCCACAAACTGCACGATCTCGAGTCTGTCCCCCGCCTCCAGCACCGTTTCGACATACCGACTCTTCGGGACGATCTCCCGGTTTCGTTCTACTGCGACCCCCTTTTGCGGCAGGCCCAGCGAATCCAGGAAAGCCGCTACGGTGCAGCCCAAGGGGGCGCTGGCGGGCTCGCCATTGAGGTATAGATTCATCTTCGCCCCGGTTTGATTCATTTGGGGATTCGCCTATGCATGGGCCGCCATGAGCATCACCATCCCATGACCCTTACGGTTTATGTCCTCAACGGCCCGAATCTCAACCTGCTGGGTGAGCGCGAGCCGCACATCTACGGCAAGGGCACCCTGGCCGACCTTGAGAAGCTGTCGCAGGAGGCGGCCGCATCTCTCGGCGCCACCGTCATTTTCCGCCAGTCCAACCATGAAGGCGAGCTTGTGGACTGGGTGCAGGAGGCCCGTAGACAGGCTGGCGCCGTGGTCATAAACGCGGGCGGCTATACGCACACTTCGGTCGCCCTACATGACGCCCTGAAAGTGTTGACCATTCCGGTCGTGGAAGTGCATCTCAGCAACCCCGGGATCCGGGAAGATTTCAGGCACAAGAGCCTGGTGTCGCCCGCCGCATCCGGCCTCATCGCCGGCTTCGGAGCGCTCGGATACCGCCTCGCCATCGAGGCTGCGGTAAGGCTTGCTGAACAACGGAGAAGCTGAGGCAATGGCCGACAAGCCCACTACCCCAAACGGCAAATTCGACACCGGCCTGATCCGAGAGCTCGCGGCCATCCTGCGCGAGGCTGATCTCGGCGAGATCGAGATCGAACAGGGCGGCCTGCGCATCAAGGTCGTGAAACCCGAAGCCAAGACTGTGCAGTATGCGGCGGCGCCGTCCTACGCGCCTTCGGCCGGACCTGCGCCGGCCTCCGCCCCGGCGGCGACAGCCAAGCCCGCTGCTGCGCCTGCAGATAATCCCGGCGCGGTGAAGTCGCCGATGGTCGGCACCGTTTACCTCGCGCCCGAGGAAGGCGCGGCTCAGTTCGTGAAGGTCGGCGACACGGTCGCCACCGGCCAGACCATCCTTCTCATTGAGGCGATGAAGACCTTCAATCCTGTGCTTGCCCCCCGCGCGGGCAAGGTCACGGCGATCCTGTGCAAGAACACCCAGCCGGTGGAGTTCGGCGAACCTCTCGTCATCATCGAGTAGGCAGATGTTCGAGAAAATCCTCATTGCGAACCGCGGCGAGATTGCCCTGCGGGTCCTGCGCGCCTGCAAGGAAATGGGTATCAAGACGGTTGCGGTTCACTCCGAGGCCGACCGTAACGCCATGCACGTGCGTCTCGCCGACGAAAGCGTCTGCATCGGCCCGCCGCCCAGCCCCAAGAGCTATCTCAACATTCCGGCCATCGTGACGGCTGCGGAGATCACGCACGCCGACGCCATCCACCCCGGCTATGGCTTCCTCTCCGAGAACGCAAAATTCGCGGAGATCGTCGAGAAGCACAAGATCACCTTCATCGGCCCGAAGCCGGAACACATCCGGATGATGGGTGACAAGATCACCGCCAAGGAATCCATCAAGGAAGCCGGCGTACCTGTGGTTCCCGGTTCCGACGGCGAGGTTCACACACTCGAGCAAGCCCGGGCGGACGCCAAGCGCATCGGCTACCCCGTGTTGATCAAGGCCACCGCCGGCGGCGGCGGGCGCGGCATGAAGGTCGCGCGCGGACCCGACGAGATCGACGTGGCTTTCGGCTCGGCGCGCTCGGAAGCGAAAGCCGCTTTCGGCAACGACAGCGTCTATATGGAGAAATACCTAGGCAAGCCGCGGCATATAGAGATCCAGGTGATCGCCGACAGCCATGGCAATGTCGTCCACCTGGGCGAGCGCGACTGCTCGCTGCAGCGCCGCCACCAGAAGGTGTTCGAGGAAGCGCCCTCGCCGGTTATCGATGCCGAAGCCCGCGCAAAGATCGGCAAGACCGTCACGACCGCCATAAAGAAGCTCGGCTATCTCGGCGTCGGCACGATCGAATTCCTCTACGAAAATGGCGAGTTCTACTTCATCGAAATGAACACGCGCCTGCAGGTCGAACACCCCGTCACCGAGATGATCACCCGGATCGACCTGGTGCAGGAACAGATCCGCATCGCGGCGGGGGAGAAGCTTCCCTTCACGCAAAAGGATGTCGTGATCGAGGGACACTCGATCGAGGTCCGCATCAACGCAGAGAACCCGGAAACCTTCGCGCCCTCGCCTGGCCTGATCACCGACTTCCACGCCCCAGGCGGCCTGGGCGTGCGTCTCGACAGCGCCGTTTACTCCGGCTACCGCGTGCCTCCCTACTACGACAGCCTCATCGGCAAGCTGATCGTGCACGCGCCCACGCGCATCGAAGCCCTCGCCCGCATGCGCCGCGCCCTGAGCGAGATCGTCGTTGGCGGCGTCGAGACAACGCTCCCGCTCCACCGGCGTCTTGTCGACAATGCGGAAATCCAGGCAGGCCAGTACGACATCCACTGGCTGGAAAAATTCCTCGGCATGAAGAAGTAGGGCGACCCAACTCAGGGCCACCCCCGCCTTCCGCTACGGCTCCACTCTGAAATCCAGATTAAATCGCTCGCCTGCCCGGCGAGTCCGCGTTGACTCCCATCAGGCGAGCGGAACACCGTCGATTAACCAACGGCGAAAACGCCGGGGTGGGTTTTTCCGAGGGAGACTTTCCAATGCGCAACGGCTTTGGCCGCGCGATCCGCGTAGGAATTGGATCACTGGTAATCGCTGCCGGGTTGTGTGGACCGGCACTGGCGCCAGCAAGCGCACAAGAGACACCCGACACCGTCATCGTCACCGGCTCGCGCATCCGCGTCGACCCGCTGCAGCAGAACCAGCCGATAATCACGCTGGGCGGGGAAGAGATCGCCAAGACAGGCCTCAACGCCACAGCAGATATTCTCCAGCACCTCCCTGTCGCTTCCGGCGGCTTCAACACGCGCAACAACAACTCCGGCAACTTCGGCAACCCGCCCGATGGCGGCGGCGTCGGGGCTGGCGCCGCAGAGATCGACCTGCGCTATCTGGGCTCGCGCCGCGTGCTCGTGCTGGTCGACGGGCTGCGCTGGGTGCAAGGCTCATCGGCCTCGGGCGT
>Ga0070685_10001106_pt1 | contig 14432 bp, 12 predicted proteins | sample KBSS13LmetaG_FD_65651 | JGI IMG/M metagenome (GOLD analysis project Ga0070685, IMG submission 65651) | Switchgrass rhizosphere microbial communities from Kellogg Biological Station, Michigan, USA - KBS S1-3L metaG | ecosystem: Host-associated > Plants > Roots > Rhizosphere ...
ATCATGAACCGCGAGCACGGCGAGGAGATCCGCCAGCTCGCGCGCGAGGGGAAGGGCTTCGGCATCATGGCCGGCACCGGCACCGGCAAGACGCTGGCGGTGCGCCCCATCTCGCAGGAGATCGTCGGGCCGGAGCTGCGCGTCGGCGTCGTCAACCGCGAGCGCGAGGCCACGCCTGACACGCCGAACTGGAACGTGGTCATCATCACCACCGGCATCGCCCGGCGGTGGCTGCAGGACGACCTGATCGACGCGTCCGACGTGGTGGTGGTGGACGAGATCCACCAGACCAGCGCGGAGCTGGAGCTCTGCCTGGCGCTGGCCAAGCGCGCCGGCTGCCGCTTCGTCTGGCTCTCGGCCACCGTCGACCCGACCTTCTACCGGGAATACCTGGACTCGGCCACGGTGATCGAGTCCACCGCCTTCGACCCCGAGAAGGCGGCGGTGGTGCGCGTCTCCAACACGCAGAATCCCCTCTCCTTCCTGGGCGACCGCTTCATGCGGCACGTGATGAAGGAGAAGCGCGGCGTCGCCGTCTTCGTCCCCACGCGCGCGGGGACGGAGGCGGTGGCGAAGGAGATCACCCAGCAGTATCCCCGCATCCTCACCGAGTACTACCACGGCGGCGAGCCCGTCGCCAAGCTGCGCCCCTTCCTGGAGGAGGACGGCGCGCCCCACCCCTTCGTGCTGGCGATGACCAGCGCCGGGCAGAGCGCGCTCAACATCCGCGGGCTCGACACCGTCGTCATCGAGGACGCGCAGTTCACCACCATCGTGGAGCGCGGGCGCTCGGTGCTCACGCGGCTGCCGCTGGGGCCCAACGAGATCCTGCAGATGGCCGGGCGCGTCCACGGCCGCGTGGAGGCCGGCGAGGTGTGGATCCTCTCCGAGCGCGAGATCGAGTTCGAAGCGCTGCGCCCCGTCGTCCCCAACTTCCAGCTCGCGGGCGACCCCGAGCGCGTCGCCCTCACCTGCGCCGACATGGGCGTGCGGGCGGACGAGCTGGAGCTGCCGGTGCCGCTGGACCGCATCGCCTACCGCCGCTCCGTCGACCTGCTGACGAAGCGCGGGCTGATCGCGAACGACCGGCTGACGGAGTACGGGAAGAAGGTAGAGGTGCTCCCCGTCGACCGCGCCTGGGGCGAGCTGCTGGTGAATGCCGAGGAGCACCTGGTGCCCGTGGTCACCGGCTGCGCGTCGATCGAGTCGCTGCACCGGATGCTGAAGCCGGACAACGACATCGGCCAGTACGTGGTGAAGGGGAGCGACCACCTCACCGCGTACGCCATCTACGAGCACGTGCTGGACGAGATCGGGATGATGGGGCGCGTGTACGACCTGCCGCGCCACGTCTTCGACCAGGAGGCGCTGACGAAGTGGTGCGACGATCGCGGCGTGCTCGTCCGGTCGATCGAGGACGCGGCGCTCGCCATCGCCTCCATCTACCGCTCGCTGGACCTGGCGCTGCCGGCCAAGCTTCCGAAGCTCAACCGCTCGCTGGAGCGCGACTGGAAGCGCCTGGTCGCGCGGGTGATGCCCTTCTCGCTGGTGATCGACGAGGAGACGAGCTGGGGCGAGCAGGTACGGGTGAGCAAGACCAGCGTGGCCAACAACTGGGGGCCAATCGCGGGCGACCTGCAGTACTTCGCCGACAAGAACGGCCGCGCGCGCGGCGCCATCAGCGGCACCAACCTGGACCTGGACCTGCTCTCGGAGTTCGCCACCGCGGGGCCGGTGGAGATCGTCTACGACCCGCAGCACAAGCGCTCGCCGCTGCGGATGATCCGCCCGCGCGAGTACCACGGCTTCGAGCTGGACCGCGAGGACCTGCCGCTGGACCGCATCCCCCCGGAGCTGGCGGACGAGGCGCGGATGGCGCTGGCGGCGGGGGTGGTCTCCGGCAAGGCGTATCACCCGGACCAGCTGCACAACCGCTCGGTGTTCCGCGAGCTGCGCGAGGTGTGGCGGCGCTCGGGCGGCACCGTGGCGGCGGCGAGCGACGAGGCGCTGCGCGACCGGATCGCGGGGAAGCTGGAGGGGGTGAACGGCTTCCAGCAGTTCATGGACACGCCGCTGCGCGTGAGCGCCGACGACATCGTGCCGCGCGACGAGCGCCAGCGCTGGATGTCGCTCCCCGACGAGATCGAGATCCGCGGCGAGACCTTCCCGCTGGACTACTGGGTGGAGGACGGCGCGGGCGCGGTGCGCGCGCGCATCCCCGCCAAGCTCCTCTACCGCATCGAGGACGGCGACGTCCCCGTGCTGGAGCTCGGCCGCCCGCTGCAGTGGACCGTGATCCGCGGCAAGAAGGAGCCGATCCAGGCCGCCACCCTCGACGACGCCCGCCGCGCGCTCACCGAGGGCAACTCCGGCCACCGCGGCCGTGGCAGAGGCCGTGATCGCGGCGAGGGCGAGGACTCCGGCGCCGGCTTCGACTCCGCCGGCGACGACGGCCGCCCGCGCCGCAAGGGCCAGCGCCACAAGCAGGGCGGCCCCCGCCGCGGCCGCCCCTCCCACGCCGGCGCGGACGACGGCGGCGGGCGCGAAGGCGGAGGCCGTCACGGCGGCCGCGGGCGCGGGCCCAAGCCGGGCGGCGGGCGCGCGAAGGGGCGGAAGGGTGGAGGGCGGAAACGCGCGGGACGATAGATCGCCCGTAGACGCGTCTTACAAACTTATCTCATGACGGCGAAAACGAAGCTGAAGGGCTGGCACATAGGGATCGCGGCGGAGGCTTTTGCAGCGGCCCAGTTCGCCCGTTGCGGCTATGACGTCTCGGTTCAGTACGGCGCGAATCAACCTGAGTATGACCTCATGGTTGCGAGAGGTGATCAACTGCTGAAGGTATCCGTTAAGGGTAGCCAGGATGGTGGGTGGGGGTTGACGCAGTCGCACATCAAGAATGCAGATTATCAAGGTGCCATTGACACGTGGTTGAAGCGGCACGGCGCACGAACCGCGTTGTGCTTCGTTCAGTTCAAGGGTGTCGGCCTTGACGAGTTACCTCGACTGTACATCGCTACACCACGCGAAGTGGCCGATCGTCTGCGCGGTTCCGCAGCCGGTCGTGGGGATACAATCCTGTATGAGAAGCATTCTTGGGGGCCGCGCGCCTTCGCTACGGGTACAGTGGACGAAATTCCCGCAGCGTGGTGGTTTACTCCTGAGAGGATCGAGCAATTATTCCTTTTAGCGTAGTCACTTATACAACCCTTCCTTCCTTCAAGAGTACGTGCGACTCCGTCTCGAGCCTCCGCCGCTGAACGGTGGGAGCAAGCAACTCTAGGCGTAGCCAAGTTGCGATAAGTGGTTTAGGACAGTCTCGATTCATATCTCAGCCCACCACCGGAGGCCATCCCATGAAGAAGCACGCGCTATTTGCGGTCTTCGCGCTCGTGGCGCTGTCAGGCTGTAGCAAAAGCGCCCGCGTTGAGGCTGCGGATGGTAGCCGCGAAGCTTGGGTAACGGTTGACCGACTCAACCGGCGCACCTGCCCCGGCGAACGCTGTGGAAGTGTTGGGGCGATGTTCTTTCGAGAGAAAGCGACGATCTATGAGGACAGTATGGGCTGGGCCAGAATAACGAAGGTCTACGACGCGTCCTGCAAGGACGGAATAAGCGAGTACGTCGACGCCGGAAACGCGCGATGCGAGCCAGCAAACGGAATTGTGAATGGAAAATTTGCTGAGTGGGTATCGTTGCAGTATCTCAGCGTAGACCGACCAGCCGATCCTGCAGCAGGGGCAACGGGTGATTTCGCGCTGATTAGCGGCTCCGACGATTACCGGACCTATAAAAATGTCTTCGCCAAAGCCGCTGCAGACCTGATCGCATCCGGCCAGTGCACACGCGCCGACTTCGAAGAAATGGGTGGCTGGTACAAATCGACAAATCATCGAACTCAACCGATCTACTTCACTTACTGTGGTGGTATGCGGATCGAAAATCGGCTATATCTTGATGCGTCCACGGGTCGAGTCTTTCATTAGGATCACTGTCGGCTTGACTGGCCGCAGCCCGTAAGCCTCTGGAGCCCGTCTCGCCTTTGGAGAGCGCACTGGACAATCGATTTTGCTCAGTTCGGACGGTGCTGTCCACCGTGCCTCGACCTAGGCGATGACGCCGCGTTGCTTGCGCACCCTCGCATCTTGGCTACTCGTGGCGACCGCCCTGGTCCTGGCGGCGGCATGCGCGGGCCGGGGTGGTCGCACCGCCGCCCCGGCAGCGAGCGCCGGAGGCTGCCGCTGGCCGGTCGCGCCGGTCGTGCTTCGCCAAGCCGCCGACACGGTCGAGCAATCCTGGACGTACGAGGCGGGCCAGCTGCCCGAGCGGGTGACGCTCTCGCGCCTCCCCGCACTCTCATCGTTCCTGGATACGGTGCGAACCCACGTCGGGGCGCTGGATGCGCGCGCGCGCCTGGAGCGGCAGATCGCGTATTATGCCAGCCGACCCGACTCCGACAGCCAGGGAGAAGCGGCGAACGGGCGGATCGTGCTCGGGGGTGGCACCGGCCGGCTACGGCCGATCAGCTGCCTCGAAGCGCTGCTGGTGGAAACCCAGGCGGCGCGATTCCCGATGGCGTCGCACCCGACGGAGTTCCACGCGGTGGTAATGGAGCGGGATGATGCGGGCCGCCATCTCGTCCGCGTCTATTTCGCCGCCAGCGGCGCGCCATGGCCGCCGAAGGCGAACCTGCTGTTCGAGCGCGTCGCGGCCGACCGCGCGGCGGGATGGCGAGCGGGGGCGCATCTACACAACCACCCGTTCCTCTTCGCGAGCGGCGGAGACATCGCCGGCGCGAACGCGCCCAGCCTCACGGACGTCCAGTTCTGGCTGCACCTGCGCGACTCGCTGGGCATCGAGAGCGCCCGCGTCACCAACGGGTTCGCCACCTTCGACGTGCCCGCCGCGGCATTCGACCGGCTGCGCGCGCGAACGGTCCGCTAGCGTATCGCAGCAACTCGGACGCACCGGCGTCTTCGTGGATCTGAGAGCTGGCTAATCCTGCAAGCCAGGCCGGAAGCACCTTTGCACGGTCGAGAGATGTCTCTTTGCAACCGGGGATTCCCACCCACAGTCTATCGATAGACACATGACAAAGCCTAAGGCGACGTTCCCGCACGCGAAAAAGCAGATGGCCATGGAGGTCCGAAACGCCAAAGATCTCAGTCCTGAAGAGAAGGCGCGCCTTTTTACACATGGGCTCCACGAGGAAGGAATTTTCTACAATAGACTCAACTTCTTCCTTGTATTTGAGTCGTTCCTTGTCGCCGCTGCCGTCTCAGGATTTTCTGGCAAGGGTGCTCCGCCCTTCGGCTTTCCAATTGCTATCGTAGGTTTGATGGTGAGCTTTTTGTGGTGGTACGCACAGGTGGCCAAGTTGGCTATTCTCAAGACACTCGAGGAACGAGTGGAAGAGGCTTACCTGGATTTCCAGGAGACCATTTCGCTATCGACGAGGAAACGGCAGCAATACCACCTTCATTGGAGTGCAACGAGGCTTTTAGCCCACGCGTTGCCGCTCATCTTTGTGGTGTGGTGGGGTTACATCTTGATCCGGCTATGGCCTTAGCATGAGAGTTGGAGGATCTTTCGACCAACGTGATTGGGGAACAGTTGGTGGCTTCGATTCAGGCGGCGACGACGGCCGCTTGCGGCGCAAAGGTACCTGGAAGACCGGTACTTCACGGACATGGAGGTAGCGTCGGGTTGTCGACCCGTCTCGGGTCCGACGGCCGCGGCATGCCGCTTCGTCCGCCGTGGCCGTAGATTGCACGCCTGCGTCGGCTCCTCTCGCCAGAAGCGGACGCGCGCTACGTCGCATCCCTCGTCCTCCCACCAGGCACCCCATGCGCCCGACCCTGCACGCGGCTCTCGCCGCCGCCCTCCTCGCGACCCCGGTGGCCGCGCAGATCCCCGACGACGCGCGGGTGCGGCAGGCGCTCGCCTACGCCGCGCGGGTGCGGCAGGCGCTCGCCTACGCCGCGCGCACCGAGCCGCGGACCATCGACGAGCAGGTGGCCATCTGCGAGATCGAGGCGCCGCCGTTCAAGGAGGCGCGCCGCGCGGCCGACTTCCGCCGCCGGATGGAGGCGGCGGGGCTGCGCAACGTGCGGATCGATTCCGTGGGGAACGTGATCGGCGAGCGCCCCGGCGAGCCGGGCCAGCCGGTGATCGTGGTCTCCGGCCACCTGGACACCGTGTTCCCCGAGGGCACGGACGTGCGGGTCCGGCGCGAGGGGACGCTGCTGCGCGGCCCCGGCATCGGCGACGACTGCCGCGGACTGGCGGTGCTGCTCGCCGTGGCGCGGGCGCTGGACGACGCGCAGATCCGCACGCGCGGCACCGTGCTCTTCGTGGGCACGGTGGGCGAGGAGGGCGCCGGCAACCTGCGTGGCGTGCGCCACCTCTTCGAGACGGAGCTGCGCGGCCGGGTCACCCACTTCATCTCGGTGGACGACACGGGCTTCGAGATGACCAAGGACGCCGTCGGGAGTTACCGCTACCGCGTCGCCTACAAGGGCCCCGGCGGCCACAGCTACAGCGACTTCGGCGTGCCGAACCCGGTCCACGCCCTGGGCCGCGCGATCGCCCGGATCGCCGACCTGCAGGTGCCCGCCGAGCCCAAGGTCACCTTCAGCGTGGGCGTGGTGGAGGGCGGCACCTCGGTGAACGCCATCGCCGCCGAGGCGAGCATGCTGGTGGACATGCGCTCGGTGGCCCCCGCCGCGCTCGACTCGCTGGACCGCCGCTTCCACGCGGCCGTGCGCCAGGCGCTGGACGACGAGAACGCCCGCTGGCCCGCCTCCCCCGTGCGCCTGACCGTGGACGTCGAGCGCACCGGCACCCGCCCCGCCGGCACCCAGCCCGCCGACGCGCCCATCGTGCGCGCCGCCCTCGCCGCCGGCCGGCGCCTGGGCATCGAGCCGCACCTCACCCCCTCCAGCACCGACGCGAACATCCCGATCTCCCTCGGCATCCCGTCGCTAACCATCGGCGCCGGCGGCAAGGGCGAGGGCGCCCACTCCCTCGCCGAGACCTGGGATTCGCAGGGGAGCGAGAAGGGCACGCAATGGGTGCTGCTGCTCGTGCTGGGGCTGGCGGGCGTGCGGTAGGGCGCGAAGGGACCATAGCTAAACTAATTGCATTCATTCTCGGAGGAGCGAAATGAGTGAATCAGAAGTGGGTTCGGCGCTTGAGTTGCTGGACCACTGGCGCCAGCGAGTTCGAACCCTTCAGAAACTCCACTACGATCGAGCTGAGCACTTCACGCGGAAGAATGGGTCGCTCGGTGTCCCAGCCGCGATCCTATCTGGAGTCGCGGGGACGTCAGTGCTTATTAGCATCGTTGAGCCTCTGGGGGTGTATGCTAAAATTGCTGTTGGATTGGTGAGCCTTATAGCCGCTGGTCTTTCAATCTTTCAGACGTCGGTGAAATTCGATGAGCTCGCGCAGAAGCACAGGGCGGCGGGCATCGGCTACGGCGCACTGAATCGCACTCTTGAGCATGCGATAGCGATGCCACCTGTCTCGGAAGAAGGAGCACGCATCTTGGTGGCAAGAGTAGAGGAACAATTGAACCAATTAGCCCAACACGTTCCTCCGATTCCACGTAGTGTATTTGCGAATTTGCCCGCTGAATATGTTCCACAGCGGGGAAAGGTCGATTTGGCTGGGCGCACAAATGCTGAGTTTTCGCTGCTGACGCGTAAGCTTACTCTCTCAGGTAGCGAATCCGAGAGTAGCGAGCGACCGGTTGCTTCGGAGGTTCGTTCGGATGAGTAAGAGGAACGTTGCTTCGGAGCTAGATTCGGCGGATCAACTGCCCGGCCCCGCGCACGCGTCAAGGATGGCGTCGCGGTCGGCCTCGGCTTGGGGGAGCGGGGCGCGGAAGCGGGGGGCGACGCCGCTGTCCCCGCCCTCGAGCGTGGCGGCGGAGATCACGAGGGTGCGCGTTGATCCCGCGCCGGTCACCTCGATGTCCAGCCAGTCGTTGCGGGGGTAGCGGTCGCCTGCGAGGCGGGGGCGCGGGCGCCGGGCGTAGAGCCGGCCCGAATCGGGGTCGCGGTCGTGGATGGCGTAGCCCAGCCGCGCGAGCTCCCGGGCCGCGCAGGAGAGCGCATCCGCCGACGGCGGGAGCGGGCGCGAGGCGACGCGGTGGTACTCGCGCGGCGTGCAGGCGGCGAGGGCGAGCAGGCAGAGCGCGGTGGGGAGGATTCGCATCGTCAGAGGGCGGAAGGGGAGACGACTGAAGAACGCTCCGGCGGCCCAATTCAACCTGCTCGTTCGCTGCGCTCGAGACCAGCCCGGCGCGCATCGTCGATGTCCGCGAAGGCGGGCAGTGTGCCGTTGTAGCCGCGAGTTTACTCGCATACTTCTACGCCACACTTCGAGACGGCCTCCACGGACCGTCGTCCCGCCGAACGATCTTCTTGCGCGCCGGTCTCGCCCGCCTCACCCTTGCAGCCGTTCCATCCGCCGGTGCCGCCGCCATCTCCTTCCCATCCTCGAACTCTCGGACCCCCGCTCCTCGTCGGCATTTCGACTGGCGGCAACCATCGACCCGCAGCATCCCCATCCACCTGGAATTCATCGCCCCATGGACAACCATCGCTTGACCGGCACCGTGCAGTCGGGCGGGACGGACGACTCTCAGCCGATCGCCGGCGCCCGGGTGACGCTGTACAACGTGACGGAGAACGCTCCCGCGGTCCTCGGCACCGGGACGACGGACGCGAACGGCTGGTTCCAGACGGACCACGACACCGGGTCCTCGTCGGACTTCGTCTTCTACGCGACCGCGAGCCTGCCGAACGGGGTGCTGCTGGTGAACGTCATCGGGCCGGAGAACCAGGGGCCCATCGTCATCAACGAGCTCACCACGGTGGCGGCGGCGTTCTCGATGGCGCAGTTCGTCGACGGCAGCACGATCTCCGGGAACGCGTTCGGGGTGCGTATCGCGTCGGGGATGAACGACAACCTGGTGTCGCCGCTCACCGGCGCGTCGTCCGAGGTGATGCTGAACCCGCCCAACGCCGACCAGACCAACTCGCTGCGCTCCACCTGCAACCTGGCGAACCTGCTCGCCCGCAGCGCGCGCGGCCACGCCGGGGCCTGGGACGAGCTGCGGAGGCTCGCCACGCCGCCAAACGGCGACGCCCCGGCGGATACCTTCCAGGCGATGGTCAACATCGCGCGCCACCCCGCATGGCACGTGGCGAATATCTACGAGCACTCGCAGAAGCTGGAGATCTACACGCCGTCGCTCGCGCTCCCGCCCGACGCCTGGACGCTGTGCGTGAAGGTGAACGACTCGGGGGATGACGGCCAGCGGATGTTCGGCGGGCCGGCCAACATCTCGTGGGACCAGTACGGCAACGCCTGGATCGCGAACAACGTGTTCCAGGGCGGGCCGGAGGGGTGCGACTTCGTGGTGGTGCTGCAGCCGAACGGCAAGCCGGCGGACGGGACGAACGGGATGCCGACGTCGCCCGTGGTCGGACCCGGGCTGAACGGCCCGGGCTACGGCGTCTCCGTCGGCGGCGACGGGACGGTGTGGGTGGGGAGCTACGGCTGGGGCCCCAAGTCCAGCTTCCCGTCGGCGGGGGTCGTGTCGACGTTCGACGCGAGCGGCGCGGTGGTCGAGGCGGGGTACACGCAGGGCACGGTGCGCGTGCAGCAGGTGGTGGTGGACAAGTGGAACAACGTCTGGCAGGCGAGCTACGGGAACGACAGCGTGGTCGTCTACCCCGGCGGCGACGCGGACGCCTGGATCGCGTACCCGCCGCCCCAGGTGCCCGGCGGGCCGCCACCGCCGCCGCCGCCGGGCACCTGCACCTTCGGCATCGCCGTGGACGAATCCGCCGAGGTGCCGACCGCCTGGGTCACCTACGGCGGCGGGCTGGGATGGCCGAAGGCGAACCCGGCCTACGTGGCCCGGTTCGTCCTCCAGGACGGCGCGCTGACCCCGACGCTCACCCGGCAGGTGGGCGCGGCGACCAAGGCGATCGCGCTCGATGCGCAGGGGAACGCGTGGATCGCCTCGGGCGGTGACGACTACGTGTACCGGGTGACGCCCGACGGCCACGTCGCCGGGTTCACCAACCGCGGCGGCCTCAACAGCCCGTGGGGGATCGCGGTGGACGGCAACGGCGACATCTGGGTGGCCAACTTCGGCCACCTGGGGATCCTCCGCGACTACACCAACGCCGCCATCTCCAAGCTCGCCGGCGTCGATTCTCCGTCCGGGCTCCCCCTGGGCGAGCCCATCTCGCCCGAGACGGGCTACACCCTGCCGACCGCCGGGGAGCCCGTGACGCTCGCCGACGGCTCCCCGCTCTACAAGGACGGCACGCCCTGCTACAACCCGCTGATGCGCATGACCAGCGTGACCATCGACCAGGCCGGCAACATCTGGGCGGTGAACAACTGGAAGCCGCGTTTCGCCACCGACTTCGAGCCGTGCGAGGGCAACCCCGGCGGCGACGGCATCGTGATCTTCGTCGGCCTGGCGAAGCCTCCAACCTAAGCCGGCTACTCATCGTCTCACCCAGAGGACCAGAGGAAACCAGCGCAGTCCTCTGGTCCTCTGGTTCTCCGGGTGAGACTTTCTTTAATCTTCCGCATGCACATCCCCACCGGAGCGCACATGAGATCGAATCTCGTCGCGGCTCGCCGCTTCGCACTCACCGCGGCGCTGATCGGAATCGCGGGCGTGTGCGAGGCCCGTGCGCAGGCGCCCTTCCCGGGCGAACGGTGGGCGACCACGACGCCCCGGGCCGCGGGGCTCGACGCCGCGGTGCTGGACAGCGTCGACGCGGAGATCCGCGCCGGGCGCTACGGCGCGGTGGACCGCTTCCTGGTGATCCGCCGCGGCCGGGTGGCGTACGACCGGCGCTACATCAACAACTACGACAGCATCTACGGCGACTCGGCGCGGCTCGCGACCACGCTCAGGAGCCACGACCGCTCGGGGCCGTACAACTACTTCAGCGCGTGGTGGCACCCGTACTACCGCCGCGGCGACCTGCACACGCTGCAGTCCGTCACCAAGACCGTCACCTCCATCGTGATCGGCACGGCGGTCACGCGCGGGGAGTTCCCGTCGCTGGACACGCCGGTGCTCTCGTTCTTCGACAGCGGCAGCGTGGCGAACGTGGACGACCGCAAGCGGCGGATGACCATCCGCCACCTGCTCACCATGACGGCGGGGATCGACTGGGACGAGAACCGGCCGTACGGCGACATGGCCAACACCGCCATCGGGCTGGAGGCGAGCTACGACTGGGTGAAGTACACCATCGACCGGCCGATGATGGAGGAGCCGGGGACGCGCTTCAACTACAACAGCGGCGCCAGCGAGCTCCTGGCGCATGTCTTCCGCCGCGCCACGGGCCTGGACGTGGAGGAGTATGCCGCGCGCCACCTCTTCGCGCCGCTCGGCATCCGCGACTGGCACTGGAAGCGCACGCCGGCCGGCATCCCCGACACCGAGGGCGGCCTCTATCTGGCGTCGGAGGACCTGGCGCGGCTCTGGTACCTCTTCCTGCGCGAGGGCCAGTGGAACGGGCGGCAGGTGGTGAGCCGCGACTGGGTGCGGCAGTCCGTCGCGCCCGCGGTGGCCGTCGGCAACCGGCCGGGGGGCGCGCACTACGGGCTGAAGTGGTGGCTCTTCCCGAATCCCACGGACAGCACGAAGGTGATCTGGGCCGGCTCCGGCTTCGGCGGACAGGCGCCGATGGCGGTCCCGGAGGAGGACCTGATCGTGGTCGTGAACCAGTGGAACATCCTCCCGGGGAAGCCGTCGATGCCGGTGAGGGGCGTGCTGGCGCGCATCCTCAACTCGATGCCCGAGCGGCGCCGCTGAGGCGTTCGCGACGACGAGGGTGCGGCGGACATCCGCGCCGCGCCCCGACCTCACCCACGCCGCCTTCTGTCGAGCCGTCGCGCCGCGGGTGTTGCGCAAAGGGCGTTCGCTGCGCCAGGATCATCCCGACGGACGATCCATCGACATCCCTCGACCGCCAGCCCTCCACCCCACCCAATCCCAGGGATCCATGCGCCGTCTCATCCTCCTGGCGCTCGTGCTGGCGCCGATCTCGCTGCGCGCGCAGCCCGCGCCCGACGCGCCGGTCGCCGCGCACGTCGCCCACCTGCTGGAGAGCGCGCGGACCGGCTTTCGCGAGCTCCACGGGCCCAGCTCGGGGCTCGCGTCGAGTTACGCCATGCGCTTCGGCGGGGCCGGCGTGGCCTCGGAGGTGTGGGTGAACCTGGGATGGAACGTGATGCACATCACCCGGCTCCCGGTGCAGGGCGGGCGCGCGGCGCTGCCGGCCGCGTGGGCGGCGGTCGCGGACAGCATCAAGGCGGTGATGCCCCCCGGCTGGAGCGAGGCGCGCAGGCCCGGCGACCGGCCGCACGTCTACTGGTCGGAGTGCGCCAGCGGCGGCCGCCAGGTGGTGCTCGACACCTCGCTCCCCTTCGAGGCGCCCGCGCTGATCCTGATCGTGTACCGGTTCGACGCCCCGTGCGAGCGGCCGACGACCTGAGCCGCACCGGTCCACCGTGTGCAATGCCCCTCTCCCGCGCCGCGATCCGCGGGCGGGCGGCACCTCCGTCCCATCCTTCTCCCCGACCTCGCACAGCCGTGGCATCCGTCATTCGATCGGCAGCAAAGCTCATCCGTCTCTCCGTCGCCGCCGCGGCGATCGTGGGCGCCCGCTCCGGGGCCGCGGCCGCGCAGGAGCCCGTGCCCCCGCACGAGACCTTCACCCTGCAGTCGGCGGCGGTGGGGGAGGCGCGGCGGATCAACGTCTACCTGCCGCCGGGCTATGCGGCGAACCGCACCCGCTACCCGGTGCTCTACATGCCGGACGGCGGGGTGGAGGAGGACTTCCCGCACGTGGCGGCCACGGTCGACTCCGCCATCCGCGCGGGGGAGATGCGGCCGGTGATCGTGGTGGGGATCGAGAACACGCAGCGGCGGCGCGACATGACCGGGCCCACCCGCGTCGCCCGCGACAGCACCATCGCCCCGCGCGTGGGCGGCTCGGCCGCGTTCCGCCGCTTCATCGCCGACGAGCTGATGCCGGAGGTGCGGCGCCGCTACCGCATCACCGATGAGACCGCCATCATCGGCGAGTCGCTGGCCGGGCTGTTCGTCGTGGAGACCTTCTTCCTGCAGCCGGAGTTGTTCGACACCTACATCGCCCTGAGCCCCAGCCTCTGGTGGAACGCCGAGGAGCTGGTGCGGACCTCGCCCGCGCGGCTGCGGGCGCACCGGCGGCTGCACGCGGCGCTATTCCTGTCGTCCGCGGGGGACGACATCGGGCCGGAGGCCGCGCGCTTGGCCGAGGCGATTCGCGCGAACGCGCCGCGCGGCCTGCGCTGGGAATACAGGCCGCGCCCCGACCTCACCCACGCCACCATCTACCGCGCCTCGGAGGCGCAGGTGCTGCGCGACTGGCTCCCGCCGCGGACCGCCAGCGGCGCGGGGATTCGGCGCGAATGATCGTCCGGCTCGACGCCCGACGGATCGCGGACTGGGATTCGTTCCACGCGGTGTTCGCGGAGGCGTTCGGCTTCCCCGGATTCTACGGGCGCAACCTGAACGCGTGGATCGACTGCATGACGTCGCTCGACGCGCCGGAGGACGGGATGACCACGATCCACGCGCCACCGGGCGGCGTCGTGACCCTTCTGCTCGAGCACGTGGACGACTTCGCCCGCCGCTGCCCCGCGCAGTACGACGCTCTCATCGAGTGCTCCGCGTTCGTCAACGCGCGACGCATCGAGCTCGGCGAGGCGCCGGTGCTCGCGCTCGCATTCCACCGCCATTATCCCCCAGATCCGGAGAACGCCACGCGATGAGCGCGAACAAGGCGACGGTGCAGAAGTACATGGAGGCGTTCGGCCGGACCGACCACGCGGAGATCCTCGCCTGCCTCACCGACGACGTGGAATGGGTGATCCCCGGCGCCGTCCACCTCCGCGGGAAGGACGAGTTCGACGGGGAGATCGAGAACCCTGCCTTCATCGGGAGCCCCACGATCGCCGTCACCCGCATGGTCGAAGAGGACGACGTGGTGGTCGCCGAGGGGAGCGTGCGCGCCTCCAGGGCGGACGGCGGCACGCTGCACGCCGTCTTCTGCGACGTCTTCGTGATGCGCGACGCCAAAATCAGGCACCTGACCTCGTACCTGATGGAGGTTCCAGCGTAGGTTCTTCGTCGATTTAGTTGCAGGTGGGCTGCACCGATGCCTGCACAATCCTCCAACTGCACCCCTGAAATGTCATCCTGAGCGTCGCCGCTGGACGAAACTGCGTCTGCCCCACAGCTTGGCGGCGACCGAAGGACCTGTAGCCGCGGCAGCACCACACTTCGCCATCAGCAGGGTGAACCATGATCGCAGTGGGCGCTTCGGCCGCCTGAGTCC
>Ga0070685_10001107_pt1 | contig 14428 bp, 16 predicted proteins | sample KBSS13LmetaG_FD_65651 | JGI IMG/M metagenome (GOLD analysis project Ga0070685, IMG submission 65651) | Switchgrass rhizosphere microbial communities from Kellogg Biological Station, Michigan, USA - KBS S1-3L metaG | ecosystem: Host-associated > Plants > Roots > Rhizosphere ...
AACGGCCTCACCGACGCGTCGCATCCCCTCCAGGCGCTGGCCGACGCGATGACGATCCGGGAGCGCTTCGGCACGCTCGAGGGCGTTCGGGTCGCGTATCTCGGCGACGGCAACAACGTCTGCCACTCACTGATGCGGATGGCCGCCAGGACGGGGATGCACCTCGTCGCCGCCTCACCGGAGGGCTACCTTCCCGACCCTGCGGTCGTCGCGTCGTGCCGGGAGGATGCGGCAGAGACCGGCGCGAGCATCGAGGTCGTGGTCGACCCGGCCGAGGCGGTCGCCGGGGCCCGGGTGCTCTACACGGACGTCTGGACGAGCATGGGCCAGGAGGACGAGCACGAGCGGCGGCTGCGCGACCTCGCCCCGTACCGCATCGACGTCGGGAAGCTCGCAGCCGCGGCGCCGGACGCGATCGCGCTCCACTGCCTCCCCGCACACGTCGGCGAGGAGATCACCGCGGACGTCCTCTACGGGGACCGCTCGCTCGTCTGGGACCAGGCCGAGAACCGGCTCCACGTCTACAAGGCCGTCCTCGCCCTCACGGTGCGATGAGATTCGACGACGTCGTCCGAGAGGCACTGGACAGCCTGCCGCCCGACATCGCGGCAGGCCTCCGGAACGTCGCCGTCGTGATCGAGGACGAGGATCCGCACGACCCCGACGTGTACGGCGTCTTCGAGGGCGTCCCGCTGACGGACGGCGGGCCGGCGCCTGGCGACCTGCCGAACCGGATCGCGATCTTCCGGCGCCCGCTCGAGGCCGACTTCGACGAGGTGGACGAGCTTCGCGACGAGATCCGGATCACCGTGCTCCACGAGCTCGGCCACTACTTCGGGCTCGACGAGGCCCGGCTCGCGGAGCTGGGGTACGAATGACGACGTTCCTCGGAGTGGTCACGTGGGCTGCGCTCGCCGTCGGGGCGCTCGTGATCGGGATGTTCCTCTTCGGCCGGCGTGGTTAGAGATCGTTCGACATGGGAATGTTCGAGACCGAACGATCGTTGTTTCGACCATGGACATCATCTCGCTGTACCACACTGAGATCGAAGAGCTGAGCGAGCGGCGCGTCGGGCTCTGGAACTCGCTGTCGCAGGGACGCGACCCGGCAGTGGTGGAAGAGATCAAGGAGCTGGACGCGCGCCTGGACGAGCTCTGGGCGATGATCAGGGCCGAGCGGGCCAGGATCCGATTCGGCGAGCGCGACGAGATCGTCCGGCGGGCACGCGCCGAAGAGCGGCTCGAGCGCGCCGCCTGAGAGCCACGGCGCGGCTCCGACGAACTGCGTTCCTGCAGGGAACGCGCCTGGTTCGCCGTACCATGTGCACGTGCTCGTACGCCGCGCCGACAGCGATGATCCCGTTACGCAGGAACGCCAGGCGCTGGCCGAGCAGCGTGCCGCACTCGAGACGCTGAAGCGCCAGCTGGCCGAGCGCGTCGCCGCCGTGAAGCAGCGGGAGGAGGAGCTGCGCGCCGCGATCGTCCGCGTCCAGGCGGGCCAGGAGCCGGCCGTGCTGCTGCCGCCGCGCGTCGATCCCGCCTCGGACCGCATCGCGAACCGCGCCGCGGCACTCGCAGAGCGCGAGCGTGCGGTCGCAGCCCGAGAGGCTGCGCTGGCGTCCGGGGCCGCACATGGCGACGGGGGCTCGGCGAACGGCGACCCCGCGCTGGCCCAGCGCGAGGCGGCGCTCGACGCCCGGGCGAGGCAGATCGACGCACGGCTCGTCGAGCTGGAGGAGCGGGAACGCGCGGTCGAAGAGCGGGAGCGGATCCCGCCCGATCCCGACGCGGTCCGCCTCGCGCAGATCGATGCCCGTCTCGACGAGCTTCGCGCGGCCGAGGAGGCGTTCCTCCGTACGCGCCGCGAGCTCGCAGACCACTCCGACGCGATCGCGGCACGCGAGCAGCTCCTCGCGCAGCGCGAGCGCGATCTCGACGAGCGCGAGGACGGCTGGGGCGGTCCCGACGTGCGCGAGCTCGAAGCGCGCCTCCGCAAGCTCGAGACGCAGCGCACCGCCCTCGGCCAGACGCAGGGCTTCAGCGGCGGGTTCCGCAAGCTCGAGCAGGAAGGCACCCGCCGGCCGCCGACGGGCTGAAGCGCACAGCGCTTTCTCAGCGAAATCCCACGTTGGGCTGGCTCAATGTGAGGCGTAGCCCGACCAGAGGGAGATTCGATGAGACGGAAGATCCTGATCGCCGCCGCAGCCGCTCTCGCGGTCGCCGGCGGCGGCGCCGCGATCGCGGCCTCGAAGAGCGGCTCACCGCAGGAGGAGAGCAAGGCGGTGGTCGACGACGCCGCGAAGCAGCTGGGGGTCACCCCGGCCAAGCTCTCGAGCGCGCTGAAGAAGGCGCTCGAGAACCGCGTGGATGCGGCAGTGGCCGCGGGGCGCCTCACGAAGGAGCAGGGCGACGCGCTCAAGAAGCGCATCGAGGCGGAGGACTACCCGATTCTCGGTGGCTTCGGTATGGGATTCGGCCATCGCGACGGCGGGCCGGGGATCATCATCCATCGCTTCGGCCACCTCGACGCGGCGGCGAGCTACCTCGGCATGACCGAGGCCGAGCTCCGGACCCAGCTCGCCGGCGGCAAGACGCTGGCCGAGGTCGCGAAGACGAAGGGCAAGTCGGTCGACGGCCTCGTGTCCGCCCTCGTCGCCGACGAGAAGAAGGAGGTCGATGCCGCGGTCGCCGCCGGCCGGCTCACGCGGGAGCAGGCGGACACGATCCTCGAGAGTGCGAAACAGCGCGCCACCGACCTCGTCAACGGCGAGGGCCCGCTGCGTATGCATGGGCGCTTCGGCGGCCCGCCCGGCCCTCTCTGGTCGGGGCGACCGCACCACCGCCGCGCCACGATCTGACACCTCGAAACCGCGGCCGGCGTGCGGCGCCGGCCGCGGGCCGGGGGCGTCGAGCGCGGGAGCGCCCCGTGACTAGAGTCGCGGCGTGACCGCCGTCGTTGCCCGGATCTCCATCGCGCCGATCAAGGCGCTCGGGCTCACGCACCCGGAGTCGGTCGAGCTCACGCCCGGTGGCGTCCGCGGCGACCGGCGGTTCTGGCTCGTCGACGAGGACGGGCGGCTGTACAACAACAAGCGCGACGGCCCGCTCGTGCTGGTCCGGCCCGCGTGGGACGAGGAGACCGGCGAGCTCGCGCTCACGTTTCCCGACGGGGCGGTCGTCGCCGGCGCCGTCGAGCTCGGCCGGCCGGTGGAGATCGAGCTCTACGGGCGTCCCCATCCGTCCCGGGCGGTCGTCGGCCCGTGGCAAGACGCGATCTCCGCGTACGCCGACAGGCGCCTGCAGCTCCTCTGGTCGGAGGCGCACGCCACCGACCGGGGCGCGACCGGCGGTGTCGTGTCTCTCGTCTCGCGCGGGTCGCTGGAGCGGCTGCGCGACGAAGCCGGCGCCGACCGGCCGGTCGACGGCCGGCGTTTCCGGATGCTCCTCGAGCTCGACGGCGTGCCGGCCCACGCAGAGGACGACTGGATCGGCCGCCGCGTCCGCGTCGGCTCCGCCGAGATCGTGGTGAACGGCGACGTCGGCCGGTGCGTCGTCACGTCGCACGACCCCGACACAGGGGTCACCGACCTCGACACCCTCGGCACCCTCGCGCGCTACCGCCCCGAGGGACGCGTCGAGCCGCTGCCGCTCGGCGTCTTCGGCGCCGTCGTCTCCCCGGGCAGGGTGCGGGTGGGCGACGCCGTGAGCCCGAGCGAGCGCTGACGCCGCACGCCGCGGCCCATCAGCCCGAGGCACCCACCTCCTCGACGACGTTCGGCCCGTGCCGGTCATCGAACCGATCGAGGACTCCCGACGACTCGAGACGCCGCCTGCCCTCCTCCGCGTCCTCGACCGACGCGAACTCGAGGAAGACGAAGACGTGGTTCGGGTCGTCGACGCGCCGGAAGACGCGCTGCGCGGTCGCGTTCTCCCGCGCCCGCGGCACGTCCCGGTCGTACAGCGGCCGCCAGGTGTCGTAGTCGCCGACCTGGATGCGGGTGATGATGAATGCGGACATCTCGCTCCTCCTTCGTGGGCGTCGTTTGGCTTGGTTCGGTCGAGGCATCCGACATGGTGAACGGGACGCGAGTCGAGCCGATGCACGGCCGTTTGCCGTTCCGCCGGGAGCGCTCGTGCTAGCCCCGAGGCTAGGCAGGTTTGGCCCGGAGGATGGGCCGCGGCGCGAGCGGTCGGCGTACCGTCGTTCGGGTGAAGTCGGTCGCCATCTCGTTCGCCCTCACGGCCCTGCTGGCCGCCGCCGTGTTCCTGTCGTGGGGCGTCGGCATCGCTCCCGCGGCGTTCTGACGAGTCCGCCGCCGGGCAAGCATCAGCCCCGCGCTCCCGCCCGAGGTGGGATCACCCGCCGCCGCGGCTAGAATGCGCTCTCCGGGGCGTTAGCTCAGTTGGGAGAGCACCAGCTTTGCAAGCTGGGGGTCGCCGGTTCGAGCCCGGCACGCTCCATCCCCGCAAACGGCTTTAGCAAGCGGTTTGCGGGAAGCAAGCGAGGGCTCGGATCGCTCCGAGCCCTCTCGATTCGGCCTCGAAGTCAGATCTAGTCAGATTCGGCTCGCGCCGAAGGCGGCGTCGATCGAATCACGAACGTCGTCGAGCCCGCGCGCATGCTCGAACTCATGCGCGTAGATGTCGAGCGTGATGCTCGGGCGTGCATGACCGAGCTGGCGAGACGCGCGAACGGGGTCGACACCTGCTCGGATCAGGTGACTCGCAAACGTGTGCCGGAGATCGTGGAACCCGAGCTTGGGCAAGTCATCGCTGTTAAGGCCCGCCGCTTCTGCTGCTCTGTCGAGACCGCGCTTCGCAACGTTATTCCGGTTAAGCGGTGTACCGGTGGCGGTGGCGAAGACGTAGGCGTCCGGGCGTGGCAGCCGGCTCGATCGCTCGGTGGCGCGGAGGTGATCACGGAGATGAGGCTCGAGTTGACCGGCGAGTGCGATATCTCTCCGGCCGGCCTTCGTCTTGAGATCGACGCGGCGCGGTGGACTTGCCTTCGTGCCACGACTCAGCTGGGCTCGCACGCGGATCACGCGCTCGCGGAAGTCGATGTCTCCCCAGGTGAGTCCGAGGATCTCCTGGATCCGCATTCCGCTGAACACCGCGAGCGCGAGCAGCGGCCGATAACGCGACGGGCAGCGCTCGAGGAGCCGCCGCACTTCGCCAGCCGTGAGAGTCCGAGGCTCGCTCTGAGCTCGCCCCCGGGGAAGTTCGTCCCGATGCAGTCGCAACATCGGGTTCTCGGCCAGGTATCCGCGACGTGCCGCAAGGTCAAATACCCGCCCCAACGGCGTGATGATCCCGCGGATCGACCACGAAGCGAGGCCGGATGTGCGTCGTGAGCCGATGAGCATGGCGAGCTGGTCGGCGGTGATCCTCTGGATGTGCCGCTCGCCGAGAACCGGAATCACGTGAAGATCCAGTGCGCTCCGGTATCGCTCGAGGGTGCGCTCCGCCCGCTCACCCGCCGCCACGAGCCCTTCGAATGAATCCAGAAACTCAACGGCGACCTCGGCGAACGTGATCTTCGACGGTGGCGCGATCTCGCCGCGACGTACGGCACCGGACGGAAGCAGATCACACACTTCCCCGACAGCACCAGCGTCTACTCCGCGTCGTTCTCACCGGACGGCCGGTCGATCGTCTTCAGCAAAGGCCCGGCGGGCGGAAATATCGATCTGTTCACAATGCGTCAAGACGGCAGCAAGCTGATCCGGCTGACCCGCTCACCTCTCTGGCAATCAGCACCCAACTGGGGTCCTCGCTAGCGCAGCTCCAACAAAACCGGGCAACGATATGCATCACGTTCGCCAGGGTGCTTCTCGCACGAATACAGGTGTGGTGTGCAGCGTCATCACCTGTGCGATTCCGCCGGAGGGCGGGCTGAATTACAAGGTGCTGTTGGAAGGATCAGCGGAAGCTCGCGTCCCTGACCCGGCAGCCGCTGCTGGCCGAGCCCGGCGCGATCCAGCTTCCACGATTCGCCTTCCGTTGGCTCGCCCGAAAGCCGCTTGACACAGAGTTTGTAACAATAGAGACTTGTAGGCTCAAGCCTGGGTGGGGATGGGAACTGCCAGGCATCTGCGGCAACATCAGGGGAGGGAGCTAGTGAGCGAGAAACGAATGGCTGTGGTTGCAGCCTGCGCTGCCGCGTTCATGGGCATAGGAGCGAGTGCGGCGTTCGCTGGTGAGGTAACCGGAAACGGCGACGCAACAGGGATGAGGGGACACGCCAACTCGATCTGTGGCTTCTCTGGCCGAGAGGATGATTCTAGATCGCCACTCCGCACGCAGACACCGCACGAGGTTTGGCTAAACCCGGAAGAGTTCCCCGTTCCGCCCCAAGGGGTCGTCGCGAACCCGGCGCCGGGAACACCTGGCCAGGAATGCAACGGGAACCTCAATCCTCAAAAGTAGGCATCGCTTGACGTGGGAGTTGGCCTCGATCACGGTCGGGGCCAACACCTCCCAGATCGGAAAAGCCGATACTCATCTCATGGACGAGATGAACCCGTAGCTCGCTGACGTGGCCCCCGCGTTTACGTCCAGCCGAGTTGCTGTAAGCCGATTCCGTCGTTCCAGATCTTGGTCAAGTGACGGATTCGATCGCCGTCGAAATCCATGACGTACACGTAATCCGTCTCCACCTGCTGGCCCGTCGGCGGCACTGGCCCGCCGTCGCCGGTATGTGTTCCCCGAAACACGCCGTAGGCGGACACGTTCTGCCGCGCATCATCCACCGCGAACGAGCGAACCTCGTAGCTGGCGTCTGGCAGCGGTGTGAAGATGCCCTTCATCCAGTCCGCGTAGCCCTCGACTGTCTCGACACCTTGCAGTGCTCCAGCCTGAGCCGAGAACGTCGCTCCCTCGTGGCAGTACGCCTGGCACCCCTCCCACCCCTTACCGGTTTCACACGCATCGAAGAACTGCTCGGCCGTCTCTCTAATCGAACTCATCGCGATCCTCCTCACTCGTCCTCAGGGTGACCTAAGACAATGTCACGGAAGGGGGCCAGGCGGCTAGTTCTCCTCCTCGTCGCCGCCGGGCTCGTCCTGGGTGCGTACGCCGAGTGGCGGGCCGCAAGACGCCGCCCGTCGCCGACGGACAAGAGCGCGTGAGCGACTGCGGGCCGCCGTTCGCGTTGCACGGACGTGCCTACCATCATCCCTGCGGCATGACGGACGACGAACTCGAAGAACTGCGGCGGATCACGAAGCGCCAGCGGCGGGCCGAGGCTGAGTGGCGGCAGGAGATCCTCCGTCTCTTCGACGCTGGGCACAGCATCGAACAGATCGCTGCCGCGGCCGGTGTGCGCTACGACGACATCCTCGCGATCGTCCGCCCGAGGTAGGACGGAAGCGGCCCCCCGCTCGGCCCGGCACGAAGTCGACCGAGCTGAGAGTACGCTCGCCCTTCAGGGAAGCTGCAAGCGACAGACGTTCAGAGTGACGCCGTTGGGGAGGTGTCGGCCCTCGACAACACCTGTTGCTCCCGCGTAGATGCCGGTTCCCCCTACGACCGGGATCTTCACGGTCGGTCCGATCGGGGCGACGCCGCGGACATGCACGGTGCCGCCCGGCAATCTGGCGACGCCATCTTCTCTGACCATCTGCGAGGACAGTGCGATGTCCTTGAAGCTGCTGGTCCCGACACGGGCACCTTTCGGCTTGCCGAACTGGGGCACGAAGTTGCGCAGGATCGACGTTCCACTCAGTGTGTCGCCCTTCGACCACTCGCCGGTGCTTCTGAGCGTCTTGGGAGGCACGTCGTTGATCGTTCGGGTGACGGGTGTCACCAGGAGACGGATCGTGAGTGACCTGGCAGTGGCGGCGTCGGAGGCGGCTGCTGGCAGCGCCACAACGAGTGACGCTGAAGCCAAGAACGCCGCTGCTCTTGTCACCCAGCGATCATAGGCCCCCTTCCCGAAGAACGAGAACCCCACGCACGAAGCAGAAGCGGTTGTCGCATTAGACACCGATGAGCGTCACGTCCAGCCACGTTCGCAGAGACCCGATGGTTGCCAGGGGGGAAGCACGGCGAAGACGCTGTTCGACGCGACGAACCGGAACCTCAACGAGTTCTCGTCGAACGTGATGAGCGGCAGCCTGCCCGGCACGAGCCCGGCGGCCACGGTCGTGCAGCAGTTCAAGGCGCCGACCCGGATCGGCACCTCGAGGCACGGATGGCGAGGCTCGCCGCCGAGTCGGAGTTCCTCGGCTGAGAGCCGATCCGATTAGCCGTGCGTGCTAACCGCCGAAGCGGCGATCCACGATTGTCTAGTTGGCGCGAGGTACCTGCTCGAAGTTCTCGGGTCTGAACGTCGTCTGGAAGCCGGAGGTCACCGGAGCGCCGACCGCGAGCATGAGCGTGCCATCCTCCTTGATCCAGCCGCGCTCCCCCGGCCGGTCAAGGCTGTCCGAGAACCAGAGAAGGGACGCTGTCCGGGTGAACTTGATCGATGGTGCCGTGCCTGACGTCGATCGGGGCTTGGCCGTATGCTCCCGACCTCCGCGAAATGCTCCCGACCTCCGCTGAGCTTGGGCGATTATAGAGAGGACGATGACGTGCCGATCCACATCAATGTCCGGTTCGAGGCAAGACCAGGCAAGCAGGCCGAACTCGCCCGGCGCATGGTCGAGCTGCGCCCGGATGTCGAAGCTCTGGGAGGGACGAGCGTTGTGACAGTCGACTCCAATGACGAGACGGTTCTCTACTTCATCGAGACGTTTCCCGACCAGGCTGCGATGGACGCCGACATGAAGACGCCGCTTGTGCAGGCCCTCGTCGCCGATCTGGACGAACTGACCGTGCACGGGACTGAGTTCCGCATTGAGCGGAGCACCCCCGTAGCCGTCTAAGCCGAACCTCACGCGAGGTGTGACCGAACGACGCGTCGAGCGGTCGGGCACGCTCGCAAGCGGGCGGACGTCCCGACGAGCAGTCGGCGTCGAACAGCGTTGGGGCGCTATGAACAATCAGGGCGCCGCGAGGGTGACGGCGCCCTGACGTGCGTCACCTCTAGACGAGTTCCTTGGTGCGCTCGGCGTAGTCCTCGACCCTCAGTTGACGATCGCGCGCTTCGTCGCCTGCATGGCGGTACCCGAAGAAGTAGTGGAACGTCAACCCGATACCCCACCCGACGAGCGGGAAAATGACCCACGGGAAATTGGTGTCCGAGTACGCGATGAGAAGCCCATTCACGACGATCAGGCCCGTCATCACGATCGCGTAGACGGCCGCGTGGATCTTGAATCCCCGCCTCATCTCGGCAAGGGTGTAGCCGAACTCCGCCTGGCGGTATTTCTCCGCGGACAGCATGGTTGTCACCTCCCTTCAATGTTCGAGTATCGCCACGCTGTCCGCGTAGGCCATCGGGGAAAGCTCGTAAGCCGGAGACGGGATTCGGCGCAATGCCTTCCTCCGCTGACCCGCGCGTAACATCGCGCTACGCCATGCAGACCCGCCCGCTTCCCGAGACGCCCGATGCACGCTCCCCCGCAGGGGCGGAGATCCGCTACCTGATGGGAGGCTCGACCGGCAACATGATCCATTCGACGGTTCCACCAGGTCAGGTGAACCGGGCGACGGTCCATGCCACGGTGAGCGAGTTCTGGCACGTCCTGTCCGGCCAGGGGGAAATCTGGCGCCGAGACGAGAGCAGAGAAGCAGTGACCGTTCTGACGCCGGGTGTCTCCATCGACATCCCGGTCGGTACTGCCTTCCAGTACCGCTGCACCGGAGCGGAACCGCTGCGGTTTCTGTGCATCACGATGCCGCCTTGGCCGGGCGACGTGGAGGCAACCCTTATCGAGGGCCCGTGGGCGCCGACAGCGCCTGACGGCCCCGTGCCTTCGTCCGCCACCGCATTCTGAAGCAGATCTCGGCGGCTGGCAGCGAACCCGCCATGCCGGGCCCGAGCCTCGTGTAAAGCTCAGCCCAAGCTACTCCTGCGCGCCGACGTCAGCCTCGCACGGACTCTGCCACCGCCGCCTCCCCGCAGCTCTCGGATAACCCCCGCCTCGCGTACGTCCCGCGCCCCCGTCCCGAACGCCCACCACTTCCCCACGCGCGCACGCGCGCGCACGCGAGGCTCGGGCTCGTTGTCCTGCCTGCTATCCGTCCTCTGAGTGTTCCGCATGGCGTCGCATCCAGCCCGGAGAGACAAAGAACACGATGTCGTCGATCTCAGCGTCCGCATCGAGCGTCCACTCGCCGCTCGCGTCACCATGGACGGTCGTGCCGTCCTCTCGCCCGTACTCGTATGCGCCCTGCGGCGAGGGCGGAAGTTCGAAGACGATCTCGAAGCTGTCCTGCTCGCCGTCAAGCGGGTGCTGCGCTGTCATGCGTTCTCCTTCATCCGCCTTGCCCCATCAGGGCCGCATCACTTGCGCCACCGTGGGCGAACCCGGTTGGCGGCGAGCCAAGCTCGCTCTCTTGATGCCGAAACGAACTCTACCGCGACCTTGAGCCGCGAGCCGAAGCGGTCCCCGCGTCTGACATCCGTCTGACACGGCTCCGCGAGCTGTCTATTCATCGACGATCCGCCGCGACCCCCGACTAGGCGAGTCGGTGCATCTTGGCAATCCCCCTCCCCCCTCGCGATCGTCAACGCGATGGGGCCTGGTCTGCCCCCTGACCAAGCCGCCTGCGAGCGACCGTTCGAGAGTTCGAGTTGGCCTCCACCTCATTCTCGACGGACTCGAGAGACTCCGCGACACGCCATGAGCGTTCGCGATAAGCGGGCGTTCATGAGACGAACTCGCTGGCGTTCCGACATCGGGAGCGCAATCCTTCTCCTAGATGCGCGACCACCTGCCTTCTGGCACCGTCACCTTTCTCTTTACCGACATCGAGGGTTCGACGAAGCTGCTGCATGAACTCGGCGCTGAGGGGTACTCGCAGGCGTTGGCTCAGCATCGCCGTGTCCTGCGGGAGGCTTTCCAGGCCAATCAAGGAGTCGAGGTCGATACCCAGGGGGATGCCTTCTTCGTCGCCTTTCGGACTGCGCCCGGCGCTCTGAAGGCGGCCGCCCGAGCATTCGAAGGATTGGGCGGGGGACCGATTAACGTGCGCATGGGCATCCACACGGGAACGCCGCATCTTGGTGACGAGGGCTACGTCGGAGTCGACGTGCACCGAGCGGCCCGGATCGCCGCCGCCGGTCACGGCGGGCAAGTGCTTGTCTCAGCCTCCACCGTCGCGCTTGTGGACACCGACGGACTGCGCGACCTGGGCGAGCACCGGCTCAAGGACCTGTCCGCGCCGGAGCGCCTCTACCAGTTCGGGGACGGCGACTTCCCTCCGCTCAAGAGTCTGCACCGAACGAACCTGCCCGTACCCGCCACGCCCTTCCTAGGTCGCGAGCGGGAACTGGACGAAGTGCACGAACTGGTGTCTCGAGCAGACGTCCGCCTGCTGACCCTGACCGGCCCCGGAGGCACGGGTAAGACGCGGCTCGCGCTTCAGGCGGCCGCCACGGCGTCGGAGCGCTACCCCGGCGGTGTGTTCTGGGTTCCTCTCGCTCCACTCCGCGACCCGGAACTCGTGCTGGACACGGCGCGGCAGGCGGTCGGAGCGAGGAATGGGTTGGCCGAGCACATCGGGGACAACGCGACGTTGCTGCTCTTCGACAACTTCGAGCACCTGGCCGAGGCGGCGGCAGGCGTCGCCGGCCTGCTCGCCGCATGCCCGAGGCTCGACCTGCTCGTGGCCAGCCGGGAGCCCCTGCATGTCACGGGAGAGCAGGAGTACCCGGTGCCCCCGCTCAGCCGTCAGGAAGGGCTCGACTTCTTCACAGCGCGCGCACGAGCGGTCAAACCGGACTTCGGCGGCGACGCGGCCGTCGGCGAGATCTGCCGGCGCCTGGACGACCTCCCGCTTGCACTCGAACTGGCGGCAGCACGTGTGAAGGCGCTCTCGCCGGCACAGCTGCTTGAACGGCTCGAGCAGCGCCTCCCGCTCTTGACGGGCGGTGCCCGCGATGCGCCTGAGCGCCAGCGCACGCTGCGGGCGACGATCGAGTGGTCGTACGACCTGCTCGCGGAGGAGGAGAAGTCGCTCTTCGCGCGGCTTGCGGTCTTCCGCGGCGGCTGCACCCTGGACGCGGCGGAGGATGTCGTTGGCACGAGCCTCGACGTCATGCAGTCACTCGTCGACAAGAGCCTGCTGCGGTACTCGCAGGAGCGCTTCTGGATGCTGGAGACGATCCGCGAGTACGCCGCCGAGCGACTCGACATCCAAGGAGACGATGACAGTCTCCGGCAGAGCCACGCCGACTATTTCCTTCGCCTCGCAGAGGAAGCCGAGCCCCACCTGACCGGCTCACAGCAGGCACCGTGGCTGGAACGGCTCGAAGTCGAGCATGACAACTTCCGCCTGTCCCTGGAGTCGTTGCGGCGCGCGGACCGCGGCGGCGAAGAGCTCACGCTCGTGGGTGCGCTCATGCGCTTCTGGTACGTCCACGGTCACCTGCGCGAAGGAAGCAGCCGGTGCGAGGACGCGCTCGCCGCGCACGACGACCAATCGCAACCTCGCCTGAAGGCGCTGTTCGGGGCCGGTCTGCTCGTCCATCGGCTCGGCGACTACCAGCGGGCGGACGCGCTCGCGCAGGAACGACTCGTGCTCGCTCGCCGCCTCGAAGACGGGGAAGCTGTCGCGACCTCGATGATCGCCTTGGGTCTGGCAGCTCAGGGGCTCGGCGACGATGAGGGAGCAGCAGCCGCGTACACGGAGGCCGCGGAGCTTGCGCGCGCCGGCGGCTACACCTGGTTTCTCGGGATCGCCACCAGCAACCTGGGCGATCTCTTGCGAGACCAGGGCGACTACGTGCAGGCGAGGGCTCGGCTCGAGGAAGCCCTCGAAATCTTCCGTCAGCTCGGCGACGAGAGATTCGTCACCGTCTCCCTCGCCAATCTCGGCTTTCTCGCGGCGCGCGAGGGTCGGAACGACGAGGCCGAGGCACTCCTGCGCGAGGGTCTCGTGTATGCCGAGGCGCGCGTCGATACGGAGCTGGCGATCTGGTGCCTGACCGAGCTGTCGGCACTCACGCTCTCCAAAGGCGACGCGAAGCGCGCGGCCAGGCTGACCGGCGCGATGGAGGCGCTACGTGAGGAAACCGGACACGCCCCCACGCCCGATCTGCAGCGTTTGAGCGAACAGACGAGAAGCGCGCTCGTATCCGAACTCGGCGAAGAACAGGTCGCCGCGGCCCTCGCTGTCGGTCGAGAGATGGCGTTCGAGCAGGCCATGGCCTACGCCCTCCAGACCTAAGAGACGCAGCCGCATCTGCGCTCCGGCGCGAGTTCTGGCCACACTGGCTCCGTCCGCGCGCACGCGCGCGCACGCGAGGCGCGGTCGGGAGGGTACCCACCCCCTCGCGGCAAAAGACCTCGGCTGGGGCCTGGTCGAGTCGGGCCGCGTCTGGCCTAGCCCGTCCAGAGCGCAGTCGTGAACGATACTCGGGGCGTGCCAAGGGACTTGCCCGCGGGGACAGTGACGTTCCTGTTCACGGACATCGAGGGCTCCACACGCCTGCTCAAACAGGTGGGGCCCGGGCTGTATGCCGAGGCGCTCGCCGAGCATCGCCGGGTGCTACGGCACACCTTCGCGGCCCACGGCGGTGTGGAGGTCGATACCCAGGGTGACGCGTTCTTCGTCGCCTTCCCGACGGCCGCGGGGGCCGTAGCGGCGGCGGCGGCGGGCCAGCAGGCGCTCGAGTCCGGGCCGATCAGGGTGCGAATGGGACTGCACACCGGCACGCCGGCGGCAACCGCCGAGGGCTACGTCGGGATCGACGTCCACCGCGGAGCTCGGGTCGCCGCACTCGCCCACGGCGGCCAGGTGATCGTCTCCGCGACGACTGCCGCGCTCGTCGAGGATGAGCCGCTCCAGGCTCTCGGACGGCATCGGCTCAAGGACTTCGACGCCCCCGCCCAGCTGTTTCAACTCGGCACCGCGGAGTTTCCGCCGCTGCGAACGCCGGGTGCTTTCGACCTTCCGACTCCCGCGACCCGGTTCCTCGGTCGTGAGCGCGAGCTTTTCGACGCCGCCACGCTATGGCTCGACCGTGAGCCGCGCTTGCTCACGATCATCGGTCCCGGCGGCACGGGCAAGACGCGCTTCTCGATCGAGCTCGCGCGATTCCTGGCCGAAGACGCGGACGGTGGCACGGTCTTCGTTCCACTCGCGCCTGTTCGGGACCCGGCACTGGTGGTGCGACTGATCGCCGAGCGCCTGGGCGCCTCCGGGGATGATCCCGCCGCGATCGCGACGCGGATCGGTGAGAAGCGAACCCACCTCGTCCTCGACAATCTCGAGCAGCTGCTCCCTGAGGCTGCGCGCCCGGTTGCCGAGCTGCTCGCGGGGGCTCCTGCTCTTCGCCTCCTGGTGACCAGCCGCGAGCCGCTGCGAATCGCCGG
>Ga0070685_10001110_pt1 | contig 14392 bp, 22 predicted proteins | sample KBSS13LmetaG_FD_65651 | JGI IMG/M metagenome (GOLD analysis project Ga0070685, IMG submission 65651) | Switchgrass rhizosphere microbial communities from Kellogg Biological Station, Michigan, USA - KBS S1-3L metaG | ecosystem: Host-associated > Plants > Roots > Rhizosphere ...
CGTCAGCAACGTTGTTGGCGTGCTGCGCGTACGAGAGAAGAGCGCCGTTGGGTCCCACGGTCGCGAGCGTCAGCGGCACGCAGCGCACCGGGCTCGGCGCGTAGGGGTAGAAGTTGGCTTGATAGAGCACCTGCGTGCGGCTCACGTCGCCGTCGAACAGCGCGCGACACACGACGGTGCAAGGGCCGGTGAGGTTCGACCAGGTGGTGTCAGCGCTGCCGAGTACTCCGGCCGTGAACTTCGAGCCCGTGCCGCTGCTGCCCTTCGGCGAGACGCCCTGCGGCACCTTGTCCGCTTCGAGCCCCACGAGAGAGACCTTGGCCAGGTGGCGCGCGTTGCCGCTCACGTCAGCGAGTCCAGCGGCCTCGGTGGTCGCGAAGTTGAGCGGCCACTGTGCGATCGGCGCGTAGAGCTTCGGCATGTACGCCGCTGCCTTCTCCACGGCCGCGGGCATCACGCTCGCTTGGATGCTGTCGAGCTGCGCGTCCGTCAGACGCTTGTCCCAGATCGAAAGGTCCGCGAGCCCACCTACGAACACGCCCGTGTTGCCGACGTCGGGGCCGCCCACGAACAAGCGAGGCTGCGTGCCGTTGAGCGGCACGGTCACGACTTGCGGCGCGCTCGTCTCGTAGCTGCGATTGACGCCAATGGTCCAGCGTCCTGCAGCGACGTCGCGACGGATCGAATAGAACGCCCAGCGGCCCCACTTGGGGCGCAGCGTTGGCGCATACCACCCGTAGCCCTGCTGCGTGCTCGTCTCGACGCCTGCGTAGAGCCGTCCGTCCGGCTCGATGATGAACACGTAGGGGCCGGCAACGCTGCTGCCGTCGTTCTCGGTGTAGAGGAACTGCCGCGCGCCGGTGTAGATGACGCACGCGCGCACGGTGCACGTGAGGTCACCCAAGATTTGCAGCTGAGGTTGCACGGGCGCGCGGATGCGGCCCGAGTTGAGGCACACGTCCGGGTATCCATCGGGCGCAGCAAGCGGCACGTTCACGATGTCGAGCAAGTGAAGCGCGTTGCCGCTGCGATCGGGGAACAGCTCAGCGCCGCGGCCTCGCAACGCGTACTGCGCAACGGGCGCGTGCACCTTCGGAGTCAGCGCGAACTGGTCTGCTCGAATGCTCACGCGGCCTCCAGCGCGAACATGACTGCGCGTTGGTTGTCGATCTGCGCGTCGGTGAGCCGCTTGTCCCAGACCATCACGTCAGCAAAGCCGCCCTGCCAAGCGTCGCCGCCAGGCCACCCCATGTTCGAGGGGCTGAGCTGCACGCTGCCCCACTGCCCGAGGTTGAGCGCCGCGGCCTGGCCGTACTGCGGCAGCGGCATGTCTCCCAGCGCGGGGCCGGTCTCATGGTCTGCGTTGCGCGTCACGGTGTACGCGCCCGCGGCCGAGCGTCGAAGTGCAACGTAGGTCCAAGCGCCAGGCGTGAGCGTGAGGCTGCTGGTCCACCCGCGATCGCTGTAGCTGTAGCCGCCCAGCGCGCGCTGGTGAAAGCCGCCGATGGCTCCGCTCGCGCTGATCATGTAGAGCCGCACGAAGGTCTGCACGCCGCCGTTGGGCGCGTTGCGCACGCTCCACCCTTCGGAGACGTCGAACACCGCGGGGTAGCCGATGGCCGTCGAGCCGGACCACCAAACGCGCATGCTGATGGTGCACTCGCCCGTCAGTTTGAAGATGGGCTCTACGCCGCCGCCGTTGCGATCGTCGCGTCCGAGCGGCCGTGCTGAGCTGCCGCCGTGCGCGCAGCGGAAGCCCTTGATCAGGTCTGCAGTGGCTTGCACCGTGCCCGGCGTGCGCGTGAGCGGGTACGCGCCGCTGACGCGGTCACGCTGCGCTGGCGTCGTGAGGCATGGTGCTTCGCCGTCGTCGTCGTCGAGCAACGCCCACGCGGCGATCGGGTCGTACAGCACGGGCTGCAGCATCGCGCCGGGGTCCACGGCCGCGGCTGGCTTGCGCGAGGCGCGGAAGGCGAAGCGCTCGAATGCAGTCCCGCGACGCACCATCACCTCACGAAGAAGACGAGACGCGCAGCGCTCGGCGCCGCACCACGCGCTTGCACGGTGATGGTGTTGGAGACGACAGGGAGCGGGCCGTACGGCTGGCACACCTGCGTTACGAAGTTGCGCAGCGCTCCCGGTGGCGAGACCTCGAACGCGTTGGCGTCGCCGATCGGACTGTCGCTGTACAGGTCGAACGCGTACGCGCCCTGCGGCACTGCGACCACTGCGCTTGCATCGGCGCCGCCCACTCCCCACGTGCTGCGCGCCGTGCAGATCATGGGCGTGAAGTCAGACGCAGCGCCGTCGCTCACCTCGGCTTGCACTTCGGTGGGCTTGTCGAGCCCGAGCGCTGCGATCGCTGCAGCGTCCGAGCCCGGCGTGTAGCGCACTGCATCCACGTAGAGGTGCTCGCAGCTCGGCACGACGTACTCACCCGATGCGAGGTCACACACGAGCGTGCGCGACGCTGCGCCGCTGCCGAAGCGGAAGCGCAGCGCGCCGTTGCACTGTGCGTTGCCCTCGCCCACCCACGGCACGGAGCTTCCGAGCTTCCACCACACGCCGCACGGCAGGCGGATGTTGCTCAGTTGCTCCGACTCGCTGCCCTGGCGCGAGACTGCGACGCGCACGGTGCGAGAGACGGGCTTGCCCTCGTCGCTCGCGCTCGCGATCGTCTTCCACCCGGTGGTGCTGGGCGCGAGCGTGCTCAGTGCGCCGCGTTCGAGGCGCACCAAACCCGATCGATTGCTGTCGTGTGCCATGGGGCTTATTCCTCCGCGGCTTCTTCGTCGTCGCCGTCTTCTTCGCTGTCGTCGTCGCCGCCAGGCGCAGCGCTCGGGCCGTCGTCGACTTCTTCCATCGGCACCCACACCACGGTGCCGTCCGGCGCTTCGACCTTCCAACCGTCGATCCGCTGTTCGAGCTTCTGCGCCACCTGGGCGCGCTCACTCGGGGGCGTGGCTGCGAGCTTCTGCGCTGCAGCGACCGCGCGCAGCTGCACGCCGTCGCGGTCTTCCTCGTCGGTCTCGGGCAGCTCGGCGAGCGTCGCCGCCAGCTCGGGCGCGTCTTCTTCGATCTCGTCGACCAGCTGCGCGAGCTTGGACGCTTGCGCTTGCTTCGCCGCGGTGGGCGCCGTCGCTGCAGCGCGCAACAGCGTCTGCTTAGCGCCGCCGCCTGCGTTCACCTTCGCGAGCTTGCTCGAAGCGCTCGACACGCCCTTGACCTTGGTTTTGCTCGCAGCGCTACCGCTCTTCTTCGCCTTCTTCGGCGCGGCGGGCTTCTTCGGCGCGGCGGGCTTCTTCGCCGCGGGCTTGGCCTTCGGCTTCGCCACGGGCTTCGGCTTCGGCGCGGGCTTCTTCGCGGCGGGCTTGGGTGCGGCCTTCGGCTTCGGCGCGGGCTTCTTCGCGGCGGGCTTGGGTGCGGCCTTCGGCTTCGGCGCGGGCTTCTTCGCGGCGGGCTTCTTCGCCGCTGCGCCCACTTCTTCTTCCGCCGCTTCCGCGTCGTAGTCGTACACCGGCGCGGGCTTCGGCTTCTTCTTTGGCACGAGCTTCTTCGCGACCTTCACGCCCTTGGACACCATCTTAGCGGCGCTGATCGTGCCGGTGATGGCGCTGCCGCCAGGCACGAACGCGGTGGCCACTTTGCCCACGGACTTGACGATCTTCCCAAGCTTGGACTTGGCCACCTTCTTCGCGAATTTCTTGATGCGCTTCCCGAGCGCGCCCAGCTCCTCTACGTCGCTGTCGTAGCCGAGTTCATCGCTGAACGGCACGCTTGGGTCTTCGCCTGCGAGCGTGTCTTGCGCGAGTGCGTAGCTCACGCGCTCGGTGCCCAGCTCGACCAGTGCGCCAGTCGACGCGCGACGGAAGAGCACGGCGCGCAGGTGCGTCGGCTCGTTGAAGTACCGGATCACGAACTCGCCCGCACCACGTGCGGGCAACGGCTGGGCGGGCATGGGTCTCTCTCTCGGGTTAGGCGGGTGCGTAGATAGTGACGGTGCCCGGCGCTGCTTTGAACAGCGCAGCGGGCGGGCTCGACACGCCGAAGTACTTCAGCGCGCTCGCAGTCAGCGGGCCGTAGATGCCATCTACGGTGATGCCTGCGTGCGCTTGAAACTGTCGCACGCTCTGGCGTGAGTAGTTCGCGCGCCGAGCTGCGTCGGTGCTGCCGGCGTTGCGGATGTGGCGTGCGAGCTGAGGCGCTGCCTTGCGCGCAGCTTCGAGGTTGATGTGCGTGGGAGGCGAGACGTACGCCAGCGGCTGATCGTCGCCGCGCTCTTGCTCGGGCTCCGCGCGCACGCTTGGGTTGGACGGTGGGCGCAGCGGGATCGGCGGTACGCTTTTGGGGCTCATGAGCTGGCGCGCGCGTTGCGCTGCGCGCTTCGCTCGCTCTTGCTGCGTGGCGTTGCTCGGGTCCATCTGCGCGCGCGCTTGCTGCACGCTCTTGTCTTCGAGCGCTTCGGCTTGCGCGGGCGTCAGCAGCTCACCGGGCATCGGGTCGTTGCTGTACGTGGTGCGCGTGACCTTCCCCGTCTTCGGGTCAGTCTTGATCGACGTCAGCGGCCCGAGCGTGACCACGCCTTTGGGCGTGCTCGGTGAGGTGCCCTGTTTTTGCGGGACATTCGACGTGCGCCGTCGAGATGGCCGCGCCGCAGGGAGCGAGCTTGCACTCGCTCCGCTTGCGAGTGCGACCACGCCGCCGAGCCCGGCCACCAGAGCCACGAGAGTGCGTGTGCTTGCCATCCCGACTCACCCCTTACCCTTCATCCCAAGTCTCTTGCTCGGGTCGTCGATGGTGCCGTCGGGCAGTCGCACGATGCAATGCTTCAAGCCCGGAGCCACCTGCTTCACGATGGCCACGGCGTTGACGCCAGCGAGTCGATACGAAGCTGCCGCCCACGCGGCGAGGTCCTCGCAGTCGCCGCCGCCGAGGCGCATGCACACGCGAGCGCTCTGCCAGTCCTCGCGCCCGCGCGCCTCGCGCTTGTAGCGCACGCGCTTCTGCGAGTAGATGGGGGGCACGAGCCCGCGGCGAAGCTGACTCAGGTTCTGTCGAGTGAGGCCCTCTAAGAGAGCTTCGATCTCCTCGATGCCGTCAGCGTCCAGGTTCGGACGAATCGCCACGCGTGCCCCCCGTGGCGCAATTACTGCGCGCGCTTGACCTCGCCGACGATGCCGACGAACAGGCCCACCACGGCGCCCGTGGTGATGTTCTTGACCGTGAGCTTCAGCGGCTCCTTGCGCTTGATGGGGAGCGCCAGCGCGATTTTGAGCGACGACTCGCCCGTGAACGCGTCCAGCGGGAACATGCCCGAGCCGGCGAGCACGCTCACCGGGCCGATCTTCGCACCGGTGATGGCGAAGCTCGAAGCCAGCGCGGCGGGCGCGCGGAAGCCCGTCACGTTCATGTCGTAGTCGGGCTCGTACTCGAACGTGTACTCGGCGCCCGCGGCGATGGACGGCGCGGCCTCCGAGCCCATGATCTGCACGGGCTCCTTCTTCGACTGGATGCCACGCTTCGCGTTGTCGTAGTCCTGTACTTCGGGCATGTGACTCTCTCCTGTTCGTTCGTCGTCGACAGCGACGCGTGCACTGCGCACGCGCGCCAACGCTTCACCCGCGCCGTTCCGGCAACGCGAGAGAACGAACGCTCAGAGGTCGTCGAACTCGCCCGCGGTGACTTCCTCTTCCTCACCTGCGGTCTGCTCGTTGTCCCACTCGCCCGCGGTGGTGTCGTCCCACTCGCCCGCGACGGTGTCCGCGCCGAGGCCACGCAGGCCGATGTTGTGCAAGCCCGCGAACAGCGGGCCGGTGGCGATCTTCAGCAGCTTGTCGCTCTTCGCGATGACTGCGACGGCCGCGGTGCCCGCGCCGTACGTGAGGGAGTTGGGCACGCCGGGGATGCCTGGCAGCTTGACCTTGCGCTGAATGAGGCCGAACGCGAGCGCGCTGATACCTCCGAGCGTCATGGTCTGCGTGGTGGCTCGCTCGCGCGCACGTGCCGGCGAAGCGCCGCCGCTGCTGCGACGAGTGCGACGACGGAAGCCGCCTCCACTGCGGCGCGCGGGCTTGCGCGCGGGCTGGGCGACGATGATCTGTGCGGTGCGTGCTGCGGCCATGATGTGTTCCCCCTCGGTGCCGGATTGGTCGGTCGTGAAAGTGCAACACGATTGCAAGAAGCAACGCAAGGCGCGAGCGTTCGAGGATGGACGAGACGCAGCAGCTACCACCCGACTCGGGCCTGTGTGAGACGGTGTGCCGCGAAAGCGGCTGGCTCGGCGAGCTGCTGGTGATCGCGCTGTTCGCGCTTCGCGCCGCCTACGTGCAGCGCATGCGGCGGGTCGCCGAGACGCAGCGCGATTCTCTTCAAGAGAAGGTGCGCGAGCTTTCGTTGCGGCCCCCCGCGGTGCCCGGCACGATCGCGGGCGGAACGGTGACACTCCAGCTTGCACCCAATCCGGGGGCGCACGAGTTGCTGGGCGCTGCCCTGTCAACGCGCCCTGCTGACCCGCAAAAACAAGGCGAAAGCGGAGTTTCTACCGCGGGGGATAGCCCAGAACCTAGCGACCCTGACTGGCTTGCGCCGCCCAGGGACGAGTCATGAATTTGCGGTGACGGGTGATCGCGGGTGACAACTCGCGAGCCGGCGCGGTGCGTCGGTGCGGGAGCTGGTCTCCCGCCTAACTCACGACAGCTCCGCGCCAATTGGCGCAGCGACCGGCACGTCTCACCGTGCGATCGCTGCTGGGGGGCTGCCGGCGTGCCTTGAACACGCGATGTACAGCACACCCCACCCTAGCTCACCGACCACCCGAAGGCCAAAAACGCGCAAGAAAGCGCGCGTTCTCCCGTCGTATGTGCGAGCGGCGCTAGCTCTCTTGCGGCGGTTTGCCGAGCGCGAGCCCGGCAGACACCAGCGCGAGGCCGTCACGGCGTGGGTTGACCACCTCGCGCACATGCTCGAACACCCGTACGGGCTCACCAGCGCCGAGCAGTTCGAGCGCGAGCGCGAGCGCAAGGCGCAGCTGCGGAGGCGCGCAGCGTGAGCGTCAAGCGCATCACCCGCATGGGCCGCCACCTGCGACGCGCCGAGCGCGCCAAGCGCGGCCGTCCGCGGCGCAGCGAGAGACGAAAGCAGCGAGCCACAGCGTTCGGGTACCAACTCGCCATGCTCGCGGCGGGTGCGCCGCTCGTGGACGTGATCGCCAGCGCGTGCGGTGCGTCCGACGCTGGGCGCATGCACGCCGAGCGCTGGCGCGTGCTGCTCGCGGAGATTCCGCAGAAGGCGCACCGCCGCCGCGTGTTCGAGCACTACCTACGCACGTTCAACGGCGCGCGCCTGCACGGCTCACAGTGGCGTGTCGTCGACGCGGAAGGCTACGTGGGGCAGCGCTACGCGATGGGCTGGCGCGAAGACGTCGACGACAGCACCGGCGAGGTCACGAAGCGCTGGGGCCGCGTGCACATGCCGGCGAAGTCGGCGGGCGGGCTCGCAGCGCAGCAGCAGTCACCACGCACTGACGGCGGCAACATCTCGCCGCGCTCGTGCGACCGCTACCGCGAGCTGATGCGCGCAGGGAAGCTGATCGGCAGCGAGCAGCCCAACGGCGAGAAAGCCGATGATGCCTACTGGCCAGCTCGCGATGATGCCCAGTACCCCTACGGCCAGCTGTGGTTGACCCTTCCCCCCTCCCCCGAGATGATCGCCGCCTGGCTGGCAAACCCCCCCCCGGTCCACCCCAAGCGCCCCGCGCCGAAGCGGAACGAGGCCAGGAAGGCGCGCAGGGCACGCCCCGCGCCGTTCGAACTGGCTGAGGCCGACATACCGTTCTAGGCGCCTTCACGGCCCGCCCAGGGGGTGGTCCGTCGAATGCCCGAAACACTGAACACGCGCCAAGTTGTTTCGGCGCCTCCAGTGAACAAATGACGATGCCCCCTGCGGCCCGGAGTGCGCAGCACGTAGGAGCGGGGCCAGCGCGCAGCGGTGCGGCCCCGCGAAGGGTGTGGATCGAACGTGCGCCCCCAGCCTGTTTGTCCACCACACCCGTCCTACTGCTCGGGGCCGCACCGCTGCGCGCTGGCCCCGCTCCTACGTGCTGCGCACTCCGGGCCGCAGGGGGGCGGGGTCCGCTGCGCTGCCCCCTTGTGAACAGCTCGAAGTACCGGAAGCGCGAGCACCCGTCCCTCACGTGTCGCGAGCTTAGGCGCGAGACCGATCGCCTCTAAGGCTCGCAGCGAGGCTCGCTTTACGTGCTCGCGCCTTCGGCGACTCGCTGTGACGTCACCACGCGCGCCAACCGTTCCGGGCATTAAGCCCGTGATTCTTCGAGCCGCCGCGGTGCCGCTCGACCCAGAGGGCTTAAGAGGGGGAGGGAGCACGGCCGCGCTGCGCGCGCAAGCGAGAGCGAGGTACGATCGCGCGATGGCAACCAACACTCAGACGAGCGACGACGGCCGCGCGAGCCCGGCGAGCCTGCTCGCGCCGACCACGTTCCTCGGTGCGCTCGCGGTGTTCGTGGTGGGCTCGCTCATCGTGAAGGCGATCACCGGCAAGTGAGCAAGGGGGGGCCGGGGGCGCGCGCCGTGCACGTGGTGCTGGTGTGGGTCGCGCTGCTGGTGCTCGGCGCCTACGCGCTTGGCGTGGTGACGGGCTGGGCGCTCTGGCCGCGCTGAGCTTCGAGGTTGCACGCCGCTTCGGTGAGCTTCGCGCGCGAGTCAGCGTTCAGCGTGGCTACGCACGCGTCACAGCACCACACGCGCACGAACAGCACGCGCGCCGCCCAGAGCACGGTGCAGCTCGTAGGCTGCGCGCAGCAAGCGCAGCGACCGCACGTGAGTCTCACTGGCCGTCGCGCTCAGCAGCGCGCCTTGCGCGGCGAGCTGCGCGACGTGCGCGGCCAGCTTCGATCGCGCGCTTGACCGGGCGAGTGCGCATCCACGTGGCGAAGGCAGCAACGCCAGCACCGATCGCCGCGGTGATGACGCTGCGTGTCCCCTGGCGCAGCTCGTCTTTGAGGTCGTCGCGCACGCCGATCAGTGTCTCACGCGCCGTCACTCCAGCGCCACCACGACAGCCACGCCGCGCACGGCATGCCCCGCGGCAGTGACTGCGCTCGCGAACGCGTTGAGAGGATTGCTCGCAGGTTCGAGGGCTGCAGCGTCGTTCACCACGAGCACCAATCGCGCGCCGGGCACCTCGCGAAGCTCGGCGCCCGTCAGCTCGCGCAGAGCACTCGCGGCCTCGGGCTTGAGTGCGAGCGCTTCGACGTAGCCGCCGACGATGCTTTGCAACGTCGCGAGCAAGTCTGCGCCCGCGTCGAGCTGCAGCACGTCCGCAGAGAACAGCCCCCACTCGTGGCCTGGATAGAGCAGCACAGCGTCTCTCGGTTCGGTGATCGTGCTCATGATGCCTCCGTCGTCGCTGGTGCTGCAGTGCCAGGCAATGCCATCTGTCGAGCGTCGCCGCGCAGGTGCGCGGCCAGCTCCAGTGCCTTCGACACGCTGGTTTTGCTGAGCTGCGTTGCCTCAGCGATAGCGCGCAGCGAGTGCCCTTTCGCGCGCAGGTGCTCGCAGAGCGACGCACGCGCTGGTGTCACCACGGGCGGGCGCCCGAGCATCTTGCCGCGTGCTCGCGCTGCAGCGAGCCCGGCGTGGGTGTTCTCTACGATGTCGTCGCGCACCTTCTGCGCGAACACGCTCACCATGTCGAACGCGAGACGGCCGCCGCGGTGCGACGTGTCGATCCCTTCTTCGAGGCTGCGCACGTGCGCGCCCATGTCGCGGATCGCGTCCATCGACTTGACCAGCTCGGCGAGCCTGCGACCCATGCGATCGATGCGCACCACTACGAGCACGTCACCGGGGCGCAGCTCTGCGAGCAACGCAGACCAGCCGGGCCGGTCTCCCTTGGTGCCGCTGACTTTCTCGGCGTAGATGCGGCAGCACTTCACCTCGCGCAGTCGCACCAGCTGCGAGTCAAGGTTCTGCTCGCGCGTCGACACGCGCGCGTAGCCAATCAGCTTGGCGTCGCCGACCGTGCTGCGCAGCACCACGAACGGACGTTGCTCGGTGAGCTTCGGCGTGCGGCTCACAGGTGCCCCGACTCGCGCAGCATGCGCGCGGTGCGAGCCAAGCTCAGCTCGTGCACGTTCCTTCTGTCGAGTCGCTTCAAGCGATACGTGCCAGCACGCGCGAGCAGCTCTACGCCGTCGATCGACTTGCCCTCGATGTGCTCGCGCCACAGCTCGTGCGCTGCGTCTTCGTACTCGGGTGCCATGGTGGTCACCGACGGAAACCACTCAGCGCCGCGCACGCGCTGCAGCGGCGAGCGCCAGCCGCACGTGCAGGTCACGTGCACCAGCTCGATGTTGTGCACGTCGCCTCGCGACTCTGCGCCCTCGCCGTACCACGTGCCGGGATCGTGCAAGTGGTCGCGCGTGCCGAGCGCGCCCAGCTCGCGCAGCGGCCAGGCATCGGTGTACTGGAACCGTGAACCGTTGACGCCGAGCACGCTGCACGCGCCTGCACGCTCTGTTGGGAAGTCTCGCGGCACCATGCCTATCACGTAGCCCTCGTGTCTTGGATCGTCGCTGCACCAGCCCATGGGGTTGACCTCCTATTGTCCGCGAAACGTACCCGCTCGCATTGTCGGACACAAGAGTTTGCGGACCCTTTTTCGGACACCCGAGAGGGGGTGTCGAGGCCGATCCGGGCGACTGTCCGCAAAACGGTCGTATTCTGGTGCCCATGGAATTGACCTTCGTGCGAGTCGAAGACGTGCAGAAGCCGTGCGTGCTCTGCGGCGAGGTGCCGGCAGAGCTGCGCGTGCAGCGTGAGGGAGAGAACGCGCAAGCCGCGCGCGCGGTCTGCGTCGAGTGCACCATGTGCCTCGTGCAGGCAGGGTGCGGCCGTGAGACCGTGCGCGACTGCGAGCCGCTATGAAGCGCTGCAGACACACGAAGCTCGTGCGCGAATGGGCTCTCGACGACGGCCAAACGCTGCAGCACTGCGACACGTGCAACGCTGCGCGCATGCACCGCGAGGGGAAGTGGTCGAAGTGGCGACGCTTGCCTATCCCTGGCCGCCCAGCGGGGCCGGGGGTCGTGATCCGTGGGCCGCTGAGTGGATTGGTGGGTTGATGAACCGAGCAGACAACGAAGCGCTGCAGCACATGCTCTCGCAGCTGCGCGAGCTGGGCAAGCCCACGCTGAGCACCGCTGCAACGAAGCTGACGCACGTGGCGACAGCGATCGGCATACAGCCGGGGCTCAATGACCAGGGCGCGGCCGTGCTGTTCGCCGCGCAGCTGCTGTACCTACTCGCGCACGAAGACGAAGACGACGGAGAGCTGTGAGACGATAGCTCCATGAAGCTCGCAGGCGTTGTGTGTACCTACGGCCGCGCAGCGCTCGCAGAGCTGCTCGCGTGCATCGCTCGGCAGACGATCGAGATCCCCACGCTGGTCTACGTCGACAATGCGCCTGGGCTGCGTGTCGACGTCGAGCAGTTCGCGGGCATGCTGCACGTGGTGCACGGGCCGAAGCTGCCGACGATAGGCGCGGTGCGCAGTGCGGCCGTGCAAGCTGCGCGCGAGCGCTGGCCGCTCGATGGCTTCCTATTGCTCGATGACGATGACTTCTACGCCAGCGTTCACTACGAAGTGACGTCAGCTGCGCTGCGCGCTTCGGCGGGGTGGGTCGCTGGTCTGTCGATCGGAATCACGCGCGACGGTGGGCCACCTGAGTACGTGAGCAACGAAGGACGCGAGGGGCAGCACGCGACGTGGGGCGTCAGCTTCGAGGCGTACGATCGCGCCGGTGGCTACCCCGACAACGCGTTCGAAGATGTGGGGCTCGGCTGCGCGCTGCGCCACAGCAAGCACGGCCGCACGCAGTGCACGCCGCATTGGGTGACCACGCACGTGCGGCGCGAGCACTTCGCGAACCTGAGTGGCCGCGCTGCGCACTTCGACACGAGCACGGTGCGCACGATCGATCAGCTTGCGTTGGGCACCGTGCGCCCGCGCTGGTCTGCTGAGTGCGAGTTCTTAGAGCAGTGGTGCGCAGCGCGCCGAGCTGGTGAGCCGCTCTCTACTCCGCCGCCGCCGCGGCGGGCGCAGCTGGTGCCGTAGTCGCCGCCTCGGTGAGCATCTTCCCAACCTGGGCAACGATGAACGGCAGCGACTGCGCGAGCGCGCCGCCCACCATCTTGATCAGCTCAGCACGCGCGCCGCTCTCTTCTGCCGTGGCGTCCACGCTGTCTCGAATGCGCTCGGCTGCGTCGTCGAGTGCGCTGCGCTGCTGCGCGTGCTGCTTGTCCAGCGCGAGGTGCGCGGCGTGCGTGGCGGTGTACTGCTCGCGCAGGCACGAAGCGAGCGTAGTGATCAGCTCGCGTTGCTCGCGCGCGAGCTGGATGTACTGCGAGTTCTGCGTCTGGTGCGCCGAGAAGTAAGAGCGCATGAAAGCTTCGCGCTCTTTCTGCAGCTGGATCAGGTCCGCACGTCGCGAGCCGTCGAGCCCTGCAGCTTCGGCTTGTGCCAGCGCGGCGGGGTCGCTGCTGTCGTCGCCGTTGCCCTCGGGCTTGCATCGCAGGCGCTTCGTGCAGACCACCAAACCCTCCGCGCTCTGCCACGTAAGGTTCGCCAGCGTCTCGGTGCCGTTGGTGGTCGCGTGCTCGCGTAGCAAGCTGTCCACGGCTTCGGCGGTGCTGCCGTTGTCGACGCACGCGACCTTGGGCCACTCGCCGAGCACGGTGGGCGGGTCTTCGACCGCGACCAGGCGCAGCACTTCGCCGCGCTCGGGGGGCACGCAGACAAACTTACGGATGTGGCTCACGCGCTGGTTGCGCTGCGCGCCGATGGGCGCCCCGATGCTGCTGCTCTCGCTCATGCCGAACAGCTTCTACACGCGCACCGGCCATGTCCAGTGACCCTCAGTCGGGGCGTGCGAACCGTCCTCGGTGAACGGCGCGGCGGGCACCCAACGGGCTTCGATCGCACCGCTCAGCCAGAACACTTGCCCCCACACGCGCGCGCCGTCTTCGGCGACCACGAGCACCAGCAAAGGGCAGGGCACGAGCTGCGGCCCCTCCCACTGCCAGAAGTGCACAATCCGGCCGACGCTGAGCTTTCGCGGTGCCGTCACGGCTCGTAGCCCTCGTTCAGCATGCGCCGGTAGGTCGCTCCGCTCACCACGCGGCCGTCCGGCAGCCGGATGTCTGGGTCGTTCACGTCGATGATTGCCGGCCCTGGGCGCCCGCTGGCGGGCGTCTTCCCGCCGCCCTCGCCGATGGGCGTGCCTTTGGGAGGGGCGGGCGTGGTGGGCCGGCCTGGCTTCGTGGCGCCGTCGTCGCGCTCGCCCGAGCTGAACAGGTCCCAATCCCACGGCCACCCGCCGCCCTTGCCGGCGTGAAGCAGGATGTAGCCCACGGCCACCAACACCACGCCGCCGAGTGCGGCGCGCTCGCGTTCTTCGCTCGTCATGCTGCCAGCTCCGCGCCAGGGGGAAGCGGCCAACCCTTCGGCCACAGCGTCGCGATCAGGTGCTCCGTCTTGCGTCGCTCCATGCACGCGGCGTTGCGTTGGTTGCCGCCGAAACACGCCACCTCGACTTGGTGCACGCTCAGCGGGTCGCGATCGCAGAACGTCACGTGGCCTGCGTGCTCGGTGAGCTTGCCAGCTACGAAGCGCTCGAACACCAGCGCCGCACCGCGCACGGGCCGGCGCAGCTTCACGAAGTGCGGCGAGTCGAGGAAGTCTTTTGCGCGCGCGCTGCGTGGGTGCTTCACGTTCGCGAGTTCAAAGCACGTGCACGCGAACGCAGCGCACCACGGCGTGCGCTTGTCCACCAGCTCACGCGGAAAGCGCGTGCTGCGGAAGAAGTCTCTAACGGTGTCGTTCAGCTCGCCCGCGTCAGTCAGCTCGCGCAAGCCGTCGTACTGGTGCGCGATGCGCAGCCAGGGGCAAAGCTCGTAGCTCTGTTGGGTGCTGATCACGTCACTTCCCCATGGCTGCGCGGTAGAGCGGCAACAGCTCCTCATCGGTGAGCCGCTTGTCCCACACCGCGAGGTCTGCGAGCTGGCCGCCCCACGCGAGCGGTGCGATCCCGTCGTTGCTGTTCATCACGCCGAGTTGGATGCCTGGCGCGTTGGGGCCGGGCATCGGGAACACTGGCGAGTCGTCGAACGAGAGATTTACGCCGATGGTCATCACGCCGTTAGCTGCGCGGCGGAAGCTCAGCCAGCACCAGCGGCCCGCCGGCGGAATGAGCGCCGACGTCCACGCGTCAGCAACGTTGTTGGCGTGCTGCGCGTACGAGAGAAGAGCGCCGTTGGGTCCCACGGTCGCGAGCGTCAGCGGCACGCAGCGCACCGGGCTCGGCGCGTAGGGGTAG
>Ga0070685_10001111_pt1 | contig 14391 bp, 13 predicted proteins | sample KBSS13LmetaG_FD_65651 | JGI IMG/M metagenome (GOLD analysis project Ga0070685, IMG submission 65651) | Switchgrass rhizosphere microbial communities from Kellogg Biological Station, Michigan, USA - KBS S1-3L metaG | ecosystem: Host-associated > Plants > Roots > Rhizosphere ...
TGCGTCCCCGGCCCTCCTTCGAGGGTCACCCGATCCGCTTGGGCCCGAGAGGGAAAAGCGGATGCATCCCGGACGCTCTCAGCGGTCCGAATGCGAGATCGCGACTGATGTTTGAAATCGCCCACGACTCTCTCAACGAGTCATTCTCGGGCTTGACCCGAGAATCTCTGGGCCACGCGCACAACCGCCAGCCTCAGCTCACACTGATCCAGGATTTTCGGGTCTCCGCTACGCTCCGCCCGAGAATGACCTGTGGAAAGGGCAGCGCCTAACCCTTCGACTTGTAAGCCAGCGCCTGCGCCTGGGCTTCCCAATTCCCGCGACCGTCGAAGTTCACGATCCTCACCTCGGCAAAGCCGCGCGGATCATCGAGGCAGCGCAGGTTCACGCTGAACCCGTCCGGGTTCGAGCGCGGCACATAGAACGACTTCACCCCGCAGACCGAGCAGAACAGGTGCTTCGCAACGCCCGTGTTGAAGCTATAGCTTGAGATCTTGTCGTCGCCCGAGAGCAGGCGAAAGCGCGAAGCCGGCGCGATCAGGTGCAGATAGCCCGTGCGCGAGCACATCGAGCAGTTGCAGTCCTCGACTTCGACAACATCCGGCGCCTCAACCTCGAAGCGCACCGCCCCGCAATGGCAGCCGCCGGCCCGCCATGTCATTCCACCGGTCACTTGCACGACCGCACAATGCCCGCGAGCCTGTCGCGGTCGAGGTTGATCGAGATCAGGCGGAAGCCTTCAACTCCATTCGTATCCGGCTCCGTCGTCACGATCTGGAAACGCTGCGCGCCGGTCAGCACGTCGAGGAAGCGCTGAGACACATCGATGGTCAGCGTGATGTTGTCGTTCTCCGTCACCTTGGCCGGCTCGATGATCTCGTACGATTGCAGCGAGACATTGCGGATGTCGGCAAATCCATCCGGACGCGGCGAGTCGAACTGCCAGAACACGGAGAGGCCCTTGCCCGCCAGATCCACGATCCGCTGCGCATTCTCCCGCTGCGTCGAGCGCCGCGTGTCATGCACCAGCCACAGATAGAGACGCGGGGCAGCCGTGCGGTTGCAGAAGAACTCGACGCGGTCCTCCTTCCACTCATCGCCCTGCTTGTACTGCAGGAAGAACTGGCCCTGCGCATCGGTCTCGTACGACCAGCTCTCGGTGCGCATGGTGAAGTTGATGTGGTAGGCGTTGAGCTGGTCCTCAGTCAGCGAATTGATCTTGTCCGGCCCGGCCTTCGACATCTCGGTGATGAAGATCGGGTCCGCGCCCATCGAGCGCACATAATCCACCACCGCCCCGTTCGCGATCTGCACCATCGACAGCGCTTCGTTCAAGTCCGGGCAGTAAGTGACGTTCGGCAACAGCACCCACGGGTACTGCGAGCGCGCCTTGCTCTTCTCCACGCAGTTCATGCTGACCTGGTGGACAGCGTAAGTGGCGCCCTTTTTCACCTCACGCGAAACGCCGCCGAGAAAGGCGAGAGAGCAAGCGGAAACGCAATACCCCGGATAGACGCGGCTGTAGGCGTCAAGGTCGATCGTGTTGGCTTGATCCGGCTCACGCTGGTTGCGCGCCACGCCGGTGTTGAGGTGGCTCTCGCGGATGATCTTGCCGACCTCCATCCCCGCGCCGAGATCGCCGCCCAGCGAATTGAGATAGATCACCGTGTCCGGCGTATAGACGCTCCGCTTGAGGAAGGCGCGCAGGGCAGCCGGCGTATCCAGCGTGAAATCGCCATCGGCAAAGATCGCCTGCGTGTCGCCGAACACCGTACCCCACTCGAACGTCATCGGCTTGCCGGCGTTGTCGGCAAACGCAGGCGCTGCGCCAAACGCCAACGCGTATGTCGCCAAAGCGAGCTTGAAGAGGCGAATTGGCCCGGCCACGGCCTGTGCTCCCGAATCGGACGCGCAACAAATAGCGTAGCGCCCGTTGCAAACAATCACTGCGCGCAGCGTCGATTAATCGCCGGTTACTCTAGCTGTTCGGATGCCCGAAAAACAGCGCCAATAGCTCGTCCGCCGCGCTGGAGGCCGGCGTCCGGCCATCCGCCACAGCATTCCGAACCTGCCTCAACCTCGCAGCAATTTCAGGGTGCTGGGCAAACCCCCGGGCGAGCCCCTCCTCGATCAGGCTGTCCAGCCACCGAACCTGCTGCCCCGCGCGCCTCTTCGCCCGACTGCCCGAAGCCTCCGTTTTCCTCCGGTGCGCCCCGATCGCTTCCCACAACTCAGGCAGCCCAGCTCCCGTATGCCCCGAGATGGTATGCACCGGCGGAGACCAATCCGGATCGGCCGGCTCCAGGATATGCAACGCCGTCTCATAAGCCCGCGCCGCCCGCTTCGCCGCCTTGTCATCAATGTCTGCTTTGTTGACCGCGATGAGGTCGGCCACCTCCAACACGCCCTTTTTGATCCCCTGCAGCTCGTCGCCCGCATTGGGCAGCATCAGCACCAGAAAGAAATCCACCATGTCGGCGACCACTGTCTCCGACTGCCCAACGCCTACCGTCTCCACCAGCACCACATCGTACCCGGCTGCTTCCGTAAGCAGCATCGTCTCCCGCGTCTTCCGCGACACTCCGCCTAGCGTCTCCCCGGCAGGCGAGGGCCGGATGAAGGCGCGTTCGTCGGCGGACAGGCGGGCCATGCGCGTCTTGTCGCCAAGGATCGATCCGCCCGAGCGGCGGGAGGTCGGATCAACTGCCAGCACGGCCACGCGATAGCCCTGCTCAAGCAACATCATCCCGAACGCATCGATGAAGGTGGACTTGCCCACGCCCGGCACGCCGGTGATCCCGATGCGCTGGGCAGCGCCAGTGCGCGGCATGGCCTCGGCCAGCAACGCGCGCGCCTCCGCCTGATGGTCGGAGCGCTTGGACTCCACGCGCGTGATTGCGCGCGCAAGGCCGGCTCGGGAAGAGATGTCGATCGTCACACGAATCCGGAGCTGGAGGCCGCCGCAGGAACCGGCTTCCTACGCTGCACGCTCCAAGGACTCAAGGATGGCGAGACTAGCTCGGCCGCGCCAGAATGGCCCTGGCATCATAGGCGTTGGTATCCGCCGGCTTGGCGCCTCGGCCGAGCAGGATTTCCATCGCGGTCTCGTACTTGCGCGTATCCGGCGACAGGTCCAGCCCGATCCCCACGCCCACGCCCGACCCGAACGAGCCGCTCGATCCGCCAACACCTACGCTCGTGCCGCCATTGGGCCGGCCGCCGACCAGTTCGGTGTTGCGCGTTACGACGCGGAACCATTCATAGCCGTCCTGGATCGTGATCTCTGCCGCACGGCGCAGCGCGAGGTCCTCCACCTGCGGCGCCTTGAGATCCGGATTGGCGCGGAAGGAGACGCGGTAGCGGTCCTGCTCAATCCTCGTGGCGCGCCATCCCATGGCGTCCGCGGTGGTGGCAGGGCCGTAAACCGTCGGCGCGGTCGTGCAGGCGGCGAGGGCCAGCCCCAGAAGGGCAGCGGCGGCGAATCTATGGCGCATGACGTGTCTCCTGATCCGTAACCTAGCCCGGCCAAGACCTAGGGCAAAATGTGGCTCCAGCCATGATCCTACGCAAAGCCGACTGCCCGGGATCAGACAGACAATCAGCCCGCCGTGCCCGTCCGCGAATTGTGCCCCAGACGCGCTCTGACCTTGTCCAGCAATTCCACAGCAGCGTCCGCAATCACAGTCCCCGGCGGGAAGATGGCCGCGGCGCCGGCCGAGTAGAGCTGTTCATAATCCTGCGGCGGGACAACGCCGCCGACGACGACCGTGATGTCGCCGCGGCCTTCCTTGTCCAGCGCGCCGCGTAGTTCCGGCACCAGTGTGAGGTGGCCTGCGGCCAGCGAGGAGGCGGCAACGACGTGCACGTCATTCTCCACGGCCTGCCGCGCAGCTTCCCCCGGCGTCTGGAAGAGGGGCCCGATATCGACGTCCCAGCCGAGATCGGCAAAGCCGGAAGCGACGACTTTCTGCCCGCGGTCATGCCCGTCCTGGCCCATCTTGGCGATGAGGATACGCGGGCGGCGGCCTTCGGATTTCTCGAAGTCGTCGGCCATGGCGCGCGCGGTTGCGACCTTGTCTGATTTCGCCGTCATGCCCTGAGCATAAACCCCCTGGATCGACCTGATAACCGCCTGATGACGCCCGACGACCTTCTCGATGGCGAGACTGATCTCACCAACGGTTGCCTTGGCGCGCGCAGCCTGAACGCCGAGATCGAGCAGGTTGCCGGTGTTGCTCTCCGTAGCCTTGGTGATCGCATCCAGCGCGGCAGCAACCGCCGCTTCATCCCGCTCGCCCTTAAGACGCGCAAGCTTGTCGAGCTGGAGCTGCCGCACCTTGGCGTTGTCGACCTTGAGGACCGGAACGTCCTCGTGCTCGTTCAGCCGGAACTTGTTTACGCCGACAATGGTCTGCACGCCGCTATCGATGCGCGCCTGCGTCTTGGCGGCGGCTTCCTCGATGCGGAGTTTTGGCAGGCCTTCCTCGATGGCCTTGGACATGCCGCCCATGCCTTCGACTTCCTGGATGTGCTCCCACGCCTTGCGAGCGAGGTCGTAGGTCAGACGTTCCACATAGTAGCTGCCGCCCCACGGATCGACCGTGCGGCAGACGCCGGCTTCCTGCTGCAGGAAGATCTGCGTATTGCGCGAGATACGCGCAGAGAAGTCCGTCGGCAGCGCCAATGCTTCGTCGAACGAATTGGTGTGCAGCGACTGCGTCTGCCCGCCTGCCGCTGCCATTGCCTCGAAGCACGTGCGGATGGCGTTATTGTAGACGTCCTGCGCTGTTAGCGACCAGCCCGAAGTCTGCGAGTGCGTGCGCAGCGAGAGCGACTTGTCGCTCTTCGGATTGAACTGCTTCACCAGCTTGGCCCAAATGAGGCGCGCCGCGCGCATCTTCGCCACTTCCATGAAGTAGTTCATGCCGATGGCCCAGAAGAACGAGAGCCTCGGCGCGAACTTGTCGACGTCCATCCCCGCTGCGATGCCCGCGCGGATGTACTCGACGCCGTCGGCCAGCGTGTAGGCGAGCTCCAGGTCCGCCGTCGCTCCCGCCTCCTGCATGTGATAGCCGGAGATCGAGATCGAATTGTACTTCGGCATCTTCTGGGAGGTGTAGGCGAAGATATCGGAGATGATCCGCATCGAAGGACGGGGCGGATAGATGTAGGTGTTCCGAACCATGAACTCCTTGAGGATGTCGTTCTGGATCGTGCCCGAGAGCTTGTCGGGCGAAACGCCCTGTTCCTCGGCGGCGACGATGTAGAGCGACAGGATCGGCAGCACTGCTCCGTTCATCGTCATCGACACGCTCATCTGGTCGAGCGGGATGCCCGCAAACAGCGTGCGCATGTCGTAGATGGAATCGATGGCGACGCCCGCCATGCCCACGTCGCCCGTGACGCGCGGATGGTCCGAGTCATAGCCGCGGTGAGTCGCAAGATCGAAAGCGACAGAGAGACCCTTCTGTCCCGCCGCCAGGTTGCGCCGGTAGAAGGCGTTCGAATCTTCGGCCGTCGAGAACCCCGCGTATTGGCGGATGGTCCAGGGCTGGTTGGTGTACATCGTAGGATAAGGGCCGCGGCCGAACGGGGCGATGCCAGGCCAGTCGTCCAGGAAATCGAGTCCCTTTGTGTCAGCCGCCGTAAAGAGCGGCTTCACCGGGAGACCTTCGGGCGTATCCCACACCTGCTGTGCGGCCTCGCCCGCCCGCATCTTCCATGCGGCGAGTTCCAGAGCGCCTGCTCCGTCCTTGGCCTCGCCAAGTTCGAGCTGGGTAAAATCAGGGAAAGACACGGCCATTCTCGCTCCGGAGCGCGGATTCTGTTGTGGTTCCTAGCACGTCCTGCGGCGCGCCATGAAGCCTTCGCAAGTGCGAAGGGAACTCGATTTCCCTTAGCTATATGACCCTCACCTTACAGGAGGTTTATCTGCAGAGGGGTTCGACGGATGGCCGAAGGGGCTGCCGTTAAACCCTGCAATCGCGCCGAAGCAGGGGCGATCAGGGGGAAGTCTTTAGCCCGGTTTCTCGGGTGAATCGGAGAGGAAATAATGACAATCAAATCACTGCTGGCAGCCTCTGCGCTTGCCGCGCTCATGGTCGCGCCGGCGCTGGCGCAGCAGGGCCGTCCGCCGCAGCGGACGCCGGAAGAAGTCAACGCGGCCTTCACTAAGGCTGACGCCAACAAGGACGGCAAACTCGACAAGGCGGAATACAAGGCGTTCCTGCCCGAGCAGTTCCAGGCGATGATCGACGACGAGCGCCTCGCGCAGATCGTCACGATGCGCGACGCGGACAAGGACGGCTTCATCTCGAAAGCCGAAGCCAGCGCGCCGATGCAGCGTCCGCCGCAGTAACCAGACGCCAAAAGAGATCATCACATGACGAAGTATCTCCTTCTCGCTGCGACCGCGATTGCGCTCGCTTCACCCTCGTTCGCCCAGCAGGGCGGTGGCGGCGGACGTGGCCCGCAGATGACGCCGGAAGAACGCGAAGCAGCGTTCGTGAAGGCCGACGCCAACAAGGACGGCAACCTCGATGCCGCCGAGTACAAGGTCTCGATGGGCGAACGCGCCGCCCAGATGCCGGAAGATCGCCTGAAGGCTTCTTTCGACCGTCGCGACGCTGACAAGAACGGCAAGATCTCCAAGGCCGAGTACACGGCTCCTCCGCCGCCGCGCCCTGCTCAATAAGGCGATCTCCACTCTGGTTCACAGGACCAGCAGCTCACCAACCGACTATTCGGATCACCAAAGGAAACACTCATGACGAAATACCTTCTTCTCGCTGCGACCGCGATTGCGCTCGCTTCGCCCGCGCTCGCCCAGCAAGGCGGCGGCCGTCCCCAGATGACGCCGGAAGAGCGTGCTGCCGCGTTCGTGAAAGCCGACGCCAACAAGGACGGCAAGCTCGACAAGGCCGAACTCAAAATGACCCTGCCGGAACAGTTCCGTGACCAGGTCGATGACGAGCGCCTCGGCCAGATGCTCGCTCGCCGCGACGCGGACAAGGACGGCTTCGTCTCCAAAGCCGAGTACGACGCCCCGATGCAGCGTCCGGCCCAGTAACTCTGGATCGTTGAGGGCAGGCCAGTCCAAGCTGACCGCCTGATGCAAATATCTGAACGGCTGGCGGTTCATCCGCCGGCCGTTTTGTTTTTCCGGCGGCGATGCTAGCCATGAGGCGCTCAGCTGAGAGGGGCCGCCGCTGCGAATTCTATCTGCAATCGCATCGGCAGTTGTCCTTGCTGCGTCGGCCCACGCACAGGCCGCTTGGCAGTCTCCGAAGACATATCTTGGCCAGCCTGACCTGCAGGGCGTCTGGACCAATGAGAGCACCACGCGCCTCGAGCGCCCGGTGGACCTCGGCGATCACCTGATCATGACGCCGGAAGAGGCGGCCGAGGCTGATAAGGGCTCGAAATTCCGCCCGGCCATGCGCGTGAACGGCCAGCCGCGCACCAGCTTCATCACCAACCCGCCCAACGGCCGCGTGCCGCCGATGAAAGCGGGCGCAACTCCCGACCTGCGCCGCCATCCGCTTGGCCCCGGAGAAAAGGCGACAGACGGCATGGAGCTGCAGGCCGTAGATGATCGCTGCATCCTACCCATCGCCAACAATGCCGGGCCGGTGATCCTGCCGCTGCCCAACAATTCGAACTACCAGATCGTGCAGACCCGGAACCACGTCGTCATCCTCTCCGAGATGATCCACGACGCTCGCATCGTCCGCCTCAACGGGCGTCATCGCGCCGACGGCCAGCGGCCCTATCTGGGCGACTCGATCGGCTGGTACGACGGCGACGCGCTGGTTGTCGAAACAACGAACTTCCCGCCCGAACAGCTCTTCCGAGGCTCGTGGATCAACCTGAAAGTCACCGAGCGTTTCTCTCGCACCCAGGACGGCCGGATGCTCTATCGCTTCACCGTTGAGGATTCCAGCAAATGGGATCAGCCCTGGAGCGGTGAATACGAGTTCCGCCCCGCCGACGGCCCTATCAGCGAATACGCCTGCCGGGAGGGCGAAATCTCCATGCCCGCGATGTTGCTGGCAGCCCGAAGAAGAGAGGCTGCGGGGCTGGAATAATCGCGAGGCCTTGCTATGCCCTCCCTCAACTAAGTGAGGAGCGACCGGATGGCTGACAGGAACATGCAGGGCAAGCGGGCCATCGTGACCGGCGGCGGCACCGGCCTGGGCGCCGCCACAGCCGTTGGCCTCGCCAAGCGCGGGGCGAGCATCTGCATCAACTACAATTCCAGCGCGGATGCCGCGAACGAAGTCGTCGCCGAATGCGCGAAGCACGGCGTCGAAGCCTTCGCCATTCAGGCCAACGTCGCCGAGGATGCTGACTGCAAGAAGCTCGTCGACGCCGCCGCGAAGAAATTTGGCGGCGTGGATGTGCTGGTCAACAATGCCGGCGTCACCAAGTTCGTGAAGCATGCCGATCTCGACGGCCTCGACGCGGCTGACTTCTTGCGCATCTACAGCGTCAACGTCGTCGCCGGCTTCCAGATGATCCGCGCCTGCCGTCCGCAGTTCGAGAAGGCCGGGGCAGGGGCTGTCGTCAACGTCTCCTCCATCGCCGGCGTGACGGGCAACGGCTCGTCCGTTGCCTATGCCGCCTCCAAGGGCGCGCTCAACACCATGACACTCTCGCTCGCGCGCGCGCTTGCTCCGGTGATCCGCATCAACACGGTCTGTCCGGGCTATATCGGCTCGGGCTGGTTCACCAAGTATCAGGGCGCCGAGGCCGAGCAGCAGGTGATCGAGAACGTCATCAAGGGCACGCCGCTGCGCGTGGCCTCCCAGCCGGAGGACATTGCCGAGGCGATCCTGTTCTTCGCCGGCCCCGAAAGCCGCCACGTCACTGGGGAATTCCTGATCATCGATGGCGGCACCCATCTTGGCTCCGCCCCGCTCCGGGCTAGATAGGCAGGCAGATCACCTGGGAGGACGGCCATGGGCACAGCCTTCAACCGCCGCGCCTTCCTGATGACCTCCGGCGCCGCCGTTCTGCTCGGCGGCTGCGAAACCAGCGAGGCGCCTGCAGCGCCAAGCGTGCCGACAACCCCTTCCACGCCATCTACTCCGGCGCCAACAGCCGCAACGGCGTTCCCCCTGATCGCCGACACCGCCCAGCGCCTCGACGCCGCCAAGGCCCGCGCCCTGAAGGCCCATGGCGTCAAGACCGTCTTCCGCTACTACTCGCAGCTCCCGCCGAGCATCGCGGGCAAGGACCTGCAGCCGGAAGAAACCAAGATCATCCTCGGCGAAGGCCTGAGCCTCGCGAGCGTCTTCCAGCACTACAACAACTGCTACCGCACGTTCGAAAACAACTGGGGCAAGGAAGACGCCGAGCAGGCCCTGCGCATGGCAAAGGCCGCCGGCCAGCCGTCTGGCTCCGCCATCTATTTCGGCGTCGACGCAGACTGGCCCTACCAGCAGTTGCGCGATCCGATCATAAAATACTTCGAGGACGTGAAGCGCGCCTTCGAAGGTTCAGGTATCGCTGTCGGCGTCTATTCCAATGGCTGCATCTGCAATGCGATCCGCGAGAAGGGCCTTGCCCAGTATTTCTGGCTCTCCGGCTCCACCGGACATTCCGGTACGCAGGCCTTCTACAACACCGGGCAGTGGACGCTCTTCCAGAACGCCCTCGACGTGACCCCGCCGCAGGTCGGCTACGCCATCGACTCTGACATCGCCAACTCGAGCACCAATGGCTACTTCGGCCAATGGAATGAACGCGGCGCTCAGGCCGCCGCCCACACGCCCGCCGAAACCTCTGCGGTTCTCGGCGCCCGCCGCTTCCTCAACGCCAACGCCGAGGTGATCCAGGATCTCAACCCAGGCTCAGCCTCGCTCATCTCGCTCAAGAAGGACCAGAATGTCCGCGTCACCGGCGCCTCAGGCCAGTGGACGCGGGTGATGACGCAGGAAGGCGGCGCCTCCCGCACCATGCGCTCGGTGGAGGGCTATGTCCCCACATCCAGCCTCGTGCCCATGATCAGTTTTGCCGACAAGGCTGGCTATGGCCTCTGCGGCGCCCCCACCGCCGTCAGCGACGCGACCAAGTATCAGAACTGCGAGCGCGCGACTTCCCGTTTGCGTTAAGTTTCCGCCGCCGCTCGATCGCGCTATCCTGCGTGCGAGGGGAGGGCCCACGATGCCCATGTTCCACAACGGCAACCGCGAGCTGCAGGACGCATTCGGCTCGCGCGCACTGGCTGACAAGCTGGTTGAAAATCTGCGTCGCTCTGAGTTCACGGACGCCGACAAGGCTTTCATCGAGTCGCTAGATTATTTCTTCCTCGCCACGTCCGATCCTGTCGGCAGGCCCGACTGCTCGTTCAAGGGCGGACCCCCCGGCTTCGTGCGCATCGTGCAGCCTGATTTGCTCGTCTGGCCCGACTATGACGGCAATGGCATGTTCAAGAGCCTTGGTAACATTGCAATCAATCCGTCGATCGGGATGCTCTTCATCCGCATGGGCGATGCGCCAAAACGCCTGCGCTGCAATGGACGCGCGGAAATCTCCTTCGACGATCCGCTGATCGAGACCTTCCCCGGCGCGCAGGGCATCGTGCGCGTCACGCCCATCGACATCTTCCCCAACTGCCCGCGCTACATTCCGGATCCGGCAGCAGCCAAACCCTCCGCCTTCATCCCGGAAGCGGGCAAGACCCCAGTCGAGCCCGGCTGGAAAAACAATCCCGCTTGGAAAGATGTCGTGCCTCCAAGGAAGGCATGATGCAAATCTCCAAACGCTTTTGCAGCGCACCAAGCGATTGAATCGCGGGCTTGGCGAACTCAACGCATCGGAGCTAACGTGCCATCTGCGGGCGACTGACGGGGCAGCCAAGGCCTGGCGGGAAGACCTATGCGGGGGGCGCTATGGAAACTGTATGGGCGGCAATTTCCGATTTTTTTTCTGAACTACTGGAATACTGCAGTAAATCCGCTTCACCATCTCACTTGGCAAACATTTTCATTGGCCGCGTGCGTAGCGCTTTTGGCCATGCTCGCTGCTGCTGTCTTGCTTCGGTACTCATGGCGGTTCCGCAAGCCGTCGATCAACAACGCGACCATCAAACGGCATCACCACAAGTATGAAGGTCATCTTCGAATTAGCCCGGCCGACTACCGGGCGTTTCATCGACTAGGCGATGCGCTGAAACTGGATCAGGGAGCAGGTGCGGAACTCTTAGCGAAAGGCTCGTCGAAGTATTACATCATCACTCTTGTCGAGACCGAGCGACGCAAAGTCGTCTTGTATCGAGAGATGCGTCTGCACGTTCCTCTGCGCAAAGGTGTTTGCAGGACCAACGAAATCTAGCTCGATGCTCTGGGGCTGACGAATGTCCGCCTAGATAACGGCTTTGAAGAAGACGACGACGCCGAGAGCGAGGTAGCCGGCACCTATGATGTCTATCTACGGCGGATTCGTTTTTACGATCTGCGCCACTGGCTAATGCATCCTGTGCGCGAAATTCGGACCGTCGTTTGGGTGACGTTGATTACCACTACCTTGCCTGTCTTGCTCGACGTGTTTTTTGGGTGAGAGCTGATCAGGCCGCAGGCGTCAGCCTCAAGACCTTACCTGTGTCATCGACCAGCACATAGAGCGAGCCGTCCGCCGCCTCGGTGATGTCGCGGATGCGGCCCTGATCCTTAAGGAGACGTTCCTCGCCGATCACCTTCTCGCCATCCAGAACCAGCCGCACGATGGCGCTGCCGCCGAGCGCGGAGGCGAGGATGTTGCCCTTCCACGGGAAGAGGCTGCCTTTGTAGAAGATCATGTCGCCCGGCGCGATCACCGGGTCGAAATAGTAGATCGGCTGCTCCATCCCTTCCTTGGCCGTGATGCCTTCGCCGATCGGGCCGCCGGGATAGTCGATGCAATAGCAGATGATCGGCCAGCCATAATTCTTGCCCGCCTGCGGAATGTTGATCTCGTCGCCCCCGCGCGGGCCATGCTCGATCGTCCACAGCTTGCCCGTGTCGGGATTGATCGCGGCGCCCTGCGGATTGCGGTGGCCGTAGGACCAGATCTCCGGCTTGGCGTCGGTGCGTCCGATGAAGGGATTGCCCTCCGCCGGCGATCCATCCGGCTTCAGCCGCACAACCTTGCCCATGAAGGCGTTGAGATCCTGCGCCAGCTGCTGCGGCTCGTACTGCTGCCGCTCGCCCATCGTCAGATAGATATTTCCTGATGAGTCCCACTCGATATTCGACCCGAAATGCCCGGTCGATTTCCACGACGGCGTCTGCTGGAAGATCACTTTCGCGGCTTCGAGCTTGGTCGCATCCGCCGACAGCGTCGCCACCGCCAGGCTCGTCCCGTTCGCATCATTCCCGCGCGGTTCGGAGAAGGAGAAATAGACCTTCCGGCTCGTTGCAAAATCCGGAGATAGCGAGATGTCGAGCAATCCGCCCTGTCCACGATTGTCGACCGGCAGAACGCCCGTTACTTCTGTCTTGCCCTGCTGCGGCTTCACCAGCCAGAGCTTGCCCTGCTTGGACGTCACCAGCATCGAGCCATCCGGCAGGAGAGCCGATCCCCACGGATGGTCGATCCCATCGACCACGGTCTCGACCTTCAGTCGGACATTCGAGCGCATTTCCGGGGCGCGTGTCTGGCCCGCGAAAGCTGGCACCGCATCCTTTTTGTTCGGCGCACCCTGCTGCACCGGACCGCCAGGCGCTGATGGGGCCTGAGCAGAAGCGGCCTGTTCCTCGCTCGGTTTGCAGGCAACGAGAGCCAGCGCGAGGGCAAGCGATGATACCAGACCAGCGCGCATGGATTCTCTCCCGTTATCTACGCCCTACTAGCGCAGATGGGAGCCCGGTTGGGCAAGTCCAACCTGACCAGGAGAGTCAGTCACAAAACGCGGAAGTCACTTGCCGGCAAGAAGTCCCAGCTCGGCGTGCGCCATCTCGAGGCTGGCGAGCACATCGACACCGATATGGATGAACTCGTCCACGCCAGCCTTCCGCAGCTGCGCTTCGAGCTCACCCGGCTTTCCAGCGAGATAGAGCCGCTTCACGCCGGCATCCTTCAGCGCCTTCGCTGCTTCGACGGCTTCCGCCGCGTAGCGCTTGTCTGACCCGCAGATGCACGCCAGCGAGCATCCCGTCTGCAGCGCCGCCTGCGCCAGCCAGACCTCGTCGCCCGTGGAAGGCACAGCGCCGATCCCGCCCGCTGCAAAGAAGTTCTGCGCATACATCAGCCGCGCGGAATGTTCCGCCTGCGTACCCAGCGCCGCGAGGAACACACGCGGCGCACGCCCCGCCGCCGTGCGCTGGTCCGCCAGGTCACGCAGTCGCTCGAACGGCTCCGCCAGCCTTATCGGCCACAGCGGCTCCGCCTCTGCGCCCGTGTCTCCCGTGCGCGACATGTCGGCCAGTGTCGCCCGATCAGCCGCCGCCGCCTTCAGCGCCGCCCACGAGCGGCCCTCCGGCGCCTTGCCCGAAGCCTCCGCCGCGCGGCGCACGATGTTCGGCAGGTTCACCACCTCCACGCTCGGAACCTCCTCGTCCAGCAGCGGGAAGTCTGTCACGCCTGTCACCGGCTCCTTGCGTTTCGCCGCCGCCTTCAGCCGCTCGCCGCGCGCGTACGCCACGCCGGTCTGGAAGCCGCCGCCTTGCAGCGCCTTCACGATGCCGCCATCGCGCTCGATCTGCTGGAACACCTCCCACGCCGCCAGTGCAAGGTCCTCGCCCAGCTTCTCGATCGCCCACGCCCCGCCGGGTGCATCCACTACCTTGCCGAGCGACGACTCCTCCTGCGCAATCACCTGCGTGTTGCGCGCCAGCCTGCGCGCCAGCTTGCCCGGATGACCCATCGCATCGGTGAACGCACGCACCGTCACGATGTCCGCCCCGCCCACGCCCGCCGCAAAGCACGCCGCGGTGTTCCTCAGGATATTCACCCACGGATCACGCCTCGTCAGCATCCGCCTCGACGTCACGGCCTGCAGCTTCATGTTCGCCGCATCGCCTTTGGCGCCGAACGCCTCCGCCACGCGGGCCCACATGCGACGCGCCGCGCGGAGCTTCGCCATCTCCACCTGGTAGTCCGCACCCACCGCCATCGTGAACAGCATCGTGCGCGCCGCGGCATCCGCGCTCATCGCCACGCCCCCCGCCACGCCACTCGCCACGATCCCGCCCACACTCCCGGCCACGCCACCCATCAGGGCGCGCATGTAGTCGGCGCCCGCGGCGATCAGGAAGGCGAGTTCCTGCACCTCTGTGCCGCCGGCCTCGTGGACCGGGCGGGAATCGGCGCGCAGGGCGGTGGATCTTGGGAATTCCCGGGCCACATCGCGGGCAAACGCCGCAGCCGCCGCCATCTCTTCGTCCGCTGGGCCGGGCAGGCCGCCCGTGC
>Ga0070685_10001112_pt1 | contig 14389 bp, 15 predicted proteins | sample KBSS13LmetaG_FD_65651 | JGI IMG/M metagenome (GOLD analysis project Ga0070685, IMG submission 65651) | Switchgrass rhizosphere microbial communities from Kellogg Biological Station, Michigan, USA - KBS S1-3L metaG | ecosystem: Host-associated > Plants > Roots > Rhizosphere ...
TGTCACCTGTGTTGGGATTAGCCGAGCCCACCTCAACACTCAACCCCCTTGCGCCATTGTGTAGGAACGCTGACTGCGAGATGCGCCAGCGGTTAGCGTTTGTAGCCGGAGTGTCCGCAGAGTTGGCAATAACCCGACAACCATTTCCTTTGAATCCGGCAACTGCCACTCCGTCTATTTGCCCTCTCGTGGTCATCAAGATGCCATGTGCCGTGGCTCCCGTCTGGCCTTTGGAAATCACTGAGAGGTTGCGGATTTGCGATAGACCCCCATTAACCCCCGTGCCTGGATTTGTAATGTCAATTCCATCGACTCCATCAGCGAAATAGAATAGTGTGCCACCGCCCCCGAACTGCCCGCTGACTAGCGTAGCCCCAATATCATTCATCGGGTTGACGCCTTGAATGACTATTTGGCGAGTGGGAATAAGAGTGCTGGAGAAATAGAACCGTCCATAGGGATACTGAATCGTTAATCCGCGTTGCTGATCAGTGTCCAGCGTGGCTATTGCCGTCATACAAGCTAACCACGCAGCGTAATTATCAGTACCTACTCCTCCAATCGTGGCATCTCCCGCCCCACCCCACCACAGCGGATAAACATCAGTAATGGATGTATTGCCTAAGAATGAAACTGAAATCGTTGAGGTAGACGCAAAGTGCTGGTTTGCATCTGAAATTGCCAGTGACTTAGAGAATGCCAATGACCCTCCGGCGTGCTTGAGGATTGACGCTCCCGGTGCGAACATTACCGGAACGGTGAAGCCAAATCCTCCGACTAGTCTGAACGTCCCAATCGGAATATAGAGCGCCGCCCCTGTGATTGCTGCCGCTGTCTGGGCGCTGGTGAATGCTGTTGTGTTGTTTGTCGAATCGTCACCCACCGCGCCATATCGCAGCACGTTTACAAAACTGGATAACCGCTCATCATTGTCTCCTACCGCAATAGGAATTAAAGCGTTGACGGGCGCAACAGACAACTCGGTTCGCCCGATCACCACATCACTGGCTAAAGGTGTGGGAACCAGAGAATCTATGTAAGCAACCATCTCCGCAAACGTAGGAAACGTCTGCGGAGGATTCGCTAAAACAATCGACTGGTTCTCTAGTACGAGGTCTTCATAAGTTAGCGGAGTGGAGTTTTGAACCACCCACCCTTGAGGCGTGGACGAGAACGCAGTGATCCACTGCTTCGGGGCGTTGTTACTGTATAACCTTCCGAAGAATTGAATGCTTTGAGGGGCCGGATCAATAGCGTCCAGAGTCGAGAAAATGTTAGTTGATGGGACGGTGATTATTCCACTTCCATTCACCGTACACGGAGATGTGATGTAGAACCCTGACTGCCCGTTCCCACCTTGAACTGAAACTGTAGAACTGTCGATATAACTACGGTTATACCACCAGCGAACTTCAAGGTTGTCAGGGTCATACCCGCCATTTACGGCAGGGTTTAATTGAAACGAACTGAGGGCTACAATCATCCTGAAACGTAGTCAAACGAAATCACCACCGCGGCTACAGGCGCTCCCGATCCGGTAGCACTCGAAGTACACGCCACAGTCACACCTGTCCGAAACCCTTTAGGACAAGTCTGCGCGATGTTCACGGAGACACCCGCGGGAATCGCCAACACGAAAGTTGGAGTGGTGGCCCCTACCGTCACGCTGGTACTTACCGCGTCAAAGAACTGAACGTAACTCACCGAAGCGCCGGGATTGAAAAGATTGAAATTGAACAGTAGATAACTTCCCGCCCCGAGAGCAGCAACCTTGGATTCCACCAGAACCGCATTTGAATATGTCTGGGCACCTACCTGTGATAACGCCATATCTTTCTCCTATACGATTCTGGTTTCTCCGGTCTTCCGGTAATGCTCAAGGGCTTGAGGGGTCAACAGTTCGTGGAATTCCTCTTGGTGTATCCCTGAATATGCCTTTTCTCGCGCAGGCTCGCCTCGTACATGGCCTTTAGGAGGTACATCCTTAGTTACCACCGATCCCGCCCCAATCATCGCTCCTGCGCCAATTCTGATGCCGGGAAGGGTTACACTTCCGGCCCCGACCGAACACCCATCTTCAAGAATTGGAGGTTGAGCAAAGTACGCATCATTCCCCGCTCTCGGATACCGATCATCCGTGAACGTAACATTCGGAGCAATGAAACAATTCTTCCCAACCACGCTGTTAGAAGGTAAGAATACACCCGAACTGATGCGCGTGTTGTCTCCGATGGTTGAACCTCGCCCAACCTCAGTTCGCGAACCGATAGAAACGTTATCTCCAATCGTCACATCAGCCAACACGATTGAGAAATGCCAGATTTTGACGTTCTGCCCGATTCTTGCCGTCTTATCCACAAAGTTGAATGCGTCGTTAGAGAATTGATGCATAGACCTCCATCATAGCTTGAGCCATTTCAATGTCACTCGGAATAGGATCGGGTATTCGTGGCTCTACTTCTCCTTTAAGGATTTGAATAAAGGAGGCTGCCAACTCCCGCTGATCGCCCTCATTAACCCAAAAGTGCGAATAGGGATTTCCCTTGTACGAAATGACCTTAGCCCCGCTTAGATTCGCCTCCATGCCCATGCGGTTGAAATCCCCATAACGGACTCCGTTCCAATAAAAATCTATCGAGTTCAGGATGTGACGCAACTCCTCATGCGGCCATGTTAGCGGAGAAATGTGCGCTCCGTAACTACAACCATTCCGATCAACCAGCGGAAACCAGATTCTATGTTGATCCGTAGGGATGTAATTAGCATGAAGGCACGCATCGGGAATCTCTTTGTATATCCACGGCCACGCAATAAACAGGTCATAGGCCCATTTCATAAAGTGAGAATTCTCACTCGTCATCACCGAAGGGTTCCCGGCAAACTTCCCGCGACTGTTCCCCGCTTGCCAGAAATCCAAGTCCATCCCTAAAGGCAATAAACGTACCTGAGTGGCCTTGTCGCTCATTGACTGAAGGATGGCTTGATGCCGCGGCCAGAAAGTACATACCGCATCAGCCGTTTTCATCCAGTACATCCAAAGCTGAAGTGAGTCTGAATGGCCGTAACCCTTCTTGCTGTCCTCCATCGTGCTATGAACGATGTACTCGGGCGTCCCATGTGAAATCCATGCCATCTTCAGCGGACGAGTGAGACGTTTCCGCATCTCGTTCGGAAAGTGAGTATGGGGAACGTGGATATCCGCGTCCCCGTATTGATCCCATTGTTCACTTGGAACCTCGTGAACGTTTATCAAATAACTGTCGAGGCCAAGTTTCTTCTCTGCCTCGCAGAGCGTCTTGGCTACCTGATTCATCCCTGAATTATTAAACGCAGTCCAGTGACAAACCTTAAGCGCGCCTTTTGGCTTTGGTTCCTTCTTCTTTGCCATTAGGACGCAACCGCCGAGGCCACGGTGCTTACATTCGCACTCTGAGAAAGATTCTGTGACGTAGCCACGCTCGCCGTTGCTGACACTCCACTAAGCACTGCGCTTGATGCTACTGACTTATTAGTTGATATGTTCGTGCTCTGTGAAGTGTCTTGACTGGTTGCTACTGAAGCCGTCGCGGAAACTCCACTCAGCGTGGCACTCGCAGCAATAGACTCCGCCGCAGACACGCCGCTAAGAGTTGCGCTCGCTGCAATTGACTTGTTAGTTGATACTGTAGTCGTCAGCGTTGTGACGCCTGAAGTGGCGGAACTCGCCGCTAACCCTCCTGACGTACTGACAGATTGAGCAGTAGAAGACTGCAATCCTGCCGAATCAGCCGCGGAGATGGCCGTGTTCGCATCCAGCGTGGGAAAGGTCGCAATCTCATGCCACAGACCGTCATTGTCAGTCTCCAAGATCATCGCCGCACTCGTGGAGGCCAACGTGGTTGAGAATGTCGCTCCTGCGTTCACCACGGTCAGCGTGTTCCCTGAAACGTCGTCATCGCTGATCTTCACCACAAGCCGATGGTATGCGCCACTCTGGAGATCGTCGTAGATCGTCAGGGTAAACCCTGCGCTGGTGCAGTCGGCAATTACCAGATTGATGTCATAGTCTTTCAGAGAATAAGTTGTACTGATTTCTATCGAATTACTCTCTCGGCTGATGTTCGTAATAGGCATGTTGTCTCCTTAAACTATCGTTTTTTCCCCAACAAGGCCGCGCTTCCCACCTGTGCGCCTGCACCTAAAAGTTGGCCTAACAAATCCCCTGACTGAACTGTGGTTTGAGTTCCACTCCCTGTGCCTGTGCCGCTAGAGGTTCCTGATGATTGAGTACCTCTCGTCAGTGAAGCCAGCATCCCTAACTGGCCCCCACGTTGCGCGTTTACGTCATAAGTCCCACTGCGGAAAGCCTGGGCCTCGTCCTGGTTCAAGTTCCTTAATGCGGTTCTCTGTTGTGCTTCACGAGTCTGAGCGGTTCCGTACCCACCTAGAGGATTGTTGAAAGAAGATGTGAGTTGATTTCTGGCGTTTCCGTACTGTGCAGCAAGGCCCGGATCGGTTTGCGGTCGCCAATCTCGATAAGCCCCAATGTCAGGAGTGTCAGGAATAGATGTAGAGCCAGATTGCTGGGTATTAAACGCTTGCTGCTGCGTCGTTTTCGTCTCCGACTTTTTCTTTCCCATAAACAATAAAACCGCCCACCTAAGTCGCAAAAGACTTAAAGGTCAGCGGCCCTTTCAGGATTCCCTGAGAAAAGCTAAGTTTTCAACCAGACCATCCGTACCCACTCAATCGGTCTACCATGACTCTCACCGTCTAACATCGTCACTCCATCAAAGACGCAGCCAATCATAGCACAGAGTTTCTTTATTGGATTATTCCTTTTTACAACCCAGACAAAGAACCCCTTCATCCCTAAATCCATCGCCAAACTGTTCCTGACTTGTAATCCAGCTTCAGCCAACGTCTCAAGTGAAGTGCCTCGTCTTGCCCAGATGTGGGCTTCAAATACCTTCGGCGCTCGATTGAAATTTACGGAAACCATCCCTGTAATCTCAGGATTAAATATCCCAATGTCTGCACGTTCCTCTAATTTCCCTTTGGCTAAGAACTCATCTAAAGACATCCCACAAGACTTTTCGGCGTCTCTGAGCCATCGAGGATAATCCTTTTCCCAGCTAAACACTTCCTCGTAGACAGCACGGTCTTTATCTGGATCTAGCCTGCGCAGGTTCATTTCGTTGAAGCCAGTTGAATTAAGATCGGCAGTCCGGCAATCTCCTTAAGTTCCAATGACTGTTGACCAATTCCGATGGCCGCAAATAACCGGCACTCATATTGTTCCAGTACTTTCTGAAGTTCCACAGCACATTCTTTCATACGCTTATCGCGAGCTTCAGCCGCTAATTTCTCAACATCTCTTGGGGTTCGTTTCATCCTTCAACAACTCGAAGTCTGTAGTGTAGTTCACGAATGCTGTTAACTAATGTGGCGATGATAGCTCGATCACTCAGGCTCAGCATACCATTTCTATCTTCGTCTACAGCCTCGGGTATAAACTCTTGGACATTCTGCGCTGAGAAGCCTGCATAGTCGTTTCTGGTTCGATCTAGTCCTGATTCCTCTGTGTAGCCATGAAGGATTGCAGCTAACCCAAGAACCGCATCAAGACCGCGAGTGAACGGGCGAATGTTGCGCTTCATCCTCTCGTCTGAAACTGAAGTGATATTTCCTGAAGCGTCAAAAGTCGCCGTGCCCGCACCATATTTTTGCATCTGCACCGCTCCGTCACCTTTAACCCCTAGCCAATCACTTGTGGATGTTTTATCCCTTACCCTCAGCGAATAATCTCCGCTGGTAGTTCCGGCGTTGACGCTTAATCCATAGTTCTGACCCGAAGTCGCTGCTGTACTGTTGAAAATTCCAGCGTAGGCATTATTAACTGAAGTATTCACAAGCAATGCTGTGCCGGAAGATGACTCGGTAATTGTCTGCCTATTGGTGAATGAATTGTTTATCGCAACATAAGCAACCGTTCCTCCAGCCCCAAAAGCCACCGAACTTGAATCAGTTCCCGTAAAGGTCAGCGTGTTACTAATCGTGGCGACTTTTGACGCGCCAATCGTCAGGGTTCCAGTTCCGGTCGTGAAGGTGTTTCCATTAAAAGATGCTGCGGTCAATGCCCCCGTCACACCTACCGTCGAACTAAACAACGCTGCTCCAGTGACATCAAGAACGGCAGTAGGAGCCACACCGCTTCCCACTCTGAATCGAGTATTCGTAGTGTCCCACACGCCTACTACAGTCGATCCATCAGCCTTCGTGAACTTGATCGCAGTCGTGCCATCTGCACTTGCAGCGTGAATTGGACTCGTAAGAGACGTGGATGCTGTAACGGTAGTAAACGAACCCGCCAGTGGGGTACTCGTCCCAATGATGATGTTGTTGAGTTGATTACCACCACCCGCAATCGTGCCGCCTAAAGTGAACGCCGGGATAGTTCCTGCGGACGAGGGAGATCCTAACGCCCCACCATTCACCACAAACGACCCTGCCGTGCCTACATTGACCGCTAGAGCTGTGGCAACGCCTGTTCCTATAGTGGCTGCGGAGATAGCAGTTCCATTCCCCGCTAAAAATGGAGCATTGATGGTCGTCGTCAGCGTAATTGCCGGAGTCGTTGTAGCCGTCGCTACCGTACCCGCAAAACCATTAGCCGAAACCACCGAAACACTTGTGACTGTTCCCGTTGTCGGGGTGGCCCACTTCATTCCTGTGGTTTGTGTTGAGTCTGCGGTTAAAACTTGAGTGTTAGAACCTACAGGTAACCTAACCCCTAACGTACTCCATGTGTACAGATCACCCTTTGTGGTTAATGGGCTTACGAGTGTGATAGTCGGAGATACGGGCGCAAACGTGAAACCTGATGAACCTCCAACAAGAGTAATCGTCGGCCCGGTAAGCCCATTCAGGTTTGTGATCGCGGTAGTGGCTAGAATCTGCTGAACAAACGGATCGATTTCCGGCTCAAGATAAGAGTCGTACTGAACGTCCGGATTATTATAAATATCAACAGACATCAGCGCCTAACTCCCTGCGAAGCGGATTCTATAATAATTTCGTGAACTTGATCGATGATCGCATCCGTACCATTGTACGTCCCTTGAAATCTAACCGTCGATTGCGAAACGTCTGGTACGTTAATCTGAAACTGAGCCGACTGCGTAACCGTAGAAGCGTCTGTTACCGCAATAACTCCAGTTGTGCTCGATGAGTTTCCTGTCTCTAATGCCGTCACAGGAATCGACTGCGTAGCCCCGGCTCCAAAGACTCCCAAAGATGCACTGGCGTTCTTGGCTGTTACTCGAACCCGCTTGACTACGTGATCGCGAAGTTCCGAGTCGTAATCACTAAACGGCGGCGCGATGTAGTAAGACACCGAAGACCCGCTCGCCTTGTTGAATGAATATGTCCCTACGCTCACAGTGTCGTTTGCCAATCGCCCGCCAACCAGCATGGTCATGGTATTGTTCACGGTTGCCACACCACAGCAAATCATATCTTGGGTGCTCGAACTTAGAACCACATTCCCTATCCACTCCTGCTGACGTAATCCATACATCAAGATTCTCGTCGTCCAGAATCCGTCAGTGTTCAGGGAATCACACGCGTAAATAAAACATACCGCATTTGAGATGGGGTCATAGCCCACCTTCACTTGTCCGGCTAACCACGCGTCAGTGATCTCAGATACCGGAACCGCGAAGTCCAACTCCTGCGAACCGGGCACTCCATCAGGAGCCGAACGAGTTGGGCCTTGTACGGAATGCCCGTAGAGAGTTTTGTTCACCGAGATAAGCTGATCTGGCCCGGTAAACCCCACACTCCAGAACGGACGAATCAGTACCGGAACATCAGATTGGGGAGTTCCTTGAGTTATCTGCAATCCGTTAGTCGTCAGCAAGTAAGCACGGCCATCAGCTGACAGCACCCCTAAAATCACTTCCGGCGGCGACGAGGAGAATGCTATCACCGCAGGCGCAGCTTCGATGTTTCCCGGCTTGGCCGGGAAGATGAACGGCCCCGGCGACGATCCGTTAAGTCCCTGACAGGATATCCACACCGGAACGTTATTCAGCATCACTACAAAATTCGCTGCCGGAGGTGCATCATTGTCAAAAGTAATTAAAGTGTTTCGCTCAACTTCTGCGTCTAACCATTCAATCGCCGTAGTAAATCCCGCAGTCGATCCGGTGTACTGATCGAGAAAGTACCACGGGCCTTCAAGGTAGTTCTGATCTGCTCCCAACGTCGATGCGAATAGAGTCACATAAACATTCCACGCGTTTTGTCCGTTCGTGGTGTCCATCGCAGGGAACGTGATGTTTATCTTGTCGTTATCGACAATCGTTACCACCGTCTTCAGCGAAGGATTGTTGTATCCCAAAGTCTGCGTTCTTGCAGGAGCAATCACCACCGAGTACGCTCCGGCCCGCATCCCCTTCGTGCCACCTGCAACCGCGGCTAACGTAGGAGCCGCAGAAGTCGCCATCCCCAATGTAAAATGTGTGTAAGTTCCCGCACCTGAGTTGTACAGAGAAATCTTCGGTGCTCTGGTAGCTGTTAAACTAGCGCTCAACGCAGCACCGTTCTTCAGCACCACGCCCTGACCCACAGACAACAACGTGCCCCGATCATTCCGCACAACATTCCCAAATATCTGTGTGAACCGATCCTGGTCAATGGCATAGATAATCGGCATCCTCTTTCCGGTCATTCCCGATCTGGAACTCGTAGGAGTGCCCCACGTAACGAAATGCGTGTCATCGGTAATCGATCGAACAACCAAAAGATAGGAAGCATGAGTGGAAGTATTTACCGCGATAACGTATTGGCCGGGATTGAGTTCAGTAGTAAATGCCGTGGCCGTTCCTGTAACCGTAGTTGACCCTGAAGTGACCGCAAGGGTTCCGGTCAGGTCAGAGGTGGCAATAGTTTCTGAGAGGCTTAGAGAGCCGGCATACGCAACTGCGTAAGTCAGAGGATGGTTCCCCTGAATCACCATGTTCTCTAACCGAAAGATTGTGTCATTCGAGACGTTACCCGACCGAGGCTGCGTCGGATAAAAAGCCGATGGTCGGATAGATCGAGTTGGCAGGTTTGCTCCCACTACGCATCAGCCTTCGAGTTTGCGGTTACACGGAGTTGATCTTTCATGTAAGCCACGAGATTTGAAAGTAGCTCTCCCGGCATGTCTAAATCGTCTGTCTCGGTGGCGGGGATCGCAGGCACGCAGGCAATGTTCATCGTAATGTCCCCGGTACGTCCGCTGGTAATGTCGAACGTCTCGTTAGGGTTGATCCAATAGATCACGTTGTCATTCTGAAACGTCCAGTATCCTAAACGTGAATCCAGCGGCCCAATGAAGTCGTTCCAGTTAGGCACATAGCTCATCAACGGCCCTACCGTGGGTTCGCCTGAGATGTAGACCGTCGCTCCCGGCCAACAAGAAGTCAGAACGTTGTCATCTGCTGGTCCGGTTCCATTAACAAGAGCCACCGTGAAGTTACGCCTAAGAAGTTGCTCGGTTCTAGGATCACTCGCAGCCTTTAGAGCCACGGTTTGCATCGCAGACGGCAGCATATCTTCCACCACCGCTTCAGCATCCTGAACAGGAAGATTCAGAGCATTAGCCGCCCAATCAACAACTTGAAATGTCAGCTCCTGAAGTGTCATTTAGTAACTCGGTGCCGTCATCATTGGCCCTACTTCAGCCTTCGATGGAATAGATTTCAGCCCACTCCGAATCGCCTGATCCACATCCATAAAATACCTGCGATAAACAGCGGCTTGTGCCATAAACTCGTCGTCTCGGACTAGCTCACTCACCGCCCCACATACTAAGGCATCAGCCAGCGTGTCAGGTAGCAGCATGTCTCCATTGGCATCAAAGATCGTAGATTGATTGTCTCGGCTGTAAACACAGACCTTGATTTTCACAGATGTTCCGGTGTGGTAGATGTTCAGGTCGTCCATGAAATACCAATAGACCGTTACCTTGTATCTGCCTTCAGGATTCTCAGTGCGTCTCATCACTTGAGCAATGTCTTTAACGCGATAGACTTTCGTGGTGTCCGTAGCGTCGTAGACCGCTCCCCATACCCCGATAATCTGTTCGCTGTTCACATCAAGACTCGGCAACACCGCAGCGTTCGCTAGAGCGCCTGTGGTAGAGATGAGATAAGCTCGATAGGGATGATCGCCTGTGGACGCGATGGCATCAGCTAATCGGCCCTCAATGTTCAGAATGGTGTCCTTGACACTCGTGTAAGTGAAGATTGAACTGTTGAATTCAGAAGCAGTGAACGGAGTTGTATCGTACGCAGTAGTCATTAGCGCGGGCGTGGCCCCGCTAATCGCGTTGACACGCAATGCACACTGGCGGGCAATCTGACTGTATGTGGTCGCCACTTAACTCCAAAGATTCATACCGTCGAAACTTGATTTACGAATGCCCATGTGGTCATCAACTAACGAGCGGCAAAATCGGTCAAACTCATCCGAGATTCTTTGTTCATCGTTCTTTAGCGCAAACATGATCTCTTTCCGGTGCGCCATGTTCTTTTCTTCGTCTGTCCACCACTGACAAGAAGGCAACATTGACTGAGCCGCCCAAATCTCTACTAGTGAATGAAATTGACTGAGCACCGCAGAACTCTCCATCTGTGCCGTGCTCGCCCAATCTCCCGATGCGAAAGTGATGAGATACTGAGCCGACAACTGAGGCTGGGGTAGGACTCGAACATAACGATCACCCGAATCGTTGTAATAGAACGCCATCCTCATTGCCGTGCAGTTAGATCCGTCCGTATACATCCATGACGAGATGTTCACCGGAAAGCCCCAATCGAAATTCATATCCTGAAATTCTCGGAATTCTACATAGCGCTGAATGTAACTTGGGTTCGTCGGGTAGTAAGTCAGGACTTGAATCGGCTTTCCGTAGGAACTATCCAAAGCCAACAGAAAGTCGGATGTTTGTCCAGAAACTTGTAGTTGATAGTCAGGCTTGAGTGACCACGATTGGCCTGTGTTTTCCAGTCGAGAGTAGAGATTCTGAACTGAATCGAGAACAGCTAACAAAGTCCTGCGCATAGAAGGAGATTGCGGTAACGGTTGATCGCACCGCAACCTCGCTTCGCTGCACATGGTTTGAATATCGGCCATTACTTCTCAGTCGTATTAAGCGGGTTAGCGGCCTTGCAAAATCTCTGGTGGGCCATCTTCCCTGCAAGTGTTGGGCTTTCTTTACCACAACCCTCGTTGTCACAGATGAAGGTTTCACGTGAAACGTCTGGGTGTATCGGTTCGCCACTAGCACTGTTGATCTGCGCCTCAAGTTCCCGAATCCGCCTCGCATCAGCCTCTCTTGCCTGCGCGAGACGTGCTTCCATCCGCTGCTCGATTAAGTCAAGGTCGGCAGCACTCATCCCTGACTGGGACTGGCCCAGAACCATCTTCTCAATCAGCTTCGACATTTCGTGCATGGGCTGATCTTGCGGAGTAGCTTCAAGCTGCTGCATGACCATCTTGCAAATCGGAGAATACGCATAAGCCCATCCGCCTTGTTGTCCCGTGGGCGTCTGAATGACCGGAATGCTACCGAGGGTCAGTAAGCCGTTCTCTATGGTAATCAGCCTCATGCCCCAATTACGGTAATCAGAGCACAAGGTCAGCCACTCACTCTTGTACTTCCCGCCGTCAATTCGAGAGTCGTTGATGACTGCGTGGCGGATTTGATCTTCAAAGCCTCTCAAGGTCGGTTCCATGCCGTCACCAAACATTGCCGTCTCGATGAAGTCCAGAATTCCCGTGCCATCCTGATCGTGGCACTCTTCCCATGACTTGCCCTCAAGCGACGTAATCTCATCCAGCCCCTTGCGAACAGGGTTCATCGAGTAACGCTTCAGTACTCTCAATCCGTCGCCAGGGAACACGGGAACGAAACCAAACTTATTCTTGACTTGTTCGTCAGCCAGCGAAACACCTTGCCACGCCACAGACTGAAGTTCGCCCAGATGCCTCATCGGAATCGGCTCGCCGCCTAGCTCCAGAATAGCCGCCCGACCGCGAGGTACAAATCCTCGTCCATATCGCTGTAGACACGAGCTTGGAGTTTCCTCGCCGCCAACTTTCAGCCACGAGATTTCCGCTTTGCGCTCAGGAACAATCAGATCGCCGGGGAATCCTACCCATCGAGGAGTCGTAACATCTTTCTGGCGTTGGTTGTAATAAGTTACCGGAGTAAAGACTTCGGGTTTTGGTGCTTCTAAAACTTGGCTCATTTGGTTTCTCCTACGCGTAAATCTGAATTTTGGAAGGACGATGAGCGCGGCGAATTTCAGCTAATTCAGTACGTTTCGCCACCTCTGTATCCCTCATCATCTGTAATCCCCACTCCTTCGCTTGCTGAAGGGCCACGGGGTCTAGTTCGGGTCGAATATGCGGGTTGGTTGCTATTGCTTTGTTGCGCAGGCTGATAGCTTTCTTGAGCCGCTTTAGTTCCTTCCCGTTCGGCTCTTTGTAAGTGCCATAACAAACCTCTCTTGCTTCGTCCCACGCCTTCTTACAACAGTTGTCTCTATGATTAGCAATGATTCCGGCGTAGGGTAGCAAGTTATACCAGCCTTCTCGCGGGACTGGCCCCCAAACATCTTCATTCACCGTTCGCAGGTATGTATCTTCTCTGCAAAACCGACAGGCAAGCACATGACCCTCAGATCGATCTGTATCTATCCAATGGACAAACACCTTGCCGTCCTTAACCTGCCCCGCGTCCCACTTTGCAAAGATTGAAATCAATTCCTCGACACTATAAAACCTGCCGGGACTCTTGCAATATCGGCACATTGCAGGCACTGGTTCTATCACCTTAAGTCGATAGCGCGTCAATTCCCAACTTAACGCTAACGCCTCGGGCTCATATCGTTCTTCGAGAATCCAGCGAGGCGGCGCAATATCCACATAATCATCCCCGCCAATCTCGATAGTAAGCGCACGATACTTCTGACGCCATTCTCCCGCGGTTGCATTACCCGCTAAGTCCCAATCTGTGTTCTCCCACTTGCGTGCATCCCACGCCCAAATGAGACGAACTATGGGAGCGCCGCTAGGCGACACCCCCACAATTCGGTTAATTTTCCGCTGATATCCCTCCACGTCAAATTCAGGACGTTTGAAGATACCAGCAGAAGCCCAGAGGCTTTTTTGGTTATATGCGTCCAGCATTAGCTTGCGGTCTTTGCTCCAATGACTTGCCATTGATTTGCGGATGCAGGCCCCATGCGAACGCACAGAGCAGTACATCCACTATCAGCGATCACAAAGTCCTGTGATCCGACTACAACCGTACAAGATGTCCGCTGGGTCGTTCCGTCAATCGACGTAACAATCACCGGAGAGTTGCTGGTTGCAGTAAGCGTGATAGCCAGCGAGTTAGCCCCGCAGACAATAATGTCGTCGTCAGCGAGAACCGTGTAGCTGGTGGACGGATTCTGAATAGTCGGGTTCGGCCCAAAACAGTTTGCGCTGATGAGAAAAGGATTGGTTTTGTTGTTTGGCATTGTTTCCTCCTTATAGACCAGCGGTGACTTGGGTTGCGTACCCGAGCTGAGCACGTTTGATGAAAGCCGATCCACGAGCACTGAGCGTCGCGGGATTACCCTTCCATCCTAACGCCTTCTGCCAGTTGTCCGAACCCGTCTGATTCGCACCCAAAAGCATACGAGTGTCCAGACCGTCCCTGCGATACTCACCGAAGGGCTTCATTTCGTAAATCTTGAAGTCGGATGTCTTGCAGAAGTAAACACGATCCTCGTCCATGTCTGCATCGACAATGAACCGAGTATCACCGTCCGTGTAATCGCCCTGCACACCCTTCATCGTGTCCGATCCGGCATCTTCTCTCAGGTAATAGCCAAGGTTATAACCCTGCTTTCTGATCGTCGAGTATTGACCGGCAGTGATGAAAGCCGTTAGGTCGTTCTTTGCAGTGACGGCGTTGTTACGAGTTTGCAAAAGGGCTTTGGCGTTCTCAATCGCTGCCGGAGTCAATAGAGCACCAGCAAGATCGACAACGGGATTGTTCAGATCGGTGTAGACCGAAGTGTCAAGTCCCTGTAATACACGGTTTTGGTCTGAGATAAGCCAACCAAGACCACGTTCGGCTAACTGGTAGCTGCCCTGAATCACAATCGGATCGCCGCTGGAAACAGCTCCAAAGGTGACATTGACCGTGCAGGTATTTGTTCCCGCCGCGGTGACAACGAACGTACCTCTTACCGCACCTGTCGAGGCGTTGATTGCGTTGTAGGTTTCACCTTCCCACAGCCACATCGTTCCCTTGGTCTGGCCGGGAGTCGTGGCTGCCGTAGTGGTTCCTGCGAGCGACTGC
>Ga0070685_10001114_pt1 | contig 14365 bp, 18 predicted proteins | sample KBSS13LmetaG_FD_65651 | JGI IMG/M metagenome (GOLD analysis project Ga0070685, IMG submission 65651) | Switchgrass rhizosphere microbial communities from Kellogg Biological Station, Michigan, USA - KBS S1-3L metaG | ecosystem: Host-associated > Plants > Roots > Rhizosphere ...
ACCGCGCACGACCACGAGTGGATCGCCGCGCACCCCGACTGGTACGTGCACCGCGCCGACGGCACCATCTCCAACGCGCGCGACAACGAGGGGCGCGAGACCGACTGGACCGACGTGGCGGAGCTGAACTACGAGAGCGCCGCCATGCGCCGGGCGATGATCGGCGAGATGCGCTGGTGGGTGGAGCGGATGGGGGTCGACGGCTTCCGCTGCGACGTGGCCGGCGGGGTGCCGATGGACTTCTGGACGTCGATGCGGACCGAGCTCAAGGCGGTGCGCCCCGACCTCTTCCTGCTGGCCGAGGCCGAGAGCCCGGAGATGCACCGGGCCTTCGACATGACCTACGGGTGGGAGCTGCACCACCTGCTGAACGAGATCGCGCAGGCGAAGAAGACCACCGACGAACTGGACCGCTACTTCGCGCGCGACGACAGCGCGTACGGCCGCGGCGCCTTCCGGATGTACTTCACCAGCAACCACGACGAGAACTCCTGGCAGGGTACCGAGTTCGAGCGGATGGGCGCCAACCACCAGGCTGCCTTCGTGGTCGCCGCCACCGCGCGGGGCGGGATGCCGCTCCTCTACACCGGCCAGGAGGCGAGCCTGAACAAGCGGCTGCGCTTCTTCGAGAAGGACACGGTGGACTGGAACGGCCCCTCGCTCGCCGGCTTCTACGGCCCCATGCTGGAGCTGAAGCACACGCAAGCCGCGCTGGCGAACGGCCCCTGGGGCGGCCCGCAGGCGGCGCTGCGCACCAACGGCGGCGCGCGCGTCTACGCCTACACGCGCACGCAGGGGGCGAACACGGTGCTCGTCGCCGTCAACTTCGGCGACGCGCCGGTCAGCGCCTCGTACCAGGGGCTGCGCCCCTCCGGCGCCTTCACCGACTGGTTCAGCAAGGCGCCGGTGACGCTGTCGTCGTCCGGCACCCTCGAGATCCCCGCGCACGGCTGGCGGGTGCTGGTCCGCTGACGGCGGGGCGCGCGGCCGTGGACGACTTCCGCGAGGTCGACGTCTGGGTGGGCCGCTTCCCCTCGCGGGAGGCGGCGGACGCCTACTTCGCGGAAGCCTATCCGGAGGGGGATGATGAGGATCTCCCCATCTCCCCCTTCGCGGCGGACATGGGCAAGGTCTTCTACGACCACGACTTCGTGGAGCGCGCGTACCTGGACCCGCCCGCGGCCGACTTCGCCGCGGCGCTCGCGCCGCACTCCTGGTCGTCGTCGTACCTGGCCGTGGCCGCCGCGGCGTTCGCGGCCGACCCGCTGCTGCCCTTCGACACGCTGCTGTGCGTCTGGAACCGCCAGATCGGCCACCCCGCGTCCGTGGAGCGGCCCGGAGCGACGCTCCGCTACCTGGGGCGCTTCGGTGGCGGCGCCGCGGCGGGAACGGCATCTTGAAGGAACGATCGATGGCCTCCCTCGCATGATCTTCCCGTCGCCATGACGGCTCTCCTTCTCCACATCCTCCATCCCATGCCGACCCTTCCCATGCTCCAGACCCGATTCCTCCGCGCCGCCGCCTCGTCCGTGGTCGCGGCCGCTCTCGCCGCCGTCCCGACCCTCGCCGCCGCGCAGATCGCGCCGGCCGAGTACGCCGCCCGCCGTGAGGCGCTGCTGGCGCGCGTCGACTCGGGGGTGGTGGTCGCCTTCGGCAACGTGGAGCCGGTGAACTTCTGGCCGACCTTCATGCAGCACCCGTCGTTCCTGTACCTCACCGGCTTCGAGGAGCCCGACGCGGCGCTGGTGATGGTGAAGCGCGGCGGCACGTCGTCGGCCCGCATCTACGTGCCGCCGCACGACTTCCGGCGCGAGCAGTTCTCCGGCCCGCGCGTGGGCCCGGCCGAGGTGCAGGCGCACGCCGGCATCCCCGGGCACGAGCTGGGGGCGCTGCGGGCGGCGGTCGATTCGCTCGTGGCGGCGGGGCTGCCGCTGTACACGGTGAGCGACGTGCACACCTTCGAGTACACGCAGGAGGACTCGCTCACGCGCGGCGGCAGCTTCGCGGCGGCGCTCGTGCGCGGCCATCCCGGCCTGCGCGCGCAGTCGCTGGACAGCGTGGTGTTCCGGATGCGCGGCCCCAAGAGCTCCGGCGAGATCGCGCTGCTGCGGCGCGCCACCCAGATCAGCGCCGCCGCCCACCGCCAGGCGATGCTCGCGCTCGCCCCCGGCTGCAACGAGGGCGAGATCCAGGCGGTGCTCGAGGGCACCTTCCGGCGCATGGGCGGGGAGACGCCGGGGTATGGCAGCATCGTGGGCAGCGGCCCGAACGCGCTGGCGCTGCACTACATGCGCAACACCCGCGTGGCGCGCGCCGGCGAGGTGCTGGTGATCGACGCGGCCACGGCCTACCAGCACTACACGGCCGACGTCACCCGCACGCTCCCGGTGACCGGCCGCTTCACCGCCGACCAGCGCGCCATCTACCAGATCGTGCTCGACGCGCAGGCGGCCTTCGTGCGGCAGATCGCCCCCGGCAGGACCTTCTTCCAGGCGTCGGATTCCGGCCAGGCGGTGGTGGAGGCGGGGCTCGCGCGGCTGGGGCTGATCGAGGCTCCCGGCGCGACGTACGACGGGACGGATTGCCAGCACGGCAGCTGCCGGCAGGTGGATCTCTACACCTGGCACGGCTACGGCGGCCACGGGATCGGGCTGGAGGTGCACGACCCCGCGCAGTACTACACGGCGCCCAACGCCTTCCGCCCCGGCGACGTGTTCACCGTGGAGCCGGGGATCTACATCACCCCCGCCATGCTCGACCGCCTTCCGGACACGCCGCGCAACCGCGCGATGATCGCCCGGCTGCGCCCGGTGATGCAGCGCTTCGCGAACATCGGCGTGCGCATCGAAGACGACTACGCGCTCACCGCGGGCGGCCTGGAATGGCTGTCGAAGGACGCGCCGCGCGACCCCGACGCGGTGGAGGCGCTGATGGCCCAGCCGTCGCCTCCGCTCCCGGGCGGCGGCACCTGCGGCACGCACGGCGGCTGATCGTGGCGCCCGTGCGGAATCGTTCGCTGCGCCTCCTGCTTGCCGGCTCCCTGTGCGTGGCCGGCGTCGCCGCGTCCGGCGCGTGGATGCGCGCCGCGGCGGCGGACCAGCCCGCCGACCAGCTGGTCGTCCCGGGCGAGTCGGTCGGGAGGATCCGCCTGGGGATGGCGCGCGCCGAAGTGCTCGCCTTGCTCGGCACGCCGGAGAACCCGCTGGAAAATCCGCTGGTGTACCGCGCGCGGCGCGGGGGCAACCGGCTGCAGGTGTACTTCGCGGAGGGCCGCGCGGTCCAGGTCGACTTCACCTCGCCGTCGTTCCGCACGCGCGAGGGGATCACCGTCCGCAACTACGCCGGCGCGCACGCCGCCCGCTTCGCGAAGTGGATGCTTCGCTGGCGCTTCGTGAACGTGCGCTACACGCTGAGAAGCGGCGGGCTGACCTTCTACGGCCTGAACGTCGACAGCGCGGACCCCGATTACGCCTCGACGCACATCGGGGTGATCCATCGCGGCGCGGCGCCGCCGCACCCCGCGCTCGAGCTGGACGGCGAGCCGGACGGAGGATGGATGCCCTGGGATGGCGGCGACATCTACCCGAAAGAATAGGACATCGTGAAAGCGTCTCACGCACAGCCGCGGAGACACGGAGAGGCTGGCCGTTCTCTCCGTGCCTCCGTGTCTCTGCGTGAGACGCAGTTCCCTTCAGTCGCGCTCGTAGAACGGCGGAGGCTCGACGCCGAGGGCGCGGAGGTAGACATAGCCCTGCGCGCGGTGGTGCACCTCGTTGTCGATCACGTACAGCAGCAGGTCGTGCACGATGCCGGGGTACTGTCCGAAGGCGGTCATGTGCTCCTGGAAGCGCTCGGCCGGGATCTGCTTCCAGAGCTCGTCGATCTGCGCGGTGCTCTCGTCCCAGCGGCGCAGGATCTCCTCCTTCGGCCGCCCCTCGCGCTCGAACGAGGTGTTCCAGTCGCCCGTGGCCACGCCGCGCGCCATCGGCTCGGCCATGGCCACCAGCTCCAGCGCCATCTCGCCGAAGCTGCGCATCCCGCCGATGCTGAAGGTGAAGAGCTGGTCCTCCGGGAACGCCTCGATCAGCCGCCGGGTGAGCCGGCGGTGCCCCTGCCAGTGCTTGAGCAGCGCGTCGGGGGTGATGGCGGCGGCGCTCGGGGGTGATACGGTCGACATGGCAAGCCCTCCTGCAGGTTGGGGTGAGGGTGCTCGATCTGCGCCCCGGGAAGGCCGGCGGGGGTTCGGGATTCTTTCGGCGCGCGTCCCCGAACTTAACCGCGCCGCATCGCCACGCAAGAGGCTCGTCCACTTCGTTACGAACGCCGCTCCGACCGTGACTTCCATGCCCTCGACCGCGCTCCGCATCGCCCTCCTCTCGCTCCTCGCCGCCGCGCCGCTGCACGCGCAGCGCGCCCCCACCTCCGCGCGCACCGACCGCGCGCTCACCGCGCGGCTGGAGGCGATCGCGCGCGGCTTCCACGGGCGCGTGGGCGTGTACGTGCGGAACCTGCGCACCGGCGCCACCGCCGAGCTGAACGCCGACTCGGTGTTCCCCACGGCGAGCATGATCAAGGTGCCCATCCTCCTCACCCTCTACGACCAGGTGGAGCAGGGAAGGCTGGACCTCGAGGCGCGGGTGCCGTACCCCGACACGCTGCACTACCGCTACGTGGAGAGCACCGACGTGGCCGGGTACATGGCCGCGGGCGACACCCTTCCGCTCAGGGAGCTGGCCTTCCTGATGCTCACGGTGAGCGACAACGTGGCCAGCCTCTGGATCCAGGCGCTGGTGGGCGGCGGCGCGGAGGTGAACGCGTGGCTGGGGGCGCACGGCTTCGAGCGCACGCGCGTGAACTCGCGCACGCCGGGGCGCGAGGAGGCGCGCTCGAAATACGGCTGGGGGCAGACCACCCCGCGCGAGATCGCCCGCGCGCTGGTGATGATCCGCGAGGGAGAGGCGGTGAGCCCGCGCGCCTCGGAGGAGATGTACCGCCTGCTCACCAACAGCTACTGGAAGGGGATCGCGCTCTCGCAGCTCCCGCCCACGGTGCAGGCCGCCAGCAAGCAGGGCTTCGTGGACCGCTCGCGCAGCGAGGTGCTGCTGGTGAACGCGCCCTCGGGCGATTACGTGGTCAGCGTGATCACCGCCGACCAGGCGGACACCAGCTACGCGGCCGACAACGAGGGGCACCGCCTGATCCGCGCCGTCTCGCGCGCCGTGTACGAGCACTTCAACCCGCGCGACCCCTGGCGTCCCCGCGGCTGAGCGGCCTCGACCTCATCCATCGAAAATGCTGAGCGACTACAGCGGGAAGGGCCGCCTGCTGCGCACGCTGCTGGCGCGGCGCGGGGCGGCCGTGGTGCACATGGCCGACGCGGCGGGGCGCCGCGACCTGGCGCTGATCCGCGAGACGCGCGCGTGCGCGCCGCTGCTGGTGCAGGACGCCTCGGCGCTGCAGATCCTGGCCTGCGTTCGCGCCTGCCGTAGCCTGGGGGGCGCCATGGCCGAGGCCGGGGTGTTCGCCGGCGCCTCCGCGCGGCTGATCTGCGAGGCGAAGGGCGACGTGCCGCTCCACCTGTTCGACGTCTTCGAGACGCTGCAGGCGCCCGCCGGGGCCTCGGCCGAGCCGGGGCGCGCGGCGGAGCTGCGGCGGCACTTCGGGCGGACGCACGGCACGCGCGCGGAGGTCGAGCGGCTGCTGGCGCCGTACCCCAACGTCCGCGTGCACGCGGGCGTCTTCCCCGACACGGCACGGGGGATGGAGGGCGAGCGCTTCTCCTTCGTGCACCTGGACCTGGACCTGGAGCCGAGCACCCGCGACGCGCTGGAGTTCTTCCACCCGCGGCTCCTTCCCAGCGGCATCATCATGGGCGACGACTACAACGACCCCGGCGTCCGCCGTGCCTTCGACGCGTACTTCGCGGGGCGGGGGGACACCGTCATCGCCCTCCCGTGGGGGCAGGGCGTGGTGGTGAAGCACGGGTAGATGGATCTCACGCAGAGACGCAGAGGCACGGAGAGGACCGCGCCCTGGCCTCTCCGTGTCTCCGTGTCTCTGCGTGAGGCCGATTCGTTTCAGTCCCGCCGCGTACCCTTCTTTCCACCGACGTGGGCCCAGAGTGCGCGCTCGACCATCACCGGGGTCCAGCCGCGGCCGAACTCGCCGGCGCGCCCGCGCAGCGCGTCGGCGTACTTCGCGTAGTAGGCGGGGGTGAAGGCGACCGTGCCCAGCCCGGGCACCTGCGCCCCCACCAGCTCGTCGAAGAACGGGTAGAGCTCCGGCGCCGCCGCCGCGGCCACCGCCGACGCCGTCGCCGGGCCCACGCCGTCGAGCTCGGCCAGGGTGGCGATGGGGAGCTTGGGGTCGGGGATGGCGGCGAGCGCGGCGGTGCTGAGGCGCGCCACCTTCTCGGCCGGGTTGCCGCGGACGAGCGCCAGGTTGCGCGGGCGCCAGATCCCGCGCGCCATCTTCCACTCGGTCACGCGCACCAGCTCGTCGTGCGTGACGTGGGCGGCGTTGCGCGCGGCGATCGCGGCCGGGAGCTCGTCGCGGTACCACCGGTCGAGCTCCGGCAGGCTCTTCACGCCCTGCGCCTCGATTACCGCCTCGTATGCGTCCAGCGCGGACCGCCACTCCTTCACGGCGTCGCTGGCCCACAGACTTTTCATTATCATGTCCTCGAATCCGGGAAGATCTCGCGCCGGAGCATCCGGCTGATCGTAATCATTTCACCTTCCCACGGGGAGAGCGGTCGTGGCAGATCACGCGAGGGGGAGCTTCGAGGTGAAGATGAGCCCGCAGGCGCCCGAGGAAACCGTCGGCGACGCGACCATCGGGCGAATGTCGCTCGTCAAGCGGTTCCACGGCGACCTGGAGGGGACGAGCCTGGGGCAGATGCTCGCCGTCCAGGGCGGGGTGCAGGGCTCGGCCGGGTACGTCGCGATGGAGCGGGTGACGGGAACGCTGCAGGGACGCACCGGCACCTTCGCGCTGCAGCACAGCGGCACCATGGACCGCGGCGCGCCCACGCTCTCCATCACCGTGGTGCCGGATTCGGGGACCGACGGGCTCGCCGGCATCGCGGGCTCGATGACGATCGACATCTCCGATGGGAAGCATGCCTACGAACTCGCCTACACTCTCCCCGGCCGGTAGCGGCCGCATCCCGCCGGCGATCGGCGCGCGCGTGGCGGTGGGGCTGGCGGCGTACGTCGCGCTCTTCGCGGTGCTGCTCTTCGTCCCGGCGGGCACGCCGCGCTGGCCGCGGGGCTGGGTGGCGCTCGGGGTGATGGCGGTGCTGCGGGCCGTCGCCGCGGTGCGCGCGCTGCGCGTGAACCCGGAGCTGATGGCGGAGCGCACCGGGCTGCCGATCCGCGAAGGCCAGCCGATGCTCGACCGCGTGCTCGTGAGCACGTTCATGGCCTCGTTCGCGGCCCAGGTCGCCTTCTGCTCCGCCGACGTCTTCCACCTCCGCCTGCTGCCGCGGCCGCCGCTGGCCGTCTCCCTCGCCGGGCTCCTCCTCTTCGCCGCCGGCTGGTGGATCGCGGGGCTGACGGTGAAGACCAACGCCTTCGCGGCCGTCGCCGTGCGCCACCAGGAGGAGCGGCGGCACACGGTGGTCGACACCGGCGTCTACGCCGTGGTCCGGCACCCCATGTACGCGGGGACTTCGGCCGTGATGGTGGGGATGGGCCTCTGGCTGGGGTCGTACGCCGGGGCGCTGCTCGCGCTGATCCCCATCGCCCTCCTCGCCGCGCGCATCGTGCTGGAGGAGCGCTTCCTCCGGCGCACCCTGGCCGGGTACGACGACTACACGCGCCGCGTGCGCTGGCGGCTCGTCCCCGGCCTCTGGTGATCTCTCCCGCACCCGATCCCCATCGACCGATGCAGCGCTACGTCGCCTTCCTGCGCGCCCTGAACGTGGGCGGGCACACGGTGAAGATGGACCACCTCCGCTCGCTCTTCGAGGCGCTCGGCTTCGAGCGGGTGGAGTCGTTCATCGCCAGCGGCAACATCATCTTCGACGCGCCGTCGAAGGACGAGGCCGCGCTGGAGGAGCGGATCGAGCGGCACCTGCAGGCGTCGCTCGGCTACGCGGTCGCCGCCTTCCTGCGCACGCCGGAGGAAGTCGCCGCGGCGGCGGAGTATCGCCCGTTCCCCGGCGCCGACCCGGTACCCGAGGGGCACTCGCTCAACGTGATCTTCCTGAAGTCGAAGCCGGACGCGGAGGCACGGAAGAAGGTGGAGGCGCTGCGGACGGACTACGACGACCTCCGCGTCCACGGCCGCGAGCTCTACTGGTGGGCGCACGGACGCTCCAGCGACTCGCCCATCAAGCCCGGCGCCTTCGAGAAGGCGTTGGGCCCGGGCACCGCCCGCAACGTCACCACCGTCCGCAAGCTCGCGCAGAAGTACGCCGGCTGAGAGTGGCGGGCGGATCAATCCGCAGCAACAGAAACACGAAGTCCGCCTTCGCGGACTACAGCCTTTCGTGCTTCGGAGGTCTCGGGCACGCGATCGGGTCCGTGTCGGCCGGGGTTCGAAAACCTCGGTTGCAGGGAGCCCCGTCGCGTGCCGCGTGCCATCGGCCCCACCAGGGCCAGTAGTCCGCGAAGGCGGACTTCGTGTTTCTGTTGCAGCGAATTCATTCGCCCTGCCCGACGCGACGTCGAGAATCCCGAGCCGCGCACGTATTCCGCCACGGCGGAAACGCGGCTGCTGCATACGCTTGGCGATACCGAAGGGGACAGGACGAACGGCCGAAGTGGTCTAAGTTCACAACGGGTAGATAGATACGTGGGATGTGGGGCTTGCTTCGGTTTGTCTTCGGTACTATTATTCACCGAAGATACACCGTAAGCTGCACCAACAGCATCCGAGGCCAACGGAGGCACCCACGATGGATTCGTCCCTTCCGCTCCCCTTCGGCCATCCGCCGGAGGCCACCGTGCAGCACCTGCGCGCAATGGCCGCCGCGCGGGTGCAGCAGACCTCCCTCCGCGGGGTGGCGCGCGAGATCGGGATGAGCCCGACGGGGCTCAAGAAGTTCCTGGTCGGCACGTCGCCCTACGCGCCCACGCTGCGCCGGCTGCGCAGGTGGTACGTGCACCACGGGGCGCTCGCCACCGGCGAGGTGGAGTACGAGGACGCTTCGGCCGCCCTGGCCGTGCTCACGCACGACCTGCCGGGCGAGCCCCGGCGCGAGGCCGCCGACTGCGTGCTCGACTGCCTGGGCCGCGGCTACGACGCCACCGGCCGCGCGCGTCCCCGCTGGGTCGCCCAGCTTCGCGACGAGCTGCTGCGCAAGGCGAGCTGACGCCGCGATTCGCCCTACAGCTGCACATCTCACATTGAGCACGGAGGCCGCCGGTCGATTCTCGACCCGGGCGGCCTCGGTGGCGTCTGGAGGCATGATTGGCCTCCCATGGGACTGGCGAAACGGCGCATACGGAGCCATTTTTACGGGTCCCTGACGGATGTTCCTCCCGCCCCCTCCTGCCATGCGCCACGCCTTCGGAATTCTCGCGCTCGCCGCCGGCGGGCTCATCCTTTCGTCCGCCGCTTCCGCGCAGGAGACGGCGGAGGCGCTGCCCACCTGTGCCTCGCAGGGGCTGCAGCGGGTGGCGGTGATGGTGCCGCCGGGGCAGACCCAGGAACAGCTCCTGGAGGCGCTCCGCAGCGGCGGCCTGTTCCCCGCGGGCACCCAGATCATGGTGCTGCAGCCGGGGCAGCTCATGCCGCTGCGCAACGCGGCGCAGTTCTCCGCGCGGCTGAACACCACGCTCACCGTGCTCCTGAACGACGGGATCTTCGTTCAGGGCACCGCGCCCATGCTGGTGGAGGTGGACGAGGACGGAGCGGTGACCAACGTGCACCCCAACAGCGGCAACGCCGAGCTCAACCGGATCCTCACGCGCACCTGGCGGGTAGCCCGTTTCGAGCCCTACGTCTTCGACGGGTGCCGCGTGAAGGCGTGGGTCCAGGTGCCGCAGACCTTCAGCACCGACTCCAACGGCGAGATGCGGGAGATGCAGATCCGCACCGCGCCGGCGAAGCCCTGAAGGCCGGGCATCCCTCCCGATCCCATCCACCGAAAACGACCCGATGAAGAAGCTTGCCTGGATGGCCGCCGCGGTGCTCTGCTGTGCCCTGGCCTCACCCGTCTCCGCACAGGCCTCCGCGCAGCGCCAGCGCACGGAGCGCAACCGCATCCGCGCGGAAGAGATCCAGGCGTCCAACGCCGCGTCGGTCTACCAGCTCATCCAGAGCCGCCGGGGGATGTGGCTGATGCGCAACCAGCCCGCCACCCTGGGCGAAGCGGGGAACGGGCAGCTCCTGGTGTTCTACGACGGCGCGCAGCTGGGCAGCGTCGAAGACCTGCGGCAGATGCCGCTGGCGGGGGTGCAGGTCATCGAGTTCCTCACCCCCGGCGAGACGGAGCACCGGCTGGGGAAGTACACCACCATCGGCGCCATCCGCGTGCTGAGCCACGACCCCACCGCGCAGCCGCCGGCGGACTCCACCCACGCCGCCCATCCGCGGTGAGGCGTCTCTCCGTGCCTCTGCGTCTCTGCGTGAGACGGTCGTTTCCGCATGCCTGACGCGAGCCCCACTTTCTTCGCGGCGCCGGAGGAGTTCCGGACGTGGCTGGACGAGCACCACGCCACGGAGACGGAGCTGCTGGTCGGGTTCTACAAGAAGGGGTCGAAGAAGCCGAGCATCACCTGGCCCGAGTCGGTGGACGAGGCGCTCTGCTACGGGTGGATCGACGGCGTGCGCCGCAGCCTGGGCGGCGAGGCGTACACCATCCGCTTCACCCCGCGGAAGAAGCGCAGCGTCTGGAGCAACGTGAACATCCGCCGCGCCGGCGAGCTGATCGCCGAGGGGCGGATGCGCCCGGCGGGGCTCGCCGCCTTCGAGGCGCGCACCGGCGAGCGCTCCGGCGTCTACTCCTTCGAGCAGAAGGACCAGGAGAAGGTCGTCCTCAGCGAGGCGCAGGCGCGAGAGTTCCAGGCCGTCCCGGGCGCGTGGGAGTTCTTCCAGGCGCAGGCGCCCTGGTACCGCCGCACGGCGACCTGGTGGGTGATCAGCGCGAAGAAGGAGGAGACGCGGGCGAAGCGGCTCGCCACGCTGATCGCCGACTCCGCCGCCGCGCGCCCCATCCGCGGGCTCGACCGCAGGCCGAAGAGCGAGTGAGGCGGGGCGATCTTCCGACGGATGGAGCGTTCCGGCGGTGTCGGGGTACGTAGGAGAGAACGGCGCAGCAGCCGGGCCGTAGCCGGGCGCATCCAGGGCGCCGGCCGTGCATCATCCCTTGCCACGAGGCTGTTTCTTGTCGAGCATCGACATCGACCTCCCCAGCGAGCTGGCCGCCGCGCGCAAGCGGCTGGCCGAGCGGACCGCCACCGCGCTCCGCGACTCCCGCGTGAACGCCATCCGGTCGGCCGTGCGCCCCGGATCTTCCCGCCTGGAGGTGGAGGAGGTCGCGCACCGGTTCTACCCGCGCCTTCGCCCCGAGCTGATCGAAGAGGCGATCAGCATCGTCTGCGGCGACGCGCCCGCCGACCCGGAGAACGGGGAGAAGTAGGCGGACGCCCAGCAACGATCCACCGCCGGCCGCGCAGCGATGCGCGGCCGGCGTTTTCGTGCCGTTCTCTCCGTGTCTCCGCGTCCTCTGCGTGAGACCATCTCCCCTTCATCGCGCGGAAACCGTAGGTTGGCACCCTCCATCAACCGAAACCTCGTGTCGGAGTGGCCCGTGAACGTCAGCTCGACCCTGCTTCGCTCCCGCGTCCCGTCCCTCCCTGCGTCGAACGAGGAGGTGGCGGAGCGCCTCGCCCGCGCCGGCTTCACCGTAAGCCGCATCGTCCCGCTCACCGAGCTGCTGCGCCCCATCGTGGTGGGGCGGGTGGAGTCCGTCACCCAGCACCCCAACGCCGACCGGCTGAAGGTGTGCAGCGTGGACGACGGCACGGAGACCCGGCTGCAGATCGTCACCGGCGCCGACAACGTGCGCGCCGACGCCTTCTACCCCGTGGTCCGGAGCGGCACCACCCTCCCGGACGGGCGGAAGATCAAGCGCGGCAAGCTGCGCGGCGAGGAGTCGGCGGGGATGCTCGGCTCGGCCGACGAGCTGGGGCTGGGAACGGACCACGCCGGCCTGCTCGAGCTGCACGGCGAGCTCACGCCCGGCACTCCGCTCCCCGACGCGATCCCGATCGCGGAGGACGGCGTGGTGTTCGTGATCGACGGGAGCCCGGAGCTCGACGAGGTGGTGACAGCGCTCGGCAGCGAGCCCTGAGGAGACTGTTGAGAAGCCTCGTCCCACAAAGACATCATCCTGACCGATTCCTGAGAAACCGGCTCCAAAGACGTCATCCTGAGGCCGGCCACGCTGCGACTCAGGGATGGGCGATCCCTTGCAGGCCGAAGGATCTATAGACGGTATAACCACTTAGCTGTGGGAACCCGCGACCGGGGGTTGTCGCGCCCAGCCCGGGGTGCATCTCGCCGACTCACGTGCTTCCGCAGTTATAGATCCTTCGGCCTGCACGGTCCTCCTGCGGACGAAACGAGGGCGTGGCCGGCCTCAGGATGACGTCTTGAGAGATTTCCGCGTTGGGGTTCCTCGAACAGCCGCGCTCAACGAGATGGCGCGGCGCGCATCACCCCGAGCCGACGGAGGCTGGAGGATGAAGACGACCTCGCTGCTCGCCGCCTGCACGCTGCTCGCCCTCGCCGCCCCTGCCGCCGTCCGCGCACAGGAAGCGCCGCCGCCGTACCGGCTGTCGCTGCGGGCGCAGCTCTTCTACTCGCAGCGCGGCACCTTCTCGCCAGACATCATCGCCCACCCGGTGGACCTGTGGAACACGCCGGCGGGGGAGGGGCGGGCCGGCGGCGCGTCGAACGCCACCCTGGTGACCGTCGTCGTCCGCGGCGAGGCGGGGAGCTACGTGCCCACGCGCAGGGTGGAGCTCACCGTGACGGCCGGCGGGCGCGAGGTCTTCAAGCGCGCGGAGGAGCCGGGGATCCTCAACACCGAGGGGCGCACCTACGTCGCCTTCTGGCTCTACGGCACCGGGTGCCGCCGACTGCGCCTCTCCGCGCGCATCCTCGGCCAGCCCTCCACGCCCGTGACGGCCACGATCCCCTTCGCCTGCGGGGAATAAACTCTCGCAGACGCCGAGGCACGGAAAAAGCCCCAGCGCCGGGGCATGCGTTATCTTGGCGGGAGGTGGAGCTGGCGGACGGCGTTCCTGGTGGCCGCGCTGATCGAGGGCGCGGCGGTGGCGGGGGTGCTGGCGTACCTCGCGGCCACGGGACGGGAGGTGGTGCTGTCGGTGCGCTCGCGCGAGGCGCGGGAGGCGGTGGCGCGGGAGATCGTCATTCCCGTGGCCGGGGTGCGCCGGGCCGAGCTGCGCGACTCCTTCCACGCGGCGCGCTCGGGCGGGCGGCAGCACCTGGGGATCGACATCATGGCGCCGGACGGGACGCCCGTGCTCGCCGCGGCCGACGGCGTGATCGTGAAGCGCGACTCCAGCGCGCTGGGCGGGATCTCGCTCTACGAGCGGGGGATGGATGGCACCACCCTCTACTACTACGCCCACCTGAGCCGCTACGCGCCCGGCATCGACGAGGGCAACCTGGTGCGCCAAGGCGACGTGATCGCCCACGTCGGCCACACCGGCAACGCGAGCGCGTCCGCGCCGCACCTGCACTTCGGCGTCTACACCGTCACCGATCCCAACCGCTGGTGGCACGGCCGCGACCTCAACCCGTACCTCCTGCTCACCGCGAAGTGACCCGCCGTTCGCGCAAGCGCAATGATGTCATCCTGAGGGAGCCGCCGCACTCTGCGTGCGTAGCGATGAAGCCTGGCGGCGACCGAAGGATCTATGGCCAGGACAACAACATCGCCGCGGTTCGCCGGTTGTGACGCCCCGTCGGCTATAGATCCTTCGGGCTGCCGGCATCCGCGCGGCACGGAGGTGTCGCGAGGCCGCCCTCAGGATGACATTCCTTGGTTTGCACAGTCAACACCATAGGCGGTGTGATACGGGAGTCTTCAGCCCGTGCCGCAGCTCGGGTTGAGGTGGTACGCCTTGGGCTGGACGAACGCGCGGATCCCCAGCACACCCAGCGTCGAGCCGGTGCCGGAATGGCGCCGCCCCGTCCACGGCAGGCGGGGGCTCACGCGGTCGCAGCAGTTCCAGTAGACGGTGCCCGCGTCCACCCGCCGCAGGATCCGCTCGGCGCGCGCCCGGTCCGGCGTGTAGACGGCGGCGGTCAGACCGTACTCGGTGTCGTTCATCCGCCGCACCGCCTCGTCGTCGTCCTCCACCTCCATGATCCCGATCACCGG